>Ga0307377_10004065_pt1 | contig 16144 bp, 28 predicted proteins | sample TR3MG_FD_202535 | JGI IMG/M metagenome (GOLD analysis project Ga0307377, IMG submission 202535) | Soil microbial communities from Risofladan, Vaasa, Finland - TR-3 | ecosystem: Environmental > Terrestrial > Soil > Coastal area > Acid sulfate soil | place: Finland: Risofladan, Vaasa | collected... | reverse complement strand
ACAGACGGAGTTGATAATTTTGCTTCAGCTAATTTTACTTATTATTACGACATAACTAATCCTGCAATAATCATAAATCCAAATAACTTTTTTAATGCTAATAATTATTCAACAGAAAACCAGTATGATAATAATGCAACTTTAAACCTATCATTTACAGACGACCTTGATTTGTATGCTATCTCTATAAACATAACAAAAGACGGAACTATTTATTTTAATATGACAAATGAATCTCTGTCTGGATTAAGTGCTAATTATTATAAATTATTAAACACTTCAACTTGGGGTGGTGGAATTTATGATATTGAAGTTATAAGAAGCGACAGCCATACAAATAATTTTATAGAGGATTATTATGTAAAAAAATCAAATAAAAATTTAGAGTTTGATACTGCCGAAGGAAACAACATCAAAGTTTATTCAGAAGAAAGTGCTGCAACAAATGCCATCAAGAAAAATGACAGGTATGAATTTGAATTTAACTTTAATGAAAAGATAATTAAGGACAGGGTGTTTCACATTGAAAGCAATTATAAAATTGATTACAGAGAAAATTCAAACTATAAAGCACATTTTGTTATATGGAATGGCAAGAGTGGAAACTGGGTTGATTTTGAAGGAATAAATGGTGAACCTATAATAAATAAAATAAGTGATTATCATTATACTGTAACTTTTAAAAATACAAATAGTTACATTAAATTTAATTCTATTGGTGGATTAAATGTTATAACTGAAAATTATGTATGGTATAGAGGAGGTTATAATTTAATTGCTCCTACTGCTGCTTCTGGTGAAAATGTTTTATTAAGCTTGAACATATCAATGAATGGTACTTTTAGCAAAATAGATGCAGATTTGATTTATAATGGAGTATTGCAAACAAACAATACAAAAACAAATTATACACAATATCTTTCTTTTAATAAAACAATAGTCTCTGGAGATCCTGGAACTGTTCATTATTATTGGAATTTAACTGTAATACAAATAGATGGGACTGTAATCAGGTTTAATTTAGCTGGAACACAGACATTAACTTCTTGGGATTTAATTAATTGCACAGGTGGAAACATAACATTAACTTTAAATATTTATGATGAGGAAAGTCCTACATCTCCATTAGAAGCAGATTTTGAAATTAATATGGAATACTGGATTACATCACAAACTAATTCACAAAACTTTTCTGTGCAGATGAACGGAAGCAATAAATATAATATTTGTCTGACAAAACCAGGGATTACGATTTATACTGATACTTATATCAAATATACAACAATTAATGGTTTTACACACAGATATTATTTAATAAACCAACCATTGAGCAATAATACATTAAACATTTCCATGTATAACTTTGACACGACAACTGACATTTCTGATTTAAGGATAACAACAAGGTATTATGACTATACATATTTTTCAAATGTAATTGCAAAGCTGCAAAGAAGGTATGTTGCAGAAGATGTATGGAGAACAGTGCAGATGGATGAATCAGGTGATTATGGGCTTATTTTTTTCAATGTAAAAGAAGAAAATACTGATTACAGAATTATATTTCAAGATAGAAACAATAATGTTTTAAAGACAACTGACAGTATGAAATTCTCCTGCACATCTTCTCTGTGTGAAATTGTATTTTTATTAGATCCTTATTCATCTTCAGCTATTTCTCCCGGAATAGTTTATGATTATGTTTATGACAATGCAACTGGAATAATAACATTAAACTGGAATGATCCATTAGGTTTAACTACTTCAGTTAGGTTATTGGTTACAAAAGAAACTATGTCTGGAACTTTGGAAATCTGTAATGAAGAAAAGACAGGTGCTTCTGGAATAATAACTTGTGATGTTGGAGCATATACTGGAATGTTATTGATGAAAGTCTATAGTTCTGCATCTCCAGAAGATAGTTTGTTTACAAAATGGATTGATGTAAGAAGGCAATTACTTGGTAATTTAATTAACACTAATTATGGTTCAACAGAAGGTGTTATATGGACATTTGGAACATTAGTAACAATAGTTATGACTGGTTTAATAAGTCCAGCATTTGCAATAATTTCAATGCTTTTTGGATTGGTTGTTATATTCTTTTTTGGAATATTCACACCATTGACTATGACTTTTTTAATAGTTTCTGTTATATTGGGAATAATAATCGGAATACGGGTGAGAAATTAACAAAATGAAAAGGAAAAAATATTGTATTGAATATATTGGAGATGAATATTAATGGGAATCGGAACAATAATAATGGTTGTAATCGGATTAATTGCATTAGGTTATTATACAATGGAGTTTTTAAAGAAACATAACCCAATGGATGTTGTTGCTGGAGTTTTCATTACAATAAGTTTTATTGTATTAATATTTTTCATATTTTATTTAAAAAATAACAATCATCAGATAGGTGGACACTAAATGGATAATTTAAAGCAATTAATAATATCATTTGTTATATTTACCTTTTTCATAGTTGGTGGTGCAACTATGTTATCTGAATTTAACAATTCTGATCCTACTTTTACACAAGATAGTGGAGAGAAGTTTAAGGATTTCAACAGAACATTTGATAAATTAAATGATATAAATGAAAGCACAACAAATATACAAAAAAGTATAACTGCTTTTGACCAAGATCCAGGATTGTGGGGAATGATTAATGCTTTGGTTACTAGTGCCTGGAGTGGATTAAAAGGAATATTTACAAGTTTTTCATTTATGAACTCTGCTTTTACAGGAATGTCTAATGTGTTTGGTATTCCAACTTGGGTTGGAAGTCTGATTATTTCAATAATCCTTATTATAATAATATTTGCAATATACAAAGCTATATTTAAGGTGGTATAAAAATGGTAATGGAAAATTTAACATACAATATAACTGCACTGCAAGAAGCTGATACAGTCTATAAGTTATTTGAATATGCAAATATGTCAACAGAATATAGTTTATTTGGATTGTTTATGATTGCAATATTTTTTGTGATGTTAATGGCATTAAAGAAAAATGATTTTTTAGATGCTTTAATTACTTCAAGCTTTATATGTTTTGTTTTAAGCAGCATCTTAACTTATGGAAAACTATTAAACATGGTATTTCCAATTATGTTCTTAGGAATAACTGCTTTTAGTGGTTTGTATATGTATTCTGTTAAAAAGTATTGATATAGTATTAATAAACATTTATATATCATAAAAATAAAAAAAACTAATTCTAAATACATTAATAAAATAAACGGAGGTAAAAATATGGAAGTAAATGAATTATACCAATTTGTGTTGTTATTAGTTATGATAGGTATGATTTTAGGAGTTGGAATAATTGTATTAGATAGTTTTGCTGCAACAAGTGGATTAACAACCACAGCAGGAACTGCTATAAACAACACCAGAGATGCAATAACACCTATAGCATCTACGTGGCTTCCTCTAATCGTAACTATAGTTGTTTTAGCAATAATATTGACTTTAGTTATAAGAAGCTTTGTAATGAAAAGGTAAATTTTTTTTTTTTTTTAAGTGTTTCAATTAGAAACAATATTTAATAAAAACTAAACGGAGGTAAAAATATGGAAGTAAATGAATTATACCAATTTGTTTTACTATTAGTAATGATTGGATTGATCTTAGGAGTTGGAATTTTAGTTTTAGATAAATTCAAATCAGCAAATACTGTTTCATCAACTGCAAACACAACTTTAGACAATACTATAAGTGCAATCACACCAATAGCATCTACATGGCTGCCTTTAATAGTTACAATAGTTGTACTAAGTATAATATTGACTTTAGTTATAAGAAGCTTTGTAGTGAACAGATAATTCCATTAAACTAAAATGGAAGTAAAACAATTAGAAGGATTTGTATTATTGTTAGTGATGTTAGGGCTTATCATTGGAGTAGGAATTTTAGTCCTTGACAAGTTTGGAATAGCTGTAAAGGATTCTACAGTGGTATTAGATGAAAACGTAACAACTGTTAGTGGTGTAGGAACACCTGCAAATGACGATATAACTTCTTTACAAAATTGTTATGATGCTGTAAATGAAAGTATATTGATTGTAGATAGAGAATGTAATTTAAGTGGCTCAACTTTGATATTAGTGAATGGTTCTGTAGGAAGTTCAATAGTAGAACTTAATTACACTTATGACAAGGATTCAACTTCAACTACAACCGTTGGACACGTTAACACTAGTATTGGAACAATAGCTTCAACTTGGCTGCCTTTAGTAGTTACTATATTTATATTAGCAATAATATTGACTTTAGTTATAAGGTCTTTTGTTACTAAAAGATGAATGTTTTTTTTTTTTATTTTTTTTTTATAAACAATAAACTATGGAAGTAAAACAATTAGAAGGATTTGTATTATTGTTAGTGATGTTAGGTGAGCTGTTAAGTTAGAGGCACCTAGAGAATAGAAAATTTTATATTAAAAAAGGTTATTTCTTTAAATAATGGTTCAAAAATCAAAAAAAGTGGTTGTATACGTCTATTCATATAAATTAGATTCAAATTTTAATTCTGCTCAAAATTTTAAACCTAATTTTGATATTAAAAAGGCTAAAGATAATACTGTAAAATATGGAGATTGTTTCTTATTATTAGTAGTTGATAGATTAGTTGGTAATTTTATTTACGCTAGACTCTTAAAATTAAGAAAAGATTCTCCAGATATAATTAAACTTTCAAATGGTTCTGAAAGGTCTATAGACCTTTTAGATGATGAGAATATTAAAGAAACATCTCATTTTATTATGAATATTAAGGATAATGTTATTTTTGGAGAATATAATCATTTTTCTATAAGGCATTTTAGATATCCTTTAGCATATTATTTTGATGAAATATTTGATTTAGAAGATTCTGAAGTAACTCCTTTAAGGGATAATGATACTTTTAAAAATATGGAAAAAGATAAAGAATTTAAATCTATATCTGTTAGAATTGCTCAATCTAGTTTATCTAAAAAAGAAGAGGAAGTTGGTATACCTGTAATTGGTGCATTAAAAGAATTATCTTCTAGTAAAGAATCTGTTATAGATATTTCATTTTCAAAAGGTAGAAAAAAAGATTCTGAATTAAATAAAGAAAAAGTAACAGAACTTGCTAAAACACTTAAAACTAATAGAGAAGATTTACAAGTTTTAAAAATAGAATCTTTAAATGCAACTTACGATATACTTAATAATAATTTGTTATTCTATACTTGTGAAGTGGGTATATATAATAGAAATGTAGATAAAGATAGTTTTTATAATGAAGTTGAAGATGTTTACAAAGAAAGAATTGATTATGTAAGAACTTGTGTTAAGGCTTCTTAATTTTATCTTTTCTAGTAATTTTAAATAAATAATATAAATAAATAGTCAATAAAAAAATCATTCCTAATGAGAAAATTAAAAAAAATATTGTAATTGGTAATAAATAACTTAAAATATACAAATTAGTTGTAAATGCTAAAATAATAAATAGAATCAACAGTAATAAATTAGTTAGAATAGTATAAACAAATCTTTTATTAATTCTATTAAAAGTATTCGAATTAAGTAAATCTTTTTCTAAACTAGGAATTAATCCAAATAAAATAGCATATGCAGTTAAAAGTAAACCTAACAAACTACCAAATACTTCTATAAATGAACCTTTTATATTACTTGAAATAAATAATTCAATAAGTTTATCTTTAAAAAAAATGAATGATATTATTGAAATTGAAAGTGCTAAAATTAAAAGAAAAATAGATTCTAAATGATTTTTGAAAAATATTTTTAATTGTTCTATCATTTTTCAATAGCTTTTTTTATTTTATTCCATAATTGATTAAAAGTTAAATTATCTGAGTTAGAATAAATGTTAGAATTTTTTGAACCTTTTTTAAAGGTAATTCCATCTTCTTCATATTCTAAAATTCTTATTTGAAATTTTGGTTTTTGTTTTTCTAAGTGCATTTTAACATATTTTATGTTAAAAAAAATGTTAAAATATAAAAATATTATTGTAATTAAGAATATAGGTTAATTTGAAGCCAATCTAATCAATCCTAGCCATCTATTGTTTTCAACATCTAAATCTAATCCAGCTAATTCGGATGGAATCTTTCCTGTTGTTGTATGTGCTTCAATAAAGTTATGTTGTAAAACAATTCCAGCCATTAAGATTGGTGCTGACCATAATGCTTTCAATCCTCTGAAATCATCACATCTGTCTTTTATTTTACTAAATACAGTTTCAATCCTTACATTATGTTTTCCTGTTCTCTGAACATTATTAATTATATGTTCTGTTCTTAATGTACCATCACTAAACTTTGGTTTTATTTTATTAATTCCAAATATATTTCTCATAGCTTTTGGATACATAGGTAATGCGTCTGTCTGAACATACTTAGGCAAATTTTTTGATTTCTTAATTCTTTGAATAAACTCTGTTGCGTCTTTTATATTTTGAGGGTGAGGGCTGTATAATGTAGCGTTTATGTATCTTGTCTGCCAATCAACAGAACACCAAAAAATATCATTTCTTTTGTCTTTTCTACTTCTTTGTATTTCTGTTTCATCTGCGTAAAATTCTCCTGATAAATTAATTTTTTGTTTATCAACAAATTTCTGAACTTTTAAAACATATCTTCTGCACCAATCTAATACAGTTATATGAGAAGCGTTTTCTTCTAAATGCCTTCTGAAATGATTTCTTACTTTTCTTGATGATAAATTGCTAAAATATAAATCAATAGCTTGTGTTATCTTTTTTTCATTATTTCTCATTCTATAAAAGCCTTCATCATTAGTAAAATATTTACCACATTCTAAGCATTTATATTTCTGTATTTTTCCTCTCTTTTCTGTTTTCCTAAATCCCTTTTTTATGTAATTGGATTTTTTACAGTGAACACATTTTATTGATATTGTTTGTTTCATATATAGATTAGATACCTAAACAAGTATATAAATGTTTAGGTATCTAAATATATTATTTAGAATATATATATTTAGGTATCGAAAAGCTTATAAAGAAGTTAGGTATCTAATATATAAAATGAGGTTATTAAGCCAAATAAGCAGAGAGTATAAAGGAAAAGAATACAAAAAATTCTGGATTGTTATTCCGCAGAAACTTATAGAAAAACTAGGCTGGAAAACAGGACAGGATTTAGATGGAGAAATTAAAAAAGGGAAATTATTAATTGAGAAAGATTAAAATGATTCAAGATTTAACATTATGGCACTGGGGATTGGTATTTTCAGGATTCCTTATAGGTTTTGGTGCTGGTGTTTGGTTTGCCTTAAAATTCAGGAATAAAAAATGATAACAGAACATAAGATTATTTTTAATAATGCTAATAATATGAAAGAATTAAAAGATAATTCTGTGAATTTAATGATAACCTCTCCACCTTATCCTATGATTTATATGTGGGATGAAATCTTTTCAAAACAAAACATAAAAATTAAAGAAGCTCTAAAAGAAAATGAAGGTTATTTAGCATTTGAATTAATGCATAAAGAATTAGACAAAGTATGGTCAGAAGTTTATAGGGTTTTAAAAGAAGGTGGATTTGCTTGTATAAATATTGGTGATGCTACAAGAACAATTAATAAACAATTTCAACTTTATAATTCACATTCAAGAATATTAAAAAAATGTATTGAGTTAGGATTTAAGACATTCCCTTCTATAATATGGAATAAACAAACAAATGCTCCAAATAAGTTTATGGGTTCTGGTATGCTCCCTATTGGTGCTTATGTTACTTTAGAACACGAATATATCTTAATTTTAAGAAAAGGTAATAGAAGAGAATATAAATCAGAAGAAGAAAAAGAAAATAGAAGAGAAAGTGCTTTTTTTTGGGAAGAACGCAATAAATGGTTTTCTGATTTATGGAATGGATTAAAAGGAACAAAACAAAAACTTAACAATACAGAATTAAGAAAAAGAAGTGGAGCATATCCTTTTGAATTAGCATATAGGCTTATCAATATGTTTACTATGAAAGGAGATTTAGTTTTAGACCCATTTTTAGGAACAGCAACTACTACAATAGCTTCTTTATGTTCTGAAAGAAATAGTATAGGTTTTGAAATAGATAAAAAATTTAGTCCTTTAATTTCTGAAAGAATTTTAGATTGTAAAGAAGATATAAATGAATATATTGAAAAAAGAATTAACAATCATTTAGATTTTGTTAAAGAAAGAGAAAAAGTAAAAGGGGAATTAAAATATACTAATGAAAATCATAATTTTCCTATAATGACTAGACAAGAATTAGGAATTAAAATTAGAAAGTTAAAATCTATAAATAAAAAAGATAATGTGTTTATTACAAAATATCATACTTCAGATAATCTTCTTATTTCTTCTTTTATTTCTTGAATAATTTCTTGATTTATTATAGTTCCATCTTTTTCTGACATTACAGTAAACACTTTACCAGAATATTTTTCTTGTTTTTCTTTATTTTGTTTTCTCACATCTTCTTTATTATGAGCTAAATATGTTGGTGGTTTAATTTGTAGTCCTACTTTTTTATCATTAATTTCTATTTCAAAATCAACTGCGAAAGTTGTATCAACTTCTCCAGAAGTCTTTTTTATATTTTCAATTCCTTGTTCTTTTAATTCTTCTACAGTATTCTTTTCCCTTTCCATAATACCTTCCCAAGTATTATCAACTACATATTGTTTAATACAATTTTTACAATCTTCTTCTGTTATCTCTTTAAATTTTTTTACTTTCTCATATAATTCTTTTCCTATTTCTTCCAATTCTTCTTCAGTTCTACCATGTTCTCTTTTTAATTTAGTTTTTTCTTTATCTGTTTTAACTTCATTCATTTTCTTTTGCCTTTCTTTTCCAGATTTATAGTAAAAATCTTCCCATTCTTCTTTATTTTTAAATTCTTTAGATAAGATTAATTCTGTAGTTGTACCAACTCTATTTTGTGATGTAAAATTAAATCTTCCAACTATTGGATTTAATAACTGCTCTTTTTCTTTTGGAATCCGTTTTTCCATATATAACTTATATTAGAAATCTCTTTATAAAATTATGGATAGGTGCCGTTAAGTTAACAGCTCAATGTTAGGTATGATTATAGGTGTGGGTGTTTTAGTTCTTGATAAATTCGGGATAGCTGTAAAGGATTCTGTTGGTGTAAATGAAACAATAACTTTTACAAATAGTGTTGGTGTAACTGTTCAAGGAACAACTGCAAATGATGATGTTACATCAATAACTTCTATTATAAATGGGACTGGTTCAAGAGCAGCTTATTCTTCAACAAGTTATAATTTTACAACAGCAGGTGTTATAAATCTTGATCCTGTTTCTACAACTGTTACTAATGAAACATTAGTGTTGTCTGGTGGTTATGGAAAATTAAGCAAGAGCAACATAACTGCTATTAACGGCATTATAAATTCTTCTGAAACTGATCTTGCAGATATATATTCCTGGATAGGAACAGGAATAAACTGGTCAATAGCTGGAAACTTCTCATCAAACGAATCATCATCAGAACTATGGATTAATTATACTTTTAATGCTATTTCTCTTGGAACGCATGATGTTATTTATGTTTATGCTGAAGATTCAACTTCAACTACAACCGTTGGAAACGTTAACACTAGTATTGGAACAATAGCTTCAACTTGGTTACCTTTAGTGGTTACTATATTTATATTGGCTATAATTCTTACTTTAGTTATAAGGTCTTTTGTTGTGGGTAAACGATAAGTATTAATTCTTTGTAATTGTTTAAAATTAGGGGTTAAATAGAGGTTATTTGTTAATTCTGATGGGTTTTGTAAAGTTTTATTAAAATATTAACTTATATTCTTTATTATAGAAAACTATATATATAACATATACTACTCTATTTCTAATATGGAGGTTTTTACTATGGAAAATGAATATGATGTCTTTGTTTCTGTAATTAGATTAGCAAATGATAGGCTTATAGTAAACATTCCAAAAAATGTTGCTACATTTGCTGGGCTTGAAGCTGGACAATTAGTTAAGGTAATGATTAAGAAGGAAGTGCCTAAAGAGAAACCAAGTGAAGTAGAAGTCAAGGAAGATTTTAGTGATGTAAAAGAGGAATAATGAAACCTATAAAGTTTCAGTATGCTTCTCAGGTTGTAAGACTTTCTAACAAGTTTCCTGCAAGGCATTTTAAACCTGTAAGATGGGGTAAGTTCTGGGCTTTGGCTAAACCAGACGGTAATCTTTTTAATCTTGGAGATAAAATATTAAAATAGGTGATTGAAAATTGTCGAAGAAAATGAATTCATAAAATACTTAAAGACTTTAACCAAAGAAGAGGTTAAAATAGGTAATAAAATAAAATGCCTTAATCCAGAACATAAGGAATCTCATAATAGTTTAGTTATATATGAAAACAATGCTTTCTGTTTTGGTTGTGGTTATTATATTCAATTAGGAAAGAAACCTAGAAAAGAGAATGCTAAGGAAAAATTATACAGATTATTTATTGAAAGATGCTCTAAAGAAGATATTAAAGATTGGGCTAAAGAAAGAGGTTATGATATTAAATTACTAAAGGAATTAAAAATAGGTTTATGTAATTCTGAAGTTATGTCTGATTTGATTGAAGAAGTTGGAAAAGAATCTTTAATGAAACATAAGATAATTAAGAATGGAAAACATATTTATTATAATAGAATAATAATTCCTTTTGGAGATTATTATTTTGCTGCAAGACATTTAGATAAAACAAATACTTTTAAAAACCTATTTCCAATTGGATTAAATAAAGAACCTTATTTTATTAAAGGAAAAGGTGATATCTGTTATATAACTGAAGGAGAAACAGATGCTATTACTTTAAAACATATTTATCCTAATGCTAATATTTTCAGCATAGGTGGAACATCAAGCTTTAAATTATTAGAAAGATTAAATGAGTTTTATTCTGGTGAGAAAATTATATATTGTTATGATAATGATGCTGTTGGAAAAAAATGTTTGTTTGATTCTTCTAAAAAATTAGAGCTTAGATATAATCAACACCAGTTAATGTTTCCACCAGAATATAAAGACATTGATGAAGCTTATTATAACCAAAAAGAAAAAATAAAAGATTTAGTTAAAGAAGAAAAAGTTTTGGAAAAAGTTGTTTATATTGAAGATGAACATAAAGATATAACTAAAGAAGAATATAGGAAAATAATAATTAAAAACTTTCCAATGATATGGATACCTTTAGATGTTTGTATTTCTGGAATTTGTGTATTAAAATTAAAAGATTGGACAGATCCTATAGGAATAAATATAATTGGAGCACCAAGCAGCCAGAAAACAACAATACTTAGTTTTTTCTATGGTTTAAATGATTTGATATTTAAATCAGATAATATAACACCAAAATCTTTTGTAAGTCATAGTAATGTAACTGATATTGAACTAGAAAAAATTGATTTATTACCAAAAATAAAAGATATGGCTTTTATTATTCCTGAACTTGCTCCAATATTTGGTAAAAGGAAAGAAGATTTAATTGAAAATATGTCTATAATAACCAGGATATTTGATGGGGAAGGTTTTGAATCTGATTCTGGAACAAAAGGACACAGAGGTTATTCTGGTGAATATTTATTCACCTGGCTTGGTGCTTCAACACCATTAGAAGATAGAGTATGGAAAACTATGGGTAAATTAGGAGCAAGGTGGTTTTTTATATACTTATCAGAAAAACATGAGGGTGAAGAAGAATTAAAAAGTATAATAACCTCAGATAACATCTATGGGAAAAAAATAATTGAATGTAGGGAAGCTACTCATAGATATTTAAAAACAATATTTAAAGATGGTTTAAAAAGAAATATTAAATGGGATAACACAAAAATTCCAGATGAAATTGCTGAATGTATTGTTAAGTGTGCTCAAATACTTAAATTATTAAGAGGTTCAATACAAATGTGGGAAAATCAAGATGGAAGTTATGAATATAGGAATATTTTAATAGAAGAACCATATAGGATCATAAGTATATTGACAACAATAGCTAAAGGTCATGCAATAAGCGAAGGAAGGAATGAATTAATATTTGATGATTTTTTAATTATACTTCTTATTGTATTTAGTTCTATGCCAGAAGAACGGAGAGTTTTATTTGAATTGTTATTGAAAAATATAGATAATGATATAACTCATAAAGATATTGAAATAAAATTAAAATGTAGCCAAAGAACTGCTTATAAAACTATAAAAGAATTAACAATGCTTGGTATAATTCAACAAACATCAAGTAATTATTCAATAAGTGATGATGTTAAAAACAATGTTTTAAGGTTAAAAGAACTATTAATGGGGTATATGGTGTCGAAAAACTATAATAAATATATTATAGATTTCGGACACCATAGTATCTTAAAAGCCTTTTTCACGCTTGAAAATCCGAATAGTTTTGTTAAAAAGGGGTATAAAGAGATAGAGAAAGAAGAAGAAATAGAAGATAGTAAGGTGTCAGAAAACTATAATGTAAAACAAACTTTACAAAATAAAATAATTGGTGTTTTAAGCAACCAAGAATTATCTACAGAGGAAATGATGGTTGCCTTAAATATTTCCTATGGAGAGTTATATCCTATCTTAATGAAGCTAAAAGAATCTGGAGATATTTGGGAACCAGTTAAGAAAGAACATTGGAGATTATTGAAATGAAACCCCAAACCCAAGAAGATCAAGATGAATATAATATAAGAATGCTGTGTTTAAAGGAAAACCTTTCCTGGAGTAAAGCATTAATACTTTATAAAAAACAAAGCCAACTGCAATCTAAGTTAGAGCAATGGAAATAAACTACTCAACAATGAATACCTATTATATACTCCAGAATATATTAAAAACAAAAGGTTTATATAGGTATTAGTATTAATAATATTAATAGTATAACAATAGTAGGTGTTTAATATGAAATGTAAATTTTGTGAATATGAATGGAAAGAAAGGGAAAAAGAACCTAAGGCATGTCCTAGATGTAAAAAAAGATTTGATTATCCCAATCCCACAGAGCCACACAAGTCATTCAATCCCCAATTAGATTCTAAAGCCATTGATTCTAAGCCACTAGGCTCTGATGGGTTTAATAATAAAGAGGTTGAAGATGATTTTTTATAAAAATTTGAAGTTTCAGAATTTAGGGTATATAATGCAATTTTCTTTGAGAAAATTGGAGGCAAACCAATGATCATAGAACAATTAGAACAAAACACTTTTATGTGTTATGAGGAAGAAGAATGAACGCACAGCATAAAGTAATAGCAGGGATAAAAATGGAAAAATATTATATAAAAAATAGAATTAAAAAATTAGAATATGCAAAACAATATAGGTTAAATAATAAAGATAAAATAGAAAAATGGAAATTAAAAAATAGAAAACATATTTTGAAATATAAAAAAGAATATTATTTAAAAAATAAAGATAAAATAAAAGAATATCTCTTAAAAAATAAAGAAAGAATATCCAAAAAAACAAAAGAATATGCACTTAAAAATAAGGAAAGAAGGAGAAAATATTTTAAACAATATCAAATTAATAATAGAAATAAAATACAAAGTAATTTTAATAAAAGAATAAAAGAAAATCCAAAATTAAGAATATCTAGGGTATTTAGTAAAGGGATTTGGTATTCTTTAAAAGGTAATAAAAACAAATTACATTGGGAAACCTTAGTTAATTATACTTTAGAAGATTTAAAATTACATCTTGAAAAACAATTTACTAAAAGAATGTCTTGGAATAATCATGGTAGGTATTGGCATATAGATCACAGAATACCTATAAGTTATTTTAAGTTTAGTTCATATGAAGATGAAGAATTTAAAGAATGTTGGGCTTTAGAAAACTTACAACCTTTAGAAGTTTTTAAGAATTTAAGGAAAGGAAGTTTTTATTCAGAACCAACATTAAAACAGGTGCTAAAATGAACTCCTGCTATACTTGTGGCAAACCAATAGGAAAAGAAAACAGATGTATTTATTGTAATCCAACAAAGTCAGAAGCAGAGAGTTTAACTTTAGGTGAACATAGAAAATGAAACAAAAACGATTCAAGAAAGTTGTTGAATGGAAATATTTATTATTTACAATAGGGTTAATATCTACATTAATAACATTTTCAATTAGTTATTATATGATAAACAATTGGATTAATTTTTGTGATACTTTAGTTAGATGTGCATTTCCTGTTTTTAGTTCATCTTTTTGTTTAATTTTTTTTGTTATTACAATAATATCATATCCCATTAAAAGAAAAACTCATTACGAGGAAATAAAATGAACGCACAAACAACCAAAAACATCATAGAACTGTCAGATGACTTAGACAAAGTAATCCAGAGAGTAGAACGACTAGAGGAAATAATAAAAGTCATAGAAGAAAGACTACTCCAATTAAGTTCCTTTGAAGGACTTAAACCAAGTTTAGAAGTTGCAAACCAAAGGAGGAGAAATGACAAACTGCCAAACCCATAACTGCCAAAAACAAAGATATGCCTGTGGATTATGCAAGGATTGCTATAATTTAATTATGAGAATCAATGACCACAAATGGAAAGAGTTTGAAAGGAAATTTGATTACACAATCCCAGAACAACCTAAGCAGAAGATTGACTGTTTGTTTTTATTAAATAAATCAGAGGTGAAATGAAAATGAATTTTTTAAATGCCGTAAAGGCAATGAAGAATGGTAAGAAGGTTAAAAGGAAAACTTGGGATAAAGAAGATGAAGGAGATAGTTTTCTTTTTTTAAATAATGGAATTAGATGGGGAACTACACCAAAAGCATTATATAGTTTTTGGAAAGAAGATATAGAATCAACAGACTGGGAAATCTTTGAAGAACCAACAGCACCAACTTGTTCTGCTTGTAACAAACCATTAGTAAAAGATATATCATATAGTTGGAGAGATTGTGAATGTAAAGAACCAAAACCATTTGTCTTAGCTGATATGATACATTTGGGACATAGTGAAGATATAAAAGATGAACATATGGTATGGATACCTTTAGAAGACATAAAAATATTCATACAGAACATTAAGAAAGATATTGATAATTTCTTAAAAAATAAAGGATTTGTAGAAAAAGATATTGTTTTAACAAAAGAACACATTATAAAAATAATCCAATCCAGAGCAGGTGATTTATAATGAAACAAAACTATAAATCAAAAATAAAAGAATTACAGGAAGAAATAACAGATTTAAAGATAAAAAATCATACAAAGAAATACATTCATATTCCTTTTAACTGGAAAGTTATAAGAAGATTCTTAGTTTTAATTGGAAGCATATTATTATCAATATGTTTTTTTTTCATATTAAAATTAAACTGGTTTTTCTTAAATATTAATGAATTGTTTAAATCAGAACATGAAATGAATAAAGCTTTAATTGGTTTTTACCAGTTAGGCATAATACCTCATTTAATATTGGAATATTGTCTAATAGGATTAGTTTTTATCTGTTTAACAGCTTTAATAAAAGGTGGTTTTGATAAAATCAAGAAAAAAGATGGATTGATATGGGGATTGATAGTTGGATTGATATATGGATTGATATATGGATTGATAGTTGGATTGATAGTTGGATTGATAGTTGGATTGATAGGTGGATTGATAGGTGGATTGATAGGTGGATTGATAGGTGGATTGATAGGTGGATTGATAGGGGAGTTTGATTAAAATGAAAAAAGAAATATTACCCAAAGATTCGATAATAGAACTAAGCGAAAGAGAAAAGATTAAAGCTTTACAACAAAGGTTAGACAGGTTAGAAAGAGTAGTTGAAACATTAGAAAAGAGATTAAGAGATGTTGGAATATTAAATGGCTATAAGTCTGCATGGCAGATTTTAGATGAGGTTACTTTAAAATGAAACTAACAATAGACACATCAAACTGGAAACTCATAGACATAAATAATTTTTATTTATTATATGACTGTGAATTTGACTGTGAGAATGAGGAGATTATTATTATGGAAGTTTATAAAACCAATAAAAGAAATGAGGAACTTGTATGGTGACTAACAAGGGGCTAAATGTATGTGTGATAGATATTCTTAATATTTTTTCACCCTCTGCCTTAAAAACCTCACT
>Ga0307377_10004064_pt1 | contig 16148 bp, 20 predicted proteins | sample TR3MG_FD_202535 | JGI IMG/M metagenome (GOLD analysis project Ga0307377, IMG submission 202535) | Soil microbial communities from Risofladan, Vaasa, Finland - TR-3 | ecosystem: Environmental > Terrestrial > Soil > Coastal area > Acid sulfate soil | place: Finland: Risofladan, Vaasa | collected... | reverse complement strand
TGGTTTTTCTGGGGCGTGTAGGGAAAAGATAGATGAAGCGATAAGGACAAACGTAGTAAAGATATTTCGTTCGTACGATGCGCCTGACATTAATGATCCTCGGTAGCTCAATTGGTAGATAGCGCCTGACTGTTAATCAGGAGGTTGGAGGTTCGAGCCCTCCCCGGGGAGCCACAAACAACGTCCAAGTGATTGGACGAAGAGTACGCGGTCAGCAAGACGAGGTTCAAGTCCTCGTGCTTCCTCTTTGGATGGGAGCTTTAGTGTCCGTTACCAAGTTCTCGGTTTTTGGGGGCGTGTTGGAATTGGTATACAGGGAGCACTTAAAATGCTCTGCCAGCAATGGCTTAGGAGTTCGAGTCTCCTCGCCCCTACCAAACCTTAAGTTATGAAGGAGAGACCCATGACCATCTTGTACATAGCTGGTGTATGGGCAGTGTTTTTAGTCGGAGTTGTAGCAGGTATGTGGTTAGGTACAATTCTTAGCTCGAAGGGCCGAGAGTGAATAAGAAGGACGTGCGGACGAGGATTGACGTATGTAACCTCGCACCACCGACTAGCGCCTCACCAAGTCCGCAGCCCGGATGATTTGCCATTGCCCCATAAGTGGATTCGTTAGGCCCCCTGCTCAAGGCAGGCCACACGTTCTTCTACTAACCTATGTACCCGTGGCCGGGTATTGGTGCAGTATTTCCGAAAGGAAAGCCATGGACCAGAAGCATGAAGAGATGTTGGAAGATTCTCCTGCCTCCAAGCTGTCAAAATTAGCCGACGATATAAATGCGGCTTACGATAGATGGGGGTCAAAGGCTAACTCTGCGCTCAGTCAGTACAGACTATTGGTAAACAAGATTAGAGTTAGCTACATCGGTGAATCTTTCTACGCTGAAGGACGCCGGGGGAGTGAATCACAGTATCACTTGGCTGTTGAGAGAGTCGTGGCGGGCAAGGGGTTTGACATTTGTGTTAAAGAACTCAATGCTGAGTACGAGTTTGGAGGAACGACTATTTCAATCGAGGAGATGCCAATCAACGTCAGTGTCATGCTGTTGATAGTAGACCCGGTCACTAAGGATACTCCGATAGACAGATTCATCAATGACTATGTAATGCACGTTCGGAAAGCTAGAAAGAACTTGCTTACACTTATGCCGTAGCTGGTGCAGATGAAGTTGAGAAAATCCCTACGTAGCTCAGAAGAGTAGAGCGCCCATCTGCTATTGACTTAGTGTGGTCAACGATATAGGTAATCTTGACGCTCTGTGCCCAACACATCGTTGGGAGTTTGAGCACGGGTTACTGGAACTGGCGTAGCTCAATTGGTAGAGCGCTTCTCTCATACGGAAGAGGCTTGGTGGTTCAACTCCACCCGCCAGTACCAACTCCATTCACCAGTACCAGTGAGAGGTAATGGTAATGTTTGGTGACTTTGTTCCACTTAACAAGTCTTATTATATTCGTTGTGGAGTTCTTGATTTGCTAGCAGGGAAATCAGATACCTTTGATTTTCTTCATGGCCAGTCAGAATTATCGTCGGATCTTGAGTCATTATTGAATTTGGGCTCGCGACAAACTGAATCAGGCACACTATTTCGTTTTATGCAGTTTGCTTCGTGGAGATTCATGCGAGAAGATCTTAGGATGTCGAAGGTCGGAACATTGGTAGATCGACCGATTTGTGATGATCCTGACATTGTGAGATTATCACAAACTCAGTTGTTACAGCTAGATAATGGAACATCGCAGTGGGCAAGTGCGGCAGTAATTTGCGGAGACGCCCAAAGACTTTCGAATGCTCCATCGCACTTAGCCATAACTTATGAAGTAGTCGATTCAGATAGTCGCGATTATCAGAGAGTTGATTCGACAATTCTTTCACAAATGCATGGTGCACTACTGTTTGCTAGTACGGGACAAATAGCTTTTTCTCCGAGACAGCCGGAAGATTATTGCTTCGCCAGAGTGTTTGATTTACTCGATGCCTCAGACGGTCAGAGACGATGGCCTAGTTTGTCTGGGCACGAAAGTAATCGTGTAGTAGAAGTAGATGTAGCGTTAGATCAAGTAAAGTTAGGTCATCCTGTGGAGTCAAGAGATCATCGGGTTGTGCAAGCTGTTGCTATGCGTTATCCAGACGCTGTATTTGTACATCCTACCTGCGTCAGAAAGAGTTGGCCGAAGTTTTGGGCCTTCTTGGAAGTGCTAAAGGCCGGTGGCTCAATTCCACCCGTGGGGACCATATCTTTGAGAGAGGAGATCTGATGTCCATTCCATTTCATCTGATGGACCCTAAGATCTCTAATGAAGAAGCAATACGCAGAATGCAGGAATGGAACAGATCCACGTTTTGGCTGAAGCCAGTTATCTGGGTAACAGCAGCGATCTGTGGTGTTGGACTTATCGTAGTCGCTTTGATTAACTCGGCCTGAGGCCGGGGATAATGTCGCGGGTGGCCGGTCGGCATCGGACTGTGGCTCATAACCACGGGTCAAGTGGGTTCAACTCCCGCATCCCGCTACTAAAAATCAACGTCGTAGGAGATATCTATGCATACGACAAAAGTAGAAATGAAAGACGGCCGTAAGTTGGAAGGTATAGTGTGGTCCGTCCGCGAGAAGGAAGAATGGTTCACACTGATCGTTGGCGATGACGAGTACAAACTTGGCATGGCTGACTGCAAGAGTGTAGTAACACTAGGAGAACGGATAAGCAGAAATGTCATAGGTGACCAGGACATGCTTAAGGAATGGAAGAATAGAAAGACACGCGGGTACTAGCCCGCTAAGGGGACTACTGTATGAAGATTCTTGAGATCGGCCCAGTGCTGTTCAAATTGCCTGATGATTTCTCTGGTGGGCTGTCGGACGCACTTCGTCTCTTGGCAGACTACCACGAACTTCCTAAGACTGAGAGGAAACGGCTATCACGCCCCTCCAAGCGGGGGACGCCTGATCGGCCGAAAGAGTATCAGGCCTTTAGAGAGTCTCGGCTAGGGGAATTCTTCGCCGCCGTTAAGGAAGGCTACAAGGTACACGGAAGCGTTTGCATGATGGAAGGCGATGAGACTAAACTCAAGGAAATGAAGTGGAAGTAGTATCACAGCGGTCAGAACGCATGTTGGGAGGTAGCTCAGGTAGTCAGAGCATTCGGCTGATATCCGAAAGGTCGTGGGGGCGGCACCCACCCTCCCAACCAACTATTAACATTTGAGTTTATTATGGTAATATCATGATAGAAGATTCAAATGAGGCGTGTTAATAGGAAAGCCTAGGCGGGGCTGATAGTTCAATTGGCTAGAATAGAAGTCTCCAAAACTTCAGATCGAGGTTCAACTCCTCGTCGGCTCGCCACACAATTTACGGAGAGATCGCATAGCCTGGCTAATTGCACACGCTTGGAACGCGTGCGGGGTAAAACCCACGTGGGTTCGAATCCCACTCTCTCCGCCACAATATGAAGGGCGTTCTAGATGGCACATGTAGGCCAGTGGTTTAAGCCACCTGATTGTGATTCAGGAAATCGCGAGTTCAAATCTCGTCATGTGCCCCACTAATAAAAGGGAGATGGCATGAAGCTACAACCGTATGCCGGATGTAATTGTACTCAATGTCGCCATGCTCCCTCAAAGATAAAGCAGTTCTTTAGACGGCAAGATCATAAGAAGTATCGACATGCGACTAAGCGAGCGATACAACTAGGCTTGCCGGAACCAGCGAAGATTACATGCCGTAGAATTGGATGATGCCCCTTGGTCCATTGGTACGACGCTTGTTTCTGGAACAAGAGAGCGGGGTTCGACTCCCTGAGGGGCAACCAAACTTAAGTGGAGATGCTATGGCTACCTCGACATGGCTTATAGACTGGTCTACCGTTCCTCAAGACATTGCCGAATACGACAATGCCCGATTCCTGTTTCTACGACCGCTGCTAAAAAGTCCAAATGATTGGACTTTTTAGTCTTATACAATCTCCACAGGCGTAAATTCCCAGAGAACTTCTGGTATTTGTGAGTTTGAAAAAACTTAGTGAAACTTGGTTTTCGTTTCACATATTCCTCACTTTTTCCCATTCGATTTTATGTGCGTTGGGGTTAAACGCACAACCGCATATCAAATTGTCAAAGAGCCTTGCTCTCTATAATTACATGCTTGAAACCATTCATAGTCAACGTAAACTCAGCACCTGCTGCATTATTTTTCAATGCTTGTATATTGGTAAGTACTATTCTTGCAGCTAGCTGCAACCCCTCCGATGTTTTTCATCGGTAGGTGGACCGCATAGATTTTGGTGCGCGAGACAGGAGTCGAACCTGCATGCTTTGTGAGCACTACCCCCTCAAGGTAGAGTGTCTACCAATTCCACCACCCGCGCATAGTATTGTGCAGCGATGTGTGATCTAGTGCTCTCCTGTCGATTCAGGATTTAAGATGCCTCGCTAGGGAGCCTATCCCCTTAAGCTAGCACATCCGCACGCGACCTCCGTTTCAGGGAGCTACCCCCTCAGTCCGTCACACACGACCCGCGTCCCTCGACTGCACAAATCATTGTCTGCCAGAGGCCCAGAACAAAGAGAGGTTAACTTCACTTGCTCCGGGATTTATTAACGCGCCCCTGGCGTCGCGTAGCTATGGTGCCGAGAAAAGGATTCGAACCTTCAACCTTCTGCGCCTAAAGCAGACGCCTCTGCCAGTTGGGCTACCTCGGCAAAACTTGGTGTACTGTGGAAGGATTCGAACCTCCATCCCCGCCTTCACGCGGCGTTTTACCCAAGCGCTTCATAGCCAAGTTCTGGTACCAGACACAAGGCAGTTCACGCTCATTAAACTAACAGCACATTGATTTCTTAGGGCCGTGCTTCCTGTTACACCACCTGGCCGAAGCCAGGGCAGGGCTCGAACCTGCACTGTCCCTTGGGTGGTGTCCTGTCCGCTAGACGACGCGCCCCCGAAGGTTCGCGGCGGGATTCGAACTCCGCGTTTCCACCTCGCTCTATTCCGACGATGTTCTTTCCTATTGAACTAACCATACTCAGCCTGCGATTCCTCGCGTGTACATTTCGGTGAGAGGTTCAAACTCTCGTCTTCATCGGATTACTTGTGGTACCTCCGAGGGGAATTAAACCCCTAACTACAGTTTCGAAGACTGTCGTGATATTCGTTTCACCACGGAGGCATTATAGTGGCGTGCTACCCATAACACTACACGGTCGTCGCCGGATAGGATTCGAACCTATTCCTCCACTGCTCTTCGCCTGGACAAGCCAGGGCTACTTTCCAAACTTCTTTTTCAAACACCCATACAACTGAAGCTCCGTCTCTTCCTTGCGTGCTTTCATCTTTTTCTTCTTTGCGCGAGCGTCTCTTTCTCTGATAAGACGCCTAGCATATTCTGCATCGGTCTCCATGCGAACAGCTTCAACTCCGAGGTAGGAGCTATCGTAGTCATTCTCAACATTGAACCTTACGCTATGAAAGCCCTTATCAATGATCTCCTTCTCAGCGTCCTTGAGCACCTTGAAGATCTCTTCTGCTGATCCTTCTAGATCCAGTAAGTCTACATGACTCTGAATCCGCTTAACTACCTCCTGCTTTTGCGGCCTACTCATATAACACCTCTTATCGCCTTGTTGGTAATGGTCCGGGCAGTGGGAGTCGAACCCACATAAATCCGATTAAAAGTCGGAGGCTCTGATCCAATTGAGCTACACCCGGAAAATCTGGCGCTTCCGTAGGGAGTTTCACCCGTTATAGCCTTGATCTCGGTTCTTGCTTCCCGAGACCTTTGCGCCTGTACGCTGGAAGCATTTCTTGTGGTATCCCATAGGGGACTTGAACCCCTGTCTTCAGACTGAGAATCTGAAATCCTGCCGCTAGACGAATGGGACAAATGGTACTCCCGCCCGGACTCGAACCGGGAACCTTCTCTTTAGGAAAGAGACGCTCTATTCCAATTGAGCTACGGGAGCGTGGCACCCCCACGAGGAGTTAAACCTCGGCTTGCTGTTTAGAAGACAGCCGTGATATTCATTTCACCATAGGGGCATACATCTTTTCTGAACGCGGATTCCTAATTCGGTGCGTCCTTCACAGGTTCCTTTTGGGTTCCCGATCCGTGACACTACGACGCTGCTGGTTCCTTGTAGGGATTAGGCTTATCTTCCTGCCATCGCCAATAGTTCCCGTGAACGTACCAGTCAGCTACATAGGAAATCGAACTGAAACGTTCGATCTGCCGTCCATAGCCGTCCTGGCGATTCTCGTCGCTACTGACGAAGACAAGATTGACGCATCCAATCCTACCTGTGTACTCCCCGGCCTCATCGACCTGACCATGGTAGCACGTGACAAAAGCAGTGTGTCCTACACCACTAGTGTCGTGGTACACAACAACGTCTCCGACGTTCGGATAACGGAGCATAATTTCTCACCTCCTCTCCGCGCTCAGAGTGTTGCTACGAGCCATATTCTATTTTCAAAGAGCAGCTACGTCTAGTGGTAGGCTGTGTGTCACCTACCTATATTCTGGTAGCCCTGGAGGGACTTGAACCCTCAAATTCCGAATTGAAAGCCCGGTGACTTTAGCCAGTTCGTCTACAGGGCCATCACTTTCCTTCTGCACGCCACGCATGAATCGCTAATACTGCCACTATAACTAATGCAAGCCCTACACCAACCAACGCTGGAACCGTAATCCCCATAGGACTGCCTCGTTTCTGGAGCGTGTAGCGAGATTCGAACTCGCACCGCGAGGTTGGAGGCCTCGTATGCTAGCCGTTAAACACCATACACGCTTCTTTAATCCTCCAGCTCATTCATCTCTGATACTACGACACGATAGCCTACCATCGATGTATCGTTACCGTCGCGATACCGCTTAAGGCACGCCCGAACATCCTCTTCTGAGTGAAACGCCTCTTCAAAGAAGAGCGGACCTTTTGGATCTCCGATATTCATCACGTCTCTAATCGGAACCGTACCATCAGGCAATCGCTTCTGACGCACCACAAACAGATCCGGTATCATTTCTTCTTCCCTCTCTTCTTCGGCTTCTTTGTCGGCCACATCTCTCGTGGCGCACTTCCGACGTGATCCGGGTGAGGCCTCGCTACCGAAAAGATGCTAGTTAGCGGGTAGGCCATGACAATAGGCCTTCCCTCATCATCTGTTTCGGGCACCTCTACGCACCACATCTCGCCCTTCGTGTACATTCGGCGAACGTCGTTAAACCGCTTCGGCGTCGATGAGTCCTTGAAGATGATCTCGCACCAAATCGGCTTCATAGCACTCCTGTCCAATCACTTGGACTTATACTGTGGTGGAGGCACAGGGAGTCAAACCCTGATCTCTTCCGTGCGAGGGAAGCGTGCTCTCGTTGTCACCATGCCCCCGCGTACGTCTTTCCTGAGGCAACATACAGCGTCTACTCGATACCCAAGTTCATAGGCCCATCGAACGTACTGGTTAGCCGCATCCTCCAAGCTACCCCCCGATCATTAGCTGGATCGCACGGGAATCGAACCCGTCACAGCCTCCGTGCAAAAGAGGTTGGTCCCCTTGACTCCGCGACCCGGAAATGGACCGACCGGGACTCGAACCCGGATTGCAAGACTGCCAGTCTTGCGTCCTCCCTTTGGACGATCAGCCCTTATCGTTCTCCTTCGTCTCAGAGGGCAGGCGCTCTCCCATCTGAGCTAAGCCCCCGAACTCTACTCTACTGACAACTTGGACTTCCATGCCCTTGTCTCTGCCTTGTCGAGCATCTTCAAGAAATGCTCTAGACAATAGGCGGATGATACTTCCAGATTCAAACACTTCCGAACTTTGCATCTACATCTCCTCATCACTTTCTGCGGATTGACTCTCATAAGTCTCTCCAAAAGAAAAGGCCGAGAGGTCTTGCCTCCCGGCCGATCCTAAGCCCTAGTTTGGATCGGTCAGGAGGGTGGTGCTACTGGGAGGCTCTCCTGATTAATTATGCGGATACCCGCGAAGGTATCCACCGACATCAGGTGGCTTTCCAACCGCTTCCCTTTATATGACCAACCAGATATTCTGTACATAACATCGGCCCATTTCTTTGCGTGTACTTCAGTATCCCTAATATGGCATGAGCATCGTTCACTGTCAAACAGAACTTTCAGAATTTCTGTCTCCTACTATTAACGATCTGAATAGCTAAGTAGTCAATCCAAAGCAAAAGAAAAACCCCCTATTAGGGGGTTTTTCTCGCGATGTTAGACACACATCTAACACCACTCTCAATATACGAACCACAAAATGCCATGACATCGCTATCAAGTCAAGCAAAAAGATGACGCCGCTGAGCTATGCCCAACGGCGTCACCGTACTATCCTACTCGTGACAGATGCGCTAGATCCTTGAGTCGTTCGACTTCAAGAGCAGTGAAATAGCTGCCATCGCCACCTTGAATGCCGCGAAGTCAGTCAGCTGAGATGCAGTCTTCATCGCGTCCAAGTTCGCAGCAATCTGGTCAAGCACCTCGCGTGAACCAAACTTGTTGCTCGAACCTGCACGTGTCATACCAGCGTGGCCTTCTCCCATCCGGTTAGGTATCGTCACCTGATCAATAACGGTGGCTCCCGAACCACTGAGCATAGTAACGTCTTCCATCGCGGACTTGAACTCAGCAAAGTTATCGTTCTGAGAAGCCGTCTGAATATACAGGAGATTAATCGCGATCTGATTCAGCAAGTCCCCAATGTCTGGGCTAGAGCGGAAGATTCCAGCCATACCATCGCCAAGTCTCGATGATACAGTGAGATCAGTCTGCACTGTTCCGTATGAGTAGCCTCCAGCAAGAGTACCGACTCCAGCGTCAGGATTTGTCACTATTACATCGACAACACCAGTACCAGCAGGAGTTACACATGTTAGAGAAATAGAACTTGCAAACACTACGCTCGTGGCAGCAACTCCACCGAACGTAACGGTAGGAGTGGCAGCAAAGTCAGCTCCAGCAATCGTAACTGCTGTTCCACCAGCCCGTAGTCCGTCGTTAGGAGTAACTGACGTTACAGTGGGGATAATGTACGTATACCCACCAGCAGATGTAGTTGCCCCCGTATCAGGATTAGTTACCACCACATCAACAATGCCAACACCAGCAGGAGATACACATGTCAGCTGAGTAGCCCCTACGAATACTACGCTAGTAGCAGGAACTCCATCAAATGTTACGGTAGGAGTGGCAACAAAATCAGTTCCATCAATCGTAACTGCTGTTCCGCCAGCACGCAGTCCTCTAGCAGGAGTGATCAGTGTAATGGTAGGAGTAGAGATATACGTATACCCACCAGCAGAGGTAACAGTTCCTGTATCAGTGTTCGTGACCACTACGTCTATAGCACCAGCAGTACCAGCAGGAGATACACATGTGATCTGAGTAACTCCTACGAATACTATGCTGGTAGCAGGAACTCCATCAAACGTTACGGTAGGTGCAGTAAGGAACTCAGTTCCATCAATCGTTACTGCCGTTCCACCAGTGTCTGGACCATCGTTAGGAGTGATCAATGTGATGGTAGGAATGGAGATATATGCGTACCCACCAGCAGCAGTCACAGTTCCTGTATCAGTGTTAGTTACTACTACGTCTACAACACCAATGCCAGCAGGTGCATCACATGTGATCTGAGTAACTCCTACGAATACTATGTTCGTAGCAGGGGTTCCATCAAACGTTACGGTAGGTGCAGTAAGGAACTCAGTTCCGTCAATCGTAACTGCCGTTCCACCAGCTTGCACACCAGTATCAGGAGTGATCAATGTGATGGTAGGAATGGAGATATATGCGTACCCACCAGCAGCTGATGCTCTTCCCGAGTCAGGATTAGTTACTACTACATCAACAACACCAATACCTGCAGGTGACACGCACGTTATCTGAGTAGGCCCTACGAATACTACGCTGGTAGCAGGAACTCCATCGAACTCTACAGTAGGAGCGTCAATAAAACCGGTTCCATCAATCGTAACCGCAGTTGAACCTGCTTGTACGCCATTGTCAGGAGTGATCAACGTGATGGTAGGAGTAGCATTGTACGTATACCCACCAACCTCAGTAACAGTTCCTGTGTCAGGATTTGTTACCACTACATCAATGGCACCAGGAGTACCAGCGGGAGCTTCACACGTTATCTGAGTAGGTCCCACAAGCACTATAAACGTAGCAGGAACCCCATCAAATGTTACAGTAGGAGTATCAACAAAGTTAGTTCCATCAATCGTAACTGGGCTTATGCCGATTTCTCTACCGTTGTCAGGAGTAATTAATGTGATAGTAGGAGCAGAAATAGCTAAGTACTCATCTGCACCAATGCTGTAAAGCGTAGTGTTATGTGGTCTAACAGTTCCACGGATACCTGTAGTGTTCGCGGCTATTGCAACGGCTACACCACCATCAGCTAGAGACCCACCAGTAATAACTTTGAAATAGTTGGTGCTCAGCATAGACGTTGAAAGGAATTCATTTCCTGGAGTAATGCTTCCAATGTTACCAGTTCCTGAACTCCAGTTCCCATCGGCAACGGTCGCGTCCTCAGATGCGTTATTCGTGCCAGTCGCTCCGCCGTGTCCTATGAAGTCAACAGTTCCACCAATTGCAACACAGTTCGTCGCTATAATTGCGTGGCCGGAGAAGTTGTAGTTCTGGCCTCCACCCTGTGCCGAACAGTTTTCTATCGTGACTACTCCTGGGTATCCATTCAGGAGGTAGAATGATCCACCACCACCATTAACGCCTCCCTTGGCCACGCAGTTCCATATATTAATATCCGTAGAACCGCTTGCCCCCGAGCTACTTTCGAGTTGATAGGCATAGCTACTAATGCCTGATACAGGTGACAGGTCTACAATACAATCATGGCATGATACGTCAGGCCCCGCAGTCTGAACGTTAATCGCCCTGAGAGTCGTAAAGGCTCCAACGTCCCCTACCGCATTGAGATTCATGATTTCGCATGATCCAGTACCCGTCAAGATGAGGCCCACATAGAGACCGTTGGCACCTGTCACTGTTGAAATATGCCCTACAAGTGGGTCTCCGTTATGAGGCGTATCCGACGTGATCACCAAAGAATATCCAGCAAGAGCAATGGTTATGTTAGAAGTCGCTGTCTCCGTCGTCACGCCTTCCTGCGTAATCGTTACATCATCCGTCAACGTCACACCAAGTGAAGCTAGTGCGGCCATCATCGTAGTTTGATCACCCGCCGGTCCAACTGTAATATTTATCATCGCGTTACCCCTTCTGCCTGCTTATAAAACTCCACATACCTCTCGTCATCTTTCATCCACAAGCTAAACCTGTGGTGAATTGCGTGAGCCTTATGATGCAACTCTACTCGATCCCGTTCACTATTACCCGTGTTAAATACATGGAACGGTAACACAGTAAGCTCCGGATGATTCTTTACGTTTTTGAGGATCACCCTATCAATATCCAAGACCCGGCGGATCTTCTGCTGTTCCGACTCTAATAGCATCAACATATCCTTCAGCCACGGATGTTCCGGCGTCGCTCCAAATGCGCTGTTCTCGACTACCATCCTATTCCTCATAGAAACAAATGCGTCAAGATCTCCTACCAGATCATCTATTGGCTTTAGGCATTCAGTGTCCGCGTCGAAGTATACTCCTCCATACGCGTGTACAACCTCGATGCGAGCTATATCACATTGTAGCGTAGGATTATCCAACTCCCAGACCCAATCGTTCATCAACTTTGGAAGTGTTTCTCTATCCCAAACTATAATCTCCCAATCAGGATGCATTGGTGCCCACGAATCCACACAATGTCTGTACTCAGGTAGAATATTATTTCTGCCCTGAATCCAAATGAAGTGTATCCTCTTTGGGATCACTGCTTAACTCTCACTCAATCTTCCCATACGAACAAGCTAGATCCTTGAGTCATCTGACTTTTCGAGCATATCTAAGGCCCCCATCGCAGCCTTGAACGCCGCGAAGTTGGTCAACTGGGATGATGTCACGATATCCTCAAGATTCTGAGCTATCTGGTTCATCACATCTGAGACACTATACATATTATCTGACTGAGGCCGAGCGAGACCGGCGTATCCCTGACCCATACGTTGCGGAACTTTTACCGCTGCCATAAGACCCTCCTAACCCAATACTAAGAATGCTACGTGAATACTCAAATCAGTATGGCCAACAAATATTGTTTCGTCAAGGAATATTGGTAAAATGAAAAAAGAAAAGCCCCCGGATTAGCCGAGGGCTTTTCGTCCATTTTAGGCAATAACAGCCGTAGAGGCGGCCTCATCGAACATCACCTGAGCCTGTTCAAAATATTGGCTGTACATGCCAAGATAATGCTTTTTCGATCCGTGCTGCGGCTCCTTACCACGGATCTTCGCGTACACGTTCAGATACGCGCTGATCTCGGTGCGACGGCACTGACAGGTCCAGTGCTTTGGTACGTCTTCTCCACCCTTATAACCACCAACCTTCAGAGCTACCGCGCCCTGTTCCGGCGTTGATAGCATCTTTCGAATCACCCGAAGACACACCTTAGCCCGAGTCTGCTCAAACGATAGTGCCTTGATCTTCTGCTTCAGTGCGGCTCGACCCATTAAGTACGTCTCACGATCCATGTCCATTTCAGGACTCCTTTCGAATGTGGTTAAATGAATAAACGAACTCAGATCACATTCGGTGGACCGCGTGCTGCCTAATAGAATGGCATCGTTATTCTCCTTTCCACAATTTCCACTTATTGAAGGCACGACGATGCTCACCATTGAGCGATTCCGTAGCAAGAGCGGTAGCTTCACCTCCACGATCTGGCTCGTGGAAAATGGCTATTCTAATGCCACGCATCTTTAGCTTGTCAGCTTCATGGAGAAGAGTGTCTTCAGTCGGAGTCTTACAGACCACCACTGAAGACACAGTATCATTGTAGTTAGAAAAGAATCTACCCGCGTCATGGGCGGCATGAACGGCCTGAACAATCTGCTGAGCCATCGGAAGATCGGAACGAACTAGTACGTAGAAATGACGAGCTACCTACGTGAATCCCATAGCTTTCTCCTTAATGAGTCCTATTTGCCGAAGTAATAGTTTCCTGACACATCTGTATAACACGCTCAATCACAATCTCGTTGTCTATCGTACGGAAACGATATAGCCAACTCTCATCCGGGTCTATGAGGGCATCAAAGAAGTGTATACTAAACTTCTTTCCGTTTATTACGACCATTTCTCTCACTTCATCAAAGTCTATGGTCATTAGTCCTAGTTTCCTTGGAGCGTCTGACGGGAGTTGAACCCGCATTTACTACTTTAGAGGCAGTTGCCTTACCAAATCGGCCACAGACGCATCTCTACATAGATGATACTAAAACTAATTTGAGTCTACCCCAAAAAAATCAGTGAGGGCTGCCCGACCAGTTTGGCCCAGGTGCGGGTAGGATGCGGAGAATGGAGTCGGACAGCCTCCACTGATCTCTTATACCTTAAGCTTTCGTACGTGTCTCTCCAGTTCGTGAATGGCTCCCATCATTGTGTAGCTAATAGCCCCGGTAGGTCTCGCTGGATTGCTATCTTCAATTGCCATGACGATTTCAATCGGAGTAAGGCCACCGCGCTGTGCCAAACATTCAAGACTCTGACCATCATGATTACTAACTATCTGCGCCTCATGAGCCTTTACTAGATCCCACGGCACCGATTGTGGGTATTCAGGTAAATGAGGATGCTTATAACAATCTCTCCGATAGTCATAATCTTGTAGTATCGGGAACCTCATGGGACTCGACTCTACCAACGTACACCGTTCCTTTCAAGGCTTTTCTTAGATATGGAGGCGGTAGTCAAATACCAACGACTAAAGTCGCTGGCTTGTAACTAAGCACTCAAGCTAAGAGCGCTCGCTACAATAGGCTTTTTGACTAAAGCCCTACTTCGTATGACTTTTGCAGCGTTGGAGTCAGCGTGTTCAGTATGAGAGCACTTAAGACATCTAAACACTTCTTGAGTCTGACGATTCTTTTCGTCTGTGTACCCACAAACACTGCATTCTCTAGAAGTGTTTTTTGGGGAAACGATCACTACAGGAATTCCACAGAGCTTTGCTTTGTATTCGATGAAACTCCTGAGTTGAAAAAATCCCCAACTACTGATCATGGATCGAAGAGATTTACCCAACCGTTTCACGTTCTTGCTGATCCCCTGCAAATCTTCGAGAACGATGCAAGAACGTGTGCCTTTGGCTTTCTCAACGATCTTTTTACTGATTTGATGGTTAACGTCTCTCTTGAGTCTCTTCTCCTTGCTAGAAATTTTCTTGAGTCTGCGTTTCGCAGACCGCGTACCCTTGCTTTGAAGAGACGAACGTCGTTTTTTGTACGTCCTGCGGACGGCCTCTACTTTCTTCCCAGAAAATCTTTTGCCCGTAGAATCCGTAGCTATGTTATAGATTCCCAGATCTACCCCAAGGAAATCGTCCGTCTCTACTGGAGGCTTTTCGGGAGTTTCCATGATTGCAACGAGATAGAAGTTTCCTTGGACAAGCAACAGGTCTACCTGACCTTTAACCCTGTCAATTCTTGCTTTTTGATATCCACCAAGAATCATGGAGATGTCCTGTCTTCCATCGATTGTCCAAAGATTTACAGCATCCAAACCTTTGAATCTGAGGATTCGTTGATCGTAAACCATCGCAGAATAAGGTTTGAACACGCAGAGTTTGGTTCTGTCTCTCTTATAAGCTTCGATTACTTTGGAGATGGCTCTGATTACTGCTTGCGCGGTAAGATTGTACTGCTTCTTGATTCTGTGGTAGACAAGCTTTTGAAGATCATATTTGGAAGTAGTCCCATTTTGTCTGGCGATCCTAGAAATATCGTTACATGCCTCGTTAAATATCCTAAGAGTCTCTTTGAGGCAGACTGTTTGCTCGCCTGTCGGGAGAAGTTTGATTTTTACGGTTGTTTTCATATTGATAACTTATATCAATCGGGTAGTCTTGTCAACAAGAATCTGCAATTCCTCCCGCGACTAAAGTCGCGGGCTTCCTTGTGAGAAGTTCGTGAGAGTCGAACTCACACCTGCTCATTACGAGTGAGCTGCTCTACCTCTGAGCTATACCGCCCCGGCGATACCTCCCTCAGACTGTGATCGGGATCCCGGGGAGGCATGGTTGTTGTGGTTCTCCGTTCCTGAACTAGCTGGCGTCGAAGAGCAGGGACTGCGCGTACCTACGGATAGGCTTCGCCGCCATGGATTCGTCCGCTGTCGGGGACTCGGGAGTCTGTTTGCCCTCCGCGTGCGGCGCCTGCTGTTTCTTCTTGTTGCCCTGCTTCTTGGCCGCCGCCATGAACTCGGCGATCGCGGTGCCCACGGCATGACCGACGATGGGCGGGACTGCGTTGCCTATCAAGGTCAGGTTGCGCTGGGTCGTGAACGGGAAGACGAACTCGTCAGGGAACGACTGGAGTCGGGCACACTCGCGGACCGTTAGCCTTCTCGGGAGCTTGTAGTGGAACTGGATCCTACCCCGCGCGTTGGCGCGGATACAGTACGCGAATGTACCCGCCTTGTTCGTGTGATCCCCTTGTCCCCCGCCCGCAGTAGCGCGCGTCGCGATGAAGTACTGACTTTGGTTCGTGACACTCTCGTCTTCGACTTCTTCCAGATCGCTCAGACAGGCGTCGATGTAGACCGGCTTCTCGACATGCGTGGGAGTCGGTTTGACCGGGAAGCCGTCGATATCGCTACGAACACCGACGAGGAACAAGCGCCTCCGGCTCTGAGAGAGGCCGTAATCGGGCAGATGGAGATCCCAGACCTCGAAGGTATATCCTGCGTCCTCGAAGTCACGGAGGATCGCGCTGAGGTATTCGCCACCGTTCAGGCGCTTGAGGTAGGGCACGTTCTCGCCGATGACGACCATCGGCCGGTGATGGTGCATGTACTCGGTCAGCACTTGGTATAGCCTGCCGCGTTTCCCCGAGAACCCGACCTTGGGGCCACACGACGAGAAGTCCTGACACGGGAAGCCACCCATGAGCACGTCGGCCTTGGGGAGGTCGGCAACATCGATCTCGGTCAGATCGCCAAGAGCAACATGATCGCCGATATTCAGCTTGTAGGTTTCGACGGCG
>Ga0307377_10004057_pt1 | contig 16167 bp, 11 predicted proteins | sample TR3MG_FD_202535 | JGI IMG/M metagenome (GOLD analysis project Ga0307377, IMG submission 202535) | Soil microbial communities from Risofladan, Vaasa, Finland - TR-3 | ecosystem: Environmental > Terrestrial > Soil > Coastal area > Acid sulfate soil | place: Finland: Risofladan, Vaasa | collected... | reverse complement strand
TCTCATAAATACGAGGAGGCGATGGCCAACCACTCATAGGGCTGCCTCTTTGAGGGATGAAACTCATAACACGCACCTGATGAGCACCCAGATCCCGCATAGCCTGCATCGAGGCAGCAACATCTATCCGGGACTCGCCTACGCCGGCTAAAATGCCCTCTTCCACCAATAAGCCTAACTCTCTAGCCAAATATTTTTCCTCAAGGCGAGAATCATAGCTCTGATTGGGGCGCAAACAACGAAATAGTTGCCTATTATGTGTTTCCTGATAACAAGCATACCAATCAATACCTATATCAGCTAAAGCAACTAAAACCTGTTTGGGAACTACCCCAGGAGAAACCATCACAGGCAGACCAGTTTCCGCCTTTACCCTTCCTATTAGCTCCACAAGCGATTTTAATCCGTTATCTTGCAGATAATAAAGTGGGTCTTCCCCCATAGTGAGATCAATTAGATGAACCCCAGACTCGGCTAGTCTCCGCGCTATCTCCATTATTTCGTTTTCAGTTTTTCGATATCTCTGGCACAACCTGTTAGGTGCCCGATAAATACAAAATGCGCACTGGTTCCGACAGTATGTGGAGAAGTATATGAAACCATAGAGGAATATTTTATAGCCAAAGTACTTCTGTCTTAAACTACGCGCCACATGAAAAAGCTGATTTATCTCCTCTTCTTCTTTCAGGCTAAGTAAAAAAATCGTTTCTTCTTTGGACAAGCATTGTCGGTCATGCGCTTTTTCGAGCACGTCTTCTAGCTTGAAAGAGGAAATTGTTTTTGCCATGATGTAAAGCATTTTATCATTTCCTACAAAATCTGTTTACTACTTCTCCATCCTCGTCACTTGCTAGTTTAAAAAGCACAATATAGACTTGAATTACACAAGGGTTTAGCTTGTAAGCTGTGGGTAGTGCCAAGATATTGAGATCCAGCCTCTATCGCTCTTTGGGGCTTTTTCCCCCCAATGTTATAATAGGTTCTGAGTCTTCATGGACATCTTAGCCACGCTTAATCCCGCCCAGAGAGAAGCTGTAGAAGCCATCAAAGGGCCTGTACTTATCCTGGCTGGACCCGGCAGCGGCAAGACCAAAGTGATTACCCACAGGGTCGCTTATCTGGTTAAACTGTGCGGCGTTAGTCCTCACCACATCATGGCGGTTACCTTTACCAATAAGGCCGCCCGGGAGATGAGAGAGAGATTAGAACAACTCCTGGGACAGACAGCCGAGGCTTTAAGTTTAGGCACCTTTCACGCCATTTGTGCTCGAATTCTCCGTCGTGAGGGCAAAGCCATAGGTCTTGACTCGAATTTCGTTATCTACGATGAAGATGACCAGTTAAGGTTGATGAAACAAGTTCTGGAGGAACTGAATCTCGACCCCAAGCAGTATGTTCCTCGGGCTCTACGTTCGGCTATCGGCGCTGCTAAGAGCCGCCTCATCAGCCCTGGAGGCTATGCCCAGCGGGTTAGCAGCTATTTTGAGGAGATAGTTCACAGAGTTTATCAACGCTATCAGCAATTGCTCAGCCAGGGTCGCGCGGTGGATTTCGACGACCTGCTGATGAAGACGGCGCAGTTGTTCCAGGATAATCCTCAGATTCTTAACAGATACCAGTCAAGGTATCTTCACATTTTGGTTGACGAATTTCAGGACACCAACATCGTCCAGTATATGTTGATGAAGCAGTTGACCGGAAAACACCGCAATCTCTGCGTGGTGGGCGACCCCGACCAATCTATTTATTCCTGGAGATTCGCTGATTTGCGTAATATCCTGAGCTTTGAGAAGGATTACCCCGAAGCCAAAGTGGTGTTTTTAGAGCAGAACTATCGCTCCACCAAGACAATCCTGGAGGTAGCTTCAGACGTCATCTCAGCCAATGTGCAGCGCAAGCCCAAAGAGCTGTGGACAGAAAACGAAGACGGAACACCGGTAGCCGTTATCGAAAGTTATAATGCCGAGGAGGAAGCACAATCCGTAGTCAACGAAATAGAGAAGCTCACCGTCCAGGAGCAACTATCCCTCAAAGATTGCGCCGTCATGTATCGGGTCAATGCTCAGTCACGAGCCTTAGAGGAAACTTTCCTGAGGTACGGTGTGCCTTATAAGCTTATTGGAGGCACGCGTTTTTACCAACGGAGAGAGGTCAAGGATATTATTGCCTACCTTAAACTCATTCATAACCCCCAGGATAATGTTAGCTTGACTCGGATAATAAATGTTCCTGCCAGAGGCATCGGGCCTCGCACTCTCAGCCAGCTTCAATCCTGGGCAAAAGCTCATGATACCTCTCTTTTCGAGGCACTAAAACAGGTGAACCATCCCGATTCTGTCGGGACGAAGCAAGCCCTTTACCCACGCATTGTCCAGGCTCTGGCTGGATTTGATGCCCTTATATCTGAACTCATAACCCAGAGCCATGAGCTAAGCCTTTCTGATCTAGTGAATGAGATACTGAAGCACACTAGATATAGAGAATACATTCTGGACAAGGAGGGTGGAGATGAAAAATGGGAGAACATAATGGAGCTGAGAAGTGTTGCTGGTGAATATGATGAGCTCGACCCTGAAGAGGCTTTAGCCGCATTTTTGGAAAAAATAAGCCTAGTATCGGACATAGATGAACTGGATGAGAAAGCTGATGCTGTGACTCTGATCACCTTGCATCAAGCTAAAGGATTGGAGTTCCCCGCGGTTTTTATTGTTGGTCTGGAGGAAGGAATTCTCCCGCACAGGAAATCGTTCGATGATCCGGAACAAATGGAGGAGGAGCGTCGTCTTTGCTACGTGGGAATAACCAGAGCTAAGAAGCGACTCTACCTGTTACGCAGTTACCGTCGGAGCTTATTTGGCGGCAGCACGGCAAACCCACCGTCGCGCTTTCTCCAGGATATCTCACCCCACCTGATAAGACCAAGAGGTCTGTGGGAAGAGAGCCCAACTCCTGTAGCTAGTCTCGATTTTAATCGGGACTCCCAGCCTTCACCTCAGCCTCTCAACACTCTGACATTAAAGATCGGTGACCATGTCTGCCACAACAAATTTGGCCCCGGCATAGTAATGAATTGCAATCCGACAAGGGATGACCAGGAGTTGACCGTAGCTTTTGAAGAGGTGGGGGTTAAGAAACTCCTGGCCAGCCTGGCACCCCTGGAAAAAATCGAGAAAGATTTCGATTCTTCCTCATAAACTATTGACAAAATACACGTAACCGTGTAAACTAGAATTTAGATGCCTATTAAGGTTTTAGAATCGGAGATAGTTTCCAGGATCGCTGCCGGGGAGGTGATTGAGAGGCCAGCCTCGGTGGTCAAGGAGTTGATAGAGAATTCCCTCGATGCCGGAGCTACCCAGATCGCCGTAGAGGCTCAGGGCGGTGGGGTAGAGCTAATTCAAGTGAGCGACAATGGGGCGGGTATTCCAGCCTCGGAGCTAGAGCTTGCCTTTCACAGATACGCCACGAGCAAGATCGGCAACTTAGACGACTTGGAGAAAATCTCCAGCCTCGGCTTTCGGGGTGAAGCTCTGCCCAGCATTGCTGCCGTTGCCGAAGTAGAAATTCTCACTCAAACATCTTCGGAGACTATTGGCAGCTACCTGCATTTGAGAAAGGGCGAGGTGGTTCGCAGGGAGAGCCGAGCCAGGCCCCAGGGCACCACCATAACCGTGCGCCGATTGTTTCGCTATTTTCCGGCACGACTCAAGTTTCTCAAATCGGTAAATACCGAAAATAGCCACATCGCCCATTTGGTAAGCCAGTATGCCCTGGCTTTCCCCGAGGCTAAGTTCAGTCTGGTTCTTGATAAACGCCACAGCCTGCGCACTACAGGCAATGGTGACCTGCGCGAGGTGGTAAGCGAGATATATGGTTCAGAGGTAGCTCAAAGGATGCTAAATGTGGAACAAAAGGACAGCCCGGCTAAAATCGGTGGCTTAACAAGCCCACCTTCCTTAGCCCGTTCCAACCGCAACTATCTCAGCTTCTTCGTCAATCGAAGGTGGGTGCGCAGTCCCTTGCTAACCCGGGCGACCAAGGAAGCCTATCATGGCTTACTTATGGATGGCCAGCATCCCATCGCGGTAATCAATATCTCACTGCCGACTCAAGAGCTTGATGTCAACATCCATCCTGCCAAAGCCCAAATAAAGTTTTGCCACGAGCAAGCGGTCTTTAGCAGCGTACAGAAAGCCATAGAGGAGGCATTAGCCAGGACGCCCATAGCCAGCTCGAAGGCTGTGCCCTTCTCAGTCAGCTCAGGGCAGTGGCAGAGCCCTCGCATGATAATGGATAACGAGCCGGCTTTTGTTGTTGCCCAGCTGCCGACCATGGAATTACCAGTTTTGAGGGTACTGGGGCAGCTAGCCAACACCTATATTATCGCCGAGGGACCCGATGGACTCTATCTCATCGACCAGCACGCTGCCCATGAGCGCATACTTTATGACCGAATTTCAGCGCAGTGGGCACAAAAGGAAGTCGAAGTCCAGGGTTTACTCCAGCCGATAACCATAGAGCTTAGCCCCAGAGAGGAAGAGACCCTGAGAGCCAGTAAAGAGTTTCTTGCCGAGTTTGGCTTCACCATTGAGCATTTCGGAAATAGAAGCTATGTGATACGTGCTATACCGGCACTAATGGCCAAGGCAAATATTATTGAGATAATAAGCGTGCTGCTTGATAATCTTGCCAGCAAGGAAAGCCTTAATCCCTGGGAGGAAAAGATAGCTCAATCTCTGGCTTGCCACGGCGCTATCAGGGCGGGACAGCAGCTAAACAACGAAGAGATGCGGGAGCTAATAAAGCAGCTAGAGCAAACCAGGCAACCTCGCGCTTGTCCCCACGGTCGGCCAACGATGATTCATTTAAGTTCTCATCAACTAGAGAAGGAATTCGGCAGAATAAGCTAGCCTTCTGGCCCTGTCAGGGATGGTAAATTTGGACTTTGCTCCGGTTTAACCCTCTTTAGAATAGTAATAATCAAGCTATATTTTTAAAGTTACTTGGTTATATCTTAAGCTCAAATCCGAAAAGTTACTTTTCGACCTAAGTATATGTTAGAATAAACGAGATTCGTTCCCTTCTTTGAATTACCTAGATAAGATTTTCACTCGGAGGTACATGTGATCTATTGGGCTCAATTACTGCATTTCTATCAGCCGCCGACCCAGGTGCCGTCGGTCCTAAAAAGAATATGCGACGAATCATACCGCCCTCTACTCCACGTCTTTGAGGAGTATCCCAACGCTCGAGTAACCATAAACTTCAACGGAGTCCTGACTGATATGCTGATAGACTGCGGTCATAAAGATGTAATCGATGGCTTGAGAAGCCTTGCTGAGAATGGTCAACTTGAATTCACCGGAACCGGCAAATATCATCCTATTCTTCCCTTGATACCCAGGGAGGAGGTAAAGAGGCAGATAGACCTGAACACACAAACCAATCGCCGCTCCTTTGGGAAGGCATACGCACCCCAAGGATTCTTTCCCCCAGAGATGTGCTACAGCCAAGACCTTTTGCAGCCTATTATCAAATCAGGGTATCGCTGGATTATTCTAAGTGGTATCGCCTGTCCGACAGACTGGCCTATGGATATTATATACAAAGTGGAGCATGAGGGCCAGAACCTAATGCTCTTCTTCCGTGACGACGTGCTCAGCAATAGGATAAGCTTTCAGGATCTAGGAGCCAAGGAATTCATCGCTCATTTGGAGGAGTGGCAGGGCGAAAGAGAGAATATTTATGTAGTTACAGCAATGGATGCCGAAACTTATGGCCACCACATTCAGGGTTGGGAGAGGGCATTTTTGGCCAAGGTTTACGAGGAGCTAGAACCACCTGCAGAGACCCTTGAAGAGGTTAAGCAAGCCAAGGCACTAGCCGGGCAGCATGCCGTCCTTTTGACGAATAGCGAAGCTGCTGGCAAGATTCAGATGGTCACCATCAGCCAACTTCTCGACCTCTTCCCTCAGGGTCAAACTATAGAGCCCAGACCATCTTCCTGGAGCACCACGGCCGATGATATGCAAGCCGGCAACTATTATCCCTTGTGGCAAGACAAGAAGAATGAGGTGCACCGTCTCCAGTGGGAACACCTCGGTATATGCATTGAAGTGGTAAACAAAGCACTTGAGTGTGCCGATAATAAGGAAAGCCGGCAATCTGCCACCATTGCTCGGGGACTTCTGGATCGGGCTGAACATAGTTGTCAGATGTGGTGGGCCAGCAATTGCCCTATGTGGGACATCAACCTCATCCACATGGGCTTGCTCGACCAATTGCGAACCGTGGTTAACGCTTACCGGGCTATAAACAAGAGCGGGGCCAGTGAGGAGACAAAACGAGAATATTATTACCGCACCGTCGCTGCCAGGAATATCAGAAACAAACTGGAAGATAGGCTATTTGTGCAATAGCAGTGGAAGAGCAGATCTATGTACTGGAGCAATTTCCTTCACATATATCAACCACCAACCCAGACCGAGGCAATAGTCCACAAGGTCACCGATGAGAGCTATCGGACGCTGGTGCGTGTCTTGAGGGAGGAACCTGGAAGCAAAATCACCCTCAACATAAGCGCTGTCCTCACAGAACAGCTTGCCAGATATGGGCTTGATGACGTGATTCGAGGTCTTCGTGAATTAGCCGAGCGGGGGCAGATTGAGTTCACCGGGAGCGCCATGTATCATCCTATTCTGCCTCTTATTCCCAAGGACGAGGTCATCAGGCAGATCAAGCTCAATAACGACGTTAACCAGCGCTATTTTGGAGAAGTGTACAAGCCTGCGGGCTTTTTCCCTCCGGAGATGTGCTACAGTTATGAAGTAGCCCAAACCGTGGCTGAGCTTGGTTTTCGCTGGATAATTGTGGACGAGCTTTCTTTTAAGGGAAAGATTGGTTCCGTTAAATACGACCGCCTTTATAAGGTAGAAGGGCTGGGAGATTTTCTGGTGTTCTTCAAGGAACGCCCCTTCAGCGCTGGCATTACCTACGGCACATATCCCTCAGCAGAACCTTTTCTGGCAGCTCTAAAAGGCGGGTTAGAGAAACATAGCTATCTTCTCACAGGCACCGATGGCGAAGTCTATGGACACCATCGCCCCGGGCAGGAAAAGCTGCTCTCCGAGGTATTTGCCCGGGGAATCCCCAGGACATGCACCATCTCGGAGCTTATAAAACACTTCGTTCAGGTGGACACCGTGAATCCAGTTCCTTCTTCCTGGAGCACATGGGAAGATGAGATGGCACAGGGCATACCTTATCCTCAGTGGCAGTATCCCGGGCACGAACTGCACGAGTTGCAATGGCATCTCACAAAGCTTGTGCTGCACACTATTAAAGAAGCTCCACCACAAGCGCCTGGATTCCCCGAGGCACGCAGACTCCTGGACGAGGGACTGCATAGCTGCCAGTACTGGTGGGCTAGTTGCCGGCCATGGTGGAGTGTGGAGATGATTGAGTGGGGTGCCCAAAAATTATACCAGGCTGTAGAGTCGCTGGGGGATGCCATCGACAAGAAACCCAAGGAGGAAGCCAGCAGATTGTTTCAAGCTGTAGTGAACAAGGCAAGGGAATGGCAAGAATCAGGCGAAGCCCAGCGTCTGAAACAAAAATATAAAGAGGAGCACCCCGAGGTTTCCACCGAACTTACTTTTGGGGGTTAAGGAGCGAGATATTATGAAGCGTGCTTACGTCATCCTTGCCTTCCACGCCCATGAGCCGCTATGGGATCTGCCCAACGAGCTCATTGCCCTGGTAGATGACCCCGAAATACGCGATGCCATTCGGGGGGAGAACTATGTCCTAAAAAGGGCGCGGGAGGAACGCGATATATACGCCCACTTAGTACAAACGGCGGAATCACTGGGGGCTCCGGTAGCCCTGGATATCACCAATGAACTTCTGGTGCAATTAGCCTGGTATATACCAGAGACATTCCAGAACCTGGCAGCGGCTTACAAAAAAGGCACTATATACCCCTTGTATACACATGCCCATCATACTCACGTCGCCTTGCTTACCTCCGATGAAATAGCCGATGAACTTCGACTCAATATGGAACTGCTTCATAATGTGATGGGCATCCCGGAGCCTGGACACCGCGGTGCATTTCCCACCGAAGGATCAGTGGATGCAGCCAAGCTAGCTGCCTATAAAGACAGCGGCATGGAATACATCGTCTTTCCTCACCTGAGTGACCGCAAGACACATTTTACCGTGGATAGCGAGGATGATATCCAATACCGTGCCTTTATCGTGGGGCCCGATATGCTGGCACTGCCTCGCCATTTTCCCGTATCTCAATATATCTGGCGACCGATAACTCGCCATGACCCCCAAGGCGTGCAAAATCAGGGCTATATTCTGGGAAGGTACTGGGTCTTTGCCGAAGAATATCGCAATAAATCCTATATACCCTTCCCCATATCCTGGGAGGAGGCGGTAGCTGAGTATACTGCAGTGCTGGAAAATGCACTGACGGAGTTGCCTGATCGGGGCTTAATCCTCTACATGCAAGACCTAGAGCTCATGGACTTCGGCGATATCGCCCTTGGGATAATGGAGCAAGCCTGGAAAAATGTGATCAGCAAGAAGATCGCCGAAGTGCGCTTTATGACTCCTGATGACTATCTGGAGAGCTTGGGCGACATGGCAAAGCTGCCTCGGGTCCGCTTACATCAGATCTCCTGGACCCCTGAAATACGCCTGGTTCTCCGCTACGATGGCCACTATCCACCGCTTAAAGCCGGGGAGTTCAGGGATGTGGACCTCGATACAGCGGTTTTTAAGCAGCTACCATTCGTCTTCTGGGAGCCCGGTCGTTTCCTCATAAATATTTATGGGGCAGTCCTGGATGCCTTTGGCGTGCCCAGGCGGCTAGCTGTAGATGCAGCCTTGCTCCATGATACCAGATATGCTATCCCTCGCTTTGATTTCAAAGACCAGGTAGCCTTGCACTACCGGCTGATGAAGCGAGCCTGCAACTGGGGCTGGCGACCTGAAGAGGGGCGCCAGAAGCGGCCCTTCTTACACGGCTATCGCCTTTCGGAACTTCTTCTCGGCACTGCGCCTGAGGACAGTGCCTTTGCTGCCACCAGATACGTGCACCCTGGTGATACCACTTACTTGGGAGCGGAACGCATCCTGGATTTCCTCCTTGATACCCGATTTGCTTACCTGCGAGCTGGCATTGAGGAGGGTGGTCTTGCTGGTGAGCAGAAGGAAGCAGCCTTGCTAGAAGTTAAACGGGGACAGAGCCACCGCGTGGTCGCCACTGAATTTATTCAGCGCGCACTCGAAGCCAGCCGCTCCCTTGAATCAGCAGCGACTCCCGATGGAAAGGGCGAAGCGTTAAATCACCTTATTCGAGAGCTGAAAGGATATTGCCGTGAGGTCTTTGTCGCCACCGACCATATACAGCGCGCCTGGGGTTATATCAATGACCTGGATGCTATGATTCTGACCATGTACCAGTACCTGTACGAAATTTATCCCCCGAAGTTCCCCACAATATTCAGGGAGCTTTTACCCGAGGAGTGGAACACGCGAGAAAATCCCAAGCTGCTTTAAGTCTCCGAAAAGTCACGCCTTTAGTGAGGTCCCAAAACCCTCTTAGATTTTACTTTCCAGAAACGAAATCCTCTGTGCTACTGCCTGGCTGGCTTGGATACGGGACTTAGCCTTGCTCAGGTCGTTAGCCAGCTTCGCATCCCCCACCACATCTCTGATCCAGCTACTGAAATCGTTTCTTCCCTCACCCGAATGGTAATGGAAAGTCTCGTCACTCATATCATTTAGAGCTTTTTCAAGCTCCCCGAGGTTCTTAATAAGTTTACCATCATGACACCAGAAGTGTTTCTCATACGACACATCCCCTAAACGTCTATTTGCTTCTTCCTTGCTAATCTTGACAATCTTGACCATGCTCGCCCACCTCCTGATTTGGTACTCTGTTAGATTATACCACGAAAGTTTCCGAATAAAAATCGAGTGTGCTGGCTGACCACATAAGTAGGACTATTGAACGTATTCGCCTAGCAAACCTCTTTTGGATGACTCAACGATGCTAAGATAGTCAAAGGTATTGGTATGGGGGGGGCCGAATCACACTCAGCCAGCCCCAAAGTGATAATAGGCACCCATATAGCTATCTGAGGCACGTAAATCGCTGCCACCACGGTAGCTGCTGCTAATGCTGCCACTACGGCCAAACCCACAACTGTCGTGAGTAGCCTGACACTACGTATTTTGCCTCGAACTATGAATGCCATTGCCTCATTGTGAGCTCAGTTACCACTTGAAGATACCTGATACGCACATCTCTCCTTTTTCTTTCTCAAGAATGAGAAAATTCTCCATCCCAGGTCAGGGGTGGGAGGGATAACCCTCCCACCCCTGACCTCCCGACCTATGGCTTAATTACCTTTTGGGCTTTTGGGGGCCGGGCTTGCCTGGGCCAGCGGGCTTCTTTTGCACTTGTATCACCTCCTTTTTCTAAACACTAAATATAAGGCTTTCATTCTTTTGATAAAAATGTTATAATGAATATTAATACACTATGTGTTATTCATGATAATTGAATAATGAAATACTAATCATGTATAATACTATTATACTCCCGAAAAGTTGTTTGTCAAGACTTTTGGGCGAAAAATCTAAAAATTTTTTATAAAACGGAGGTCAAATATGCCGGATTGGACATTTCTTACCAATCACGGACTGGTGTTGAGCTATATCGCTCGCCACCACCGGACAACCGCCCGCGACCTGGCTGATGCCATCGGCATCACAGAAAGGGCAACTCGGAAGATAATCGCTGATTTACTGGAAACCGGCTACATCACCAAGAAACGAGAGGGAAGGCGCAATCACTACCGAGTTAACCCTGACCTTGCCCTTCGCCATTCCAGCCACAGTGAAACCGCCGTAGGAGATCTGCTTCAGGTGCTAGGCTGGAAGAGGAGAAGAAGAACCGTCGAACCAGGCTGACATGGCCATAAGCGGAACAGATTGTATGTCCACCCATGTGACGCAGATTCTATCGTCCTTACCATGCACCGAAAATCCATAAAATTTATCTCCGAAGTTTCTTGACCTATTCAGGAAGCTTTCACCCGAGGAGTAGAAAGCACTACAAAACTCCAAGTTGGCCTAGACTCACTTCAACTCAGCCAACAAAGCCAAAAATCCTCGGTCTGTCGAATTGAATGACGGTGGTCATGTTCTTTGCTCCCCGAAGTCACGTGGCAGCACATCCTCAGGCAAAGATGCTTCTACCTGAGCTAACGCTTCAGCCCCCATGGCGGCGGCGGCATCTAGAGCTCCCTGGGCAACATATACCGCAGCTTGCTCTTCATTCAGGCCAACCTGTTCGGCTACCTTCCTAGCTACCTCTACTGCTTTAACAGCAGCTTCGGCATAGTCAGCTCCAATCTCTCTGGCTCCCTGCACTACCCCGTAACCGGCACCACGGAGAGCGTCACTAGGGTCTATTCGGGCTCGCCCGAAGGTGCGTGCGATGCCCAACACAGCCGAATGAACCAGGCGCCCCAAATCCATGTCTGTTGCTTCCTTAGCATGCATGGCTCCTCTTGCCGTCTGTCGGGCCACTTCGCTACTGTGGATTTCCATATCTTTTTTCGTTCCCCAGACACCAATCAATGCCTTTTCTAGGGCCTTAGATATCTTAGCCATTCTCCTTTGGCCTCGCACTGCTGCTACAGTAGCCGCTTTGGCTATGTCAGCAAGCTGATATGCTGTCACGCCCAAAGCTACGTCCAACCCGGGGAAGGGGACACGCCTGAGAATGCCATAGGGGAACTGGCTCAAAAAGTTTAGACCGGGAACTGAACTCATGGGTCGTACCACATCCTGCATTGGAGCAAGTAGTGCATTCACAACTATCTCTCGACTCGCTTCGCCATCTTCACGGAGGGCACGCAGGATACTCAGGGTAAAAATGCCCAGGACAAAAGTAATTACGAACAGGAAATCAAAGCCGAGAAGGTCAAAGGTCGGGAGCTGAATAGAATGAATCGGGTCGATCCATGTGAAGACGAGGCTGACCTGGCGCGTACTGAAGAAGTCACCGAGGTAGCCACCAAGCAAAGGTCCCAGACCAGCACCCAGGCTGGCAGCTAGACTAGCCGCTGCCAGATAAGCGGTGGCTTCTCCTTTGGGAGCTAATTTCAATCCGATGGTGCCGGTGGTAAAAGTTGTCCCTGCCGCTGCAATACCGGCGAACATGTGGAGGACCACCAGCAAAGGAATCGTTAGAAAGTATCGCTCCGGCATGGTTGTGAAAGCCCACCCCAAAACTACTAGCAGATACAACGAAACGGACACAGACAGGATTGCCTTGATGCCAAACCTATCAGCCAGGGGCCCCCAGACGCGAAGGAACAGGATGTTTAAGCCCTGACTTAATATACTGAAGCCAATTACCGCCGGGAGAGGCAAGCCCAGACGCCGCAGCATGTAGACAGCGAAGAAGGGAATGGACATGTTCAAAGCCAATCCCCACAGGAATAGGAATAATATAAGACGCCGGTAATTAGCATCGCGAAAGGGACTGGATATGGTAGAAAAAAGTGATGGCTTGAGCTTGGGGGCAGGTTGCATTAAGGGCTCTGGTACCATACTCGTGAATAAAGGGGCGGCCAGTCCCAAAAAAACAGCGCCAAAAAGCAAGGCAAAGGTGTATCCCAGAGCTTCATTGCCAGAAGCACGCCCCTCCCAGTAGCTTATGAAGAATGACGCCAGCAGGCCAAATGCCATAGCTGCCAAGTTAGCCCACATTTGACGGCGGGCGAAGAAACTTCCTAGAACTTGTTGAGGCACCAGGTCCCTGACCCAACTATTCCAGGCACAGTTGGTGAAAGAGACAAACACACCACGAATTGCCATGATGCCCAGCAGCATCACTACAGCACTGCTGCTCGGTATATCCAGGAACAGGGGTATCAACGCGATAGGTAACCATGCCAACTGAGCTGGAATCCAAGAAGCTAATACGATGACTTTGCGCCGCCGGATCCGCTCAACCAGAGGTATGACCAGTATCTGGATAGGCTGGGTGAGAAAGGGAATGGCTGCTAGAATACCAATCTGGAAATTGTTACATCCCAGTAACAGAGCATAGGCAGCCAAGAAGCCACTGGTGGTTATACTGAAGAAGCCCATGGAGGCCATTCCCTCCCAGGTTAGCCAACGCAATCCACTCGCTACATCCTGGTCGGATATGGTGGGCTTTGGGCTAAGTTTTTCTCTAAGACCCATTTTAGGCTAACATGCTTTCAAAGACTAACTATGCTTCAATGTAAACCTGGATATCAATTACAGGATAATGCATTCCGCTGATGGTTCGTTTCAACAACCTCTAATCATACCAAGTCGAGCGACATTTGGCATACTATATGGGTACAAAAGGGGAGAAAATAATTACTCCTGAAGACAGGGTAAGATTTGCGCATAGTTGGGCTGCAAATGCGGGTCTAGCCAAGCCTCACATGTGTCCGACATCGCTCTTAACCAACCTCACACCAGAGTATCTATAGCTCACTTGCCTGCTACGCGCTGAGATTTGGTTTGACAACCTTTTTAACTGGTCGGCGGAGAGTCTTGGTAAGTCATAGATACTGGTGGCCTTACTATAAGCACCGATGACCTAGCATATCGCGCTATACGCTGAGACACGCTGCCAAGCAAGAAACTGCGAACTCCAGTAAGACCTTTAGCGCCCAAGGCAATCAAGTCCACGTTTCGTCGGGCAGCCTCACGCAGGATCTCTTGAGAAGGGTCACCGCGGGCAACGATAGCTGAGACCTTATATCCGCCATTGCGGAACTGGCTTTCCGCTTCTGCCATCAGCCGCTCAGCGACTTCCTCTTCAGTTTTTTGAAGCTCGACAATTATTTGCCGATCACGTTCTAAGTCTAAGGTGTATGTTTTGAGAAATGCTGCGGCAAAAGATTGCACCACTGTGATGAAAAGGACTTCGGTATGGGGCGGAAGTGGCATCTGCAGCAAGAAGCGTACCACCTCATTGGAGTGTTTCGAACCGTCGAGTGGCACCAGTACTCTATTGATAGCTTTGCTTTCCTTCTTAGCTACCAGCACGCTACATGGTGCGTATTTGATCACCTTATGAGCAACGCCGCCTAATTGGAATTCCGGAACATCGCTCGTACCCTTGAGTCCCAGCAGAGCAAGATCTGCCCCAATGCTTTGACATGCCTTAATAATTTCATCGGCAGGGCTTCCTCTACGGATTATGGTCTCAACTTTCAACCTCAGAGCGCCGAGTGCCTCTGAGTATTTGGCAAGTAATGCTAATGCTCTTTCCTCTTCCGCTTTCCGAACCTGGGTCTTCAGTGCAGTGGAGCGCCCCAAAAGATCAACCAAAGTGTATCCGCCCAAAAAGACATGCTCTGGAATCACAGTCAGGATTATAGCCTCAGCTTTCCTCCCTACTTTCAGAGCCTTAACCAAGCTTATTGCGGCTTCAGAGTAACAAGACCCATCAACGGCAAGAAGAACCTTCACGTTCATCTCCTTTCATGCTTGGAATCATAATCCAATTCTACAATTAGATCTGATCTTCCTTCAACGTAGTATCCAAACGCCTTTTAGGTATTCCCTCTTCGCAAGGTTACTGGTCCAAGATTTGCTTCACAGATTTTCTATTTGCATAAACCAGAAGCCGGTCTCCTTTCGCGATTTTCTCCTCCCTATTCGGCCTAGTTAGGTAAGTGCCGACCCTGTCTATACCAAGGACTTCTATTTCCCCTTCTGTGGTGATATCAGCCACAGATAAGCCAATGCTCTTCGAGCTTCCTCTTATCAAGACAAGACTAATAGCCCAATCCTTCTCCACATGGAATATCTCCTCAACTGCTGGAGCTTCCCTAAGAATTCGGTTCATAACTGGCCTTTGCAGCCAGTCAAGAATCCGCTGGCCAACATTGCTTCTCATAATTAGTTGATAGAGGACGAATATGCCTCCAATTATTATGGCCAGGCGAATGAAAAACCACGTGTAACCGCTCACCTGAGTGAAAGATGCCACCAAAGTGGCAATTACAGTGACCATGCCGGCATTTCCCAGTATAATGAGAATGGTTACAATTCTGCGCCTGGTTTTGTGTCCCACCACCCGTTCAGCTTCTCTCGTCGTGAAGCCCGTTCCTGAGAAAGCGGATAACGCCTGAAATCTAGCTACATCAGGTTCTATCCCGGTTAACTGGAGGGCAAAGCCTCCAATTCGGACGACGATGAAAGAAACTAGAATAGCTATCAACAAAATGCCTACATAAGCCATATTCAACACCTCCAACTTATGTTCTTCTGAGGCATAGATGGCACTGTCTGTATAGAAGGTTGCGAGTGTCCAATCGCTGCGCCTCTCAGTTCAGATGCAAGATACAGATTCTTCATTTAGTAACTTTAGAGCCACCTCCTCCTCCTGAAATAGACTACCAGAGAAATACCTATCACTGCCATTACAATCAAGATTATAAAGTACCCATACCTCCACTCTAGCTCCGGCATATTTGCGAAGTTCATGCCGTAAATGCCGGCAACGAAGGTCAACGGAATGAAGATGGTGGCTATGATTGTCAGCACCTTCATCACCTCATTCATGCGGTTGGACACTGAAGAAAGATAAGTGCTCAGTACACTCTCAGCCATATCTCTGAGACCAAGAGTAAGCATCTCAATCCGCACCAAATGGTCATAAATGTTACGGTAATATATTTGAGCCCGCTCGCTTATCAGGGCATATTCGCCGCGGCTGAGCCCGTTCATTATTTCCCGTTGAGGCAATATGACCCGCGTCAACGCCAGTATGCTGCGTTTGAGCTGCATAATCGACATCAATGTTTCCTTCTTAGGTTCGTGAAGTGCCTCGGCCTCGAGTTGATCATTCTTCTCATCCATCTCCTCGATAGTAGGCATGATATTGTCCACCAAGGTATCGATAAGGTCGTGAGCCAAGAAATCGACTCCCCTGCGCATAAGGCGTTCGTCTTTTCGAGCGCGATCCAGCATAGATGAAACCGACCTCATGGGTACATCATGGCTGGTGACCACGTAGTTTTTTCCCAGAAAGAGAGCGAGTTCTGTGGTCTCCACTACCTCAGATTCGATGTGGTAATTGATGCC
>Ga0307377_10004053_pt1 | contig 16190 bp, 33 predicted proteins | sample TR3MG_FD_202535 | JGI IMG/M metagenome (GOLD analysis project Ga0307377, IMG submission 202535) | Soil microbial communities from Risofladan, Vaasa, Finland - TR-3 | ecosystem: Environmental > Terrestrial > Soil > Coastal area > Acid sulfate soil | place: Finland: Risofladan, Vaasa | collected... | reverse complement strand
CTTCAAGTACCTTATGCTCAAATACCATCTTAGCTTTGGCACTCTCATAGTCCATCCTATACTCAGGAGTTTCCCACCATTGATAAAATAATGCTTCCCAGGTGTTTTTGGGAGCTCCATCCCAAAGATCTTTATATTCATTGAAGCCATTACCTGTACTCTCAAGGATCTGTATGCTGTCCTTTGTTAATGCTTCTCCTAGTCCTGTGATGATATGTGATATTGAACCCCATAGAGCTGCTTCAGATCCATGAAAGAAGTTTATAGTATTAGATCTACCTACTTCTTTATTGCCGGCCGTTGAGATGTACCAGCTGCTATTGAGCTTAGTAAACATTAGCTCTCTTCTATTGTTAAACTTCTCTGTAGGCTTTACAATCTCAGGAAGATTAGTATAAGGGAATTTAGCCTTCTTCTCAAATATTGTTGTTGCGTTGTTACTCTCATCTGCTAGGGTAATGCCTGAGAAGTTCCTTTGTGTAATAGCTCTAGCTAGTTGGTATGCTGTTATAGCTGTAGTAAATCCCTGCTGCCTACCCTTTAGTATTAAGAATTTAAGATGAAGCCTTCTGCCAGCCTTCTTGTCTTTTATAGCCTGAATTAAGTGGTTAATAAATAACCTCTGAACATGATTAAAAAAGAATGGTACTGTCTGCATCTCTTTGTCTACTACTATAAAAAACATCTCTACTAAGTACTCAGGATTTTTCTGGATCTCTGCCATCAACTCAGGATTTTTTAGAATCTGCTCTTTAGTCAAAGGATCCTCAAAGCTGTCTGTCATGTACTCAGCTATAGCCTGCCTAAATTCCTTATCCTTCTCAATAGACTTGTGTTGCTCCCATAAAGCCACTCTCTTACTTATGATTGCCTGGGCTGTAAACTTAGCCATTAACTACACCTACTCATCCATAAAGCTCTCAAGCTTATTCTTGAACATAATATCAACCTCTTGCTTATCTTTGTATTCCTTCGGCATCCTGTTTTTTACCATAAAGATCCCCATAGATGGATTAGGAGGAATGTACTCAGTCGAGGGAATCTCCTCAGCTATTTCCTCATAAGCGAGTTTACCGCCCCTCATTACTACCTTTCCGTCTACCATTAAAGGTAGTCCATCTATGAATACAGGCTCTCCCCCAATGAGTACAGGCTTCTTAAGCTTCACTACTACAGTGGTAGGAACAGTAAAACCAGTCGCTAGTCTAAATGCAGAATTTAAGAGTTCTCCGTTAGAAATTTCCTTTCCTTTCCTTATCGCATCCGAAAATTCTGACCTGGTTTTTTTCCAGGTATAAAAAGTATCGTGAGAAATACCTATCATTTGCATGATTTCAGCATCAGTTGATCCCTGTTTACACCATCCTCTTATAGCTTCCAATTTTTCCCTAATGTGCAAAGTATCATAGAGACATTTCCTCCCTCTCTTTCCGCTTTTAAGAGGCTTCTTCTTCTTGGGTTTCTTAGGTTTAATCTTGTCTATAGCTGGTTCTTTAGGCTTCTTCTTGTCTACCATGTCTCATCGATCCTCTTTCCTTCGCTATTTGTCTTTAAAAAGACAGATAACCATAAATAAATATGGTTATCTGTTGAATTATACTATTTACTTACTTGCATAAAACTTACGACTAAACTCTCGTGCCATATCATCTACTTAAATCCTTTACATATTGTGTGCCTCTATAATCATGCTTAATAACTTTAGCCTTAGGGCTCTTTACTTCAATTACAGTTTCAACTAATACATCAGGCTTATTAGATAAGTCCACATCTACAACTTTAATCTTCTTACCTCGTGCCATGTTATCACCTCCAAAAGAAAAGAACACCCCTTCGGATGTTCTTGCTGTGTTTATTTACTTTTAATGTGTGTATGGTGCTCAAAGCCTTTTATTTTGTTAAACACTATATATTGACCTTGTATTGCTATAATGCCGATGTGCTTACATGGTTCATCCACCTCATCACCTTCTAAGATTAATTTATTGCATGATAAAACCGCTTGGTTTCCCAAACGGCTTCAAAGTAAAAAATTGCAATAAAAAACGCCCGAGTTATTCGAGCGTTCTATTTATATATTAATTGTCTCCTAGACATACCTCAATAAACTAATTGTAATATAAGGTTTGTCCAATTGCAAGTATTATTTTATTGAAATGGACTGCTACTAAATGAATCTTTTTTGGGTTTCTTCTTCCGACACTTCCCATTTTTAGATCCACCTTTGAATACTGGCTTACCTCCAAGATTTATAGGCTTTGAATTCATAGATGTTGCCTGAGCTGCTAAGCAGTTTAGATCATATTGTCTTTCATCTGCATACTGTTCTTTCTGCTTTTTCAATTTCCCAGGCCAGAACTCCCCTAAACACTTAGGACATACATAGTAATCTTGTTTCTTTATATGCTCCATATCTTCTTCTACACAGTATGAGCATTTCAATAGCCTTCACCTCACTCTTTTGCTATTTTATTGAAATACGAATTATTCTTTTTCAACTTCTTTTCTAATTTCTTCAACCAAGTCTTTTATAATGACTGCCTTTTTATGGGTTTCATTAAACACGCAAAGACTATCACCTTGCTCTTTTTCCCATTGATCTATTAATTCCTGTGCTTGTAACAGTAATGGGCTTCCAGTATCCAAATGACTGTACATATCTTCGTATCCATCTTCGCATTTATCAGATATTACATCTTTTAAGTCTATTGAAAGGTGCGAAGTGCCTTCCACTGCCCACAAATATTCTGGAACATCATGTTCATCAACTAACTGTTCATATATCCATTCACCAAGGTCATCCTGTTCTTTCAAGTGTTCATCATCCGATACGATGTAATAACCTTTATATTCTTTGTAGTCAATCTTTTCAGCCTTTTGGTAAGCTTCAAAATCCTTTTGTGACTGTTTTAAGCTAAAGGCATTGCTCCTTTCTTCGTGGGCTTCCTTACAATCGCATTGACCTGTTTTATTGCCCTTACCGCAATGTTTGCAAAGATATAATTTGCCATTGTAGCAACGTCTACATGAATTTATATAACCTTTTTCGCCATTTTCAACAAAAACAAATAGTAGTCCTTTGCAATCAGGACAAAGTATTTCATCCTCTTTTAAATCTACAATTATTCGTTCTTGTAATTGAGTATATAATTCTCTTGTTGTTACTTTTTCCATAAAATCATTTCCCCTTTACTTCGCATTTTTATTCAGATAGTGACACTATATACTTGTGTTGCGACTTATTATCTTACCTTTTTAGACTGTTTAGTCATTTTTCTTTTATTCTTTTTCTTCTTTTGCTTTGCCCAGTCTGTTAAAGGAGTATCTTTGTTCATATCTACAATTATGTATTCCTTATCCCCTAGCTCAATTTCAGCTTCTTTCTTATGTTTATTTGGTACAGATTGTAAAGTATCCCCAAATACTTTTTTTTGATCTTTAAACTCCCTAGCTGATTTAATACGATATAACTTATCTTTATCTACGTCCATTATTTTCCCTCGCTTTCAATTATTTAATTACATATAGTGAAACTATTTTATTGATATGCGACATTATTCAAGCATATCTTTTTTAAATAATTTCATAAATACATCATCTATATTTATTGATGTTCCACTTCCATCAGGCTCTGTAGCTAATACACTCACACTTCTATCATTTTCAATAATTAAATAATAAAACTGCCCTCTACGAGAGTGTCCAAGGTTATAAGTTAATTTCCCTTTGGTTTCATAACACTCACCATTGTCATCTGTTATTTGTTCATAATCGAACCCTATTTCTTTTAATTTTGAAATATCTTCAATAAATTCTTTTTTTATTTTCATAAATTTCTCCTTCCTCGCTTCGCATTTTATTCATAAAATTAATGTTACGATTCAATTTTCCCGCTCAAGATAGACAGCCATTCCTCATTAGGATTTAACCACTCGCCCGCATTGACGTAAAATTGAATGTGTAATCCAAGGTCTGCGTGCTTATCATAATGGACTTCACCATCAAATACCCTAAATGTATGTTGTCCTCTAAATTCCCTTGTATCAGTATTAAAATGTAACTCGTAAACCAAACTAATTTCATGTCCTCTTGCTACTTCAATTGCTTTTTTCAATGCATCATCAAATTTGTCATATAAGAAATAATCAAACTCACCATTTAACGTTACTAAGTATTCAAACAATGGTTTTTCTGTCTTTTTCAGCATTGGATATTTCATATCTTCACCTTCTTTTTATTACGTAGTTTTATTATTATCCGTCTTACTCTGCATCCCTAACCGATATAGTATATTTCTTTTTATCTATCATAATTGTAAATTCTGCTGCATTTTCATCCTCTTCGATAACTTGCATTGCATTAAGCTTTATTAGTTTAGCCAGTAATATGGCTACATTAAATTTATTCATATGTTCACTCCTTATCTATAATAAGAATTACTTGCTTTAAATCTCCTATAACCTTATTCCACACATTATATTGAGCCACATCTACTTCGGGCGGTATTATTTCCGAACTTTCAATTCCTAATAAATTTCGATGGCTTTGATATCTATTAATCAAAACTTGTAATGATTTTCTAATTGCTGTATCTTCCATCCCTTACACCCTTCCTTTTGATACTTTCTTATTACCCTTCAATCGGAACACACAAATACTCAACCGACATATATACTCCCATTTTTTTCGCACATTTTGGACATTCCACTATACCACAATCCAAATTATTATTGGTAGCTTTGTGCCCATCAAATTTATTTCCACAATAAATACATTGGCAAAAATCAATACACCTAGTCTCTTCTGTTGGAAATTTCTTTTTAGTCATTTTACACCCTTCCTTTCAATACTTTCTTGTTCCTATCCTCTACAGACCGCCTAACATATTCTGATACATTCTCTTGCTCTATCTCACAAGCTTTATCCGTTTCAGTTTTTAGCTTTTCTGTTATCCTAATACTAGGGAAATTGTTTATCTTTAATTTAGCCAATATACCACCTTCTTTATTGCGTATTATTATTGTGTTGCGACATAACCTATTCTTTATTATTTGAAAATCTATTACCACAAACAGGACAGTAATTAAATACAATATCTTCATAATTGTCTGTAACCTCATTTTCTTTAGGCAATAATTGACCTGCAATCACCAAAGTTTCTTCAATTTTTAAACATTCACACATTTTAAATCCTCCTTATTGATTTCATTTCCCCACGTGTCCATAAAGGCTGCTATCATCCTTAACTCTTTTGCAGTCGAATCTTGCTTATGTTTATTGCATCTCCAACAAAGAATAGCAACATTTTCTTTTTCATAACCTTTATTAGGATTAACCCTATCCATAGAAGGGGAATTATCATTAAATTTATTATCTTTTTTAAATCCAATATCTAATTTCTTACCACAGCACTCACAACTAGGATTTTTTAATAATCTATTTATTAAGTATTCAACTGTAAAAAATTCACTATCAAATTTAATTCCCTTTATTTTAGCCCTATCCCTCATTCCGCCTCTTAATAATTGGCATCTCACTCTTAACGGGTATAATTCTTTTCTTTTTTCTTCTCTTTGTTTTACTTCCAATCCCTTAGTTTCAGCATAATTTTTTCTTCTTTGCTCCGCTAAGCTTTTACTATTTTTTGTTTTCCATTTCTTTGAATATTCATTTTGGCAAGTTTTGCAAGTCCCCGCAAATCCATCTTTGCATTGTATGTTTTTAATAAATTCATCCAACGTTTTTAATTGTCCACACTTATTACATTGTTTCATGAATACACCTCCTAATTTCTATATAATATATAAAGTATATCACAATGTAATTTAACGTGCAATTAATTCAATACTTTTTTTAATGTCTTTGCCGTCTATGTCAAAACCTAACGAATCCCAACCATTTACTTTTTGTCTTGCAAATAGTTCTATTCTTGGTAAATCTCCAACTAATTCTATGATTCTATTTCTTATTTCATCAGGTTTTTTGCTATGCTCTTGAATTGGTGTATGTATTATCTGCCTTACTTTTGCAGATAATCTCTTGGGATTTCCTTTTGTGGCTAGTAAGCACAACTCTGCATTGCCTCTAGTCCAACGACCTTGCCCCATAAAATCATCTATTCCTCGTTCCTCATATCTTTTCTGAGAAAATATCTTATTCCTCTTTACCCACGTGAAAGCACATGTTTTATATTCAAATCCCCATGATTCAATTACTTTATTAGCTTCAATAATTTTAGGCATTGTAACCCACATAAATAAAATACTATTAGCATCCGTTATATCTTTTACGGGCAAATTACAAATATCATCAATTGTCATTACATCATAATAATCTTCTGATGAACTTCTTTTTGCACCTTTCCCTAATGCCATTCTACTGTTATAACTCCATGGTGGGTCTGCATATATTATTTGATATTTATTCTTTGGAAATTCCAACCCATCATCCTCCCTTGCTTCGCATTTTATTCAGATAGCGACACTATTTTATTGTTATGCGTCATACTTTCAATGTGTATTTCCGTCTATTCCAACATGAATCGCAATTATCATCACAGTAAACACCTTCAACTTGTTTTAGTTTGCCTGCCCTCATTTCTAATAAAGGACATGAATCCTTATTCAAAATAATCCCTTCTTCTTTTGCTAGAGTTTTCAATGCTTTATTACCCATATTTACCTCCTTTAATTAAGTCACATAATATTCATGATGTGTAACACTGCTGCTATTCCAGTTCCTCATAACCACATTTGCAAAGGTTATACTAGGAAACCATATAGGCTTGTATTCAGCGCTGTTTTTCTCTTTATAGTGAAGTACTTGTCCAACCAAGTAGTAATCTGTTATATGTATTGCATTTACCCAGCCGCCTTGGGGATAGTGGATTCTTGATACTCTAGTCTCTTACATCTATTACATCCTCCTCTATATACCATTTACCATCTAGTATTTCAGCAGTTGTCATGTAGTAACCATCCGCATCACCTCTAAAAAATGGCGATTTATTTTTATACGATTTTGCTTGAAATATATATTTGTAACTCTTACCTTCTAGTTCACACCTTATTGTCTTACCTTTTTCATATGCCTTTACAGCTTCCATAAATGATATAGGTTGTTGTATTAAAGTCCATTCTAGCTTCATGTTATGCACTGTTAAAGGTAGCCAGTCCTCTTGTTCTATCTCTCGTCCTTTGCCAAATATGCAACGAATACCACCATGACAGTTATACATTTCCCATATGCATCCATCTGACCATCTCCATTGCAACCTTGCTTTTGGATTTTCTAGTATAAATTTCATGGCATCTATTGTTTTATACTTTTTCATCTTAACCCTCCTATACTTCTTTAATATCAATACCATACTTGTTATACATGAGTTTTTTCTTAATTTTGTAGGTGTCAGTACGAAATCCTTTCGAATCTTCTACAACCCACTCTTTCAGCCGACAATCGAAATATACAAAGTCTGCTATGTAGTAGAGTGCATTGTTTTTACTGTTCTTTGGCTCCAGGAGAAACCATACTTGCCTTTGTAAAGCTGTGATTTCATCTACCTGCTGTAGGAGAAGAAGCTCACCATATCTTACTGCTTCTCTTCCACTATCCAGCAGCTCATCACCTACTAAAGTTTTAACATTGTTATGCTTGGACTTCTTTTTCACGGGTCCTATCTGTTTTTCTACTTGCTTGCGTAAGTGCTCAGGTAGGTCATTTAAGTTATTTATCCTCATATAGGTGTACTTCTCCCAGCTCCTGTGCTAAGAATCCACACTTTACATTACATGTATATTTATCAACACACTCTTTGCAACATCTATTGTCTCCATGTACTGCACATATATCACACTTTTGTTCACAATCCATGCTATACCCCCTTACAATCTCTTTGCTAATTCGTAGATTACTTTAACAGTCACACCATTACCGGCTTGTTTATATAGTTGAGTATCAGAATTTACAGCTGCTGCTCTTTCAAAGTATTCATCTGGCCATCCTTGAAGTCTAAAGCACTCTTTAGGTGTCAATCTGCGTATTTTCGTCCCTTGTATTAAATGGTTATTATGTTCATAGCTATTTTTAGTAATTGTTGGTGCTATTTCTTTTAAGCCACCATTATTGTTACCTCTAGGTCTTTGATATATTGTCACTCCATGCTTGTCTTGTGCTGTAAGTGTAAACATTGGTTCTCCTACTTCTTTAAATTGTCTGCCATTCTGCCTTTTTTCTGCTCTATCAGGGGTTAATACTGCTTTAATTTCTAAGACTCCACTATTGTCTCCGTTTCTATTTGTAACACCTGCTGTATATCTTGCTTTTAGACATCTAGCATTTTCAGTAATAACAGGATTTCCTTTTGTTAAATCAACGAAATATAAGCCTGTTTTTGCACCTTGTCCGCCTCCTTGACTTGCTAATGCACAACTAACGCTGCTAGGGTCATATACTCTATTTGCTTGTTTTCCACCTATTACTTGTTTAAGAGTTTCGCCGTTGCTTCCTGCGATAGGAAATACTTCTCGGGTACTTGTTCCTCTAAGATGTCCAATAAGGAATATTCTTTCCCTGTTTTGGGGTACTCCGAAATTTTTAGAATTGAGAAGCTGCCATTCACAATCGTAGCCGATTTCATCCATTTCAATAATGGCCTTAAGGAAGTCATATCCTCCGTTAACACTAAAAAAGTTTTTAACATTTTCAGCGATAAGGTACTTGGGTCTATTGTCTTTTTTCGTCCATCTAATAAGGTTTGTAACTGTGAAAAACAAACTTGAACGCTCTCCATCAAATCCGACTTGCTTTCCTGCGACACTGATGTCTTGACACGGGAAACCGAAACACCAGATGTCTGCTCTAGGAATGTCAGTTGCTCTGACTTCTCTGATATCACTTGCATACCATTCATCCTCCCTCACATTATGCATTGCTCTGTAGCTCTTATCTGCATACTTATCTATCTCACAATGGCCAACACATTCATGTCCTGCCATTTCCATACCTAAGCGGAATCCTCCTATTCCAGAGAAGAAATCTAGAAACTTCACTTTGTGAACACCCCCTTTACTCAATTAAATCCATCAATGTTAGCTGTTTCTGCTTTTCCTCTATATCAATGCAGTTCTTTACCGCTTGCTTGTATATATTCCACTACTTCACCCCCACATGTTCCCATACTTCTTTCATCTCTTTAATAAATTCCGTTGGATAATCTATAGGTGTTATCTTGTCACCTATTATTAGCCACATACCCTTACCTTCTCTATCTATTGCATATGTAAGGTCCGGGAATATCTCACTATCAATAAGTATTGCTCTAGTTTCACAAGTTGCTTTTTTCGCTTGATCCATTGCTATCTTCCTTTCTATACTCGCATTTCTTTGAGCATACCCCCTGCCAGTTATCAGGGCAGTTTGTCCATATACATGGTGTTAGTTTCATGATTGTATACCTCGCTATTTTATTGAATTACGACTTAACCAAACAGACCAATTTCATCATAGTATCGCTTGTATGGCATTCCTCTTTCGTGATTACTAAGATAATCTTTATAAAAATCCATGCTTTGGAATGCACTATGTACACTTCCCCAATTCGCAAGAGGAATATATAGCTTTTTAGAGTTCTCTGTAATCAAAGTTTTTGGCTGGTCTTCGCTTACTTTTCTGTATCTCATAACCATTGCATTTTGTCCTAATTGCTTTAATAAATTTAATCTATTTAATGCATCCTCTAAATCCACCTTGACTGTTTTGCCTTTCTTATCTTCACACCCTACAATCATGTAGAATATGCTGCAGTTGATTCCGTGTCGCTTTAAAATTTCTACTTTTTCAACAATTATCTTATCTAGCGCGAAATTATCGAAAGCAAAATGATACTCTGCATGTCTTAAAGTGCTTAACTCTGTTGCAACTTCTTCAGTAACAAGTCTTATATCTAATCCTTGATTCCAATCAACTTTTAAATCTTCATTACGGATCTGAGTGCATATCTTTTTAAAATGATTAGGCAACTGCAATATATTGTTGTCATATAAGGTTATGTTTCTTGACTTGCCATCCCAAATATCATATATATCACCTACTGAGTGAGCACAGCCTTCCTTTCTATGGACCACACAGAAAACACAATTGTTATCGCAACCTCTCTGAGTCCAACCAAAATTTTTATGTACTTTTAGACTTTCAATTTCGTAAGGTAACCTTTTGTACACATCGAAACCAGTTCCACCAAACTCCCAAGTATCATTAGAATATTTAAGTATTTCAATTGCTTGTTTAGTCTCTTTAGTCCATGTAAATATCGAACTAACATAGGTTTTGTTATATGCCATTAACGGCACGCCTGTTCTATATTCATATACATAATCACCTAGCGCTTCATGGTAAATTCTTAATTGTTCAAGCGCATAATTGTTTTTGAATTTCGGATTGTTGGTTGTTTCATATTCTAGATTTATCAATTGTATATTCAAGGTTTCACCTCACTTGCTGCGCATTTTTATCATTATCTGCACTAACTACCCATTCTGTATGTCGCTGTGTTGTGACTCATATACTGGCTTTTAGGCTTACCCTTCATGCGCTTAACTGCATCACTGATATATGCTGCATAGTATCTATCTTTATTTCTACCCTCTTTAATAAGTGCATTGCGTTCTGCAAATTTCTCTAGAGTCATTCTTTTCATATAAGTTCACCTCTTTACTTGAATATGCTGTCACTGATTGCTTTTAACTTTTTATAAGCTTCAGATGATGTGTCCTCTAAAGGGTCTTTATTATATAAATAAGATAAATTATTCTTATCATTCTTGTTTGTGTCTTTTTGTTGTTCATTTGTTGTCTTTTTGTTGTTATTTTCGCTGTCAGAAATTTTACTTTCCGATTGATACAAACCCCAATTTACAATGCTTATGATAGAAAATTTGTTGTTAGACCTAATCACAATTGTTTCTAAATCTTCTAAAATTTTTATGTAAGACCATGCTGTCGATTCTTTCATATTTAACTCTTCACTAGATTTGTGCCTACCCCATATAAATTGACCAGGTTTTAGTAATACTTTCTTTTTACCAACTAACTGCTCATGCTCTTTATGAGTAGCTTTTAACATGCAGTATATAAATGCTTTAAGTAGTTTTTCATTCTGAAAAGTATCACTTCCTAAGAGCTGCCTATGAAGTTTTATCCAGCCTTCCAATGTATCACCTTCTCCCTTATAGGGATTTATAAATAATTTTGATTGAATAACTTCATGAATAAATCATGGCTGTATTCTTCTTCAAATTGTTTTTGAGCCATTTGTTTTAATTGTTTGTCTATCTGTTTATTGAAGTGTGGATTGTTGCCACCAGGCATATTGTGATGCTCATAACACAACCGCTTTTGTAGTTTGTACTTTATTGAAAGTTGCCTCTTGCCCCTACCATAGTAGATTTCATGATTATGAGCGTATGGTCTGTTACACCTGGGGAATGTACATATATCCTCTGCTGTAGGTTTTTTATTGTTTAGTGGCTTTTTCTTCTTGCCCTTCGCTGGTTTAGGAAAAGGGTAGATCATTTTACAATGCCTTTATTAAGTGTGATATATTTAAAATCATTACCCTTTAAAAAATCTGCTAATGTTTCAATATTGGCTTTCGTATCTTCAATTCTAAGTTCTACAAAGAATATAGTATCTGTTGCTTTTGCTACTTGCTTTACTGGAGCAGGTGGTGGAGCAATAACAACAGGAGCTGCTATTTCTTCTTTTGGTAGTTCTGCTATCCTTATCATTTCTGCTCGTTTGTTTATCTCAGCAATTATTGCTATACCAGGCATTCTATTTCTTATATGGTATTCAAAATCAGAGATAGATAGTTTAGTATTAATACCTTGGTTTGCATTGTCTATAGTGCCTTGGATCATTTCTAAGAGCGCTTCATATGTTTGTTGTTTACTAATTGCGATAAATGCTCTTTGTTCAATATCCTCTGCTACAGCTTTACGTGTAGATGTTAAGTTGCAGTAAGGTTCTAAAACTGTGAGTTCTGCAGCATATTCACCTTTAAGCCCATGTTTTTCAATCATTTCTTTGATGATTTCCTCTGCTACTAATCTTTTCTCTGCTCGCTTCTTATCATCAAATACCGAAATAGCTTCTTTAAGTGGCTTCTCTGCATCTTCAACCAATGCTATAAGCTGCTTGCATTTGCCCTCAAATTCTTCAATAGGCTTGGACATTTCTTTCTTAACATCTTTTCTATAGCCGTCTATCTTAACTCTTACCCCTGCAAGTTCTTTCTGCTCAGACTTGCACATTGATAGAGTATCCTCTGTAACTACTAGATTTTTATAATGCTCCATGGATTGTGTTAGATTAGCTTTCATATCCTCAAAATTAAATGCTATTACCGGTAACTGCTGCTCTGTGATATTCATATCTATATTTTTCATTTAATTACCCCCTAAAATATTCTGTTTATGACTTCGAATAAGTAACTATTATCGATTACAAAACTAGGTTCTTTTTCACGTTTTTCAGAAATGGTATGTATTGCAGATGCAAAGTAAGCACTGTCTACTCCTGCTAATTGATCTTCAAATACTTTCATATCTTTTAAATCTAATTCACTTATTTGCAAGCACATTTTTAAAAATTGCCCTGCATTAATTGTCCAGCCTCTGCTTATAAACTTTCTTGTACGAATTACAGAACATACAGGGTATCTTGACCCCATATAATGCAATTCCCTAGTAACAATAGATTCTAAGGCTTTTGCAGGTAGTTCCAACCTATTATCTAAGAATGAGTAACAGCAAGTGCAATGTACAAAATCGTAATTTTTATGTATCTCTTCTGGCTCACCATAGAATCTAATTACAAGTTGTATTTTGTCTGATAAAGATATTGCATTTGTAGAGAAGAATACAGGTCTATATTTAGGTTTATCATCATTGATTGAGCTAGTTTCAACATAAGGTTCAGTTTCATCCGTTATTGTTTCAGCGCCTTCTTCTGCTGCTATTCCTTTGCTTTGAATGTAACAAGTTACTCTGTCACCATCTACCTTAATTACCACTTGCTTGCCATGAGTTTCATTGAATTTTCTTGCATAATATTCAGCTATTTTCACACAAGCATCTTTGGTCCTAAAGTAAATATCGTAATCGTGCGGCTCATCACCTGCTAGCATGGAAACTATGCAACCACCTGTGATAATGACATTGTCTCTAATTATTCTTACTACTTGCGCATCATCAATGCTCTTTATCCAATCCTCAATCTTTGCATTCAGAGACTTTTTAATATTTTTACTATTCATTTCAATTCCTCCTATATTTCTGGCATTTCTTCAGTTTCTTTGGCTTTTTTCTTTTGTTCATCAATCATCTTTTCAAGAGATTTCATGGCCCTCATGAATAACTCAATTGGCATATCTTCTAATAAATCTATTTTGTAAAACTCGCATAGCTTTTCTTCAGTATATTTAGCATCTGTGATCATATTTCTTAAGGTTTCAACCTTAGTTGCGCATATCTTCTTAGCTTTAAGTTCCGCAGCTTCTCTTTCAGCCTTTTCTTCAGGTGTTTCCTTTTTTTCTTTAGAAGCATGATTTCCGTCATCATCTTCAGCGCCTTGTATTCCTAAAATAGAAGTAACTTGATATCTTTTAGCATAAGTAATCATACTTCCAGCACCTTGAATATTAATGACTTTAGCTCCACCTTTTAGAGTCTGCTCACCTTTCAACATAAAAGGCTCTGACTCTATCCATTCACCACTGCCATGCATTAGTATAGTTGTGATTTTGATGCTCTCTAAATCGCCACCAACGTCTTGTACAATGGATAAGTTTTGCTTGCCTAATACTGGTCTTACTAACGCTAATATTTCATCTAAAGGTGCATATTTGCTATTGTATTGTGGGTTTTTAGCACTGGTTTTAGGGTTTGTTATTTCTGCTTGAAACTTTGCTAACGAAACTGCTAATTCTTTAATGCTCTCGCTTCTAATCATTACTTTTCCTCCCACTTTGTATAGACTTTATCTTCTTCTCTGTCATAGTAAATCTCTGATATTTTAAACTCTGGAATGTCGTAATCATAAACCCCGCCAACTTCCTCAACCAATTTCTTAAGCAACTCTAGCTTTTCAGCAAAGGCTAATATTTTCTTATCTTCCATGCTCGTTCACCTGCTTTTCTATACGGATGGTTTTCATGCTGTTTGATTCAAGTGAAAAGTCATCCTTTTGCTCAAATATTGCTAAAAATTTCATAGTTCCTCCAGTAGAACCATTTAAATTATTGCCTTGCAGCTCTAGTTCTTCAATAAGTTTCTCAATTAAATACCTAAGTTTGTCCTTGTTCTCTTTACGTTTTATCTTAAATTCTATTAACCATATGAAGAATTTCATTTATACTACCTCCAATTTGCACATTCTCTATGTTTGTGATATTTTTAAACTGAATGATTTTTATTTGAGCCGTTGCGTGGTTCTTTTTTTATTGCTCTGAATTAAGCCATATATTGTCGCTTTCTTCGTGAGTTGTTGCTACTTCATCAATGCGTTCCTCTAATCTGCTTATTTTAAGTTCTAAATCCTCTACCTTATTTTCAAGGTCCTCTTTTGTTTCATCCCATAATGCAAAGTCTATTTTCTCTCTTAAATAATCAGCATCTTTCTCGTCTAATTCAAGCACTAAGTCACCTATTTCTATTGATACAAAATTCACCTTGCCATCTTTGAAAAATCTGTTTGTTTCTACTTCTATTGCTGGTTTCATTCCTATAAATTCAGCTTTAATTGACATTTATTATTCTTCCTCCCCTAAATTTGTTATAGTTTGAATTTTGCCATCTCCTATTACTACTGCATAACCTTGAACAAACAATTCAATTGCATCTAAAAATGTATAATCTTTTATTGCTCTGTACATTTGCTATACCTCCCTCATTAATTCACTAAGCTGGTATGTTAAATTTCTTGATAATGTCGCTTATGTTGACACTATTGTTTCTGCAGAGTGCCACTGCTGAACTTATACACGCTGCTATTTCATCGTCATGTAGCATATCCAATGTCCTTGGCCTTGTTTTCTTGCCAGCACTGTTCATATAATTAGTGATCCTAGACTGGATATTGATACTGTGAGCATAAAGCAGTTCTTTCTTATACTCTCGCCATGCATCTTGATAGCCTATCTTGTAGCCGTATTTCTTTACAAGAGCATCTATAACTTTTCTGTCTGCCCAGGTAAGAGTTTGCTGTGATAAAAGTTTATTTTCGGTATTGAGTATCTTGTTAGCTTCTCTTTCTGCCTTGTACCTAGTAACCACATCAAGCAGCAAGTCAGGGTTGTCCAACAATTCATCTTTCGCATACATGCCATATTTACGGATGCTGGGAAGAACCTCTGATGTTACCCATTTTCTAAAAGGTTTAGCTTCAGGCATGTTTGATCTTATTATTAAAGTGTAAAGACCTCCTTCGTTAATAATAGTCATGTCTTGAAGTCCTCCAAGGGTGTCGACTTTTTCCACTCCCTTTTCATCTTCATCGAGTTTTGATACTGCATCTCTCGAATTACCGAGTCTTAATATCTCGCATACATCTTTTGCCACAAAATAAGGTTGTCCATCTTTAAAAACTGTCCTAACTTGATTGTCTTGGTAGTTAAATATCTTTTGTAATTGATTCATGTTTATCTCCTTTCTTATAATTCACTATTGGGGACACTGGGTGTAAAAAAAAGATACTCAATTGTATAATCATTGCCCTTAGACTTGAAAAAATCTCTTATTGCCTCTGCTTCTGGCAAAGAAAAAGGTCTTTTCCCATTTAGTTTATTTGATGCTGCTTGTCTTGTTATGCCCAATATTTCAGCAAGCCCATCAATATTTATATCATGTCTTACCATTTCACTTCTCAAATTTTTAAACATAAGTTCACCTCCTCCGTTCACTATTGGGGACACTTTCAGTTTACTATTACATTAAAACGTTGTCAATACGAAAAACATCATTTCAAAAAAAATATATTGCATATTGTCCACAAATGTGTACAATATAATATATATTAGTTTACAAAGGAGCGATTAAATTTGAAATCATGTACTGAGATATTTGCGGAGAAAATGAAAGAATTAAGAGAGGAACATAATATATCTTTAAGGGGATTAGCTGAAGCAATAGGAAT
>Ga0307377_10004051_pt1 | contig 16193 bp, 12 predicted proteins | sample TR3MG_FD_202535 | JGI IMG/M metagenome (GOLD analysis project Ga0307377, IMG submission 202535) | Soil microbial communities from Risofladan, Vaasa, Finland - TR-3 | ecosystem: Environmental > Terrestrial > Soil > Coastal area > Acid sulfate soil | place: Finland: Risofladan, Vaasa | collected... | reverse complement strand
GCGCGCATTTTCGCTTGACGCCTTCCATTATATGGACAATACTGACCATGAAAGACTAGTTAGGACAAGGCATTAGCCGCCCTCGTAATGCGCAGGTAGGCGGTTCGATTCCGCCTCTCGGCTCTTACAGTACAATGAATTAGCAAGGTCGCGACCGGAAAACCGGAGCACCTACACCCTATGTACAGCACGACCTACAGCAGGCCCGTGCGTGGGAGTAGCGATGCGCCGGTTTTCTTATTTCAAGCGGTCGAATTCCGGGATCTATTTCGTCCAGTTCAAAGACCCTGCAACGGGGGCGAGGATGTCTCCGCGATCCCTTGGAACCCGCGACAAGGACGAGGCCCTCCTCAAAATCAGCGATTGGTTGCATAATGGCATCCCTGTTCGTGGCGAGAAGGCGGTCGCTCAACCCCTACCGGCAGCGGCGGCCGTGGAAGCGGCCTTTCGCGCGTTCCAAGCGGCTCCATTCACGAAAAGTGATGCCCTCCGCATCGTCGAGCTGCTGCGGAAGCGCGAGCTCATCGCGATAGATGCACGAGAGGTCAACAGCGGCGACAAACTCCTATTCGGCGCTTGGCTCCAAGATTTTTGGAAGTACGAAAGTTCGCAATACATTCGCGAACGACTCGCCCATGGCCAGCGCATTACCAAACGCCATTGCCAGGATATGCTAGGGCGGGCACGGGAAATTTCTCGCTATCTCGGAGACGAACTTACTTTGGGCCAAGTCCGGCGCTCCCATCTGGTTAGCCTCGGTCTCAAGCTGCGCGAGAAGGGACTCGCCCCTGCCACAGTCAACAAGACCATGAGCGCTGTTACAACCGCGCTTCGCTGGGCCTCCGCAAATGAGCTTCTCGCAGTAGATCCCTCACGAGGGCTACGAGGATTCTCAGGAACGACACGCAAGCGAGGCATCCTCGAGCCTAAGGAAGTCAAAGCCCTTTTCTCGACAATCTGGCGAGACCAACGAGCACGCGTCGCCTGTCTGGTCGCTGCTACCACAGGCGCTCGCCTTGGTGAAATACTGGCCCTGCGACATGAGGATATCGGCGATAAACTCCTTTTCATTCGCCACTCCTACAGCATCCGCGATGGCCTTAAGAGCACCAAGAATGGGGAGGAGAGGAAAGCTCCACTTCTACCTGCGGTCAGAAAAGCATTGTTCGATCTGGAATCCAAGAGTAGGCACGTTGCGGGCCCGGAACGCTTCGTTTTCGCCGGCCGAGATCCCGATAAGCCAGTCGATGGGAACCGAATTCTTTCTGGCCTGCGGCGCGCCTTAGTTTCAATGAACGGAAAGGAATGGGATGACGAAAAGGAAAGAACTTCGATTCTAACCACCTACCGGGCAAGGGGTATTGATTTCCATAGTTGGCGGCATTACTACGCAAAGCACATGGCGGACAAGCTCGAAGCTCGGGCGGTACAACGGGTTACTGGGCACAAGACTGGAGCTATGCTTGAGCACTACGCTGACCATGAGGAGGAAACAGACCTCCAGCGGGTCGCTGATGTAGCCCAAGCGGTATTTTTTGATTTCACAGCCGTGAGTTAGCCTTGGCAGAATTTCATTCAGCAGCATTAGGAAGGTACAGGTGGTTAACGCTCGGACATTGCATCCATACCCACCGGACACACCGAGAGGCGAAGACGGCATTCACGCCCCAAACGAATGTATAGCTGCCGACAGGCAGTAGGATGGGCGTCGGTTTCGCTACGGGCAGGACCTTCGACATGACTACGGCGGCGAATGCCATGAAAGTGGCAGGTTGCCCGAATCCTGAGAATAATGTCTGCATAATTTCAACCTCAGCTTGAGAGAATCCGGCCTCCCGCACTGGAGATTTAGGTGAACCCTATCCTGCGCGTCGAGTTCGGGGCCCGCTGTTTCACCTCTTTTTCGAGCAGACCCACGATGTCGGCAGTGGTCGTGGCTCCCTGTTCACGACTCCCAACCATGAGATCCAACCTCCGGGCGATGTTCCCGATATCACCGAGGCACAGGCCTTCCAAACTAGAGAGCCCTCGACGATCCGCTTCCCCCATCGGTCCGCCAAATCGCTCGAGTTCCCGTTCATAGGCCGTCACCCGATCACGCTCTCTTAGTGGATGGAATCCCACCTTCAGTGTCATCCGCCTCATGAGCGCCGAATCGAGCATCTCCTGATTGTTAGTGCAGGCGACGAACAGCCCCTGGAAGAGGTCGAGTTCCATGAGGAACGTATTGGTGAGCGACACCCCCGCCGCCCAGGACCGATTCGCCTCCCGCGTCATGATGAGGCTCTCAACTTCATCGATGAGCAGCACCGCGTTTTCGCGCGCGGCCTCCAGGAATGCCCTGTGGATGAGCTTTTCAAACATCCCGAACCTCCAGTGAAGGAGGTTGCTCGCCCGTCGCTGCCGCAAGGGAACCCCAAGTTCTTTTGCGAGCCATTTCGCGTATTCCGTCTTTCCCGCGCCTGAAGGGCCGCTCATGAGGAGCCGCGCCCCCTTCTTCCCCTTCCCCGCGAGCATGACCGCCAAGACCTCATCCAGGGGGACATCGGCGTTGATAAGATCGACATGGTAGTGGCCCGGCTCCACCCAGTCGACCTCCTCTGATCGCCCCCGCCCCTTCGCCAGCCGTATCTCCTCCGTCTTCGCCGCGATCTCGATGAGCGCCTCGAGGTGCGAAGGATCTGTCTGGGCGACCTTAGCGACCATGCCTTCGAGGGTCGAGAGGGTTTTCTTGCCCGTCATGCGCGACAGCCGCCTTAGCGTCCGCTCGGAGACTGCGCCGACGCAGAGTTCCCGAATGCGGTCCCGGCTCTTCGTCGCTTGTCCGAGTTTTGGGGCGAGGTCCTGCACTAGGCATGAGGCCGTGAGTTCCCTCGGCAGTCTCTCAAGCTCCGTTTCAACAATGAGGACAAGGGGTACCTTGGCCTCCCAAGCCTGGTTCAGCTTGGCACGAGCTTCGCCCAGGTTGAACTTCTGTGCCAGGTCTTCATCGACAAGGACAACGACCCTCCCCTCTCCCGCCGCCCTCGTGAGAAGGGCTTCATACGCCGAGGTCTCATGGCGAAAGCCCTTGAAGACATAGCCGCCGATCCTGGCCTCAGAGAGCATCCCGAAGAGGGCCTCCAGAGCCAACTCCGCCGGCGCGCCGCAGAGTAGAACGGCGGCCGGGGATCCGGCCGCGAGAACCGCGCCGAGCACCCGCCTCGACCGCTCATCGATGGCCTGTGCGTGGAGCTCCCACCCGTTCCCAATGCACGCTTCAAGGGGCTTTGCGTGGAATCGTTCCAACTCAGCCCTCTCTGCCTCAAGGGACTCGATAGCATCTGCCAGGATTCGGGCATGCCTATTATCCGGAGCCCTTGCCAGGGCTCCCTTGAGTTCGTCGATGATTACTTGCACCACCGCATCTTTAGCTCCGGGGGGAAGGATCGTCATAGTTTCTCCTAGTCTTCGTCACCTACAATCCTAAGGGCATGGTCCCGAAGGACCACGCGCACCGCCTTTATCCGCCTACGCTGCAGGAGAAGACCTGTGGCCCTTTCGCGGCACAACCTGCTGAGGCGATCGCTCGATGAAGTGGCACTGGATCTTGTACTCGGCATCGAGGAGACGGAGCGACTTGAGTAGCCCCGCGCGTCTTCGCGCTGACCCAGAGCGGAAGAGCCGTTCATAGTCAGCCTCCGCCATCCCGGGGGCATGGTATTTCGCTTGGATGGCTGCGAAGTTCTCAAATTGCCGAAGAAGAATGGCCTGGTAAGCGCGACGGAAATCGGAATCTTGCTCCCCCCTCCGGTCGAAGGACCGGAACAGTGCCTGGAAGGGGCGGAACCTCGCCTGCTCGAACCACTCGAGTTCCTCAAGGTAGTCGGGGACGACATCGGCGATGGACGAATCCCTAATGTCGCAGTGGATGACGCGGGCAGGAGGATCGAGGAGTTCGCGGACGTGCGGGTTCGCGAGCCCCCTGATTGCCTCGCGCCCTGGCTCGGAAAAGAGCTCCGGATAGTAGCGCGAGACAGTGTAGACGCAGTCCTCAGGTGCGTGCACGAGGGTCCAGCCTGGGAAGCGTAGGATTCCCTGCACCAACCCAGAGCCAAGGATCAGGACGTCGCGGAGCTCGTCGCGCGCTGGATCGTGGTACTCCTTTCCGTCACACTCGATGCAGACGCTCCCTCGCTCGGTCGAGAGTACGAAATCGGGACGAAATCGGGAGTGGGGAAGCTTGATCCAGCGCTGGGCATGGATCGTGACTCCGGCTGAGCAGTAGTGGCGAAATACGTCAAAGAAGTCCTGCTCGATTGGACTTTCACAGAATTCGCCGAACTCGGCGCTGCGCGAGGGGATCGGAACGCGATCATAGCTCATAGAGCCTCCTTGGAGGATTTCATCCTCTCATCTATACTGTTACGCTTGTGTAACAGTATAGTCAAGGGCTTTGCTCTTTTATTTTTTTCTTGTTCCGCCTAAGTTATTCACATGACTGGTCTCACCGTGGCCGAGATTGGCGTGCAGCTCGGCATCTCACCTCAGGCAGCCAAACAGCGCCTATTCCGTGCTGGTATAACACCTGTGGGATATGCCGGCCCGACCGCTATTTATGCTCCTGAAGTGGTAGAGGCCATTCGGAACACCCCGCCACCCGGCTGGCCTAAGAAGAAACCCGCAGTGGAGTAACTCCTCAAGCATCGAAATAGCTACACCCTCTAAAAGAGAATGTCACCTTCCAAAATGTGAGGCTTCTTGTTGAGATCTGGCGCTCTCTTGGAGTCCATGATCCCTACTTCTTGGTCGGAGCCTGAGCGGGAGCGAGGAATGCTTCGAGCTACCTTGTCCTCGCCTCCGCGAGGGTAGCCTTGGCTTAGGCGGCCCCCTCGGCCTGCATTGGTGGCCATGAATTCCATAACCCGCGCGCGCTTCACACCGGTGATGGTCGCGCAGCCTTCCGTAAGATCACCTCGCCCGGAAATCCCTCATCGGGGTCGCAACGTGTTCCAGCGTGACATCTGTTTCTTGCCCTGGACCAGTCCAGGCGAGGCTCTCCTGGCGATATTTGAGATAGCGTCTGAAATATCGCCGCCCCCACTCGACACTCGGTCCAGGCATGCCAGATAAAGCATGTGCATAAGCGAAGGGATTACCGGAGAAAAATTCCCAAACTCGCACGAGAGTCGGACCGAAAGATGCTTGAAAAGGCTAGCGCCATAGGCAGCACGCTCCTACCCTTGCCGCTCCTGTTTGTCAGCGCCGACAATGAGTCGCCCAATCTGGTAGTTTGTGGCGAACTTGCGGTAGTTAACCGCCGTCGCCGCTTTCCGGAGGGCCTCGAGGATGAGGTCGCGTAGTTTTAGGAGAAGGATGTCGAGGTCATCCCCAAACCCCGCAAGAATAATTGCATATTTCATGAGGACCCGGTCAGGGTATTAATTGCCTATATATATTCGATCTCTCACCGCGGCGTGATGTATGGAAGCTGATAGTCGAGCAATAAATAGCATTCGCTCTCATTGAGATTCGTCATCTTCGCCTTCGTCTGAAACCGCCTCACCCGCAGGCAGGAGTCGCATCGCCTCCTCGCTTGGCAAAGCCGAAACCGTATTCAACTTTCTGCTCATCTGTTTCGCCCGATGCGATACGGCAGAAAGGTTTGTGGATGCCGTTTCCAGGTTCTTCTCGACCTTTGAGACAGCGTCGCCAAACCGCTGGAACTCGGTCTTGATGGCTCCAAGGACCTTCCACACCTCGCCTGACTGTTTGGTGATCGCCAGAGTCTTGAAACCGACCTGCAGGCTGTTGAGGAAGGCGGCGAGTGTCGTAGGACCAACGATGGTCACGTGATACTTAGCCTGGATTCCCTGAAAGAGGCCAGGCCTACGGATAGCCTCGCCATAGAGGCTCTCAAAGGGCAGGAACATGAGGCCGAACTCGGTAGTATGGGGAACGTCGATATATTTCGACGAAATATCGACAGCATGCTGGTAGAGCCGGTTCTCGAATGCCTTTCCCGCTGCTTCCCAGGCAGGCTTATCACCGTTCTCGTAGGCATCCTGGAGGCGTTGATAATCTTCGATTGGAAACTTAGAATCGATAGGAAGCCAGAGCGGCTCGCCTGCCTCGACCCCTGGAAGCTTGACAGCGAACTCAACCCGCTCGGCCGATCGGGGTTTGACGGCGACATTCTCGGCATACTGATCTGGGGTCAGGAACTGCTCAAGAAGGGCACCGAGCTGGGCCTCCCCGAGCATCCCACGGACCTTCACGTTGGTGAGGGCCTTCTTGAGGCCACCGACATCCTGGGCGAGGGTCTGCATCTCGGTCAGCCCCTTCTGGACTTCGAGGAGCTGTTTGGTAACCAACTCGAAGCTCTGCGTGAGGCGGGTATCGAGGGTCTTCTGGAGTTTCTCGTCCACGGTCAGGCGCATCTGCTCGAGCTTCAGCTCATTCTTTTCCTGGATATCCTTGAGGCCGAGGCCTACCGACTCGGTCACCTTGGTGCGAACATCGACCATCGCCGCCGTCTGCTTTTCCGCAGCTTCCGCTGTGGCTTTCTGAAGCCCCTCGAGGCGGATCTGAAGGGTATCGACGAGTTCCTTGCGGTTTTCCTGGAGCACGCTGGAGATCCGGTCCGAGTTGCTCGTCAGGGTCTCGCTGTATTTGTCCATGCGCTCCTGGATGGCCTTCTGGAAGGCCAATTGCGTTTCGGCAGAACCGCCGCGAAGCCGGTCCATTCCCTCTCCCAGCTCCTTTCGAGTCTGCGCGAGGGCATCCTGCAATTCCTGCCTGATTCCGCGCGTCTCGGCGCGAAGATTGTCTGCATTGACCTTTTCGTTGCCGGAGAGAAGAGCCTTGAATAGCTCGGAAGCCGGGTTCGCTCCCTGCTTCCTCACTGATAGCAAGATGATGATGGCGAGTATTACCAGCACGATTATGCAGACCAGGGAAAGCAGGCTCAAGATTTCGATCATTGTTTTCATCTCCTTTGTGGTCAGGCGAAGGTGACTAAATCGTCACATTATACCTCTTCCTAAGTGCGGCTACTCGGTCTCAATCCGTTGTTAGGATTCCCTCCGGGCTGCGCCAGCGTCCTTAGTTCTTGCAATAGCCATCGATCCAGTCACATAGCCCGTATTTGACCAATCTCCAACGATTGGGCCCTCTTACAAGGAAATAGCCTGCGGGAACCACAATGGGTTGGGGTATGACCATAATCTACGAGCCGCGATCGCGCCATAATCACATGCCCGTCACATACCTCAAACGTAGAAAGGCACATATCGCGCATCCCTTCTTGACTTGTTTGTCGGGTCGGCATCCTTAACCAGGCCAGACTTCTTGGTATCGTTGATAACCCGAGAGACCATTGAATAATTTTTCTCTTCGATGCCGAGGCGCTCGCGGAGCGTCTTGTTCGTCATATAGGAATTCTCAGCGAGCCGAAGGCAGCAATGCTGGTAGCAGGCGTTGACCCGATCATCGGCTTCGAGTTCACGGAAAGGCCGAGGGGAGAGGATGACGACTTTGAAGAAATCATCTTCTTCGATGAAACGAACGGGCGGCATGATATGGGTCTCGAGCTCGGTCACTACTTTGTCGATGCCGCTTCCTCGTTCCTCACAGATGCTTACGCGCCGCATGAAGGAAGCAAGTTGCTCATTGCGAGACCTTGGTGGATGATCGATGAATCGCAAGGTAGAGATTATGGGCTTGCCAGGATTGGTCACCTCAATCCGATCAGAAAAAAGTTCGATCATGGGGCCGGTACCAGTGATCTCGAAGTCCTGATGAATGATCGCATTTGCGACGATCTCACGCATGATTATCTCTGGATAAAGAGAGCCGGTCCTGCGAAGTCCCTTTTCGATTATCTCGCCTGTCGAGAGCCTGCCCATGATGTAGGCGATCAGACCTGAATACCCTGATGCATAGCCTTTCCTTCCTTCCTGCTCAGCTATGGCAGCGGTACGACCTGTACCCCTATACTGAATGACACGTACGGCTTTTCTCGACAAAGAAGGAAATTGGCGAAGGTCCTTGGCGATAAGTATTGCTCCGAGATTGGTGATCGATCGCTTCCCTGCTTCGCTCTTGAGTAATCGCTCCTTTTCCAGCAGATCGAGAACATATGCTCTATCAGGAATCGCCTGCCCAAAAAGGTCGAAATAGGCGCCAATATCAAGGATGGTCAGGATCTCCTCGTCAGCGAGATCGGAAGCGGCAATACCATCCTCGAAGGTCGTTCCCCTGGCCTTGTTCCAGAGCTTGGCTTCACGATCTGGATAATCCTTGAGCTTCTTCTTGTGAGATCCGATTCGGATGAACTCCACACCGCTGAAAGCCACTGGGCGGCCCCGCGCAGCATCGACTTTGAAGACGACCACGGCCTTGCCTTCGACCTCGGCTCTTTGAATGGAAAAATCCATTCGCGGCTCAAGGAGTCGGGCAAGCCATGGTTCGAGCGGCTCGTTCCCAATTTTTTTTTCATGAGGATTGATGTTGGTACCGACCACCCGATGAGACCCATTCTCGATGCCAAAGCAGAGGTAGCCATGTGATTGACCGGCAAGAAGAGCGGCATTTGAGAGTGCCGAGAGATATTCGCCTATCTCATTAGGATCGTCATTATTTTCCTTGAATTCTATCCACTCGGTCTCTGCCTCGTGCGAGACAAGGTCCCGGATCAGGATCTCTAGTCGTTCATGCTCTGCCATGCCTATCCCATCCTCTTGCCTTGATCATTCTCCTACCTCTCCCTAGCCTTCGTCCCTCTCTTCTCCGGATAATGCATCATCTCAACTCTGCTCTTGGTAAGCTGCTCCGCTAACCTCTATTCATGCCGCGCAAGCAAGCGGGCATGCGGGTGCGTAAGCCGTTCTACATGCGGTAGCTCCTGGTCGATATCTTTGTCGAAATCGGGTTGGAACCCGAGGAAATATGCCTCGATGATGGCCCAGAACCGGTCGGTCCTATCTCCGACCTTAATGAAGAGATAGTCGAGCATCTTCACGGAATTCTCGTGCCGCATCTTCACGTTGTTGAGGATCATATTGTCGTAGCCATCGTAATCCCTCGAGATGTTCTGAAGTTGATAATAGCTGTTGATGCGGATGAAAATCTCCGGATTCTCCCCGCCTTGGACGGTATACGTAAGGCAGCCGGCCGTGTCGAGAAGGCTGAGAAGTGCGAATGTCTTGCGGAGCCGGCTCAGACCGGATTGGGACGAGTCCACAAAAAACCTCTTGCCTACCGAGAGATCGAGGCTACTCCAGAAGTCGCGCACGTCAATATAGCCGGCTCCCATAATGCGGTAGCCAAGGTCTTCTCGGAACGAGAGGAACCTTCCATTGTTGAGCGCGATATTCCTATTCCAAACCTCTAGGAATGCCACGACGGCTTCTGAGAGAAGGTTAGTCTTCACGCGCTCGATGGCAATGAAGCAGGCCTTGAGATGAGCCTCTACCGCGTTTACTTTGAAATACTTCCCGGACTGTGCGTAGCCATCGCAAAACGAAAGGATGGCGTCGATGAGTCGATCTTCGGATATCTCGTTATCGCCTCCGTCATGCGCAACATCGATGACCACGACAGGCGCTATGCTTTCCTTCCGCGAGAACCCGAATGCGGTCGGATCGTTGTAAAGGTCATACTTGAGCTTCGGGAAGGAATACTTCGGATAATTTGCCTCCCAGAAGGCTTTAAGATTTACCTTGGTGCATTCCCCGATATCTTCGCAGTGCCGGCCGAAAACGCGCGACATCTCCGAGGCTCCGCGGTCGCCATCCGCCCTGAAGAAGGCGTAGGTGAAAAGGGCGCGGGGCCGAGCAACGATGGGCGAGTATCCCAGCTTCATCACCAGATCCTTCTCGATGATCAAGAGCGCGGTTTTCAGCTTGTTGTCGAGGTTGTCGCCGTCCTTGTCCGAATAGCGGCCCCCCTCGTTGAAGATCAGGTAGAAGTCGTCTGATGAGACGAGGAGGTTACGTCTATAACCGTTTGCAGCCCCGATGTCGAGGAGTTTCCTCATTACCGCCAGCAGTTGAGACTTGCGTATGGTCGATATGCCGTGGAGGCGATTGACGAAGGAAAAATCCTTTGGCAGATAGTCGAATTTTGCGAGACCTCGTATCCGCTCATCCCGCGCCGCCCGACCAATTTCCTGGACGTAGTCACACACGTTCCCGGTCGGTGCGAAATGGTAGACGGCGTCGATATCGGGAATATCGATACCCATACCAAAAGCCTTGGTAGCCAACATGATCCTGCACTCGTTCGATTTGTATCTTTGGAAACTCTCCTTTTTGTCAATTTGCGCCATTCCCCCGTGGTAGCGGACCAGATCCGAAGTGGATAGGCCGGTTTCGTGTCCGGAGAGGAAGATGTCGAAGTCATTTATTAGGGAGACGAAAGGGAAGTAGACGAGCGTCTTTTTTCCGGCCGCCTTGAACTCCTCCAGTCTCGAGGCGAGGACAGAGAACTTGACCTCGTTGTATTCGCTCGTTTTCGCTCCTGCGTGTCCCTCGCTTCTCGCGAAAGAGACGTCAATGTTTTTTCGAGGGATATGGCCGAAGTATGTGATAGGGTCTCGCATGCCGAGACTATCGCGCGTCTCGCTATACATGTCCTCGGGGCCCCTGTAGATGGCTGTCGCGGTGAAAGTCGCTATCGGGAATCGATGCTCCTTCCGCAACCGTTGAATGTAGTTGCCAAGGTACCAGTAGTCGGGGCGGAATGCCTTGCCCCAGGTTGTGACAATGTGGGCCTCGTCGACGACAATGAGCCCCACAACCCGGTCGCCAATGAGCGTGCGGATATCCGCCCTGCTGAGGAGGCTCTCGGGGGAGAGATAGAGAACGCTAACCTCGCCCGACTGAACCCGGGCGATTATCACCTCCTTCTCAGAGAGACTCACGCTCGAGTTGATTGTCGCCGCAATTCCGAGGCCCTTCCCCGAAAGAGAATAGACCTGGTCGTTCATGAGCGCGATGAGAGGAGAAATGACGAGCGTTAGCATCCGCCGTTCATGCAAGATAATAGCGGGAACTTGGAACATGACCGACTTGCCCGATCCCGTCGGCGCAGTCACGAAGATGTCCCGATAGGACTGGCCCGACAGCGCGTTATCGACTTGCGTCAGGATGTCCTCAATGACGTCAGCCTGGCTGACTTCCTCTACTTTAACGCCGCTGGAACTCCGCACGTTGCGGTAAACAAGGAAATCGCGAAAGCCGGATACTCGCCAATACTTCTGGATTATGCCTTCACTATCGTACCCGTGACGCCTCGACGCGGCCGCCTCTTCGAGCTTCAGCGATACGGGATTTCGCGCGAAATCGCCGAGACGAGCGACCAAATCAGCATAAGCAGCCCGTAGCACCTCGTTGCTGATGTTGATGCCGACACTAGAGGCTGCGGGGATTTCAGTCATGAGCCTCCAACATAACAATGCCCAGGATCCTTCGTCCTCCGTGATCGTGAACTGGAACTCCGAATCGTGGTCTTCTGGCATCTCCTTGAGGCGAGGCGCCTTGCTCTCCTGCCAAGGAACCGGGAAAGGTACGGTGTACCAACATGCCCCCCCGCCGCGGTACACTTGGCCGAGCCGCGAATCCAATTCCTTCGCGCGGGCTTCATCGAAGAATACCGGCACGAGACATTCGGAAGCGCACTCCTCTTCCTCCGGGGAAGGCTCGGCACCGTACGCCCCGAGATCGATGTCGAACGGCAGAAGGTTACGATAGATCGGCGATTTAATGAATCGAAGTGCGAAGAACTCTTCGAGCACCTTGGCTTCGAGGAGCGCATAATCCTCGAGCCTGCACCAGGCCTCCTCCTCCCTATTGCCCCGCGCGACGGCCTCACTGACCATGCGCCTGCGCTCAGCCTTGTCGAAGTACTCGTCAAGTGAGGCGCAGCGGCGCGTGAACAGATAAGGAATGGTCATCTTAATCGCACCGAACGGGAATCCGCCGAGGACGAAAAGGCGCGGCCTATCGGCGACGGCTGATGCTCGGACAGCGGACTCGACGTACGACTGGATAGACTCTATGCGTATCATGAAACTCTCCTAAAAACGGCGAGTTCGTCTTTGTCGAACACGCGTTTTGCAACTACCTTTTCGATGTACCTCTTCGCGATTTGCCTGACTCGCTCGCGAGTTACGGAAAAATACTTGCCGACTTCCTCGAGGGTATGCGGCCGTCCGTACTTGCCGAAGCCGTACCGCATCTTCACCATTTCTCCCCTTCTCTCGTCGAGCAGTGCAGAAATCGACTCTTCGATGCGCCTGCGAAGATCTTGCTGGAGAAGCTGAATCTCGGGTAGGTCGTTTCCGTCCAGGCTAGGCTGATTCAAGGAACAGCTGGACGGCAAGAGCTGTATCAGCTCCGTGTCCTCGCCTGCGTAATTATCGAGGGAGACTTTGTGCATAAGCCTGAAATCGACGAGTAGGGCGAGGTTGTCAGTCCCTTCGTTCTTTCTCAGATACATACTGTTCAGGCGTTTCTGGAAATTAACAGGAATATGCGCCATCCCCAAATTGTTCACGATCTCACGCGCCGCGACTTGCCGTATCCAGTGGATGGCATAGGTAGAGAACTCGTTCGCGTACCGGGCGTCGAACCGTCTCACACTGATAAGGAGGCCATGCATTGCGGCGCCGAGGACGTCATCGAAATCGATCACACCTCCGAGACGATTCCGGTATTTCCGCCATAATGATGATGCGACGCTATGTGCGAGTCGCTGATGACGCTCCACGAGGACGGCTTCCACTTCGGGAGTCCGTTCATCCCTCGATATCTTCAGAAGCAGATGGGTAGAGGAATGATCGAAGCCGTACTTCTTCCTCTTTTTCGGATTGGCGAGAATATCCTCAAGCGGGCGCATGATCTATGGAAGCCTCCACTCCGGATCGATCGCTTTCATCCCCCCGCCCTTGGTTTGGTTGTTCTCCACCTGGACGCCGAAACTTCCATGGTAGTTGATGCCTTCGCGGCCACGAGAGGGGGCGCTATTATTAATGCGATCCATCGCCGCAACCTTGACAGTTCCAACCAAGCGGGCTAAATTCATAACGAATCCAAACCCCGTCCCGAATGGGTAGTAGGATTCCCTGGGGGCGCGAAAGCGTCCCTCATTTTTTTGGCCATCACGATGCCAAGAGGATGGCTGGAGGCCTCTTTCTTGATGATCGCAGGCTCGAGCCCCGCTCGTAGTAGCGCGCGGCTCCTTGTTTCTTGACCACCTTATTCGGCTTAAGGCTTTGGCGCGCGAAGTAGGCGCAAACGTTAGTCCATGCAGCGGGACATGCTCCTCCCGAAAGACTTCATGAATGCAGGCTTCCTTGATTCTTGGCGAAGATTTTTTGCTTTGGCGCTCCTGGGCATGTCTTGTTGGGAAACAGGCGTGATTCATCTACTTCCTAACCTCTATATTGATATCTCTGATGAATTTGTGGATCCTTCGCCAATGCCCACCGACCTGATGCCGAATTTGATCATCACCGAATATCTCTGCAGCATTTCGTTCATAGGTAAAGAAATTCCTCTTCTTAATTGAGATTGGCGCATCAGATGCCCGAAGTTCTTGCAGATTACGCCGGTTGGCTTCACCCAAGTGGCTTGACCGGGCGTAGAGATGCTTCCGACCAACGATGCGACCTTTTTGGGTGGATATATGCTGTAGCAGAAAAAGACGGCGAGTAAGTTTCTGGTAATATTTGTTGAGAGTTCCTTCGCGCAATCGCACGCAGGCACCATTATACGAAAAGCCAAGGTAGTCGATGATTCCAGGCCTGTTGTACGTATCAACTCCGACAAAGATGCTTGGGTCGGTAAACGGTTTCCCCTCAACGACTCTGAAACGTTTCGTTTTGGCAGGAGATATATCTGCGCGGATACTCGTCAGGAGTTCGGCAAAAAATGCCTCAAAGCGGGCCCTCTCATGGAATGGAACTGCACAAATTATGTCATCAGAATAGCGACGGTAGAATCCATTCAAGGAAAGGGTGAAGTTTTGGAGCTCCTTGTCAAAATCAATCATATAGACATTGGCATATACAGCGCTGATTGGCGACCCTTGGGGAATGCCAACGATCACCTCGCTTCGCCTATTGTCATTGCTCTTGAGGAATTCTTTCTTCATTGACCGCATGGCAGCAGAAGACAAGAGACGATCCGGTTTTCGGGTTCGATGCCTAAGTAGTTCCTTGGTAGTCCCAAGCGCTTTAGCGATATCCTGGAGGTCGAAGTACCGGAACTTGGTCATATTCTTGTAGACGCGGTAGTGGTCATCAGGGAGTTCCCTCACACCGAAAACCGTCTTAAGTTTTTCTTTGAGGAGCGCATGGTCTAGATTGTCGAAGAATTTATGAAAATCGGAGATGAAGACAAATGAGTCTTCCTGTTTCCGAATGAAGTCAAAGGCTTCTTTGGCGAAGTGAATGTTCGTCTTGCTGTCAATAGATCGGTACGCGATCGGTGCTGCGTCGAAGGCGTTTGCCTTGATATAGCTTTCATAGGCCTCTGATGTCAGGTGCGCGTACCATTGATACACATAGCGATCCAAGTGACTCGCGTAGTAGATATGCCGATCTTTATACTCCGGGCGAACATGCTTTCCCTTTCTCCGCCTAGTCTTTAGCACAACATGTATGAAGGGTAGAAAGCCATGCCGAGCGACCCACTCAGGGTCTTTGATGAAACTCTGCATAGGTTCAGGCTGTCGCTTGGCATCAAGATGAGCATAGGGCTTGTTGCGGAATATGGGTTTTGGGGAATATTCAGCGAGCACGGAGGGCGGGATCGCAGCCATCCTATCTGCCCCCCGTACTTTTTGAGATCACGCCGAGGCTAACCTCATGCCGTGCTGCGCAGCTAATGCTGATAAGGTATATTGGAGGATGCGAAATGAACCTGTTAGAGTTCATACCGATACTTGCCGAGGCCGTAGCCTTGACAAGCTCAATCTCCGTCCTCTTTCCCCAATTGGAAGAGCTAATTCGAGAATAATTTACGCCCAATAATCCGTCAAGGCCTCTCATTTTGAAGTCTACTCCTCATCGCTACCGCAAACGCGTCATATCGTTCCAAAATCACCCTCTTCGTCCTGTACTCCCCGAACTCCGCTTCGTCATGGCGCTTCACGATGGGGAAGGTCTCGAGGATGTAGTCCGCGTCGTCGGTATCGATGCCGTAGAGATGGAAGAAGGCAGCATCAAGTTCGCAGCGAAGGGCAAAGCGGCGCTCGACATCCCAGGTGAAGGGCCTACCCGTGTAGCCCAAGTCCAGCGCAAAGGGCTCGAGGGAATGCGAGGTGTAGACGAGCTCGAGAACCCGGAGCTTGATCCAGTCCGCCACCGTCCCGGCACTCACCTCCCAGCGGCAGGGAACCGAGAAAGCGGAAGGAGGTAGGATGGGGAGTTGCTTGGTAATATAATCGGACATATTTGCTGAACCTAGTTTTTGGCGAGAAACATAGTCAATGATAAACGTATTAAATGTAGCAAGGAGCAAACTTCCAAATACTGGACTATTTTTAATAAAACCGACACGGATTGAAAAGTTTGTTCCGACTAGGGGAAGAATTGCACCAATTAGCGATCTCGAATCTGTGCTTCTAGCTATATTCCTCCAGACCAGAAGCCATGCATGTTTTTGAAATTTTGCCGCATAATCACCGATTAGTTTTCGACTGATATTATAGTAGGCAGACGTGTCATAGGAGGCATTATACTTCTCATCTATGCCGACCTCACGAACGCCTTCTCCCGCGTAAGTAGCATATCGATGATCGTAGGAATTTATCATCTTTGATTCGAATACGGGGACAAGTAGCTTTGAAGCAACTGCTAAATCCTTCTCCGTCTTGCATTGCTCAAGTACTTCCGATTTATTCATATCCAGCACTCGCCTTATTGTGAGCCCCCACGGATTCTCCTCCGGCGGCCCCTCGCGCATGAGGACGGGCACACGCTCGTAGACCCGCCGCGTGATCTCCGCGTCGCGTCGGCTCCGGAAGATGGGGGCGGTCTTGGTGTTGGGGTTCATGCGGGCGAAGTCCCGGTCCGTGAGCTCGATGAGGCGTTCGCTCTCCTCAAGCTGTTTTCTGTCAAGCAAAATTCCCGGATATCGCCACATAGGTTTCCCGGAAAACGCCACGGGAAATTCCCGGCTTTCGCCATCGGGTTTTCTCCCGTGGAT
>Ga0307377_10004041_pt1 | contig 16226 bp, 17 predicted proteins | sample TR3MG_FD_202535 | JGI IMG/M metagenome (GOLD analysis project Ga0307377, IMG submission 202535) | Soil microbial communities from Risofladan, Vaasa, Finland - TR-3 | ecosystem: Environmental > Terrestrial > Soil > Coastal area > Acid sulfate soil | place: Finland: Risofladan, Vaasa | collected... | reverse complement strand
AGTATGGTGTAAGGAATATTCCAACAGTCCTTGTTATGAAGGATGGAGAGCAAGTAGATAAATTTGTGGGACTACAAAAAAGAGAGCAAATTATTTCTATTATTGATAGAAACAGAACTGAAGAAATTAAGGTTGATGAGTCAGAAGATTAATGCAATAGTATTTAGTCGAGATAAAGCGGCACAATTAAGAATATTCCTGGAGAGTACTAATAAGTATGCACCAGGAGTTTTTGATTTAAACGTAATTGTAAGCCATACCAGTGAGGATTTTGATAAAGGTTATGGGATGGTTATAAACGACCCCAGCTTTAGTCATGTAAACTTCGTGATGCAAGAAGAGGAATTTAAAGACCAGGTACTTTCACTCCTTAAGACTGAGCATGACTACTCTTGCTTCTTCATGGATGATGACATTATATATAAGGAAGTCAGCCTGGAGGATATTACTTCTCAAATTGAGTCAGACGAGGACGCTGTATGTTTCTCACTTAGACTTGGAGAAAATGTTACTAAATGCTACACTCTTGATGCAGACAATGTACAACACGACATGGAGCACTCAGGTGACACAATGAAATGGGACTGGAGCCTTCACTACCTTGATTTTGGTTACCCATTCGCATTGAATGGCCACACCTTTAGGAGGAAGGATATTTACAAGCTTGTTCGTAAGTCAAAATTCACTGGAGTAGAAGAGTTAGAAATGGCTTTGTTTGACTTCGCTGAGTTATTCCCAAGAAACAAAATGGTTTCATATAAGCATAGCGCTTTGGTCAATGTTCCAATCGGAAGAGTACAAATGTCTGTAGAAAATGAGATGACAATGACTCTTAAGGACATTCAAGCCAAAAAAGCAAGAAGAGTGATGAATGAGCAGTTGTTGTCTGGAGATGCGCCTCTTCTTGAAAATATAGATTTTCTAAACTTAGAAATAGAAGGATGCCATCAAGAGCTTGACCTTGTGTTCGCATTAGGTTCAGGAAAAGGCGCTCTCGATGCTATCGCAGCAAAGAAGCATGGAAAATTGTTTGATGACCTAACAGAAGAAGAACAGAAAGTAATAAATAACTCTATTGATGCAGTTGCAAAGATGGTAGAAGAAAAAGAAAAACAAGAAGAAAATGGAGAATAACAGAATGAAGGTAATCATACCCTTTTACAACCCAGGAGAATTTTTAGAAAAATGTGTTGCTACAGCAATGTCTCAGAGATATGATAATTATGAAGTGATATTCATTAACGACATGTCTACTGATGATTCGCTTAGTAAACTCCCACATGACAACGAAAAAGCTACAATCATAAACAACACAGTTCGCAAGACTGCTTTGGAGAATATTCATGATGCAATTATGAATCACTGTGATGAGGACGACATTGTTGTTCTTCTTGATGGCGATGACTGGTTTCCAAACAAAAAGGTTCTTAGTTATGTTGATGAACAATATAAAGAGCTTGACTGCTGGATTATGTATGGACAGGCAAGCTGGACAGATGGAAGAAGAGGGTTTGCTACTTCGTACACTCCAGAAGAATTTGCTAATGTAAGAACAATGCCTTTTAAAGTATCTCACTTGAGAACTTTCAGAGCTGGTCTGTACCAAAGGATGCAAGACCAGAGTCCAGGCTTTGCGCATTTAAAAGATGGTGATGGAAACTTCTACCGTTGGTCATATGATACAGCAATGATGTTTGCTATTATGGAAATGGCAGGTCACGAGAAGACTCATTTTAACGATACAATACTTTATATCTATAATAGAGATAATCCTATTTCTGAAGATAGAGTTGACCAACAAGCTCAATGGGATGTTCACAAAGCGGTGAGTCAAAAAACTCCTCTCAAGCAAATTGAAACCTATAATGTCGTTTAAGGTAAAAAACATATCAAATTCATCTTTGTCTATTTTTTATGTTAAAAACGGGAAGAACACAAGAGGTACGTTAAAGCCTGGACAAGAAATAACAGCTGACCCAGTTAAGACTTCACAGATTTCTTTTTTTGAGAAAAATGGTAAAATAAAAGTATCCCAAGGAGCTGATGCGCCAACTTCTAATAACGATAAGGTTATAACCAGCGGTGCTATAAGACCTAAGAAGGTTGTGAAAAAAGAAGAACACTTAAGAAACAAGATGAAAGAAAACACGAATAAGACAATAAATGAAATCATTGAGGACAATGCTATTGATTACAAGAAAGTTCTCGATGATAACATATCATGCATTTATAATGAAATGGACTTATATGATGTAAGTGTCATCATTCCAGTTAGAAATAGAATGAGGTTTGCAGAACCAATGTATAACAGCTTTTTAAAGGCCGCAGAGAAATCTGGACTTAAGATAGCATATACAGTTGTTGAGCATAGTGAGAATCCAGACCACTCAAAGTTTTGCAAAAAAAACAAGATTAACTACATGTGGATTAAGTCAGAGCCGCAGGAGCTTTTTAATAAATGTCTTGCGCACAATATGGGCGTATTCTTCTCTGTTAAATCAAAGTACATTTTATTCCACGACATTGACTGTCTTATGCAATCCGATTTTTTCATAAATCTATTTGAAAACATCAAAAACCAAAAAGCTAAGGCAATTCAAAATTTCACTGGGAGAAGAGTTTTATACATACATACAGAACTAACTAATAAAGTTGTTGCTGGAACCTATGATGTTGATGCGCTTAATATAAGTCATCCAGAAATTTCTCCTCCCAAGCTTGTTGGGGCACCAGGGGGTTCTATTACAATTGATAGAGAATTGTTTTTTGAAGTAGGAGGGTATGACCCAGAATTGTTCTTAGCTAACTCTCCTGAAGATGCGTTTTTCTGGCAAAAGGTAGATATTATCGACAAGATGTATATTTGCGACACTCCAGATATAGAATTGTATCACATGTATCACGCACCAACTTGGATGAACAATCCTCGAATACACGAAATGGAAGCAATTAACCACAACTTTAAATTAATGTCAGAAGAAAGCAAGAAGGAAGTAATCCAACTTAAAGCTGATATGATAAAAGAATACAAATAATGAATGAAAATAATCACATATCAATTGTAATTAGCACAAGGAATGCCGCAGCTTATGTTGACAAATGCATGGAGAGCGCTGTGGCCCAAGATTACTCTGATTATGAGATTATCTTTATTGATGCGGAATCTAATGATGGCACCTATGAAAAAGCTTTGGCTTATGAAGGTAGGTTTGAGAATCTCCGAGTAATTCAGAATGAGCAGCGAAAGTATCAAGGAGAGAATATTAGAATCGGAACAGAAATGTCTAAACCTGGCTCTATCATAATAACTCTTGACGGAGACGATTGGTTTCCTCATGATGGAGTTCTTGCCAGAGTAAACAAAGAATATCAAAAGCATGACTGTTGGATGACCTATGGAACTTACGAAGAATTCCCATACAGAGATGTTTCTCGACACTATATGGAATATCCAATAGATGTTCGTCAAAACAAAACATTTAGAAGTCACAAATGGCTCGCATCTCACTTGAGAACGTTTAGAAGGGAGTTGTTTTTGAAGATTAATCCAGAAGATATGAAAGACCCTACTACTGGAGACTATGTGTCTATGGCACCAGACCTTTCATTCCAATTTCCAATGCTGGAGATGTGTGGGGTTGATAAAAGTAGGTATATACCAGATATTCTTTATGTCTACAATAGAGAAAACCCGATGAGTGAATCAAAGATTAGTCAATCGGAAATAACAAGAATCGAAGGCTTACTTAGAAACAAGGAACCATACGCTACGCTTGAAAAATTATATGATGAAGAAAATTAAAGTATTTTGTAGTTGGGAACTCGAAATTGACCTGGAGCATGAAAAACAAATCGAGCTTTATGTTGACCAAATTCCATCTAACCCAGTTCCAGAAGGAGTTGTTAGGTTTGTGTTCCTGCTGGAGCCGCCTGAGATTCAAGACCTGACTAATAATGCTAAGTGGGGAATGCAAAACGGCACAATCAACCACTTGTTCACACACAATCAAGAGCTTTTGGATTTTACAGATAAATCAACTGTATTTCCACTGACATCAACGTGGATTCGGGATTATAAATTTCCAGAAAAAGAATTCTCTGTATCCTGTCTTGTTGGAGGAAAGCTTCTTGCTCCTGGACACCACTTGAGACAAAAGGTTTGGTTTAAGGAAAATAAAATCACCATTCCAAGAAGATTTTTCTTGAGTGGTAATTATGGCGGCATTGAAAATTATAATAATAACCCTGTTCTTGGAGCAGATAAAGCGCCTCTGTTTGATAGTCAGTTTCACATATGTATTGAGAATGCTAATAGAAGAAATTGGTTTACAGAGAAATTAATTGATTGCATGGTTACGAAGACAGTTCCAGTTTATTGGGGATGTCCAAATATAGAAGAATGGTTTGATACCAGAGGTATGATTATAGCTAACGACTTCAAGGAAATAGTGGATGCATGTAATTCTATTGATGAAAATACATATAACAACATGCTTCCTTATATTGAGGATAATTACAAAAAAGGACTTGAACTTGCAGATATTTCTGTTAGACTTAAAAAGGAAATATTAGAACTTGTATGAAAATCTCAATAATAACACCAGCTTATGAAGCCAAGGGTCGTGGTGTAGAATTAATGACCGATTTACTTAGAAGCTTAGAGAATCAAAAATATAAAAATTTTGAGGTTATAGTTTCTGACCACTCTCAAAATGATGAGATTGAAAAATTGTGCAAAGATTTTAGCAATATTGACATCATTCATTTTTATAATGAAAGAGGTAGAGGTAATAGCTCGATTAATATGAATGAAGGAATTAAAAGAGCAACTGGAGATGTTATCAAGGTAATGCATATGGATGACATAATAATTAATAAAAACTGTCTTGGTCACATCGCAAGAGAATTTAAGCTAAATCCAAAAGCAAAATGGGGAGCTTTAGCTTTTAATCACAATTATGAGACAGGTAAGAATCCTGAAGTTAGAAGAATAATTGTCCCAAGCATGGATACAGTAATTGGTTGTCCGAGTGTTTCTTTTTTTATTTTAGATAAAAAAAGCCCTAACTTATTTGATGAAAATTTAATAATAATAAATGACCACGACATGCATCAGAGGCTTAACGAGAAGTATGGTCCCCCAATTATTCTTGGTGATGAAGAAAATATTTACATCACTATTAGAATGCATAGCGAGCAAGTAAGTGGTTGGATTGGAGAAGAAAAAGAAGAACAAGAAAGAGAATACCTTAAATTAAAAAATATAATGAAAGAAACAGACGCACTAAGCGAAATTGCAAACAAGTATGCATCAGACAAAGGAACAATAGCTCCCTCAACAGGAAATCATGGACCAAGACTTCACTTCACAACCAAGTACAACAAGTACATGGAATCAATGAGAAATGATGAAATTACTATTCTTGAGATAGGAATTGGCTCTGGCCCATCACTAAAGATGTGGTATGACTATTTTCCAAATGCAACTATACATGCTATTGATGTAGATAATCACACAGCACTAAACAACGACAGGGTTACCACGCATGTGTGTGACCAATCAGATAGACTTCAACTACACAAGTTGATGGATAAAATTGGTCCAGTTGATATTCTTGTTGATGATGGCTCTCACGTAATAGCACATCAACAAATAAGTCTTGGATACCTATTTCAACATGTGAAGAAAGGTGGTCAGTATTGGATTGAAGACTTGCACACATCTGATAGAGAAGTTTGGCAAGGGAAAGAATTATATGGATATGACATGTCAATTAAAGAGGGCGAGTCAACAGTTGAGGTCTTGGAGGATTACATTAATACCAAAGAATTCAAAAGTCCTTTTATGACTAAGAAGGAAATAGATTATTTGAATGAAAACATAGTTGATATGGAAATGTTTGAATTACCGAAATCTCACTGGGGAATAAACAAGCTTTGTTTTATAAAAAAATAAAATTATGAAATACACTGGAGACATAGTATCAACTGATGCGAATAATTCATTCATGATGGATGAAAGATTCATAAAATGTTATGAAGAAGTTAAAAAAACAGATACAAGAGGATACCTCGGAAATCAAGATATTAGATGGAGAATTCACACCATATTGTGGGCAGCAAAATTGGCTTTAAAAAATGAGGGAGACTTTGTTGATTGTGGTGGTGGATTTGGGTATTTTATGTCATCAATATATTCGTATTTTGACTTTGAGAATATAGATAAAAAATATTATATGCTGGACAGCTTTCAAGGCATGGACTTAAGCACAAGTAGTAAAGAAGAAATTCATGGTCATAATTCATCTTTTGCTAAAATAGGAAGTTGGCATGAAGATGTTGTAAAAAACCATAGTAATAAGAAAAATCTAAAAATAATTCAAGGATACCTTCCAGGTACTCTATCTGAAGTGGATGTTGATAAAATTTCTTTCTTGAGTATAGACTTAAATTCAGTAAAACCAGAAGTAGAATGTTTAAATATTTTATGGGATAGAGTGATAAAAGGCGGGGCTATAGTTCTTGATGACTATGGTTTTCCTGGGTGTGAAAAACAAAAATTGGCTCATGATGAATTTGCAAAATCTAAAGATTGTATTATCATGGCTTCACCCACTGGTCAAGGAATTTTAATAAAATAAAAATTTATGGTTGTTGGAAGATATACATATGGTCACAGTAAGATAAGAAGAGTTTTTGCACAAGAATTTCCAAGTGTAAAACTTATAATAGGAAGTTTTTGTAGTATAGCTGATAATGTTAGTGTATACTATGGTAATGGCTACCATGACTCTAAAAACATATCAACATATCCATTTGGACATGTTCATACTAATGTGTTTGGTTCAGATAAGTTGAATCATGGAACTACAAATGGTGATGTCATAATAGGAAATGATGTGTGGATTGGAGATGGTGTAACCATAATGAGTGGAGTAAAAATAGGAGATGGAGCAATAATAGCAAATAACTCGCATGTTATAAAAGATGTTGAACCTTATTCCATAGTGGGTGGAAATCCTGCTAAAAAAATAAAACATAGATTCAGTGAAGAAATTATAAAAAAACTGTTAAATATTGCGTGGTGGAATTGGGACGAATCAAAAATAAATGAAAACAAACATTTGTTAAATAGTGAAAATATTGAAGAATTTATAAATTCTAATTTATGAACATATTAGTAACTGGAGGAGCAGGTTTTATAGGCTCACATTTATGTGAGCAATTAGCGAAAGAAGGACATGAAGTAATTGTTTTAGATAACTTATTGTCTCAGGTTCATGGAGATAACAAAGAAGATTCTGAAACAGTAAGGGTTACTCACAAGAACGCTGATATACTTGTGGGAGATGCGTCTCTAATTGATTGTTGGAAACCACTTTATGGTATTTATTTTGATGCTATAGTTTGTCTTGCTGCAGAAACTGGAACGGGGCAATCTATGATGAAGGCTTCTTCTTATTGTAATTCGAACATAACCTCAATTGCAGTGTTGAACGACTTAATAGTGAGTGGTGACATACAGTGTGGAAAAGTTGTTCTCGCATCATCACGAGCTATTTATGGTGATGCCAATCTTGACACTAATGATAATCCGATAGCAACAGAAGAAAGCGATAACAAAGAACCAAGTTCAATATACGCAGTTACAAAGCTTGCGCAGGAGCAACTTTTATTTACTGGATTTGGAGATACACCAGTTTGCGCCCTAAGATTTCAAAATGTTTATGGGCCTGGACAATCTCTTAAGAATCCATATACAGGGATATTATCTATATTTTCAACGGCAATAAAAAATGGAAAAGATATTCAGGTTTTTGGAGACGGAATGATGTCGAGAGATTTTGTTTACATTGACGATGTGGTTGATAGTATTGTTTTAGCGATTAATAACGATTCAGCCAATGGAGAGGTTTTTAATGTTGGTTCTGGAGTTCCTACAACTGTTTTAAAAGTAGCATCAACACTTGTAGAAAAATATAACTCTGATGTCAACATAAACCTGACTGGAGAAAATATGAAAGGAGACATAAGGCACAACTATGCAGACATTTCTAAAATTAGAAAAATAGGGTTTGAACCAAAGGTTTCTTTTGATGAAGGAATTAAAAAGTTTGTTGAATGGGTTGATTCTAAGGGAGAAATATCTTATAATGATTATGAAGACTCGCTTGAGGGTTTTAGAAAAAAAGGACTATTAAAATGATACAAATAAACAGTTTTGGATGGAGACTTGGGAACCAGATGTTCCAGATTGCAACTGCAGTAGCTTTATCTGAAAGAGATGGTGGTGAAGCTTTGATTCCAAATTGGACATATGCTGATGTGTTTGAGGGAAACTTTATAACTCCTCAGGTTTCGACAGGGCCATATAGACAATGGACTGAGCCAGGATTTCACTATACAGAAATTCCAGCAGGAACAAATGTTCTTAATGGATACTTTCAGAGTGAGAAATATTTCAAGGATAGTGATTCTAAAATCAGAAAAATGTTTACTATTAAGCAAGAAATTAGAGACGCTGTTTACAATAAAAACAAAGACCTGCTCGATAGAGATAATGTTGTTGCCTTACATTTAAGAAGAGGTGATTACTTGAACCTTCCAGACCATCACCCAGTAATGGACTTAAATTACTTCATGAAAGCTATGAAGAAGTTTCCTAAGGATTCAATTTTTCTTGTTTTTTCAGATGACACACAATGGTGTAAAGATAATTTTCCAGGAATTGGAGAAAAGTTTTTCATCATCGAAGGTCAGACTGATGTTGAAGACTTCACAATGATGACTATGTGCAACCACAACTGTATAGCAAACTCAAGTTTCTCCTGGTGGGCAGCGTGGCTTAATGATAATGAAAATAAAATTGTTGTAGCTCCAGATAAGTGGTTTGGAAAAGCTTATGCCAATTGGAACACAAACGACCTTTATTGTGAAGGTTGGATTAAAATATAAAACTTGCAAATTCCGAGTTAGAATTTAAAAGAATTTAATAATTTAAAACAACAAAGACAGTAACTGAAGGAGCGGAATGATAGGTAAATTAAAAAATATTAATTAAAAATTAAATTACATGAAAACAAATGATGAATACGTGTGGATAAACTACACAAAAGAGTATAGCGGACAGCTAAAACAAATAGAACAAGAAGATGACCAAACTTTCTTTATTACCGAGTTTGAGGAAAATAGTGGAGAAATTATTTTTAAGGACCCTCTTCATGTTAATTGGAAAGAGCTTTATGCAGCTGTGTATGACCTTAAACCAGAATCTGTTTTTGAGTGTGGATTTGGAGGGTGTTATCATCTGAAGAATATTAGTAAAATTCTGCCAGACGCAAAGATTTCTGGAACCGACCTTCTTCAGACTCAGATGGATTTTGGTGTCGAGTTTTCAAAAATACCAGATTCAATAAAAGATAATATGTGTGTAATGGATTTTTCTCAAACCTCTCTTAAACATGATGTTGGACAACACGAATTTGTTTATTCGCAAGCTGTGGTAATGCATCTTAATACTGAAAAAGGAAAGCAGTTTCTTAAAAATATGGGAAAAATCTCAAGTAAATATGTTTTCTTGATGGAAGGTTATAAGAATCATGAAAACTTTTTCGATATGGTTAAAGAGTGTCTTCCAGATTTTGAATTCAGCGTGGTTCATAAGCATGTTTCAAACTGCCTTGAAGAGGACCCTAATGGGCCTAATTTCTCTTGTGGGATTTTAATGACGAGAAAATCATGAAAATAGTAGTAACTGGAGGAAGTGGGATGGTAGGCAAGTCTTTAAATAAGATTATGCCAGACGCAATTTATCTATCATCACAAGATTACGACCTCACTTCAGAAAGAGGTGTAGCACAAATGTATCATGAACTTAAGCCTGATTGTGTAGTTCATCTTGCAGCTAAGGTTGGTGGTATTATCGACAACATCAATAAGCCTTCTACTTATTTTACTGACAACGTTTTGATGAACACGCTCCTTGTTGAATACGCAAGACATAATGGTGTTGAAAGGTTTATTGGAATATTAAGTACCTGCATATATCCAGACAAAGCAGAGAGTTACCCTATGACAGAGGAGATGTTGCACCAAGGGCCTCCAGCTCCTACAAACTTCTCTTATGGATATGCTAAACGCTGCCTTGCTGTACAAATAGATGCATGCAACAAAGAACATGGAACCAATTATCAATATTTAACACCATGCAATCTTTATGGGGAGCATGATAAGTTTGGTGAGAATAGTCACTTTGTAGCTGCTCTCATTAAGAAGATTCACGAAGCTAAACTTGCAGGAGAAGATAAAATAACTCTTTTTGGCACTGGGACTCCTTTGAGGCAATTTATGCACTCAAATGACCTCGCTGCTATCATCAGGAGATGTATTTACGAGAACGTCTATGATAGCTTCAATGTTGCTACCGAGCAGAATGTTTCTATTGATGACATAGCAAGAACTGCAATAAGAGCCTGCAAGGCAGATGGGATGAGAATAGAGTATGATGCTACAAAGCCAGATGGTCAATTTAGGAAAGATGTCTCCACAGATAAAATGAAAAGTATATTCAACGACTTCAAACCAACGAGGCTATATCACGGAATCGGTTCAACTTATTCTATTTTACAACAAACGTGGAAACAAACTACTTGATTATTCAAATCTAATTTCATATTATTATTAAAATGATGTGAAACATGAAAAACGAAAAAATAACTCTTGTAAAGGATACCATCGACAAAGATGATATTGACAATTTAATTGAGTGGCTAAAAACATACCCAAGACTTACTAAGGGGCCTAAAACTATTGAGTTTGAAGAAAAATGGTCTAAATGGATTGGTTGCAAATATTCAGTATTTGTAAACTCTGGCTCTTCAGCAAATCTATTAATGCTCTATGCGCTTAAGGTTCTTGGAAATCTTAAAAATCAAAAAGTGGTTGTTCCTGCTCTTGCTTGGGCTACAGATATGGCTCCAGTAATTCAGCTTGGATTCGACCCACTTATTTGTGATTGTAATTTAAAAGACTTGTCAGTTGACCTTGGTCAGCTTGAAAGCATCTTCCATCACCATGCTCCAGCTGCAATGATTCTTGTTTCTGTTCTTGGTCTTTCTCCAGATATGGACAGGATTGTTGAACTTTGTAAAAAATACGGAGTCATTCTTCTTGAAGATAACTGTGAATCACAGGGTACTGAATTTGATGGTGTGCGTCTTGGAAACTTTGGACTCATGTCCGCATTCTCAACTTACTTTGGACACACAATGAGTACAATTGAAGGCGGAATGATTTGTACAAACGACAAAGATGTGTATGACCTTCTTAAGATGCTTAGGAGCCATGGTTGGGATAGAGACCTTGATGAAGAAGCTCAACAGAAACTAAGAGATAAGTGGGGGGTTGATGACTTCTCTGCTTTATATACTTTCTATGAGCCAGGATTCAATGTCCGTTCAACAGACCTGCAAGCAGTAATTGGGATTAAACAGCTTGACAAGGTTGATGCAATGATTGATACAAGAAATGAGAACTTCTATCACTTCCAAGATAGAATGAAATATTTCGATAAGAAAAATAAAGTATGGAGACCTACTGAACAACACAACTCTTTTACAGCATCATTCTGTTATCCTATGATTTTTGATAGCAAAAAAAGTAAAGAAAAAGCTGTTGCTGCTTTGATTAAAAATGATATTGAGACAAGACCTCTAATATGCGGCTCAATGGGTACTCAACCATTCTTTATCAGTAGATACAAGAGACATGAAACTACTAACGCTAAGACAGTTGATGATTGTGGTATTTATGTTCCTAATCACCCAAACCTTAGCAAGGAAGAAATCGAGTTTATTTGTACAACAGTAATTAACGCAATTAAGTAATGAGTGAGCTATTAAACCCAGATAACCAAATTTCATCACCATGGGGTCACTTCATTAAACCAGAAGCAATTGTAAAACATAATATGAAAAACACAAAAGGAAGAACAGCCTTTATTACAGGGATTACAGGGCAAGATGGTTCTTATCTTGCAGAGCTTCTATTAGAGAAAGGGTACATTGTGCATGCGACAATGAGAAGAGCGTCAACCTTTAATACAGAAAGAATTGAGCACATCATGGACCACGAGCGCCTACACCTTCATCACGGAGATGTTACAGACCCTTCAAATATTGGAAGGTTAATCGCTGAAGTTCAACCAGACGAGATTTATAATCTGGCTGCACAATCTCATGTTGCAGTCTCTTTTGAAGTTCCTCACTACACAGCAAGTGTTGATGCGCTTGGAACATTGACAATCCTTGAGGCTATGCGTGCGCATTGTCCTAATGCTAAATTTTACCAAGCCTCTACGTCCGAACTTTATGGAGGTCTTGAGTACAACAAGAACAGCGAAGGTCTTTATGATGAGAATACACCATTCCATCCAAGAAGTCCTTATGGAGTTGCTAAGCTTTATGGGTTTTGGATTATCAAGAACTATCGTGAATCATATAATTTGTTTGCATGCAATGGTATTCTTTTTAATCATGAAAGCGAGAGAAGGGGAAAGACTTTTGTCACAAGGAAGATTACAACCAACATGGTTCAAATAAAAAATGGCAAGCGTGATGTGTTGAAGATAGGCAATATGGATGCAGAGAGAGACTGGGGGCATGCGCAAGAGTATGTTGAAGGTATGTGGAGAATGCTTCAGCAGAATAAACCAGAAGATTTCGTTCTTGCCACTGGCAGAACTTACAAAGTTAGAACGTTCATTGAGATGGCTGCTAAGCATCTTGGTTGGGAAATCGAATGGAGAGGCGAAGGTGTAGAAGAAAAAGGTTACGACAAAGAGTCGGGCAAATTGCTTATTGAAGTTGACCCTAAATATTTTAGACCAGCTGAGGTTGATAGATTAATTGGAGACCCATCAAAAGCGAAAGCTATTCTTGGATGGGAGGCTAAAATAGAACTTGATGAACTTGTTGAGAGAATGGTTAAATATGATTTAGAACACGAATAATGAAAATACTTGTAACTGGAGCCGCAGGGTTCATTGGAACCAACCTAATTAAGCACCTAAGAGCAAATCATCCCGATTGGGAGATTCGTGGTATTGATAACTATTTTACTGGAAGTGAAGACAATCACGTTGAAGGGGTTGAATACCAAAGAATGAATACATTTAATTTAATATATAGACCATTCACAAGCGGCTTCAATCCAGATATTGTTTTTCATTTTGGAGAATACTCAAGAATTGTTAAGTCTTTTGATGACAGAGATTATGTCATGAAGACAAATCTTAATGGTACAAGTCAAGTTCTCGAATATTGTCTTGAAAAAGGCGCTAAGATTATTTATTCAGCAAGTAGTTCTAAATTTGGAAACAATGGAGCCGATGAAAACCTTAGCCCATATTCTTGGGCCAAGGCTAAGATGGTGGAGTTAATCAAGAATTATCATGAGTGGTTCGGACTTCAATATGAAATCTGCTATTTCTTTAATGTATATGGCCCAGGTCAAATTATGACTGGCGACTATGCTACTGTAATTGGTATTTTCGAAAGACAAATGAAAGAGGGGAAAAAACTTACTGTTGTATCTCCAGGAACTCAATCAAGAGATTTTACTCATGTTGAAGATGTGGTTAGAGGCGTTGAAATGACAACTCGAACAAATCTAAATAGAGAGTGGATGTTGCGTTCTGGAAAAAACGTTGAAATTGTCGATGTTGCTAAGATGTATAGTGACGATTGGGAGTTAATTCCTGAGAGAAGAGGTGAAAGATTTACATCTGAAGAATTCCCTTCAGACACAGAAGAAGTGCTGAATTGGAAGCCAGAAAAGTCTCTTAAAGAGTGGATTGAATATGTAAAAACAAAGTAAAAGTTTGTATAGTTGTTTTTTTTTGCGTTAATTTGCAGGTAGAAGATTTAATAAGACAACTAATTTATGAAATTCAAAAAGTTAACTGAAGACGATATTCTTCATGCGAAAGAGATATATTACTCAGCGCACCTCGCTTATGATGAAAGAATAAGCAAATTGATGGAGTTCTTTGGAAAGGGCGAAAAAACAACAAGAAACTGGCTTGTAAAGCTTGGAATCAAAAAAACCGTCACAGAGGAATCCCCTCAATTCAAAAAAGCTAAAAATAAAAAGATTAGCAAAAAAGCCAAAAGATTTATTTTCACATGGGCACAAAACAACACTCCAGTACATGAACCTTTTCTAAGAAACATTGAAGCATATGCCGAAGAGATAGGTGCAGAGGTTCATATCATAGCTGGAAGATACAAAAATCCAACATCAGTATTTGAAGATAAAGATTTTGAATCCTGGCATTCAAGAGTAGAGCCTTATTTATTTGCCGCAAGACAACATGCTCATAATCACCTAATTGTTTGTGGTGATGTTAAAATTTCTCCTACAGCTACAAATCCAATGCAATCCATGGAAGGATTTTCTGGTCCAGAGTCGTCTATTTTTGGTCACCCTAAAATGCAAATGCAAATGGTTCCAGCATTAGAAGGCACAGCTCCTAAGATGATGATGTCAACTGGAGCCGTAACAGTAGAAAACTATACAGACTCGAAGGCTGGTAAAAAAGGAGAGTTTCACCACACTCTCGGCTTTGTTATTGTTGAGATAAAAGATAAAGATGTTTTTTATACAAGACAGGTAACTGCAACTGAAGATGGAAACTTCAATGACCTTTATTATAATGTAACTTTTGATGGTGATTTTGAGAAATTTGAAGTAATCCCAGGATTAACATTTCAAGGAGAAAAGTTGACTGGTAAACCTCGAATCAAAAGAAACAAAAAAATTGATGGAGCGATTCTTGGAGATATTCACTTTGGAGAAACAGATAAAGATGTAATGAATACAACTTTAAATGTTTTGTTTAAAAAATTGAAGCCAAAAGAAGTAGTTCTTCATGATGTATTTGACGGACACTCTATTAGTCATCACGACAGAAAAGACCCGTTTGCTCAATACAAAAAAGAAATTTCTGGCAGAAATGACCTTAAAAAAGAAATTGATTTCATGCTTGATGGCCTTGAGGCTTTTAAAGATTACAAAACAGTAATCGTTAGAAGTAATCATGATGACTTCCTTGATAGATGGCTTAAAGATGTTGATTGGAGGAAAGAGGCTACAATGAAGAATTCAGTGTGCTACATGAAATACGCAGCATTGTTACTTGGCGAAGAAGCGCCTAACGGAGTTATTCCTTATTTGATTAATGAAAGGTATCCTGATTTTATTACTCTCGGCAGAAGTCATACTCATAGAATACACGAATGGGAAGTAGGTCAACATGGTGACATCGGAGCATCTGGTAGTCGTGGAGCAATTAATCAATTTAGAAGATTAAGTACTAAAATGATTATCGGACACTCACACTCTCCAAGTCGTAAAGACGGAGTAATTCAAGTGGGAACATCAACAATCCTTAGAGTTGGATACAATATTGGACCAAGCCCATGGCTTCAGTCTCACTCAATTATTCACACAGATGGAAAGGCGCAGCAAATCCATTTCATTAAAGGTGAATTTACAACATTTGAATAATGGAAGAAGTACAAGAAGTAGAATTAGCAGTTAGAATCAGTGGAGACTACGCTGCTTGGCACGAAATTTCTCACACAATAATGTGGGATTACACGAACGACATCAAAACTGGATACCACAGCAAGGAGGAAACTGAAGAGGCTTTAGAAGAAGGTCATGACAGAGACTATTCTGATTGTCAAATGATGAACGGTATACTGTACAAAGGAAAGTATTACGTCAACTTATAATAAAGTCGCATGACTTATTAAATCGAGAGAGAGGAATATTTGATATTCCTCTTTTTTTTGTTTACATTTTCCTAACTATTTACCAGGACATTATAAATTTAGAAAATGAAAACATTAGGAATTAGTATTGATGGAGTTTTGAGAGACCTTCATAGTGCATTTGACAAACAATACAGAAGCAAGTATATCCACAACCCATCTCTTGTTGAGATGAATAAGGATATGACAGTTAAGGAAAGAACAGAAGAAGACTGGGATACTCTTGAGAAGAGAATCGCACTTCAAGAAAAGGAACTTATCTCTTTGCCAGTTAATACATACAACTTGAATAACCACTACAAGTTTGGAGAAGAAATAGCAATGGACGGTGAGACAGTGTTGTCTCCAGAAGAAGCTTTGCACAACTTCATGAACAACATCAAGCCGTTC
>Ga0307377_10004040_pt1 | contig 16226 bp, 40 predicted proteins | sample TR3MG_FD_202535 | JGI IMG/M metagenome (GOLD analysis project Ga0307377, IMG submission 202535) | Soil microbial communities from Risofladan, Vaasa, Finland - TR-3 | ecosystem: Environmental > Terrestrial > Soil > Coastal area > Acid sulfate soil | place: Finland: Risofladan, Vaasa | collected... | reverse complement strand
TAGGTGACGTCCATCACCTGAATGGTGGAACGGTCCGTCGCCCACTTCTTCGGCCAGACGTGCATCTCGAACACGGCTCGGATCAGGTCCGAGTTCCTGGCCCACTCCTGCGCCTCGAGGACCGTCATGCCTTCACCTCCGGCCAGGTGGCGAGCCACTCCTTGAACTTCGACCAGCAGTATCCGCACAGGTCCAGTTCGACTGGGTCAACCATCGACGTCAGCGTGGCGGAGATATCGAGGTGCCGGTTGAACACGTCGCCATCGGTCTTGCATCGGTTGCAGCGTTGGATCGTGGTCATCTCCCACGCCCCTGTTCCAGTTCGTAGACGCGTTCGATGAGGTTCTCGTTGTGTGCTTCGAGCATCTCGAGCCGCATCCGCGTCCGCTCGTGCAGCTTGACCTGCTCCTCGTTGATGAGCATCTGCTGTCGCATCCACTCGGCCATCAGTTCTGCTGTCTCGAGGTCGGTCATTCCGCTGTGCCTTTCTCCTGCGATCGCAGGGTGATGTGGTGTGCGAGCGTGGTGAGGAACCGCCCGATCACTCGGGCCGTCCACCAGTCGGTCGTGTTGTTGCCGGACGTCCACTTGTCGTAGACGTAGTAGGGGTGCATCTGTCCACCCATCCAGCCGTAGAGCTGGCCGCGAATCGAGTGCGACACGAAGTACCGGTGCTCGTTGTTGAACTCCGGCGTCCGCACGTAGGCGGGGTGGTCGGCGTCGACGAGTTGGCCGCGCTCCCACTGCTGCCACTGCGAGATGGTCGGCGGTCGGATGATCGCGATCTCGTACGCGGTGCCGTCGCCGGGCTGCAGCTTGATGTAGGTGAACCCGATGATGTCGAGCTGCTGCGCGGCGAACCATGCGCTGTTCTCGAACTCCCACTGGTCCAGCTTGTTCGCCGGGTGCGGGTCCAGTTCGTAGTCGTATGCCTCGATGCCGGGCACGGTGGTGGTGGTCATTCGATTTCTCCTTGATCCTTCGTTGGTATGGATTTCGTGCGTCGACGGAACTCGCCGTCGATCGTGATGCGTGCCGTCGACCGGCCCGAGCCGCCGACACCGGTGAAGTCCCAGTTCGCTCTCGCGCCTGTGACCTCCCATGCGTGTGCCTGTCCGCCGTCGATGATGATGACCTGGACGGTGCAACCCTCGAACGTCTGACCCGGTCTGACGATCCTCATCGCGCCACCAGCCTCACGAACACAGTCATCGTCTCTCCTTTGGTCGGGAAGTAGAACTTCGGGTTGAGCTGGTCGACGTACTCGTCGGTGTCATCCGGCCAGGCACCGGCCCGGGTGATCCCGTCGATGATCGGCTTCACTGTCGCCTGGAAGTTCGCCGAGTCCCGCCGGCCCCTCGTCCGAGCGGGCAGCAGGATGCGTGCCTCGCACGGTGGGAGCGCCCGACCTGACGGCCCGACGCCCGGCCACCGTTCGATGTACCGGTAGTAGGCGGTATCGCGCCACGCCTGCTTGTACTCGACCAGCGTGCGCGACGGCTTCTGATTCATCGAGAGCAACGGCGCCGGCATCTCGAACGTCAGCAGCCACTCCTGCTTCATGGGCGCTCGGGTGGGCGTTGCGTCGGGTGGGCCAGGTCGTAGAGGCACGACGCCTCGGCGGCAGCCGCCTCGAACTGGTCGACGAACGGCAGCTTCGCGAGGGCCTCGTATCCGACGCGTGTCCCCAGCCACGTCGGCTCGCCGTGCGGGAAGAAGTAGTGGTAGCCCAGGTGGGCCACGCCCACGTCGTCGAACACGTACGCCCCGATGACGTCGTTCCCGGCAGGCCAGGCGTGAACCGCCCACTGCCACACCGCCTCGTCGAGGGTCAAGTCCTTCTCGCAGATGAGCGGGAAGGCCATGTTGAACTGCAGCTTGCCGATCGGGGTGGTGTCGAACGGCAGCCCGTACTTCTTCCGCACGTAGTTCAAGACTTCGCATCCTCGGCGGTGGGTGTCACCTTCAACACCGGCTTGCCCGGCTCCTGTTCGGCGACGTCCCATTTTTTCAGACCAAGATCGGCCAGGGCTCCGACCTTCGGCATCGTCGACGCCGACCGGTACAGGTCAGCCATGATCGCGATCGCCGCCTCGACAGCCAGCTTCGTCTCACGGAACTCGCCCGTCTCGGTATCCACAAGCGAATGGTGCTTCACCGCACTGTCCACAGGCATGTGATCCGGTCGCCACTTGCCGTCGGACTGCCGCACCTCGTACAGCATCCCGTTGATCGCCCTCGGTGATTCCAGGACGGTGACGAGCTGCGTGTCGATCAGTCCGATCGTGTCCCGCACTTTCTTCCACAGCTCGTTCGCTGCTTCGCGGTACGCAACCGCGGTCTCGATGTCCATCGAGTCGGACAGTTCGGCGACGTCGTCGAGGACGTCCCCTGCTGCTCTGATGTCTTCTGGTGTCATGCTGATCCTCCTTGGCTAGAACGGTTCTTCGTCGCCGTACACCGGGTCCGGTGCCGACGTCTGCTTCGGCTTGCTGTCGTCACGCGAGATGCGTTCGACGTCGGCCTGCGCCCACTTGAGTGACGGGCCGAGGTCGTCGGCGATCACTTCGGTGACGTGACGGGTGTTGCCCTCCTTGTCGTCGTAGCTGCGCTGCTCGAGCCGGCCGGTGACGAACGTGCGTGAGCCCTTCGTCAGGCTGGCCGCAGCGTTCTCGCCGAGGTCACCCCAGGCGACGATGTTGAAGAACGAGACGGCCTCCTGCCACTCGCCGTTCTGTTGCCACCGCCGGTTGACCGCGAGCCCGAAGCTCGCGACTCCTCGACCGCTTGTCGTGTACCTCAGCTCGGGGTCCTTCGTCAGGTTCCCCACCAAGGTCACCGTGTTGTCTTGCGCCATGTCAGCTCTCCTTCTTGCATGTGATCGAGATCCCTGGACGGTCCAGGTGATCGGGGTCGATGAGCACGCTCTCCACCTCGGCGGACCAGAGGACGCCGGCATCCATCTCGGGCGCCATGCGTGCGGCGATCGGTCGAGTCAGGTGCCCGATGAATCCGTTGTCGCCGAGCGCCGGGATGTGAACCTCGATGGCGTTCTCGTCGTACTCGTTCTTCGGGTTGCGGATGAGCACGACACTCAGGTGCTCGCCCGCCAACTGCGCGTTGCTGTCGGCGAGGTTGAGTTCGTGCAGGTTGTCGGGGTAGCCCGGCACGAACGTGACGCCCACCACCTTCGCCGAGAACTGCGGGACCATCTTGCGGCCCTTCGTCCTCTCCACCTCACGGTCGCGCCGCTCGGCGTTCCGTTGCTCTGCTGTCTCAGGCATGATCCTTCTCCGTTTCGTTGATGATGATGATGAACTGGTCGACGTCCTCCGGCCCCGGGTCGGGGAACGAGATGTTCGCCGCCCGCAACCGTTGAACGACCTCGACCTTCACCTTGGATGGCAGGCCGTTGAACCGGTCGACCACTGGGTTGTCGGACGGCCCAGAGCCAGCGCCTGCAGGTTGGCGTGGCTCCACGGGCCGTCCGTCACCGGCCGGTACTGCCGTCCCAGCAGCCTCCCCCCGGCCAGGTGAACTGTTGCGCTTCGGGCGTGTCTCGAAGTGGACGAGGACCCGCACCTTGTTGGCGTCGGCCCCGTCACCCATCGCTTCGAGCGCCTTCCACACGACGATCTCGTCGCCCTTCGTCAGCTTGTCCAGGCGCTCCTTCATCGAGCGTCCCTGGGCGTTGTCGGTGCGATGCGAACGGATCGGTTCGATGCCGTCGGGGTAGTTCTTCGTCGCCTTGCCCGTGTCGATGTGAACGACGACCCGGGTCGAGGACTCCTCGACTGCGTGGTCGACGTAGGTGGCGACGAACACGGACGCCCCGAGGACTTCCTCGGCGATCTTCCACTGGCGGCTGCCGTCGTGGATCATGGATGCGATGTGCGGGATGGCGTCGTTGATCTTCGCCTTCCACTGGCCTTCGTTCGATCCTTTCGGGCCGGCGGCTGCGACCGCGGCGGCGATGATCGACGGGATGATTTCTTCGTGTTCCATCAGGTGCTCCTCATTTCGATTTTGTGGGTGATCTCCAAGTAGTTGAACGTCCAGGCCAACGGCAGGTCCGTCGGGTGCGACTTCATCATCAGCTCACGCACCTCGTTGATCCTCGGCACGGCAGCGTTCTGGTACTTGCGTGCCTGCGGCAGCAGCGAGTCGTCGAGGTAGTCGCGCACCCACACCTGGGCTTCGCGCCACGTCGCTTTCGACGCCGCCTTGTCCATTTGGTTGGGTGTTCCGAGCCAGACTTCGTAGGTGCTCATGGCAGAAAGTTCATCCCTTGCACGGTTGGGGTCCACACGATGGCCGGTCGACCAGAGCGCGTGGGCCGTTTGATTCCAGAGGCGGTGAGCCACCCCTTGTTGCGGAGTTCGTTCACGCGGGCCGAGATCGTCTGGTGCTTGCCGTTCATGACCTGTTCGAGCTGGTCGACGGTGAGGCCGACGCCCCCGTTGCGGTAGACGGTGCCGATCTCGTCGAAGCACTGCCGGGCCAGTCGGCCGACGTGCGTGTTCATGCTGGCGCCGGCCTCGGCTGACGTGTCGGTCGAGTTGTTCGAGAACGCTGGCTGCGACGTGGTGTCCAGGCCGAGCGCCTCGTACTCCCTGACCACCAGGCGCAGCCGGTCCATGTGAGCCTGCTGGTCCGAGTAGAACGGGGCGTTGACGAGCCCGCAGGCGGTGTCGATGACCGCTATCTCGGCGGCGCGTCGTGTTGATCGTTCTGTCATGTCCTGATCCTCCGATTCATGTTAGGTGATGGTAACACGCGTGCTAGTTACGCACAATCATCGAGTGCATGATCTGGCCGTCCAGCTCAAGCGTCGAGATCTCTCCTCGACGCCCCTCCTGGATTCCGTAGATCGTGGCCTGCGCCTCGTTGCCGTCACCGCTCAGGTTTCCCTCGATGATGAGGCAGTTCTCAGAGTCGACACCAAGGATGAACGCGAACGCACCCTTGCCGTCCGGTTCGTCGATGGTGACGTCAATCTGTCGCATCATCGTCACCACGTACTCGAACCGCTCCTCGAGCTGCGCGGCGATGTCCACCATCTCCGTCTGTCGTTCTTCGTCGTCACTCATTGCTTGCTCCAATCACATGCTTGGCGATCTGTTTCGCCCACAGAGGCGGCACCGCATTGCCGATCGCCTTGAACGCTGCGGTCTTCGTCACCTCCATGTCGTCGAGGCAGTCCGTCGGGAAGGACTGCAGTGCGAGCCCGTCCTGCACGGTGAGCAGACGTGATCCCAGCTTCCACTGCGACACGTCGTGGCCCGCCGTGACCGTCGGTGCAGGCTTGTCCGAGTCGCGCTCGGTCGCCTTCGACTGCCGGCCGGCGAGCATCCATTTGTTCAGGCTCGAGTCGCCGGTGACCGTCGGTGCCGGGCAGTCCGAGTCGCGCTGCTGCGCCGTCGACCGGTCGCCGCCCGGCTTCCAGTCCCGGCCGGTGTTGACCGACCACGACCTGCCCTTCGACGTGACCGTGAACGCCGGGTCGTCGCCCTCTCGGAAGTCGCGGCGCCTGTAGCCGTTGATCGCTTCGGCGCCGTCGTCGAGTCGTGCGAATCCGACGAGGTCGTCGTGGCCGATGTTGATGACGTCGGCCATTGTGACGTACGGCAGCCGCCCGTCCAGCGTCGGCCGGTCGTGTGGTGCCCGCGTGTGATAGCGGCGATGCGTCGGTGCCGGTGGCGTGACCGGCCCGTCGAGCGATGCCAGCAGGAACGCTCGCGTCCTCGTCTGCGGCACGCCGTACTCCTCGGAGTGCAGCAGCCCGGTCCAGGTGAAGTAGCCCAGCTCCTGGAACTCGGCGGCGAACGACTCCCACCACGGCAGCGCCGCCTTCACCTGCTCGCAGATGACGAACCGTGGCCGCATCGCTTTGACGTACCGTGGCACCTCGAAGATGAGGTGCGCCCGGTGGTCCTCCATGCCCTTGCGGAGGCCAGCCTGCGAGAACGGCTGGCACGGAGGTGACGCCCACAGCAGGTCGTAGTAGTCCATGCGCGTCGGGTCGATGGCGGCGATGTCGTCTCGGTAGGCGTGTCCGCCGCAGACGTGGTCGTGCATCTGGCACGCTGTCTCGTCGAACTCGACGGCGTCAACGTCGAAGCCGGCCCACTTGAGGCCGAGGCTTGCGCCGCCCATGCCTGCGAACAGATCGAGTGCCTTCATGTGATCTCCTTTCGGTCGGTGTTCATGAATCGAAGTCGAAGACGAGACGTACCGGGACTTCCCCAGCCGTCATCGCCAGCACCTGCATCGCCTTGACGAAGTTCTCGGTGCCGTCGGCCATCCGGTCCTCCCATTCCATCGCGACGTAGACGTTCGGGTCGTCGAGGCCCTCGGCGAGCATCTGGTTGGCCTCGTCCAGGGACACCTTGCGGATGCTGCCGCCCGAGATGTCGCCGCACCACTCCTGCGGTCTGCCCAGTCGAATGGCCTCGGCGTACTGCTTGAGTGACAGCACGCCAGACTGCCGGATCGGCTGGCCCCATTCGTAGGCCAGCACCTCGTCGAGCATGAGCCAGCTCGCGCTGTGCTCGTTGCTCAACACAGCCAGCGACTCCTCGGTTGCGTCCTCCGGCACGCCCCTCGGCTTCGAGATCGGCGTGACCGGATCGAACGTCTTGACGCCGGCGAAGCCGTAGCCGTTGCGGACGTCAGCCAGGCAGGCGAACACGAGGTAGTTCCGATCGTGATACCAGCCCTCGCGAACCTTGCCCACTTCGGGCACGTAGCGCATGTTGCGCTCGGGAGGTTCGTCCTCGTACTCGTCGTAGAACTCGTGCGAGCACCAGTAGCACGGCTTCGTCTCGCCGTTGTGAGTGCGCTCGCCCGTGCCCTGGCACGACCAGCAGTTCGTGATCGGCCCGGGGAGCCATTCCCAGCCCGTCTGCCTGCCCTCCTCGTCGAACACGGCAATCTCCGCGCTCAGATGGATGTCGGTTCCCATGATGTGACTCCTTTCACTTCGTTGGTGTCGTGTCGCAGATCGTGTCCCATCGTGGTGCTCATGGCTCGCACCACGGGCTCATCGGCCCGCCGTCCTCGTCGGGCGGCTCCTCGAGCACGTCGTAGATCGAGCGTGCGAGATGCTGTGCTTCATCTCGCCGCAGGTCGAACACGTACAGCAGGTTCGGCCCGCACTTGACCGACATCTTGACGGTGTGGACGTAGGTGTCGAGCACCTCAGCGATGCCGATCGCGTTGACGTGAACGGTCTCGTCGGGGATGTCGTATCGGTCGGATGGATCGGTGTCCATCAGTTGCTCCTTCCGCAGCATTCGCACGGCCGCGCTTGGCAGACCGTGCATGGTTCGGTTGATGTCAGCGCCTGCCCGATGGCGGCGACGAGGTCGGCCCGGCGCTTCTCGGGTTCACCGAAGCTGGTGACGTAGCGCAGCGTCCTCGGCGTCACGGTCGTGCAGCTCGGGCAGTTGCTCCACACGACGTAGTCGTAGTCGCTGGACGAGTTGTACGACTTCTCGGTGACACCGACGACGACGTCGTCCACCTGGAGCCGGTCGGTACGGCGCCCACGCTTGCGCCACTCGGGCCCGCCGAAGTCGCGGTACTTCTTCTGGTAGTCGACGACCACGACCTTGTCGAGCCAGACGGCGTCGATGCCGAACCCCTCAGCGAACTTCGCTGCGAGCACCTGACCCCTCTTGCGTTCGTTGGTCTTGGCGGCAGCGGCGTTGCGCTCCTGCTGTGTCTGTGCCGTGTTGACGGCCTGTTCCATCAGTCCCATGCTGATCCTTTCCTGCTTGCTGTAAGCCTAGCACAGATGTGCTAGGTCATGCGCCTCGCTGTCCTTTCAGGAGGCGGATGATGTCGTCGATCGAGTCGGTGACCGAGTAGTGGTCCTGGGCGACGAGGGACTTGAGATCCTCGAGCGCCGCCAGCGCGGCCTTCTGTCGTTCGACGATGCCGGCGTTGATCTCCAGGCAGTCGAACAGTTCATCCTGTAGCCGGTTGGTGCTCATCTTCGTCCTCCTCTTCGTCGGGGTCGTATTCCATGCACGCCGAGCAGAGCGGCCCGACCGAGCATGGATGGTCGCAGAGCGCGCAGTAGGCCGGCGCTCCGAAGTGATCTTCGATCCTCATTCGAGCCCTCCTTCCTTGAGTCGGTACTGGGCGACCTTGATCGCCTCGTCAAGGAGTTCGTAGTTGGCGCGCTCCACGCTGCCGGGCTCGGCGGTCATGTGGGCGCATTCCCAGTCGCCGCTGTCCTGGTTGTAGATCTCGTAGTCCATCTCCATGAACGGCCCGTCGCCGCCGAGGTAGTTGGCCTCGAACTCCCATGTCGAGGTGTCCTCGTCGAAGTAGGCGACGACACCGAAGTGGTATTCCTTGCTCATGCTTTCTCCCTTCCACATTCGCAGTCGTCGTCCGAGTAGCAGAGGTCGTCTGCGTCGGGGTGGTTGTCGTCCCACTCGATCATCGAGTGCAGCTCGTCGTTCAGGATTGGGTACTGCTCGGTGACGTAGGTGTGCAGCTCGAACGCCTTGTCGACGGCCGCGGTGCAGTCCTCACGGACGAGGAGTTCCTCGACCCAGCCGACGGCCCAGTGGCCCCACGATCCGTAGACGACCGGGTCGGTGAAGATCTCGTCGCCGAGGATCGAGAAGCAGGCGAGGTCGCCGACGTCGGTCCATTCCTGCCCGGCCGCTTCGCAGATCAACCGTTGCGCCTCGGCCCAGTTGGTGCGGGCGAGGGCGTCGGAGTCTCGGTGCTGGCCGAAGCCGGCGAGGATGTAGCCGGCCTGGACTGCGTACTGCCCGTTCGGGCATTTCCACAGGTTGTTGCGGCGCTCGGTGATCCAGGCGTCCTTGATTGCTTCGGTGACGTTCATTCCCATCTCCTTGCGTGTCGGCATTCGTGGCATCGGAGCACCTGCCTGACGCCCCACCGATCGAAGCGTGTCGAGTTCGGGTCGTAGCCCCAGCCCTTCGCTTTCAGGTCGAACAGCGCGGTGCGTTCAAGGTCGTCGATCACTTCCTCGTCGAACTCGTGGAACGCGTCGCCGGTGACCATCGGCGGGTACTTCTCGTCAAGTTCGTTGCCGCACACGTCGCATTGGATGTGAGCGGTCAGCATGATGCTCATTGGCTCCTCCTCTCAGTTGTCGAGACCCATGACGATCTCGTAGTTCGTCCATTCCTCGGGGGCGTCGTCGGGCTCGTAGCGGATGGTGACCGCGAACCGGTACACCTTGACGTCCTCGGGTTGGTCGTCGGCGATCTCGGTTGCCTGGTAGCGGTCGAGGTAGCCCTGGTCGGGCCCGTGTTCGACCATCGTGTTCCAGGCGTCGTCGTAGTTCTCGCCGAGGTAGTAGACGAACGCTTCGATCTCGGTCTGTGCGAGGAAGAACTCGCCGTCCTCCCACGTCCAGTAGCCACCCTCGGTGGCGCTGTTGAGCAACTGCTCGATCTGGTCGGCGCAGTCCGCCCACTGTTCCCACGCCCGGTCGGATTCGCCGGTGGGGCCTTCGTCCTCGAGGTTGTCGGCGACCGTCCGCCAGATGCGCGGGTCGGCGCCGCCCGGGATTTCCAGGCCGAACTGTTCGGCGACGTCGGCGAGACGGTCGGTGCCGTACTGGCCCCAGTGTCCTTCGATGTAGCAGCCGCGGTCGGCTTCGGCTCCGTTGACCTTCATGATGCCTCCTTCATGCTGTGCTCGGCCTCGGAGATGAGGTCGGAGTAGATCTCGGCGAGGTACTCGTAGTTGCCGGCGCCGATGGTCGGCGACTCGATGCCCCACAGGGACTCGTGGGCGCATTCGTGCCAGTGGCCGCACGACTCTCGCCGTTCGACCTTGACCCAGACGCCGACGAATCCCCAGTCGAGGAGTTCACGCATGAAGCGGACTTCGTCGGGCGAGTCGTACACCTTCTTGCCGTCGCGGTACGGCTCCCACCAGATGGCGTCGTGCATCGGTGTGGCGCCGAACAGGCGTGCGGCCCCGGTGAATCCGTCGGGCCGGCGAGTCTGACCGTGCGGCTCCCAGCGGGACACCGGTTCGGGCCAGCCGAGCTTGCCGTAGCAGTCGGCGTCGGCGACGTGCTCCATGACGCCACGGTCGTCGTACTCCCGCCCGAACGTGAACCGGAACCCTTCGTCGGTTTCGGCGATCACGGGCGAGCCTGGATCGGCGGTGCGAGCGAACTCGGTGAGTTCGTCGTTGGTGAATGTCATTCGTATCCCTCCTCGATGTCGTCTCGGATGCGGGCGATGACGTCGCCCCAGTCGACGTCGTTGATCTGCTGGACGATGGTGAACGATCCGGCGTCGGGCACGACGGACAGCACGAGGGCGCGCAGTTCGTCGGCCATCGAGATTCGGTCGGACTTCACGATCGCTCGCGACTGGTGGTAGGCGTACTCGTCGTTGTCGAGCCACAGGCTCGCTTCGCCGGTCACCCAGTTGGTGTCAGTCATCGGTGATCCCCAGTGCGTCTCGGATCGCCCGTGAGGCGATGATGGGCAGCTTGAACGCCTTGCCGTCGTCGCGGGTGGCGTTGATCGGGAACTTGCTGGCTCGCAGGTTCACGCCGGTGAACGTGTAGGTCCGGTTGCCGTACCGGAACTCGACGCCGGCGGCGGTGCCTTCGGGCAGGTTGACGCCTTGCAGGTCCCATTTGTCGATGGGTGCCGTCGGGTCGGTCGACTTGACCGACAGGTTGAACGTCGTCGCGTCGAACCGGGCGTTGCACGACGTGAGTTCCATGCCGTGCTCGGCGAGGATCGGTCGGAGCGCCGCCTGGATCGCCTTGTTCAGCGTGCTGGCTGTTGCCTTGTCCATGCTCTGTCCTCCTTCATTTGCTCGTGGGTCGGGTAGTGCATCCGCGCCTGCGGCCCGGTGGGGTCGTAGACGAAGAACTGGTCGGGCTCGCCGTTGACGGTGATGCCGTCCATCCAGGTGAGCCCGATGTAGTTGTCGTTGAAGCGCGACCAGATGAGGTACTGGCCGATCGAGTCCTTGATGACCTCGTAGTTGAGGGTCGCCCACCAGACTCGGTGGCCGGCGGCGAGCGCCTCCTTGATCTCGTCAAGCGTCAATGATCTCTCCTCTCATTTCTCGGGCGACGTAGGAGTCGCTGTCGGCAACCCATAGGTCGAAGTCCTCGATGATGCAGAGGAGGTCAAGCCAGTCGAGTTCGCCACGCTGGATGGCCGAGTGGATCACGTCGGCCTTGTGTTCGGTGATGGCGCTCATGCGGCCACCGCCACTCCGGTGATGAGCCGCTTGACGAGGAACTTGCGGAGCGCGTCGGTGAGGTCGCGGGACACGACGTTGCGTCGTTCGGCGTCGTACAGGATCATCGACAGGATGACGTCCGGGTTGACGTAGCCCCGGTCGGTGACGGCCCGTCGTGCGAGCGACAGGTGGAAGTAGTGCTCGTCGACGTGGTCGGCGAGGCAGTCGTCGGTGCCGAACATCATGCAGCCCCAGCAGTCACCCTGCGGGTTGTTGAAGCGTTTGACGATCTCGTCGGGGGTGATGGAGTCGATGAACGCCTTGATGTCAGCGCGCATCTTCTTGCGTCGGGCCCGTTCGTCGGCGACTTCGTCGGGGGTGGGGATGCCGTCCCAGTGGTCACCGAGCCAGGTCATCCCGTCGCGGAACGGCGCTTTGACGATCGCTCCGGGGGCGTGATAGCCGGGGTGTTCGGCGAACCATTCACCCTTCTCGGACCACACCTGGAACGGGCTGAACGTGTTCATCCGATCCTTTGTGGTCACGGTGAACCATCGGCCCGTGTCGAGAGTGATGGCACCGTCGTCGTGGTAGGTGACGACGTCGGTGTCGTGGAGCCGGACGGCGATGTCACCACCTCGGCGTTCGAGCCAGGTGTTGTTCGCCACTTTCCGGCGTTGAGCGCAACGCCCGGTGAGCTGGGTGTTGGCTTCTTCGTAGGACTGCATGGGCAGTCTCCTTTCTGTTGGTGATCAGTCGAGCGTGTTGCCGAACGGGTCATGTGCCCGTGGCGGTTCGCTGCCGTCGGCGTTGACGCCGAATCGTTGTTGCAGGTCGGGGCTGTAGGCGCCGGCGATGGACGCGCATTCCCAGCATTCGTTGCGGTTGGGGTCACTGGTGAGCCCTTCCCACATGGCTTGCCCGCACAGCGGGATCGGCCCGTGGGTGGGATGGTCAGTCGACAGATGGATCAGGCTCATCGGTGAACTCCTTCCACATGTCGGGGATGGATGGGAGCGACGTGACGCCGCCCGCCATGTATTCGTCGCGGCGGAGTCGGCAGTAGTCGGCGAACTCGCTGGAGCGGTCGGGCAGGAAGATGTCGCGGGGTTGCGCGAACCACCAGCCGACGGCGAACCAGTAGCCCATGGTGTGATACCGCTGGCCCGATTCGGTGTAGGGCAGGGTGAGGCGTCCGCAGCCGACGTCGCGCAGGCCGGGGTCAAGCCCGGCGAGTTCGATTTCGTCGGCGGTGAGTGCGTGCGCCGGGTTGGGCGGTGGGTACGTCATGTGGTCTCCTTGATGGCGACGTTCTCGACGGCGCACAGGTCGGGCCGGAGCCGGTCGGTGTCTCGGATCATGTCCCAGTAGAACGATTCGGCGGCGACCTGATCGGGTGCGTCGATGTCGTAGGACGTGGCACCTTGGTAGGTGACGTACACGCGGTAGGTGGTCATGTCAGCTCCTTTCGGAGTGCGACGGCTAGGCCGAAGAAGTGTTCGGCGATGTGTTCGAGCTGTTCGGCGGTGACGTACAGGTACGGCTCGCCGGTGCCGACGTGGAATTGGCATTCGCCGTTGTCCATCGGTTCGGGTGCGCCTCGCTCCAGGTGGAGCAGGTCGTCGGCGAACAGGGATACGTGTGCTCTCACGAGTGGATTCCTCCTTCGGGGGACACCCCGACGTAGATGGGCCCGATCCAGCCGGCGACCCACCCGTCGGGGAGGTCGAATGCCGGCTGGTAGTGGCCGGGGATGTACGCGACGCCGTAGTCACGGCATTTGCGTTGGATGGCCTGTTCCTGCTCGAGGGTGAGCATGGTGGCTCCTTTCAGGGAGTCGGCGAGCGCGTCGAACATGTCGGCGATGGCCCGGTTGGTGGCGGGCGTGTTGCGGGCAGGGTCCATCAGGCTCCTTTCGGGTAGAGGCGCCAGAGAAGGACGACGCCGATGATGACGGCAACGATCGGCCAGGTGAGGACGATGAACGTCGCCAGGAAGGCGTATACACCGAGGCGGATCATGCGTACCATCCTTTGGTGCGGGCGGTGTCGAGGGTGATCATGCGGGAGCCGTCGAGGCTGCCGGTGTCGGTGTCAACCCACCAGGCGATCCCGTCGGGCATGATGCCGGACGTGTCGGGTTCGGTCCGTGTGGGGAGCCGTGTGATGGTGCAGGGCACCATGTCGTAGTAGTTGAACAGGCGGGTCCCGATCTCCAGGGGAACCCACTGTTTGTCGGCGAGCATGAACTGCTCGGGGAGGTCAACCATCGAGGTAGTCCTCCCAGGCGCTGTCGGCCCAGTCGCGGGCCATCTGCTTGAGGCCGGCGACTGTGACGTCGTCGTAGACGGCGGCGGACGTCGGCTCGAGGGCGTTGCGGATGTAGCCGTGGTAGGCCCGGTTGCGGGCCCGCCTTTCAGCGGGGTCCATCCTGTTTCGCCGCCCGAGGGTGTCACCCTGGAACGTGGGCATCGTGGGATGCCTCCTTTCTCTCGCATGGGAGCGAGTGAGGAACGCCCGTCCGACAGCCTTGAAGGCGGGCGCTCCTCACCGGTTCCCCTGCTACCCCAACTATGTGGGCGGGTTGGCCGGATTTCGATGTTCAGACCATGTCGGTCACCTTTCGGTCGACGTATTCGATGATGTCGTGGCACCACGCGCCGAATCGGGCGGGTGTGGTCAACGGGTCGGGTCCGAACGTCCGACGCTGGAGGGCGTCGAACATTTCGTCGACGAACCGTTCGAGGTCGTCGTGGGTCCCCATCGGTCAGATGACCTGATCGTTGAGGGTCACCTGGAACCGCCGGGGGAGCGGGTGGGGGCGGGCCTTGATGGTGAGAGCGAACCGCTCGTGCGGGACGCCCATCTGGGCCCACAGGTCGTCGAGGTCGACGGAGGGCTCACCCGCCCGATGGAGGGACAGGGTGATGGTTGCGGACGTCATGGGACGTCTCCTTTCTGTTGGGAGTGTTCGCCTGGCCGGGTGGCGCATTTGCCACTTCGCATCCGGGTTCGGGCGCGGCAGCCCTACTTTCTCGCCGGCCAGGGCGATGGTCGCCCCCTCGGGTCCGGCTCGATCGCGTCGTCGCCGGCAGGGGGCCCAGCCGTGACTCGACTGGCAGTAGATCTCATGGGGGGCGCCCACGGCGCACACCCCGGGGATGCTCATCTAGGGGGGGGAGTAGAAGAACCTTTTTTGTTCGACACGGGTGCTCTCTCTCACCCGGGTGACACCAGGCTCTCTCCAGGGGCCCACATTCCAGGCGGGGTGGGGGGGGCCACACTTTTTCTTTTTTCCTCCGGCCCCGTCGTACACCTGTTCGACCCAGGCGGCTCCGATCGAACGCCTGTTCGCACCGAACGGCTGTTCGATTGCCGGCTGCTCGACCGAACGGATGTTCGCCCCGAACGGATGTTCGATTGTGCGCTGCAACCGTTGCACCGTGCAACCGTTGCGCAACGTCATCGCCCGAGCGCATCGCCCGTTCTCATCGCCCGCACGCTCGATGACGTGCGCCCGATGTTCTCACTCGATGTTCGTTCTCACTAGTGGTTACCGTTGCGCACACTTGGGAACAGTAGTACGGTTGTACTCGGGCGCACGGTGCGCCCGCTAACGACATTGGAGGATCACAATGGGATATCTAGCCTCACTCGATGAGTGGACACGCGCCGACGGTACCGAGATACCGTGGAGCGCACCCGAGCGAGTGCACCCGCTAACGGTGCTCGCACTCATCGCCCGTATCGTCGATACTGCCGATGAGATGGTGGAGCGTGGAGACATCGAGCGCACCGAGCGCGATGACGTTGCATCGAGCATCGCCTATCGCATCTGGCACCGTGCGAGCATCGAACAGCGTGCACTCCACTCGATGTTTCATCTCGATGAGACCACGGGCGAGACCGATGCACCGTCTCGGGTGCCCGATGTTATGGAACGGGTGCGGGCGCACACTCGCACCCGCCGCACGAACAGCGGGCGCACCGAGCATCTGGTCACGGTGCACGGGCGAGCGTACGTGCAAGGCGCGACCACGGTGCACCCGCACTCATCGCACTCGATGAGTGCACCGAGAGCATCGGCGATGCTCGATGAGACCGGGCGCACGATCACCGGGCGCGACGCGCTCGATGTCTACCGTGCGACTCAAGTGTTGTTCGGGCATGACGTGCCCGAGCTACTCGGTGCGCTCGATGTCAACTATCAAGAGTTCGGCGCGTGGGATGACGTGCGGGCACGTGCACCGATGCGTGGAGTGAGCACCCGCTACCGTCTCCCGGGCGCACGTGCCCGAGCTACCGAGAACGTCCTACCGGGCGAGTGCATCGCACCCGCCGATATCGGCATCGAGCGCGATGACGTGCCCGCACTCATCGAGCGCGATGCACTCGGGCGAGTGGTCACGAAAGTGCACGGGCGCACCCGCACCCGCACGGTGCCCGCATCGCACGTCTGGTGCGGGCACCGTCTCATCGAGCGAGGAGATACCTACCGAGAACAGCGGGCGCAACGTGCCCGCACGCTCGATGAGTCTCTAGTGATACGTGCGGGCGATGACGTTGCGCACGTTCTCGCATCCGTTGCATCGGCAGTATCGCCGGGCGATACCTACCGGGCACGTTGGAGCGTGGAGCGTGCGCCCGATGCGCCCGAGCTAGCGGGCACGCTGACGGTAAGCGCATCGGGTCTCTACTCGGTGCGTGGCATCGCCCCGAGAGTCAAGGCGCGCACGCTCGATGCGTTGGAGCGTGGCATCGCCCGGGCCATCGCCGAACAGCAATAGACATCGAGCACCCGCACGGGCGCATCGGGCACGACATCGAGCGTGCACGGTGCGCCCGTTGCGCGCCCGAACCTAGACCGTAGTCGAGTTCCAGGGGCCGGCACCCAGCGCGTGCCCCCCATCCTCAGTGAGGCGTTGTGGAACATGTTATGTTTCACGTGAAACATCGACACGTCTGGCACAGCGTTCTAATCGTGATGTTGGCGAAGCGTCCTGTGTGGCTGTGGTGG
>Ga0307377_10004037_pt1 | contig 16228 bp, 26 predicted proteins | sample TR3MG_FD_202535 | JGI IMG/M metagenome (GOLD analysis project Ga0307377, IMG submission 202535) | Soil microbial communities from Risofladan, Vaasa, Finland - TR-3 | ecosystem: Environmental > Terrestrial > Soil > Coastal area > Acid sulfate soil | place: Finland: Risofladan, Vaasa | collected... | reverse complement strand
AAATATCCCGGATACCCGGAGCCACTGGGAAGTCCTGGAGGAGAACTGGGACCGGCTCGGAGGGGTGGCCCATGTCCACCCGTGGAGCGGGAACGCAATCCCTTCCCCGACGGACGTGACCACGTTCAGGGCCATCGAGAAGGGGCTTGGGAAGATCCTGCTTTGGGTCGTCGTGACGTTCGATCAGGTGACCTACTGGAGATGGAGCGGGAAGAAGGCAACCAGTCCCGATGGGGACTACGTCCTAGTCCACGCAGAGCCCTCGGCCCCTGGGGTCGAGATCGAACCTGAGATCCAGGGCATCGAGAGGCTGCGGGAGCTATCCCGAGGAGAGGAATGACATCATGGTAAACGTACAAGACCCAAACGACGGATGGCCTCTGGGAAACCCGGAAGTCACCGAGATGGTCGGGATGGACGCCCGGATGGCGGTCCTGAACATCACCTGGGATCACCAGAACGGCCACCTGCCGGATCCGGTGCCCTACGACATGGAGGAAGAGGACGCCTGTCGGATGGCGACGGAAGTCCTCCAGACGGGCGGGGTGCCGGGAATCGCGGCGGACCCCGACGCCGACTGCACCGGCTTCAAGGTGGATCGCTTCCCGGCAGTCGCGGTGAACCTGGACGCCGACCCTCCGGTGGAGAAGGCACTCCCGAACAGATTGTTCGTCCGTCCAAAAACGGAGTATGGGGCATTGATCGCTGCCCCGACCGAGCAAGACCTGGAGAAGAGGGCCGCTGCCGCCGAAAGGCGGGAAGCCCGGTACACGGCGATGTCTGACGAGGATATCGCCCGAGAGAAGGCGAAGTATTGGGGGGATCTGGTCCGCTTGACGGATGGCCGGGCCGACGAGGCCGCCATGAAGGCCCAGAGTCACCGGCTCCTCTGGTTGGAGCAGGAGCGCCGGGCGTTGGAGAGGGCCAAGGAAGGCTGACCATGCCTCGGTACCAAGTTCAGTTGGAGACACTCACCGAGACGTTCTCTTTCGAGGTTGTCACCGAGGATTTCGACGCCGAGGCATTGGCCCGAAAACACCTGGCTACACTCATCCCGCCTGAGGAAGCGGAAAGAGCCCATCTCGGCGGGTACGGCATCATTGGGCATGGGGACGCCACAGAAGTGAATCTGGTACGGAGGAGATGACCATGACAGGTAAGATAGTGGTTGTAGGATGTGGGGCCTTGGGCTCTCACGTCGCCCTTCTAGGGCGGAACTGGACTGAGGGTTTACGTCTGATCGACTTCGATCGCGTCGAGATGAAGAACACCCAGGCCCAGTTTCACGGCAGGCAAGGGCTCTCGAAGAACAAGGCGAAGGGGCTCGCTCAGGCGCTCCACAGCCTATTCAGAGCCTCGGTCGAGGCCATCCCCCACAAGCTGACGGACGACAACGCCGAGGCTCTCCTGGGGGGCTCCAGGCTCGTCCTCGACTGCACGGACAACATCGAGGCCCGGGAGGTCATCCAGCGGGCGGTCAAGGCCCACGGGCTCCCCTGCCTCCACGGTGCGGTCAACGCCGAGGGCACCTTCGGTCGGGTCGTGTGGTCGGAGCACTTCGTCCCGGATGGGGGCTCTCCGCCAGGGACTCCGACGTGCGAGGATGGGGAGTTTCTCCCCTTCTTCGCTCTCGTGTCTGCTCAGATCGCTTGGGCTGCCCAGCGGTTCCTTCGGACGGGGCAGAAGCAGAGCTTCCAGATGTCCCCCGGCGGTATGATCCGGTTGGTCTGAGATGATCATCGGGAAGACCACAAAGAAGAAGGCCCCGTGCCAGGCCATGCTCGGAGAAGGGGATCTCCGATGCACGGTCCCCTACGCCGCTTCCCACAGGTCGTCCGAGGATCCGCCTTTTTGTGTCAACCATCTCCGCCGATACCATGCGGGGAAGCGCATCGTCGGCTACGACGGCAAGGTGTACGACCTCTCCGGGGGTCAGGAGTAATCTGTGGACTTTTTCACTTTGCTCGCCATCGTCGTTGTCGTGACGGCGGTATCTGAGAACCCAGGCATGTGGCCTTGGGCGCTCGCAGGCGCGGGGATCTTCACAGTCGGGAAGCTGGCCCACAAGCTCTTGGACCAACACCACAAGATCAAGATGGCCGAGATCAAAGCCTTGGGGGAGCAACGGGAAATCGAAGCGAGGATCCTCCTGGAGGAAGACAAGTTTTTGATGGGCAAAACCGAGAGGAGTGCGGGATGAAGTTGGCAGAAATCAAAGTCGAGACGTTCGGGGGTTCCCCTCTAGCCCTACACAACATGCCTTGTGCGTGCTGCCATACGAACTACGCTGTCTTGGATCTCTCGACGGGAATCTTCCAACCGTGCTGGGGGTGCCGGGGCAGAGGATGGCATGTAGCAAAGAAGTCTGGCTATCTGGACAGCTTGTGGCAGAGCATCACGAGAAGGCGGTAGGTGTGAGCTTGGATGAAGGTTTGCGGGAACTGCTCCTCGAAGCACCCGACACACAACTCGATGCGTCGATGAAGCCCCTCATCGAGAAGTGGGACAATCCCGCCAAGGCCCGTCAGATCCTCGAAGTCTTGGATCACTGCATCTTCTCGGCTCTGGCTTCGGGGCTGATCGTCACCAGCCTTGAACTCCTCTACCAGGAAGCCTGCGAGGCCGAGGGGACGACCCACGAGGAAGTCATCAAGGACGCCCCCTGGCGGGACGACCATTAGCACCTGTAGCTCAGTTGGATCAGAGCGTTGGATTTCTACTCCAATGGTCGGGGGTTCGAGTCCCTCCAGGTGTGCTGGGATACTCAACGCATGGGTGACGACTCAGACAAGAAGTACAAGCCAGGTCGCCGGGTGCCGGGTGTAACCTCCTACAGTCAGGAGGTGTTCGTGGTGGGGCGTTTGTCTAACATCCGGGTGGCCGCCGGGGGCACAGACTACCACCGGGTCTTCGTGCCCTACAGCAAACCCGAGAAGGTCACCATTTCGACTTCCGTGAAGAAGGTGTGGGCGATGGCACCGAAGCCGAAGGCACCTTTTGACGAGATCGTGAGCGATGGCACCACGACCACGAGGCTGAGTGAGCTTTGGGTCGTCCCGGAGCAGTTGGTCCTTTTCCCGGAACAACTAGACCTTTTCCGGCCCACTCCGCCATCTGCTGCCCCGCCGAAGGGGCCCGTTGTAGCCCCCACTTGTCGGGAACAACTAGACTTTTTCCGGCCCTTTCGCTTAGCCTCACGGGCCCTGGACCTTCTCCACCGTGGAGCCTGCCACGAGCCAGAAGGCACCTCCGAGAGGCACGTCGAGGACGACATCCCCGTGACCGGGGATGGTCACCGTGACCCCTTCTCGGTCTCCTAGGGGGGCGTCGGCGAAGACCAGATACTCGTCGCCGAGTTTCCGGGCTAGAGCCCACACCGGAATCACGGTCTCTTCTCCTTCGGGTATATTGGCGTCCTCGTACCGCCAGACCTCGGGATGGGTCGAGACTTCGAGTAGGAACATCCGGGGCACATCCTCGAAGCCAGTCGGCCCTCGCCACAATGGGTGCTGCCGGTCCGGGTTCGGTACGAGCACCGAATTCCGCCAGAACTTCTCCAGCACAGGGTTATCCCAGACTTCCTCGACGGCACGGATGAGAGCCATCGTATCTTCGAGGTAGACCTCGACCCAGTTTTGGCTAGCTCGGAACTCCCGGACAACTTGAGGCCGGGCGATCCACATACCCCACCGGACGTAGCCGAGGTAGCGTTGGGACGACCACTCCTGGCCGGGGAAAAGCTCCTCGATCTTGTTCCGCTTCTTCGCACCCCCATCCCAGACGGATAGCTCGACGAAGTGATCAGGGTTCCACTCGAAGGCTTCACGGTGACCCACGGCGGCCATGGTCATCACGAAGAACCTCGGGGATCGCACGTTGAAGTCGTATACCCTCTGCCAGTCGTGGAGGTAGTAGGGGGGCGAGGAGCCGTCCCAGGCCCGATAGGACCAGTAGAACGTGCCGTCCCAGGGGTTGTAGGGGCCTCTGATATCACGTTGAGCATTGGCGTCCTCCCCCCGGGTCCGATAGTCGAACTGGGTCTCGCCATCCATGCTCCCTTTGTAGGGGACGGTGATGACGACTTCCCGCCAGGACTCGGGCATCCCCGATTTGAGGCCGTCCAAGTATTGCCGGAACTTGCAGGCCATCCCATATGAAACGGCAGCCTTGATCGCATTCAGATTGGCGTCGGGGTGGTACTTCTCCGCGAAGCGGGCTTCCTGCTCATAGACCTTGTAAGCCTGAACCGTCTTCCAGGCTTCATTGTTGTCCAGGAAAATGACAAGCGGGGGATCCGGGTACAGGTCATAAAGCTGTCGGGAGGTCACCGAGGTCGCATAGTTGAAGCCCACTTCCACCCACGCCTCCGAGCTTGCCCAAGGTGACAGCAGGGTTGAAAACACCGGGTCTCCGGTTTCGTCCCGAAGGAAGGCCCGAGGGTTGGAATCCTCGCCCATGTACTTGTAGGGAGATCCCAGGACATCGAGAAACGGTTGATTGCTCCGCCACGCAAGAGGGACACCGAGACGGGCCATGTCCCGAGCCGTTTCTTTGAGCCCGTCGTCCCCCCAGTTTTTGAGGTGAGGGGGGAGCATAGGGACTGTCGGGAGAAACCGATACCCTTCGAGGAGACGGTCTATTTGCCACTGTGTGCTGTACCTCTGGGAGTCTAGCCTCTCGCTGCCGTTTGCCCACGAGGCGGCCACCGGGAGCGGGTAGGTTCGTTCCTCGGTCCCCCAGGGGCCAATCGGCCGGGAGCGAAGCTCCTCGACCATGGCAGCAATGTGAGGGGGAGCCTCTCCGAGGGAGCCCGTCAAAGGGTCACCGCAGGCGAGGAGCAGGATTGGGAGAAAGCACACGACTCTGAGATCCATGAGTTTTGGATTACCCTAGGGATACCACAGTAGTCAATCTAGGGGACTACCGAGCCAGGGCTCCTCACCGGTCACCTCCTTCTCTGGGATGACGGAGAACCGGCCGGTCTCGAAGTCGAGCACAACCACGTCGGAGGCGAGCCCGACCGGGTGCGCTAATCCTTCTATTCGCCGCCGAGGGTATGAGCGATCAGCTTCTTCGTAAACGAGTAGTCCGGCTGGCCCATCAACACCCGGAGCTGCGTGCGACTTTGGTTCCCCTTCTGCGTGTGGGGCTTGATTTCAAGACCGACGATGCACTGAAGAAATACCTCCAAAAGCACCCCAAGGCCGACAAGTCCCGGCACCACGTCACGAAGTCGGACGGCGGGAGGACCCCAAAAAAGGAGGAGGCCCCCAAGGGGAAAGCTCCCGGGAAGGAGGAGGCCCCCAAGGGAACGGGGAATATCCCCGAGGACGCGACGTTGAAGGATCTTCCCCCGCAGGTCCGAGAAGCGATCAAGGACTACAAGCTCGATATCGTCGGAGACGACGCCAAGCAGGCGCTCGACATTGCCCAGAAGGTCAAAGAGGGCATCGAGAAGGCCGCTGACATCTGCAAGATCAAGCCTCCGATTTGCCGGGGCAACAAGGGGCTCTCCCGCGACAAGATGCCTCAGATCGACGGCGACAAGCCGGTCAAGGAGATGCTGGCCTCTGACAAGCCCGATGAGAGGGCCAAGGGCGAGGCGATGGTTCAAGCGGGGGCCGACCCCAACAGCGAGAAGACCATCCAGCAGCAGATGCTCGACTACCTCGAAAAGAACGGCGTCAAGACCACCGAAGAGACGATGCCGGTCGGCAAGATGAAGGCGACCCAGACCGAGATCAAGGCGGGCAAGGTCTACGGGATGGCGGACTCCCACCTGAAAGGGAAGTTCCCCAACATCGACGGGTCCGTGGTCGTCTCCAGCGACGGGCACATCCTCGACGGCCATCACCGCTGGGCGGCACTCCTCACGATCGACCCGGGCCGCAACATGAGGGTCAAGAAGATCGACATGACCATGGACGAGCTGCTCAAAGAGGCGGCGTCGTTCCCCGGCGTCTACAAAGCGGACTTCGCGGGGAAGCCCCTTTCGGAGAAGGACCAGAAGGAATACAAGTCGAAGAACAAGTCCCGGTGGGGACAGTCCAAGAAGGAAGCGGCCCTCCTCAAGAAACTGATCCGACTGGCCCACGAAAAACCTGAGGTAAGGGCTGCGGTTCTGCCGTTGGTCCGGAGGTCCCTTCAGGTACGCTAGTTCTATGAAATTCCGGCTCGGAAAATCCTCTATCGACGGCACACTTTTGATCTCCCCAGAAGGGGAGGTTGTCCGCGGCATGGCCCATGTGTCGGACCTGGACATCATGGGCGGTAGCACCCCGATCCAGGTCCAGATTGCCGGGCCTATTCTTGTCGAGAAAGTCATTTCGACCCGGCAGTTCGAGGACTATGTGGCCTACTTGGGGTCCTACGAGGCGTCCGAGCCCAAGGGTTTCAACGCCACCATCATCAGGATGGCTGACATCCGTGTCTCCGGCAATCTCCCTTCGAAAATCCCCGTGTCTGGGGCTCTTCAGATCGAAGCCGACAGATCCAAGCCTGTGATTCTCGGCTTCAAGGGGGCGTTCTTTCCGACCACCTATGTACGTGAAGCGTGGGATGCTCGGGATGACACGAGTGCCGGTTCCAGACGCAGGTACTTCTAGCTACCGGCTTTACCGAGCCCTGAGCCAGGGCTCATCCCCGGTCACCTCCTCACGAGGGATGACCGAAAACCGGCCGGTCTCGAAGTCGAGGACCGCCACGTCGGAGACGAGCCCGACCGGGTCGTCCCGGTCCCCGTGGTCAATGATGAAAAGGTAGGTTTTCCCACCTTCGCGGTGGTGGACCTGCTCAAGCTCGGGGTACATCCCCGTGCGGGTGAGATCGTCGGCCGCGAGGCTCGACTTCCGCTCCCGGACCGCAACGGCGTTGATGGCTTCGTGGAGGTTGTGGCGGGTGTAGCTCATGCCCCGGAGTAGTGCAGAGGACATGCCACCTTGTTTTGGGGCGGAAAGGGTGTTTTGGATCGGAAAAGGGTAAGATACCTTGTGAGGGGGAGAGATTTGTTTATGTATGCGCCTGTAGTCTAGTTGGATCAGGCACCGGCCTCCTAAGCCGGATTACCCCGGTTCGAGTCCGGGCAGGCGTGCTCAAGGAAAACCTTAAAGGGGCCATAGCTCAATTGGCAGAGCAAGGGATTTTTAATCCCGAGGTTGAGGGTTCGAGTCCCTCTGGCCCCATCGTTTTAGGGTAGTACAGAAGCATGGACCGACTCGTTGAAGACGTGACCCGAGATTGGCACCAGATGGAAGGAGAAACCCCCTCCATCCGGAGACTCAACAGTTTCCTCACAGACCGCTTCGTCTGTCCCACGGATATCCCCGCAGACGAGTGTCTCGAAGAGGCCCGGCACCTGGCTATCCTTTGGGACAAGGGGGTGGGTTGGGAGAAGGAAGCAGCCCAATATCTCATCGAGCAGTTTGCTTCTGCCCACCCTTGCCTCAGTTGCGGGGAGGGGGGCGAAGTGATCGAGCCCCTGGCGAGTGGTATCCCTCACGCAATCATACAGATCGGTCGCATCCTTTCTGGCAAAACGCGGGTTTAGCTCAATTGGTAGAGTGTCAGCTTTCCAAGCTGGACGTTGAGGGTTCGAGTCCCTTAACCCGCTTTGGGACACCGGGGCACCCCGGGTAAATACGCAAAGGGAATGGTTATTGTGCCTATCGCTGTAGATCAGTAAACCATGAGCACGTCTTTACCACTGCTCGTATTGGTTTTCACCATTGCGAGCACCCCGCCCATCCCCCACTACCGTGCTCCACTAGATGTCCCGGCCCTGTCCTCCGGGCCAGTCTGGGTTGAGTCTTCGCGGTCGGTCTCCGAAATCTCGGCTTGCGTTTCCGCGAACGAGCACGTCCGGGATCGGGTTCGCACGGCGACGACGACGCAGGAGTGTCAGCACATGACGACATCCCTCCTGTTCGAGAGTCGGGTCATCAGAGACGAGAGAGACCAGGCCCGCGAAGATGCGGCGTTCTGGAAAAATACCTTCGTCTGGGGTGTGTTTGTCGTGGCCGTGATTAGCATCGGCGGCGGCATCGCCATCGGAAAAAGCATCAAGTAAGGGTTCATCCGGTAAAACACCACTGGGGTGTATAGCTCCGTTGGTTCGGGTTCATTTTCCTCCTCCCCTCGTCCTCGCTTTTGGGGTAGGATCTATCAGCGACTATTGCGGAGTAGGGGAGTCTGGTCGTCCCCGTCGGCCTCATAAGCCGAAGGTCGTAGGTTCAAATCCTGCCTCCGCTATGTTTTCGGGGGCCCTTCGGGGCCGAGTGAAAGGACCCATCAATGTACCACTACTACGTCAGTGATCACGTCAATACAGATAGTCCGTTCGTATGTGCTTCGGCGCACGGTCTAGGTAATAACCATAGGTCGTGACATGACTCGCCCAATGCTTCGTGAACCCTAGGCTGGTACTTAGCACCTACAGATCGGTGCGAAACCTGGCCGACTCGGACGACCCGAAGGCTCGCTTGCGAGATTGGACTGACCCTCCACGGTGACTCCCCAGAGGAACTTCGCGGGGATTGGGAATCAACAGACTTGGCACCACGGCAGAGTCAAGATATCTGCCGTGGGGGCCAAACAAAGGGCTTGTAGCTCAGTTGGGAGAGCGTCGCCCTTGCAAGGCGAATGTCGCAGGTTCGATCCCTGTCAGGTCCAAAAGCTATTTGACAAGAGCGTCTGTGGCTGATACAGACAGTCAATGCCCCCCTACGACAACTCCAAATCGAAAGGGGCATCCGCCGAGTTAGAGGTGGCGTGCTGGCTCAAGAGGAACGGCTACTCCGTATCGTTCCCGTTTGGGGAAAACGCCCCCTATGACTTGATTGTGGAATCCCAGGCGGGGAAACTGTATCGAGTACAGGTGCGGTGCGCCTCTTGGAAGAAGGACACGCTGACCTTGAGTCTCCGCATAGTCAGCAAAAACTACAGCCGCACCATAGATCGCGAGAGGGTTGACACTTTTGTGATTTGGTCCGATGAAGGAGAAGCCTTCGTTATCCCTTCCTACATGACCTTAGAGAACGGGGCGGAATTTCGGATCCGGCGAAGCGCCCCGAGGAACGGCCAAAAGAAAGGGGTGCGGCTAGCGGAGACGTTTAGGGAAGCCCTCGGTCTCATGCCGTAGGGCCACCACTTTAGAAAGCCGCGTGGGGCGGTGACGAGCGATTAGATGCACAGCCGTTTCTGGAAACTCCGAGGGTTGATTCCCCGGGCTGGTTTCGGCACCCCACACAACGTCGATTTGGGGTAGGAGGAGACATGGAAAAATTCACGTTCTTCTGGTCCGGCCCCTTCTCGCAGTGGCACCCGTCTCCGTTTGAGATCGATGGTGTCCGGTATGGGTGTGCCGAACAATACATGATGGCGGAGAAGGCTCGGTTCTTCGGGGACGAAATGACCGAGGAACGGATCATGGGGACGACAAATCCCAAGGCCCAAAAGAGCTTCGGTCGTCAGGTGCGGGGCTTCCAACAGGACAAGTGGGAGGCCGTCGCCCGGGACATCGTGAAGCGGGGAAGCCGGGCCAAGTTCGACCAGAACCCAGGCATCAAGGAGACCCTCCTGGCGACCGCTGGGACGACTCTGGTCGAGGCGAGCCCCTACGACCGCATCTGGGGTATCGGGCTCAGTGGATCCGACCTGAGGGCCTTGGATCGAAAACAGTGGCTCGGAACAAACTGGCTCGGTGAGATCCTCACCATGGTCCGAGATGGGATGCTAGCGGGATAACCCCCGCTGGAAAGGAGAGGGCGATGCAGAACTACAGCAGCAACAAAAAGCCCCGGAAGCTCGCCCCCAAGAAACAGGTGGTGAGGGACTGGTGCTCGTCGGCCGGGAAATGGCTCGACGGGCTCACGAAGCGGAGCAACGACTACTACTACCGATTCCGGGCAGCAAACAGCGTCGAGAACAGCCAGGACGCTCAGTTCGGGATCCGCCACCAGCGGTTCCAACACACGTTCATCCGGTGCCCCGGCTGTGGGCGACGACTCCATCCGAAGCTGTACGATTCCTGTGACGGCTTCGAGGGCTTCGTGGTCCCTCCGCATAAAGCGAAATGAGGCTTTTCAAATGGCCCCGGAGGGTTTATCAGGGAGGGGCAATGTCGAAGAAGCCCGAGAAGGTTCAGTGTGATTTGTGCAAGGGGGAGGGTCAGGTCAAGGCTCTGAAGCCTGGCTGGCCGACCGACTGTCCCCGGTGCGACGGCAAGGGGGATCTCTTCCAGGTCGAGGAGAAGCTCGTGTGTCTGAACGAGTACCTGCTCTGGAAGACCCAGAAGCGCACGTCTCCCTGATGTGCTACGGCGGTATAAAAAGTGATGCACAGACGTTCGTTTCTCAAAGGTTGCGCTGCCACAGCAACGGGCGTGGCATTTGGGGTGGCAGCCGCTCCGGCTCAGGCTGAACCCGCGTGGGAAATCCACGGCACCGGGGGTGCTTTCGGGGTGGGTAGCTTCATCACGATCACTTCGGTTGATGCTTCCGATTTCGTCGTCGGCACTTTCGAGGTGGTCGCCGTTAGAGATGGCGGCAGCACCTTGGTCCTCGGCTCTCAACCTGCCGGGCCGGTCTTTGCCAGTTTCACGGAGCCTGCCCAGAAAAGGCCGATTCAGAAGAGGTCGCGGCGAGGGTTGTTCCTCCGAACACCCACAAGGGAGCTTGCCGTTGAGGTCGACCCTGCTAAGGAAGAAGACGTGCAGAGCTGGCGGAAACTGGCAGAGTCCATGAGGAAAAAATTCGGCTTAGGGTGAGGGCATGGTACTCTCCTCCCTATGGAGGTGCGACATGATCATCGAAATCAGAAGTGCCGAGGGCGGCGACGACGCCAAGCTACTGGTTCAAGACCAGCTCACCATCTACACGAAGTACGGGGCTCGGAGGTCGCTTTGACCTCACTCTTTTAGAGCAGCGCCCCGGACTCGTCATCCTCCGAGTCCAGGGCAAGGGCGCTTCCCAGGCGTTCTCCAACGAATCAGGTGGTCATAGGTTCCAGAGGGTTTCCCCTACTGAGAAGCGGGGTCGGATGCAGACGTCCACCATCACGGTGGCTGTCCTGTCCGAGCCTACCGCTCAGGAGGTCCAGGTGCGCCCTCAAGACGTTGAGATGTCTTGTGTGAGGGGTAGCGGGCCGGGCGGCCAGCATCGCAACGTGACCGCCTCTGCGGTCATCTTGAAGCATGTCCCGTCGGGGCTCCAAGTCCGAGTCGAGTCGGAGCGGAGTCAGCACCAGAACCGGGAGATGGCCTACGGGCTTCTCCGGGCACGGCTCCTCCAACAGAAGGAGGAGAGGGATCATCAGAGCCGGGCGAAGGATCGGAAGGCTCAGGTTGGGGTCGGGATGCGGGGATGCAAACGTAGGACCATCAGGATGCAGGATGACCGGGTGGTGGATCACGTCACGGGCAAGCGGATGAAGGCGTCAAAGTACATCAAAGGCTTCGTCGAGGATTTGCACTAGACGATCGGTGCGTGATATGGTGTCCCTGCTCCGGAGGGCATGGTGCCTGGGGAGATCCCAGGACGAGATTTGGGGAATCCCTCTCCACGACGACAGCAATCGGCTTGTTCTTTTCTTCATGAAACACTTTCCGGAGCGTTTCCCCACCCTTTGCGGGCGTAACTCAGTGGTAGAGTCCCTGATTCCCATTCAGGATGTCGTGGGTTCGAGCCCCATCGCCCGCTTCCTCGATCCCTGCTTCAACATTGGCACCGCTCGTCGGAACTGATCACGGACGATCTCCGGGATCCGCCCAGGACCTGCTGTGAGGTAGTAGGAGAAGACCTCAGCAAAAAGTTCCGAGGGGGTAGTCGCCGAGTAGGCCGTCACGGGGTAGAGGAAAACATTGGCCTCACCCTTGCGGGCGATCAGTTGGTCAAGGCCAGGAACAACGCCTTTCTTTGGGGCCCCTGTGAGAGCTTGGAAGTCCTCTTTGACGTCCAGCTCGTCCATCACCATGTCCGTCCACATGGTGATTTCCGGGTCGATCTTTTTCATCCAGCCCCGGTAGTAGGTGTAATACCTCCCGTACTTTTCCACCTCCCAATCCGAAGAGTGGGATGTGATGTAGTTCTCCCATGTTGAGATGATCTTGTTTACCCCGATGTCACCTTGGGTAGCCTCGAAGAACTTCTCCCAAGAGGCTCGGCCCCGATTACCGATGCCTTCGTAGTAGACTTTGTGTCCGTACTCGTGGATCAGAGTTTTCAGGGTGGAGTTGGGGTCTCGCCCGGCGGCGAGGGACATCAGATGCGTTTTGATGTTGTACCATGCGGCCACACCACCTCTTCCTCCGGGGACTGTCCCGCTCGGAAAAGCGAGGATTTTTCCTGTAGCAAACGCACCAAAACCTGCCCGGGAAAGGATTTTACTTCCTTGTCGGAGCACCCACTGGACGGCTCCGATTTTCTCATCGTCCCAATCGGTACGGGCTGATGTCACCAGCGTAACGTGGAAATGGTCGACGGAGAAATTCCCCTCGATCTCGGTATCGAAGAAATTGAGGAGCCCGAGAACCTCGTTGCGGTATTCGATGTACTTCTGCCAAGCATCTCTGGACTTCGTGCTTTGCTTCTTGAGGATGGCGGTCAGTTCATCGGAATTCTTGGCTCCGGCCCATGCTTTGACCATCTTTGCCAAGTTCCGGAGGCGGGTGAGGTAACGCTTGGCCGCGTCCTGTTTCTTGGGATCCTCGAAACTGATTTTCAGGACCACCAGGACATCTTTTGCTTTTTGGGCAAGCTGGTTGGTAAGGGCCTCCGGGATGGGCTCGGGCTTCCAGCTCTCGACTTTCCGGACAGCTTTCACTAGAGGGTCTTCCATGGCATCGAAAGCCTTTTCGAGCATGTTGTGTTGCTGCGTAGACCGGGCTCGACGAAGCAACGGCACCAAGTGCCTCCGAGTCTGTGGGTGCTCCCGGGCAATGCGTAACAACGTGGTTCGGAGAGCGGTTTCTCGATTTGGCATGGCGTTCATAGAGGGCAAAGAATAGAGAGCTAACCGGCTAAACATCACGTCTTCGTGAGTAGCCTAAGCAAGAGGTTCTACGGGGGGTTTTGTCATCCGCCGGGCGATCAACGATCTGATCCACCTGGCCCGACCGGCGGAGACGATTTTCCCCCGAGAGCCCCGGCCTTTGGAGTAGGTATGGTCATGGCGACCGAAGAGGAAAAGAGAGCCGAGCGTGATTTCCTTCGAGAGGTTGTGGCCTTCAATGAGGGTATCGAGCACCCGGTCGATCTCAAGACCAAGATCGCCCGAATGCAGTGCAACATGATGGACGCTCAGATTTTCTTGGAGTGCGCCTCAGGCCGGGCCGAGAATGGGGACTACAAGTACGCCGCCGTGTACGCCGTCAAGGCGCAGCGGGCGATGGCTCTGGGAGACCACCGTGAGCAACCACGACAACCACCGAAGGGGTGAGAAGAAGCGCACCGAGCACGGTCCGACCTGGGAGGGCAGCCCTCCTAGCTCAGGGTGCAACAGCACCCACGTCGCTCGTGGCCGCCGCTGGTGGAAGAAGTTTCGGGTCCGGGCAGTCCGCCGGACCGACGGAGAGTCCAAATGGCGGCAGTGCTACTGACTTAGAAACCGTCTGTGAAACCCCTTAGAAGCCTTCGGGTGGAGGGGTGGAGACGGTGGTTCCGGCACGCCGATTCAGGTGCCGGTCCTGCCCTGAGGGGAGAAGGGCTAGCCGGATGAGGTGGTCGAGCATCTCGTTCGGGGAGGGCTTGCTTCGGGAGAGAGAGACAACGATGAAGCTCGACCCCAGCCACGGTCCAGGGCTGAACTAGGCTGGGGAGACATGCCTGCATCGACTTCGGCCCGACCCTAGCCGGTGGGACTTTGAAAAATAGTCCGGCTGTCCGGTCCGGTCTCGAAGCCGGGCGGCTGGCAACTACCCCCGAAATGGGGTAGAGATAGACGACGGGGCTGAAAGGTTTCGACGGGGTCTCTGAAATCCGAAGTGCGTGTCCGGCAATCGTGCTCGCCGGTAAAAACGGTACGAAAACTGTTAGTCGCCAACGACAACAACAACGCTCTTCGCCTCGCGGCGTAAGAGTCCAGGTCTCTCCCGCCGGGTAACCAAGGGGAGACGATGCCCGGTGGATCCGGGACGGAAGCCTCGCCTCCGTATAAACGAGGAGGAGCAGACCCGATGGCTCGTAAAGGGTGGGTTAGGGGTGGAGAACGCCGTCTGGGAGCGGCCTGAGCCCTGAATATGAGGAATCCCAGACTACACACGTAGGACTTCGGCTCTAAGGGTTTCCGGACATGGGTTCGAGTCCCATCGGCTCCAGTGCGGCAGGTTGATACGAGAATTTGACCCAACGATTGAGACGTTGCCCCGGACGCGGGGCGTGCCTGCTGTTTTAGTGCGCCGGGGGGTCCTGGTTCCCCGGCGCACGTCTTATCCTAGGGGATCCCATGCAGAAGCTCAGGACAGAGACCCAACCGGTCCGCGTCATCGACTCGATCGTGTGCAACCGCTGTGAGGCGAGCCTGCACAACGGGATGAACTACGCGGGGCTCATCGGGGCCCACATTCGGGGCGGCTACGGGTCCAAGATAGGGGACGACTTCGAGTACCGGTTCGACCTTTGTGAGACGTGTCTGAAAGAGCTGTTCGACTCGTTCAAGATCCCAGCCCTCCAAGGGGTCGATGACGACAATTCTGGGGTGTAGCCAAGCGGTAAGGCAGCGGGTTTTGGTCCCGCCATGCGGGGGTTCGAATCCCTCCACCCCAATCGAATATGGGATGGGCTGATGCAGCGATCGAGAAGTTGAAGGACGGCGAAACCGTCACGATCAAACCACACGGGAACAGCATGATGCCCCGGATCAAGTCCGGGCAGGCAGTCGTCGTAGCTCCGATTGACGGGCCTTTGAAGAAGGGCGACGTGGTGCTCTGCAAGGTCAAGGGGAACACCTATCTCCATCTGGTCAAACAGGTAGGCGAGGACGCGGTTCTCATCGGCAACAACAAGGGCCGGATCAACGGCTGGACGAAACAAGTCTTCGGAAAAGCTCTTTTGGGGTAGAAGAGAGACATGGAACCAAGAGACCAGATCGTCTTCGCCCGATGTTGTGACGAGGCCGAGAAGCACCAGGCACCGTTCCTGGCCTACCGCATCGACCTTGACAAGGTGCCCATCATCAACATAGAGGAGATGCCGAAGTGGGTCGTCGGGGTCAGGCCGTTCTCCGATAGGGAACGGCATTGGGGCATCCGGACGGTCCGCTACTGCCCCTTCTGCGGCAAGAAGCTCCCAGACCCATGGCCCCGTAAGGAGAAGCCCAAGAACATCCATGAGCCCCAGGACGGGGACTACTGCGGCACCTGTACCAAGCGTGTTCGGGAGTGCGAGTGTTTCCCCTTGGAGTGGCACTGGCAGTGGCCCAACATCCCGAGGTACGTCCTGTCGAACATGGAGATGCAGGAGGAGTTGAGGCTGAACAGGCACATGGTGGAGGATGACCTGGAGAAGCTGTACGAGCACGAGAAGGCGCTCAAGATCGCCATGACGGCCCTTCACCAGATTGCCGAGTTCGGGCACGTCGGCGGCCCACACTGCTGCCGGAACGCCCCGGTCTACGAGTGTGGGTGTTTCGACAAATCCCAGTGGGACATCGCCAAGGAAGCCATAGCCCGGATCGACCGGGAGCCTGAAGAGGAAGAGGAGCCCCACTACATCGTCCTGAAAGGGTCGCAGTGCGAGAGAGGGCCTGAGTACAAGCATGACGAGCCCGGCCGGAAATGCGCCGGTTGCAATGGCGTCATCACGGACACGGGCAAGAAGGACGAGGAACCGAAGGACGACAGCGTGCGGATCGGATCCGAGGGGGTCGCCGCCGAGGTCGGTTTCCTTAGCGACAACGTGGAGCATCGGGTCCAGGAGGACCGTCTGTTGGAGGGCCTGGTCTCCCACTACGGGGTCAGCCTGAACCGGGCTAGGGAGGCCCTGGAGGTCGCCCTTGGAGAAGAGGCGGTCCGACGATTTGACGGCTGGATCGAGGCTGTGATCTCAGAAAGGGACTAGGAGGACGCCGTGAGCAAGTCCAGGGTATTCGGCTGGCAAATCTGGGAGGTCGTCGGTTTCGGGCTCCCCAACTTCGGGGAGACGACGGATCCCCTTGGTCGGAAGTGGAAGCTCAACTTCATGCACAACAAGCCGGACATCACGTTCAACCCTGACGGGTCACTGATCGCTGTGATCTC
>Ga0307377_10004036_pt1 | contig 16229 bp, 10 predicted proteins | sample TR3MG_FD_202535 | JGI IMG/M metagenome (GOLD analysis project Ga0307377, IMG submission 202535) | Soil microbial communities from Risofladan, Vaasa, Finland - TR-3 | ecosystem: Environmental > Terrestrial > Soil > Coastal area > Acid sulfate soil | place: Finland: Risofladan, Vaasa | collected... | reverse complement strand
TCCCGCGTCACTGAGCGTGAGCCACCAGGAGCGGCGGTCATGATCGTTCCGCTCCTGATTGATCAAACCTCGCACTTGAAGGCGGCTCACATACTGAGAGACCGTTCCGGGGGTGATGTCCATGAGCGTGGCCAGGGTTTTTGCGGTGATCCTTCCAAACTGTCCGAGAACCATGATGACGCCCATGTCTGCAATCGTCAGATCGTCCCCCTGGGAGTCACGTTCGCGGCGCATACGCGATTCATAGGCATTTTGCAGACTGAATATCGCCTGATTGATTTGGATGTACTCAGTCTCGCTCAACCCATTGGTCTTACGCACGTTCCCCACCTCCATTAGATTGATAATCATATGGTTTGATTCTCAAACTAAATATCGGCCCCGTCAAGTGGACGGTGCTGTGGAAATACTCTGAGATGGAGTCGCGTCCAACTTTTCCGAATATGCAGTGGCGTATCAGGATGTTCGAGATGTTTGCTGATACGCAATGCTTCTCAGCGACCAGTGCATCAACGGGATTGTGAGGTTCTGCACTGGCATTCGAGCGAAGACGGCACGCGCGCCAGGTGTTGCTTGTCGGGTCTCCCGACGAAACGGATTGCACCCCGCAGCTACACATTTTGCATCCGCCGTCATGAACCGCTTTTACACTGGAGTCCGCACAACTATGGGTTCCGGGATCACCGCTGGAAACGTGGGAAATGGATGAGGCAGGATCCGGTACTGGCGGGACTGAACTGTTACGTGTGTGTACGCGAATCCGATAAACGGTACAACTCCGTTTGGACTGACTCCTTCTGTGACCGGTAGAGTTTTGAAGATTCATCGTATGTCAGGGCAGGGTGGTGTGTCCGTCAACCGGAAGATATGGCGAACTTGAACAGGACGGATAGAGGAGTCGATACGGGAGTTTCCCGCACTGGCCACCGTAATGAGCACAGCCTTTCGCGAAGAAGTATCGAATCAATCTCCTGGCGTTTTGCGTGGCCCGAGGCGGCGTTGTGACGATGCGGTGCCCATCTACAAGTCAGGCAAAAGAAATCACCCTTCGGAGGGCGCTCAATGTGCCACCTTTACTCTTTACAACTTGCTCGTGATGACCATCTCAGGCCTGATATCGGAAACGGTCGGGCACCCCATCATCATCATACACGTGGCAAACTCGTCCCGGAGCATCGTGATAGCTTTGATGACACCTGCCTCTCCATATGCCGCGAGGCCATGCAGCACCGGTCGGCCGATTCCCACCCCGTCGGCGCCGATGGCGAGACACTTGAAGATGTCGGTACCGCGTCGGATTCCGCCATCGACGAAAATGCTCATCTTGCCGTCGAGCCCGGCATCCCGAAGCGCTGTTGTCACCTCAACGAGAACTTCGACGCCACTGCGTGCATAGTCGAGCTGCCTGCCACCGTGATTCGAGACGACTATCGCGTGCGCGCCGCGCTGCGCCGCAAGCACGGCATCCTGGCCGGACTGTATGCCTTTCAGACAGACCGGAAGTTTCGTGACGCCGGCGATCCATTCAATATCCGACCATGAGAGGGAGGGATCGATGAATGATGACAGGGCATTTGCCGTTCCCTTCGACGTGTCGACCCCGGCGTCACCTTTCTGCACTGAACTTGTCTGCGGCGCCTTGAACCGCATGTCGCGCTCGCGCCGACCGAGCTGCGGTGCATCGACGGTGACGAAAATCGCCGCGCATCCACCCGCTTCGGCCCGTTGCAGCAGGTCTTTCGCCACCGCGCGGTCCCTGTTCACGTAGAGTTGAAACCACTGAGTCTGCCCGCGTGCTCGCGCCCCCGTCATCTCTTCGAGCGAGCACGATGAGAGAGTAGGGCACATATAGGGCACATTCAGCTTCGCGCATGCACGGGTAATTGCAACTTCACCTTCCGGGTCGGCGAGTTTCGCTAGCGCCGTGGCGGTAACGTAGAGCGGAAATGTGCTTTTCGCGCCGAGTAGGTCGGAGGTTGTGTCGACCGCAGAAACGTCGACCAACACGCGTGGCCTGAGCCAGATGCGTCCGAACGCCGCCTGGTTTTCCCGAAGGGTTACCTCATCGTCTGCAGCCGAAGCGTAATATGCCCAGCCGGCCGGCTCCATAACCGACTCTGCCGCCATTTCCAAATCGCGCGTGTTGAGCATGCCGGAGATCGGCGGAAGTCTGGCACGCCTGTCGGCGAGTCCTCCACGTCCGGCCGCTGCAGTGTCGGATACCAGAGAAGCCATCGCCACCTTGTCACGCTGCCAGGTCGGGTCGTTCGCATCCAGAACACCGACGAGATTCTTCTTTACGATGGCGAGAATATCAGGGGCGTGCTGGGTCGAAAATGCCGCTGTAGCGTCATGTCCGAGAAAAGGCTTGAGCACTTCAAGCCCGCCGGGGTGCTTGAACGAACTGATGTCGTAGACTCTCTCATGGACAATGATCCACGCATCTCCCGGTCTGTCATGCCTGGCAACGTCTTCAAATCGAATCGTTTCGGACATCGGTTTCCTCCACCCGCGTGTAATGAGGTGATGTGATGTCAATATGGACATCGCTGACCGGCGCGGTCAAGTATTCGATCGCCCTTGATGCATCCACCTGTTGCTCGTACGCCCACAGACCTCGCTGCCACGGTACAAACGATACGGGTCACGAATATTCGCCGAAGACGGTCCATGGATTGTTTCGGATTGAAACCAAGTTTCATTTAGTGTACTCTACTTGTCGATTGGGCATACGGCCTTGTCACCAATCCGAATCTTGGAGGCCCTTCAAATGCGGATAACCCGAATAGAAACGTATTCAACAAAGAGTATCACTGTCGTGAAGATCCATACCGACACGGGAGAAATCGGCTGGGGGCAAACGGCGCCTTACCACGCCGACATAACTGCAACGGTTTTGCACGATCTCGTCGCTCCGGTCGCACTGAAGATGACGGATCCAACGCCGGAGTCGCTCAGCAATGCAGTGGTCGCCGCGTGCCTGAAATTTCCGGGAAGCTTCGTGCTTCGTGCACTGGGTGGTGTTGAAACCGCCCTCTGGGATCTGCTTGCCAGGCGTGAAGGCAAACTGGTGTGCGAACTTCTGGGTGGGAGTCCCGGGTCATATCCCGCCTATGCTTCGAGTATGAGACGGGACATCTCTGATAGGGACGAGGCAGAGCGGTTGACGAAATTGCGTGATGAGAAGGGGTTTCGCGCATGCAAAGTTCGCGTCGGAGAAGAACAGGGCCAGGATCTTGACGCCTGGCCGGGCCGGAGCGAGTCAGTTATTGATTCGACCCGAGCTGCATTGGGGCCGGATTTCGTGATTCACGCGGATGCAAACAGCGCGTTCCGTCCGAAACGGGCGATCGAAATTGGGCGGCGTATAAACGGAGGCGGGCCCGGGCATTTTGAGGAGCCGTGTCCCTATTGGGAGATGGAATGGACAAGAGAGGTAACCCGGACTCTCTCCGGCGATGTCGCCGGCGGCGAGCAGGACAACTGGATTCCAGTCTGGGAGCGCATGATCTCGGAAAACGTCGTGAACGTCGTTCAGCCTGATGTGTGTTATATCGGCGGAATATCGCGGGCACTCCGGGTCGCTCACCTGGCGGCCAGCGCCGGCATTCCCTGTACGCCGCACGCGGCCAATCACTCAATGGTGGTTATTTTCACTCTCCATCTGATGAAATCGATCACAAATGCCGGACCATTCCTGGAATTTTCAATCGAGGACCAGGGGAAGTTCGGTAATGTATTTGAGCCCGCAGTGCAGGTCATAGACGGACAAATTCACATGCCGAACGCCGAGCCGGGCTGGGGAGTAACCCTGCGACAGGAATGGCTCGACGCAGCGGTACCCCGCGTATCCGACGGCATGGAATCATAAAAACGAGGACTGAGTCTGCGATTAATAGCACCTGATATAGAACTCCTCGAACTTGCCGCGGGTGCGTTTTCCGTGTGGTACGAGCGTCAGGATCGAGTACCAACTGTACCCTGGCGGAGGTCTGCGCTGTGCCGTTCGGGATCCCTACCCCGCGGCCATGCTCCGATTGATTTCACTTGTTGAAATCAAGATGTGATTGTCGAAATTTCTTGACCGCTAACTTTGTGCATGATAGAATTTGCCCTACCCGAGTTTGTCGTCACCAGGTGTGATGGGTCGGTGAAAGAAGTGTTGGTGAGGGAGGCCGTTGTGGCGGTCTCGGATGAACATGTGGCTGAGAGCCACGACGACTAACAGGAGGAAATGCGATGAGAACGAAGATAGCGATTTTCGCTATGGCGATGCTTCTCACCTCAGCGATCGTGTTCGCAGGTGGCTCCGCAGAGAAGTCGAGCACTGCTACGGCGGGGCCGGAAAAGGTGTACTGGTACGCCTGGACCGCTCCGGCTAACATGGTCGATCTGATTGCAGCCTTCAACAAGAAGTACGCAGGGAAATACGAGCTGGTGTACCAGAAGATGGCCGACGCAGCAACATTGACCATCAATACGGCTCTGGCTTCGGGTGCTCCGATCAGTGTCATGACCCAGGCGAGCGCTTTCGATCTCCGAGAGCGTGCCGACAGCGGCGTCTTTTTGGGTCTGAAGCAGTTCTTCGACAAGGCGGGACTCGACTACGCGACAGTGTTCGGAAAATCAGTGGAAGAGACCATGAACTTCAATGGCGATTACTACGCCGTGCCTTACGCCAACAACATCAACATGGTCTTCTTTAACGAAAAGATGTTCGACGCCGCGGGAGTTCCGTATCCTCAGCCCCACTGGACATGGAGTGACTTTCGGGCCGCCGCGAAGAAGCTGACACACGGTACAGGTGCAAACAAAGTCTATGGCGCGATGCTTGATGTAGCTGCACCGAACGGAGACGAGTACTGGGCCACCATTGCGCAGCAGAAACTCGGGAGCTTCTGGTACTATAACAGCGACTTCAAGACTACACGTTTTGACGCTCCTGCAATGAAGGAAAGTCTGCAATTCTTCTATGATATGTTCATGGTTGACCGATCCGCTGTTCCACTTTCGCAATATACCGCTCTCAAGTACAACAACGACACCAACGGGATGAAGGGCCTCTATTCCGGTCGCTACGCAATGTGGGTCGCACCGGTTTACGGGAGCCTCTATCTCATGAAAAGCTACGGCGAAGTCCCCGAAGGCACACGCATCGGTTTGGCTAATTTGCCGCGGCCCGACGGCCTCAGCCAGTCGGTGAGCACGACCTATTCCTCACAGGCAAGCATCCCCAAGAATACCCCGGACAAGGAAGGGGCATGGGCCGCGATCAAGATGGCCACAATCGACAACGCCGAGCTCTACGCAGGTCAGAAGGCTATGAATCCCGGTTACCAGTTCAGCACGAATGCCGCCGCTGACGCGTTCTACAAGTTGATCTTCAACGACAAGCCCGGACTTGATGTCAGTGAGGCGCTGAAGGTGATGTTGCTTCCGCGGGAGTTGATAAGCAAGGACAACACCCACATCCAGGGGCAGGCGAAGATCAACGAGCTGATCAACAGCGACATGACGCTCGTCTTCAACGGCGAAATGAGCGTCGACGCTGCGCTCAAAGATCTCAAAACCAAAGGTGACCAATACATCGCAGCAGACATGAACAAATAGCGCCGTCCTTCGGACGGAAGCGCGCGGAAATATCGAGCTGTGCGGAGTGGTTACGACCGCTCCGCAGACGCTCGTTCGCTTCAATGATATGGGAGGATTGATGCGCCTAAACTCCGCTGCTGCCGTCGCAGCACGCAAAGGACCTCGTAGGGCAACGCATTTGCGACGCTACGAGAATCTGACCGCCTTCGCGTTTCTCGCTCTTAATTTCATCGGGTATCTGCTTTTCAAGCTGATTCCTATTCTGCTCGCGCTTATCCTGAGCTTCACGAAATGGAACTTTGTCTCAGGTATCAGCGGTGTTAAGCTGATCGGGCTGGAAAATTACGCCAGGCTTTTCAGCGATCCTGTCTTCATCACCTCGTTTATCAACACAATTGTCTACGCGATAGCTCTCGTGCCAGTTTCTATTTTTCTTGCGCTGGTGCTTGGTGTAGTTCTAAATGAATACGTCTTTGGCAAGGGTCTCCTGCGCCTCGCTTTCTACCTCCCGTACATATCCTCTATGGTGGCGGTATCGATCGTATGGATGGTCCTTTTTATACCTGCGTACGGTCCGATCAACACCTTTCTGACAAACATCGGTATCAGCCATCCGCCACGATGGCTCAACGGCTCAAACAGTTCATTGATCTCGATCATCATCGTAGGTGTGTGGCAATCCCTGGGCTACAACATCATCATCGTTCTCGCGGGACTGCAGGGTATCGACCGTTCTTTGTATGAGTCCGCAGAGATCGACGGCGCCAACGTGATAAGGAAGTTCTTCAGCATCACGATACCCTCACTTTCGAACACTATGTTCTTCCTCGTCATGATCTCCTTTATACGCTCCTTTCAGGTCTTCACGTCCGTCCAGGTCATGACACAGGGTGGGCCAGGCAATTCGTCGTCTGTACTTGTTTACTATATCTACATAACCGCCTTCGAGCAGAGCGACATCGGCTACGCAAGCGCAATGTCCTGGGTACTGTTCCTGCTTGTCTTCATCTTTGCAATCGTGCGCAACGCGACGCGGTCCAATCAGAATTGAGAAGGAGAATGCTCCATGATGGGGTACATGCGGAAGAAACTGATTTCCAAGATCGTGTTGACAATCCTGATGGTGGCATTGTCGATAACAATGCTTATACCATTTGCATGGATGCTGTCGGCCTCCTTCAAACCGGAGAACCAGATTTTTGATGTCCCGGTAAGCTGGTTTCCGAAGACACCAATCTTCAAGAACTACGTAGCGGTGTGGAACTCAACTGTTCCCTTCTATATATTTTTCCTTAATTCAATCAAAGTATCGACGCTGTGTGTAATTGGCGAGGTTGTCACGAGCGCCCTCGCGGCCTACGCCTTTGCCAAGATCGAATTCCGAGCCAAGGAGTTTATTTTCTGGGTTTACGTGGCTACTCTCGTCTTCCCGTTGCAGATGATGCTCATCCCGCGTTTCGTGCTCTTTCGCCTCACCCACCTGTACAACACCCACTGGGCGTTGATCTTGCCCGGCATGTTTACCGCTTTCGGAACATTCATGCTCCGCCAATTCTTTCAGACCATACCGGACGAGTTGAGCCAGGCGGCCAAAATCGACGGGGCCCACCATTTTATGATTTTTCGCAAGATAATTATCCCACTCGCACTTCCGGCATTCAGCGCCCTGATCATCTTCCAGTTTGTAACCAGCTGGAACGATTATGTGAGCCCTCTCGTCTATCTTCGGAGCGAGTCCCTGGCGACGATTCCTCTGGGCCTGAAGTTCTTTCAGGACGAAAACTCGGTGAGCTACGGTGCGGTCATGGCCGCCTCGGTCTGTTCACTGATTCCAATCTTCGCGGTCTTTCTTGCTTTTCAGAGACAATTTGTGGCCGGCATTGCCATGTCGGGGATAAAGCAGTAGTCGAGCCGTACGATTATCGGGCGACAGAAGGAAATAGTGTGGAAATGTAGTGCCCATATCACGTAATTGCTGTCGCTCACTGACCCGGTAATTCAAGAAATCCCACAATTCAGGGAGAGAATGCATTGGATAATGCTATCCCTGGTCCCGCATGCTGCGCGGGTTTGACGCCACAGAGTGGGGGGAATGAGATCACAGGTTGAGGAGGCCGGAGTGTCTGGGGAAACCATAGTTACTATAGATTTGTTGGACGGGCTGAACGCGAAACCGTCGTCGGTGTGGGCCGCGCAACAACTTCTTGCAGCGTTGAGCGCGCGCGGGGTGACTGCCGGGATGAGGGGAAATATCCCCGCAGGTATGGGACGAAAGGTGGACGTGGTCGTGGGCCTCGCCGGCGGAGCGGTGGGGGAGGAGTTTACGCGAAAGCACAGCCCCGTCGGTTCGGGTGCCGAATCGTTCGGCCTGTCCGGATCCGCGGACGGAAAGGTTCTTGTCGCCGGGGCTGACGATCGTGGTTCAATGTACGGACTGCTCGAGCTCGCCGACCGAGTGCGCTTCGCAGAGAGTCCGCTCGATCCACTGACCACCGTAGCGACCGAACTTCAGTCGCCGACCGTATCGGTCCGCGGGATCCTGCGCACCTTTGCATGTGAAGTACAGGACAAACCGTGGTTTTACAGCAGGGAATTCTGGACGGAGTACTTGAGCGAGCTATCCGCGCAGCGCGTGAACCGTTTCCAGCTGGCGCTCGGAATGCAGTACAACTATTCACACGACCTGAACGTCCGCGACAACTACTTCTGTTTTGCGTACCCGTTTCTGGTCAATCCCGATGGGTGGGATGTTTCAGTAGGTGGACTCAGCGGCGAAGAGCGCGAGCGGAACCTTGAGGCGCTGAGATTTGCCAGTACCGAAGCCGCGCGTCGGGGGATCCACTTTCAGCTCGGGCTGTGGAATCATGCAACTGACCCTGGTGAAAGTGCTGACCTTACCTATCACATAAATGGACTGTCACCCGAGCGGCACGCCGACTACTGCGCTGTCGCTTTGGCCGAAATACTGAAGAGCTGCCCGTCGATCGCGGGGGTCACATTCCGTGTGCATTACGAAGGCGGTGTACCCGAGATAGGCCAGGAGGCGTTCTGGAGAACGGTCTTCTCGGGAATCACGTCTGTTGGAAGACCGATCGAAATCGACATGCACGCCAAAGGCGTCAGTGAAGAGATGATCGAGATCGGGCTTGCTGCCGGCTCGCCGCTCCTGATCTCGCCGAAGTACTGGGCCGAGCACGAGGGCCTTCCCTACCACCAGTCGACGATCCGCGGCCTCGAGGCAGCTCGCCCGCAGACGGGCGCAAGTCTTGATGCGAAGACTGCCTATACTCGTCGATTCACTCGCTACGGTTACGGGGACTTCCTGCGAGAAGACAGCGCCTATGGCGTGTTTTTCCGTGTCTGGCCCGGGACACAGCGAGTGCTGTTGTGGGGCGATCCGGTCCTGGCAGCTGGCTTCGGGAGGCTTTCAACTTTCGCAGGATCTCTCGGTGTAGAGTTCTGCGAGCCACTGACATTCTCAGGGCGCAAGAACTCCGGACGTGCCGGCAGCCGGGATCCGCATGCCGGATCAGATCTCGCGCTTGGAATGCACGATTGGAAGAAGTATCTCTACACCTATCGACTCCTTGGCCGATTGCTGTACGATCCGGACGCCGATCCGTCGGGCTGGCGGCGTTACCTGGACCACGAGTTCGGCGCAGCTTCGCTCCATGTCGAACGGGCCCTCGCAGCGGCGAGTCGCGTCCTTCAGCTTGTTACGGTCGTGCACGGTGTTGGTGCCTCGAATAACGGGTACTGGCCCGAGATCTATATGAACATGCCGATCTCTGCTGAACTGCCTATCGGCCATTATGCTTCGGACACAGCGGAACCGAAGACCTTCGGTTCGGTGAGCCCATTCGATCCCGGGATCTTTATGAGCATTGACGAGCATGGAGAGGAACTACTCTCCGGCGAACGCAGCGGCAGGTACTCACCCGAGGATGCCGCCGGCTGGCTGGATCGCCTCGCGCAACAGGCCGAGGAGGAGTTGACAGCGGCCCAGGCGGGTGGCGGACCGGTCGCCGGCGCGACGTTCCGACGTGTTGCAGTCGACATCGCCGCCCAGGCCGGCCTTGCCCGGTTTTTCGCCGGTAAACTCCGGGCGGGAATAGCCTATTCATTGTTCAGACGGACAAAGGATGCAAGCTTCCTGGGCAGCGCCATCGGTTCCTACGAAACGGCACGCGGGGCGTTCGCATCCGTCGCATCGGTCACGTCCGGTGTGTATCAACCGGACCTGGCGTTTGGCAACAGGCCCTCCGAGCACGGTCACTGGGCAGACCGCCTTCCGGCCATCGACGGGGACTTAGTTGCACTCCGCGGTGAGGAGCGAGCCGCTCGCACTTCCGGTGAACGGCCCGGTGTGCAGCTGAAACGGCCGCCGAAGGGAACGCGGCCCGAGTTCACGCATATCCCGCCTCCCGCATTCCGGTCCGGCGACGCCGTTTTGATTGAGGGGACCGCGGGCGCACCATTCAGTGGCAGGGTGCTTCTCCACTACCGGCACGCCAACCAGGGCGAGACCTACCGAACGGTCAATATGAATGAAGCGGGCGGGAGATTTTCGGCGACGATTGACGACGGGTACACCAAATCCCCGTACGCTCTCATGTACTTCTTCAGCCTCCACGAACAGAGCGGTGACGCGTGGCTGTCACCCGGAATGGAGGTTGGCGACGAAGTGCGGCTGGCGACGCAACCCTACCACGTAGTCCGGCAGGTGAACGCGGGCCGGGGACGCTGACGGAGCGCCATTTGTAACTGCCGGCGAGCTGATGGTGCCGGCATTGCTACCTCCGAAGGGAAGCAATAGCTGCAAGAGTCGATACTCGTGTGACGAAAGGAAGCGCCGTGACTATTCAGTTCGACAAATCGAATCTCTCAATATGTGAGCTCGGCATCGGGGGATGTGCCTCGTTCGGTCTCGAGGAGCTCAGGGCGGCATTTCGGAAACACGGCACTGCGGTAACGAAGGTGAACCACTGGACACAGGTCGAAAAGTCGACCCCGCTGCTGGTCATCGGAACGACCGAAAATCGCCGGGTGCAGATGCTCCTCGAAAGCGCGGGTATAGATGTCAGGCGCGATCCGGAAAGCCTCTTTGTGCAATGGTGTGATATTCCCGGCTCCAGGGCGCTGGTCGTTGCCGGAACGGACGATAACGGTCTGATGTACAGCCTGCTCGAGATTGCGCGCAGAGTTGATTCAGTCGGCGTGGAAGCTTTGAACAGGACGGAGAATCTCGCGGAGAGTCCACGAAACCGTGTCCGATGCGTGGACAGATATCTGCTCGGTCATCTCGACGATGAGTGGTTCAAGTCAGATGAATTCTGGCACTATCTGTTCGGTCGTATGGCAAGGGCGCGGTTCAACCGATTCTGTCTGATTCTGGGCTTCGATACCGCCTATATGGCGCCTCCCTATCCCTTCTTTGTCGAGATTCCTGCCTTCCCTCAGGTCGCTGTCAAAGGTTTGTCGGCGGCCTCACGTGAGGAGAATCTTGCTGCTCTCCGAAAGATCGGCGCTGCCTGCCACAGCTACGGCATGAAGTTTGTACTTGCCACCTGGCAGCAACGTCCCTGGACGACGGCGCAGGACCAGCTGGTCGATGGTCTACCCGAAGAGGTCAAAGCCTTCAGCGACTACTGCTATGAGGGCATCCGCTCCCTGGTCACTGCGGTTCCGGAGATCGACGTGGTTCAGTTTCGCGTGAACCACGAATCGGGGGTCGGTACTCAGGTATCCGCCGAGGATTTCTGGATGCGCTGCAGCGATGCAGTTGCCGACGTGGCTGCCGAAACAGGCCGTCCACTGATTCTCGATCTGCGTGCCAAGGGTTTGACCGACGCCATGGTTGCGCATGCCTTCAGTCGTGGCCTCCCGGTGGAAGTCCCGACCAAATTCTGGTGCGAACACGCCGCCTTGCCCTACCACATCACAGTCATGCGTAGCGAGGAGCTGGACCAGCTCGACAATTTTAACCATTCCCGCCGTTACTCCTTCGCCGACATGCTGCGCAAGCCGCGCTACTACGATGTGATCTACCGTCTGTGGAACTACGGGTCAACCAATCTCTTCCTCTGGGGCGATGCGGATTACGCTCGTCGTTTCTCGCTGAGCTGCGGCCTTTCCGGCTCGGCAGGATTCCAGATCAACACTCCGCTATCGTTGAAGTACGGTCACGAGCTTTCGCACAAGGAGACCTGGGACACGTTTGCGAAGAAAGAGCTGCGCTACGGGAAGTGGGAGGACGAACGTTTCTGGATGTGGTACACGGTCTTCGGGCGGATTGGCTACAATCCGGACACCGATCCCGCCGTGTGGCAAGAGGAGTTCGCCTCCCGTTTCGGGAGCGCGGCGCCGACACTCGAGGAGGCACTCGCCGTTGCCAGCAAGATCGTGCCAATGATCACGACCGCGCATATGCCGGTTCACCCATCGCTGCGCTATTGGACCGAGTTGAATACCGGCTGGGCGCTGTTCTCTGAAAACAACCTGAACAAGCCCACTCATTACGACTTTCAGACTGACATAACCTACGGATCGTCGGAGCCGAGCGACCACGGGCTATTCTACGGTGTCGATGAATACGTCGAGGATCTTGTGGCGGAAAACCTGAAAGGGAAATACTCTCCTTTGCAGGTCGCGGACTGGCTCGACGAAATGGCGCAGAAAACCTCGGCAGCGCTTGCTGCCGCGGAGGGCTCCGTAACCGACAGGAAAGAGGCGGAGTACCTGGCTCTGACGGTAGATCTTTCGATGCTCTGTGATCTTGCCCGCTATCATGCTGAGAAGTTGCGCGCCGCGACGGCGCTGGCCCTATGGCGTACAAAAAAGGTTAACAGCTACCTCTCTGACGCCGCGGTGCTGCTCGATTCTGCTATCAGTTTCTGGAACGCTCTGTCGGATAGGGGGCGCGAAAACTACTACCACGATCTCAATTTCAGCTCGGCTGGGTCGAAAACCCGGCGCGGAACGTGGGGAGACCTGACCGTGGAACTGACGGCCGATCGCGCGACGCTCTCCGAAATGCTCGAAGCGAACGGTGTCGCGGCAAATGAGACACAACCGACAGGAAGCTACCGCGCGGCGTCCTTCGCGCGTGAGAGCTGCGACCTTGCCGCCACCTTCCCCGATACGGCCCGTCCCGGGCAATCGCTGGAAATCGAGGTTGCTCTGTCCGGCTTCGGCGAACCTGAGGCTCCTCCGGTTCTGCACTATCGTCACACGGACCAGACCGAAGGTCTCTTTCATACAATGAAGATGGAGCGCGGTCGAGCAGGCTACCGGGCCACGATACCGGCTGAGTACATGAGCCCCGAATGGGATCTCCAGATCTATGTCACGATCCAGGGCGCTTCCGGCGCGTGTGTCATGCTTCCGGGGATCTATCATCCGTTCTATCCCTATCCCTATCACGTGATCACCGTCACCCAATGAGAAGGAGCTATCTATGAGCACGCAATTCATTGAGGAGAATCTTAAGACGTCGGTCGGCTACGAATGCGATGTGCTCGTTGCAGGCGGTGGCACGGCTGGAGTCGTTGCGGCACTGGCGGCAGCGAGAAACGGAGCGAAAACCATCCTGATAGAGCGCTACGGTTTCCTGGGCGGCTCGATGCTGAACGGTGCGGGCCCGCTGCACAGTTTCTTCAACCTCTACAAAGCCTTCCCGGGTGTAGAGAAGGTTCAGGTGGTGCGCGGGATCCCTCAGGAGATAGTCGATCGGATGGTCGCGGCAGGAGGTTCTCCCGGGCACCTGGAACAGGACAAGGGCGGCAGCTACGATTCGGTCATCACCCTGATCGACTGGGAGGTCTTCAAAGGCGTCATCTTCGACATGATGGAGGAGGCAGGGGTCCGTGTCCTGCTCCATGTCATGGCGGTCGAAACGGTCCGTGAAGGCAACCAGGTCAACGGCGTCATCATCGAAGGGAAATCGGGCCGCGAGGTCATTCTCGCAAAAGCCGTCATCGATACGACCGGCGACGGCGACGTGGCGGCGAAGGCTGGAGCGAAGTTCATCAAGCAGCATGGAACCACCAAGGTGGGTATGCCCTTCGGCATGTCCAATGTCGACATGGCTCGCCTGGTGAAGTTCCTGGAAGAGCACGACATGGTCAATCAGCTTGTCCGCGCCGACAAACACAGTACGATTGACGATATCATCCGTCTCGGCTTCGAGCTCAAGAAGATTCCGCGTTTCAAGGAATACATGGATAAGACCGGTATGTGGGGTCCCCTTGGCGCTTCTTTGCACGAAAACAACTACAACTACATCAACGGGACGTCAATCGCCAATGTCGACGCGACGAACACCGAGACTCTCTCCCAGGCGGAGATGACACTGCGACGACAGGTTATGACCCTCTCGAAAATGCTGAAGGAGCATATCCCCGGCTTTGAAAACTCATATCTCAGCTGGACTCCGGTCTCGGTTGGCGTGCGCTATACCCGCGTAATCGAGTGCGAGCACGACATGACGCTCGAGGAAATCGTGGAGTGCAGGCGTTTCGACGACGAAGTAATGCTCTACGGTTTCCACGACTCTGCTCCGAGGATCATGATCAGGAACGGCGGATACTATGGAATCCCATATCGCGCATTCGTCCCCAGGGGAGTGGAGGGCCTCCTGGTGGCAGGACGCCTGATCACCAGCACCTGGGAAGCCCACATGTCCACACGGAACACGGTCTCGTGCATGGCCCAGGGGCAGGCCGTAGGGACCGCCGCGGCGCTGGCTTCCACATCAGGCAAGAGTCCGAGGACGCTGGATACCGGACGATTACGGGAGGTGCTGACGAAGCAGGGAGTCTTTCTCGGCTGACTCGCGAGTCCGCGCGGTTCGTCGTTCTTGCGTCAGAACCTGGACAGCCGCTCCACCGCCGTAGCAAGTGCCTCCGGACTGCCAACATTGCCGGGGAAAATAACTACCGGAAGATCGGCGAGCCGATGATCGTGCGGGGTACGGACAACAGTGCAGCCGGCTATCACTTGTCCTACGCTCCGGGCCGCGGCTAAACCAAGCCCGTGCTGAACGATATCGTTGGAGGTAATGCCACCCTTGCTGACGAGGAACGCGGTAGTTTCCGGCAATTGCCGAACGACTTCGACAAGAATCCGGGAAACCAGAACTCCGAATCGCAGACGCATGTCCTGCGAAGAGAACGCCCGTTCTCCCCGGCTCGTATAGACCACCGGAACCAGACCTTCATCGAGAGTAGAGCTGATACTCTTGAGCACATCCTCGACGACCAGCGAGTCTGCCACGCGAAGTGGCTGGTCGAAATGGACGTCGCGATCAGGTGGTTCGAGTCGGTTCACATCGATTTCCACCGGCACGGAGTAATCGCGCGAAAGCAACTCATTGAGCTGGGCCGTGGTCCTGGCGACATGAGAACCGACTACGACGACACCTGCCGTTCCGCTCTTGCGTGACAACTTGTGCATCTCTTCAGGCGGAAACGGCTGGGCCGGCAATGCGGCAAGGGAAGTCAGGATACTGGCCCCGCTGCGAAACAGAAACCGCTTTCCGGCGGCGGCAGTTTCGAGCAACGCTTGCGCGAATACATCCAGGTCGTCCTGCGAAAGAGCGTCGACTGCCACGCATCGATATTTCGACAGTCCCGAGAGTATGTCGACCAGCGAAGCATGTTTCATAGAGGTCGGCAGAATGAGCACGTCGGAAGAGTTGATACGATGATGGGTCTTTTCTTCGACGTAGTCCGGGAGATAGCTTGTCGAATAACCGAATACAGAATCTTTTGCAAACTCGGTCTCATCGGCACGAACACGCCCGTTTGCATCGGCAACGTAGTGAACACCTCCATCGGTAATTCGGCCGCCTTCGAAAAACGCCGGAATCAGGAAATGGGCATCAAACGGGCCAAGCTCGTCGTTCATTACATCGGTCTCGACCGGGAAGTGGCCGCGCAGAGTGGAGTCGGATCGGCTCACGAATACGACGGGCTGGTTGAAATCCGTCAACGCAACCTTCAGGTTGCGACATACTTCTCTCGTGAGGGCCGCCGCCGAACCAGCATCCATGCTTCTTGTATTGGTTAGGATGAAGAAAATAGGGGAGTGGTCTGCAAGCGCGTTCCTGATCGTCTCGACTCTCCACTCGGTCAGAAGCAGACAGCTGTGGACGGTCTGCGATCCGGTCGGGTCATCATCCAGGACGACAATCTTCGGATGAACTTTGAAAGTTGGCACCGGCGACTCCTTGATTACCGACTAATTACAAAAGCTCGATTGCGCGGGATGCGATATCGGCCCCGGTAATTCGGTTCAGCTCGAAGAGTTCCCTGGCCGATGCCGTCGTTTCCCCGCGTTTCCAGCCCATAATGTCGCGTGGTGATGTCGCCCGCAGGAGCAACGGTTCGAGGACCCCGGTTGCGCCGCCCGTTACCCCTACAAGCGCGTCACCGCCGAAAAGGTTCGTGAACTCAGTGTCGGAAACAAATCGTGAATCGCCGTAGACCGAATGCTCATGAAGCACATCACCCGGGCGAAACAAACGTCGCGGATTAACGACCGAGACTATCCTGTAGCCGATTCCTTGATCGTGGAGCTGTTTCGCGGCATCGTACACCGGGCCGAGAACCATGTCCCCCGCGGCCGCCAGCACAACT
>Ga0307377_10004035_pt1 | contig 16230 bp, 26 predicted proteins | sample TR3MG_FD_202535 | JGI IMG/M metagenome (GOLD analysis project Ga0307377, IMG submission 202535) | Soil microbial communities from Risofladan, Vaasa, Finland - TR-3 | ecosystem: Environmental > Terrestrial > Soil > Coastal area > Acid sulfate soil | place: Finland: Risofladan, Vaasa | collected... | reverse complement strand
CAGTAATAATGTTTAGTCTTGCAATGGTTGATGAACAAATTAATAATAAGAAGCTATGAAAAAAGAAGAGATAGAAAAAATGCCACTTGATAAATATATCTTTTGGCTAAATTCAATGACAATAACGGAACTACATAAAGAGTTTCTTGGCGAATTTTACGTATTAAAAGCAAGTGATAGTAAGGATGAATCAGTAATGAATATTCTTGCAAACGATGCAATACTATGGCGATTTGTTAAAGAACATGCTCAAAGACTTGCCGAACTCTCTGACAGCGAACCAGAGGTAATAAGGACTGCGGAAGAAATAAATCAAAAAGCCAAAGAGTATGCAAAATTACGAGTTAAGGAATTAATTGATAGTGGTACATTAGAACCCTCTGAAGATGAGATAGCAGATATAGAATTAGATTTTGCAAGAGGATATACGACTTGCCAGGTAGAATTTTCACAATGTCAGAAAGCACCGATAACGGATGAAGAGATCAGGAAAGCATTAGAAAATTTAATTTTTACATCCGAAAAATTATGGGATAAAGTGAAAAATATAAAAGACACGGAGGCATTTATAGTTTCACATCCCATTATTGAAGAAGCAAAAACCGCTCTCGCTTCTTTATCGAAAGCACAGCCAAGTGATGAGAGATTCAAAAAGCCAACCGATAAAGAGTTAGTTGAAATTGCATTGCTTTTCAATGATGGGAAGATTCAGAAAACAAAATTGAGAGATATGATTGCCATGACTGAATTTGCGATAGACAGGCTTTATGAAAATGGAGATATTAAAAAACCCTCATCAAAAGAACAGACGGCAAGATAGTAAAAAGTAAATGAAAGAATTGAGAATATTTCCGAGAAAAACAAATGCGACTCCTGATGATGAAAATGTTATTATTAATCGTTATCCTAATTTATTTGATAGAGCAGATAAAATCAGCATTTCAGTAACATTTACTTATGACATGAAACGGGCAGAAGAATTATATAATCAATGGAAATATATTGCTCCGATTAAAATAGGAGGCCCGGCATTTGATATGCCAGAAGGAGAATTTATACCAAGTAAATATTTGAAACAAGGATATGTGATCACAAGCCGGGGATGTCCTAATCGTTGTTGGTTTTGCAAAGTATGGAGAAGGCAACCGGAAATTAAAGAACTTGAAATTAAAGAAGGTTGGAATTTACTGGATGATAATATTCTTGCTTGTTCTGATAATCATATTAAAGCTGTTTTTTCAATGTTAAAAAGACAAAAGCATAAAGCAAGATTTACAGGAGGGCTTGAAGCAAAGAGACTAAAAGAATGGCATTGTGAATTATTGGCTGATTTAAAACCCGAATATTTATATTTTGCTTATGATACGCCAGATGATTATGAATATTTGGTAAATGCTGGTAAAATGCTGAAGGATTTTGGATTCGGAAAGTCTCATAATATGATGTGTTATGTTCTAATTGGATACAAAAATGATACAATAGACCTGGCATTAAAAAGAATGAGAAAAGTTATAACAGCAGGATTCATGCCATTTGCCATGAGGTATAGAGATGAGAACGGATTATATTTAACTGAACGGAAGTGGAATTTATTTCAAAGAGAATGGACAAGACCTGAAATTGTCGCATCAAATATGAAAATTTTGCAACTAAAAAGTAAATAAATTTGCTGATAAATTTAAGTAAATAGATAAAGACAATGGAAAAGCAGAAAGAACAACAGCATTTTATACAGGTATGGATTAATGGCAAAAAAGAGAAATTGCCGAAGAAATCAAGAAGATATATTGCTCATATTTATATGGGAAGTAAAGAAAATGGTTTTTATTCAGTGGTCGAATTGAATTGGAAAGCATTTAAAGAACATATTAATATCATTGACTGGTATCTCCAACCCATCCCCCGGCCAAAAGGACTGACAGACACAGGGATAGAAAAGAAAGCTACTGAACAGGCAAATAAACATCCTAATCTTGGATATTACGAAGGTTATTACGATGCTTTAAAATATTCAAGAGACCAGATGCAGGATAATTTGAGAGAAGAATTGATAAAATTTGTAGTAGTATATGATACAATCCGATCAGTAAAAGAAAAATTGGGTGAACAGGTAAAATTAGACACAGGAAAAATTATTGATAATTATTTAAACTCAAAGAAATGAAAACAGCACACAATGAAAAGATTATTGAATATGCTTATCTGCCAAGTGGTAGGATAGTCGTAATGACAGAGCAAGAATCATATTGGTTCGAAAAAGACGGGACAAGTCCACTTGGGACTTCGCTAATCTGGAAATAAAAGAGACACTATGATAGAATTTTTAATAAATGAAATAATTGAACTTGCTAAAGATAATACAGCAGGTACGTTGTTAAACAAAATAGTTATTGGAATGGTTGTTGAAAATATAATTAAGTCTAAAAAATTAGACAAGAATTATATTGATATGCTAATAGATAACCATGAGTCTGAATCAGGATATATAGTAAAAGCATCTGATTTTTTATTAGTGTTAAATCCTTATTTACTTGATAAAAATATTGATTACGAAGAAAAAACACCAAAAATATCAGATGAAGATAAGGAACTTATTGAATTATTATATGGTGATTTCCATGCAGAATGTGGTGATCGCTAAAGAGACACTAAAATAGAGAACTATGGAAGATTATGAAATTGAATCCGATTTAAGTTGTCCTGATTGTGGACATTCTCCCTTGCATAGCAGGGATTGTACTAATTGGTGTGAAGATGGCTGGATTGATGAATCAGAAGATGATCCAATAAACTTTATGCCCGGAGAATCAGAAAGAAAATGTCCCGAATGTAAAGGAACCGGAGTTGAAAGATGGTGTCCTAAATGTGGTGAAAATCTTTCTGGAGACAAAAGACTTGACGAACAATTCAGGGAAATAGAAAGAATCAATGATGATTATTATAAGTCAGAACCTCAGATTTAACAACTAAAATAGAGAACTATGGAATACTTTGGAACAAATTTAATAGAGTATGGTCATTACCGATGGAATATTGACGATGGATTTCAACAAATGAATTACCGGTTTGAACAATTACCATTTCATCCTGAGAACCTGACTAATAAATTGCCTAAAGGAGAAGTAATATTTTATCAGGGGGGAGGATATACAGTTATTGGTATTGCTGGCAGTTGTAAAGATGAACGGGGTGGAACAAAATCAATATTTTGGGTTAATGAAATTGTTTCTATGGACGAAATGATTGGACGAATAAAAAACAATCAGACTGCAATGCGAATAATTAATGCAATGTCATTTAAGATAAAATGGTAAAGAGATTAACAACTAAAAACAGAATAAGATGAAAGACATTAAAGAAGTAACATTTACAGCAAACGATGTTGATGGAGTTTATTTGCTTGGAGTATTTACTTCAGCAGGACTTGATGGTCTTGCAGAAGAAATTAAAAGACTTAAGAAAATTGGAATGATGCCTAATCAGTTAATAACATTATTAAAAAGTCAAAACCACGTAACAACAAGAGACCTTGATGAGATAGATAAGGCTAACGAAGAAAAGTATTAATAGAAATAAGAAATAAATCAGATAATATATAAAATAGTTTTATTAAATTTGTTCTATGGATCAGGATGAATATATCAGACTTTGTAAAAAGCATTCTACTATTGAAATGATCCGCCCTTTCTGGGATTATCAACAGAGATGGAAAGATATAACAGTTTTAATATGTCAGCGAAATACAAAGATACTTATTCAATTATGTCTCGAAAGCCTTTTAACTTATTACCCGGATATTCCTATTTTGATTGTTGATGGAAATTCAAGCGATGATTCAATACTTTATCTTCGTTATAAATCATTGGTTTATCCAAATATAAAGATTTGGGAAAGAAAAAGAATGGAATCAAAGGAATATAATTCTCATGGTAATACTATGCATGAAGCGATTATTGAATTGATTAAAACAAAATATGTTCTTTTACTTGATTCAGATGTTATTATAAAACGTGCTGGATTCATCGAAGGGATGCTTTTACAGTTTTCAGATGAAAAACTTTATGCAACCGGTACTTTAATGATTGTTTCGGATATAAATTACGGAGGGGGCGCGCCAAAGATAGAAGAAGATATATTATTTTATCCTCATCCTTCATGTTCTATTTATCGTGCTGATATTTATAATCAATTTACTCCCTTTGGTCATTATGGTGCTCCGTGTGTTTATAATATCAAAGATGCTATTTCTAAAGGATGGAAGATGGGAACATTTCCTATTAATGAATATGTTATGCATCTAAGTGGAGCAAGTTGGACAATACCGAGAACAATATGGAACTGTGATAATGATATTTTCATCCGTCCTTTTATCAGTTTTATAATTAATTGTGAAAAGCAATTTAATTATCTATCAGAACAAAGCGATTCCGATTTTGAGATCATCCCATTATTACAAAAAGAATATACCGATAATATTGTAATCCATACTCAAGAGCCAGGTTGTATTGTTAAAAACAAAGTCTTTAGAATAAGATTTAATGTTCACGGTGAATATGTTTGCAAGATTGATGATTCTATCAGGAAAATCGATAAGAATTTTGTCCATATTTGTAAACTGGAGATAATAAAAAATTCAGTCCCGGATGAGATATTTATTGGTGGTTTAAAATTAATGAAACGAAAGATTTGGCAATCTAAACAAGCTATTGCATGAAAGTATTTATAATAATGTTTAACCGTCTTACATGGCCCCGACAACTTGCAGAACAATTATCTTATAAAGGATGTGAAGTTATTTTGGTTGATAATAACTCTACCTATCCGCCTCTTTTAAAATGGTATGAAAACTGTCCTTATAAAATCTACCGATTAGAAAAGAATGTCCGGGCTTTCGGTTTCTGGCAAACAGGAATACTTGAACAATATACGGATCGTTATTATATAGTTACAGATTGCGATTTGGATATTAAGAATGTACCTGATGATTTTGTTGATATATTATTGAATAAATTAAAGAAATCTTCTGTATATAAAGTTGGCTTATCACTTGAGATTAATGATCTCCCTGATAATGATTTTACAAAAAAGGTTATTGCATGGGAAAAGATGTTTTGGAATAACAAAGATGAAGATGGATTCTTTCATGCCTCTACGGCCACGACTCTTGCTGTCTATGATAAAGAAAGGACAAATCCTGATCTTTATAATGGTATACGTTCTTCCCGGCCTTATACTGCCAGACATCTTCCGTGGTATATGACACCGGAAAATATCACTGATGAAGACTTGTTTTATATGCGCAATAGTCATATCGGATGGGATAATCGTTTTGCTGAAATATTTGGATTAAAATGAAGATAAAAGGATTCTGGCATATAATGATGGCTAATAATTACTACGAAGTAATTACAGAACAATTTAAAATAATGAAATCTTCAGGGCTTTATAATGCCTGTGATGTGATTTATGTCGGCTGTCTCGGTGATCCGAAAGAACTACGTAATGTATCTATGCTTTTTGATAAGACAAAAGTGAAAGTAGATGTTTATAACTCTAAGATGGATTTCTATGAATTTATAACGCTTAAGCATTTGAAATATATTGCGGATACAACAGAACCATTTTATGGGTTTTATATTCATACTAAAGGAGTCAGTTATCAGAATGTCTATGAAGGCGGTGAATACTGGAGAGATTATATGAATCATTATATCCTCAAGAAATGGAAAGAAAATATAAAAAGACTTGATAATGGATCTGATCTTTGCGGTGTAAAATTATTAGATGAGAAATCTGCTCCTGCATATAAACTTCATTATTCCGGGAATTTCTTTTGGTTCCGTTCTGTATATGTTATGAAATTACCTTCGGTTGACAATCTTGATATAACAAATAGATTTACAGCAGAGGTATGGATAGGGCAATCAAATCCGCAAGCAGCTACATTATGTCAGGAATTTGTTGATTATAACACGAAAGGCACGTTCTGTCCACCGGAAAAACAACGTAATATATGTTTTACACTTTCCTATAATCTTGTGTCAGAAACAAGAAAAGCCGTTAAGTTACTTTATGAATTGAATAAAGATTTTGAACATTATATAATAGATCTCGGATTCCCACTTGAAAAAGACGAAATCCCTATTGATATTCAGAAAACACAGAAAAACAATTCAAGAAAACTCCGTGAACTTGCCCGTAAATATGGATCTAAATATCTAAAGTTAAAAAACATCGGTGTATCACAAAACTGGACTGCAGTTTACAAATATACGAAACCCGGAGACAATGATATACTTATAGGTGTTGATCCTGATGAACATCCATTGGATATAGGATGGGTCGATGCTATGAAATCTGTTTTTAAGGCAGATAAAACTATTGGCATTTGTTCATTAATGATAACCGATCATGCAACTATTCTCAATGAATATGTAAAAAAGAAAATCGGCGGGATAAATTGTTATGAACCATTTGGATTGATTAATTGGGCATTGATAGGCATCAGCGGTAGATTTATGAATCTTATAAAAGAAATTCCTTATTCTGATAAAGCCCCTAAATATGGATGGATTGAACATGGACTTTTGGAACTTCTCAAACAACATAAATTTCGATGGGTTATTCTTTGTGATTACCGTGTGGAACATACGGAATACAGTACTATTTATCGGCAATGGAAAAACCGGGTAATCTTTGAACTTGATAAAGGACAAATAGATTTTATTGACTGGCTATGCGACAAAAAGAAGATATAGAAAAGTATTTCAAGCAGTTTTTTACTTATTGGATTCCGGATAACATTATTGAATTTGGCACCGGCGATGGAGAGTTTACTGCAATACTCAGAAAACTCGGAATGTTTAATATATATTCATTTGATATTCAAGAAGGTAACATAGAAACTCCCGGAGTAGATTATTACAAGATGGATATCTTTAAATATGAAAAGGATATTGTCGATATTTTCAAACTTGATAATTTATTGCTTCTCTGTGATGATGGCGACAAAATAAAGGAAGTCGGCACTTTTGCTAAATATCTTAAACCTGGTGATGTCATTATGGCTCATGACTATGCTGATGACCGGGAGAGTTTTATTCGATTCAAATATTGGCGCACTTGCGAACTGACATTTACAGATGTTCAGGATGATTTAAAAGAATTTAAACCTTTCCATCATGACCTGATGATTCAGGCAGGATGGATGTCATATATGAAACAATGAGAATATTACTTACAGGTTGTGCAGGATTCATAGGATCCAACATTGCAAAAAGGCTTTTAAAAGACAATCATTATATTGTCGGGATAGATAATATGTCTTTCGGGTTCAGGGAGAATCTTCCGGAAGGATTATTTTTTATGAACATAGATTTCAAGGATTTTGATTCAAGAGATGAGTTTGATTGTCTGATTCATTGTGCCACAGCAAATATAATTTACGGATCAGATCACCCGGTAGAAACATTTAAGAATAACTCCGAGAAAACAATAGATTTATTTGAACGATTCAAAGGAAAGATAATATATCTAAGTAGTTGTTCTGTCTATGGGAAACTTGATTCTCTTTGTGCACAAGAAACGGAAGGTATAAAAACAAACAATCCTTATTCATTATCAAAATATGCTGCAGAACAATACCTGAGATGCCGAAAGGATTTTACAACATTGAGATTATCTAATGTCTATGGGCCGGGACAAAATCCGAAAGGCAAATACTGTGGGGTTATTAATAAGTTCATCTATAAAATATATAATGATATTCCGATAGATATTTATGATTCAGAGGAAAATACAAGGGATTATACTTATGTTGATGATGTTATGGAAGCTGTCATAAAAACTATGTATTTACCGGCACTCGATACTGAGATAAATATAGGAACAGGAATACAAACATCTGTAAAAGATTTATGTAAACTGATAAATGATTTCTTCCCTGGCAAACCATTGGCTTTTATGCGTATTGAAGGCAGGGGAATAGATGATGTTAAACGCAGATGCCTAAATATTGAGAAGGCTAAGAAGCTTTTAAAATGGAAGCCTAAGACAGATTTAAGAGATGGGATATATAAAACTATCGAATGGATTGTTAATAATAATGTTTTTTAATTTACAAAATAATATTTAACTTGCAGTTTTTATTGAAGATGCTTTGTACTAATAAATATGGTCAATTCACAGATATTCCGGTAGAAAGAGCCTGGATATGCAGATTTGATGTATTATTTATCCGCAGAGATCATCGTAGGATCCTTAACAGACAGCCACAACTTCAATTTTGGGATTTTAGTAATGGGTTAAAATTAGCCCAATTTACTATTAATTGGAATATAATGAGTAATTAATATATTAAAGAGTGATTAAGAAGAAAGACGAATCCACGACCCTACCATGTAAGGGATATCACGGCCGGAACTATTCAAGATTGGAAACTTGGATATTAAGTAGGTGGTAATTGCGTCTCGAGTCGACCATGGGAGTCGCTGGAATTACCTTAAAATTAAACATGGATCACTCTTTATTTTTAAAATTAAATTAAAGATATATGCCTACACGACAAGGAAAAGATAAGAAAGGTAAATTTTACCGATGGGGAGGACACGGAAAGAAATATTATTTCTCAAGTGAAAGAACCCGCAACAGGGCAAAGGCAAAAGCAAATAAACAAGGACAGGCAGCTCATGCGAGAGGATATAAATAGATGATGAAAACGATAAGAAGATTTTTATTTGTTGTATTGATTATACCTTTTACTTTTGTATTACTTCCTACATTAGCAGTAATTACCATTATATCAGGCATTTACTGGATATTTACAGGTAAAAGTTTATTTTTTGTCATTGATTGGATAACAAAACAAATACAGAACTATTATAAATCTTGTCTTTAAATAATGGCAGCACCGAAAAATAACCAATTCTGGAAATTAAGAAGCCGTCATGGGCGGGATAAGTTATTCAAGACTCCTAAGTTACTTTGGGAAGCTGCCTGTGAATATTTCCAATGGTGTATAGACAATCCGATTGAAGCATACGATAATAAAGGAACAAAGAATGTTAATCTTGTTAAGTTTAAGAAACCTTTTACTTTGAAGGGATTTTGTCTTTTTTGTGATGCAACTGAGCATTGGTATATTGAATTTAAGAAAGCATTAGATAGCGAAAAGGATAAAGATTTTTTGTACGTCTGTCGTAAAATAGAAGATATTGTCTACAATCAAAAGTTTGAAGGTGCAGCAATAGGAATCTTCAATGCCAATATAATTGCCCGTGATCTTGGGCTTTCAGAACACTCTGATATAACGACCAAAGGTAAAAGTATCAATACTATTAAACTCATAAGGGGTAATGAGCCAACTGGTAATGAGACACAGCAAGATTCTTGATGAACTGCTGGATTCAGAAAAGCGTATAGTTGTTTTGGAAGGCGGATCGTCAAGTACAAAAACCTGGTCATTGCTTCAATGGATAATAATTAACTGTTCTCAACACAGAAAAGAGGTATATACTATTGCCCGGTTAAAGATGACATGGACCCGTGCAACAGTTCTTAAAGACTTTGAATCATTGTGGATAAAATACGATCTTCCGATAACTCCTGAATTTAATGCTAATCGTGCCGACCAGGTATATTATTTATTTGATAATGAACTTTCTTTTATTGGATTGGATGAACCATTAAAGGCACATGGACGCCGACAGGATTATCTTTGGCTCAATGAAGGAATGGAAGATTCAGAAAAGGAAGTCAATCAGCTGATGATCCGTACCCGTAAACGTATATTTATTGATTACAATCCGGCTGCAGAAGTACATTGGATTTATGATAATATAATATCTCGTGAAGATTGTGATTTCTTTCATTCTACGATGCGGGATAATCCTTTTCTGGAACAAGCAATCATTGATGAGCTGAACCGTCTTGAGAAGACTGATCCTATTGCTTATAAAATCTATAACCTGGGACTCAGGGCGCAACAGAAAGGACTTATCTTCAAAAATTGGGATACAGTGCCGGACATACCTGTCAATGCTACAATGATAGCTTATGGACTTGATTTCGGTTATGTAAATGATCCTACATCCTTTGGCAGCCTTTCTATCTTTGAAGGAGAGCTTTATGTTGATGAATTGTTCTATGAACGTGGTCTCGTCAATGTTCCTATCCGTGGCCGTGGTGGGGTTATAGAAAAGAACATATCAGATCGGATGCGTGATGTTAATGTATTATCAGGATATGAGGTTATTGCTGATTCAGCAGAGATGAAATCTATCGGTGAGCTTTATGCTATCGGATGGAATATGAAACCGGCCTATAAACCGAGTATTGTCTTTGGAATAGATATTCTACTCAGGTATAAGATACATATTACAGAACGAAGTCTTAATACTATCAAGGAATTTCGTAATTATAAATGGGCGACAGATAAAGAAGGAGAGCCTTTACGCCCTGAGAAACCTATTGACGACTGGAACCACTCTATTGACTGGATAAGATATATTGCAGTACTGAGGCTGGCACAACGAAGCGGAGGTATTACACGAAAGAATTAGCATTATTTAATTATTATTTATAAATTGCAATTAAACTAAAAATTTATATATTATGAAAACGACACGAACTTATTTATCAGGATGTATATGGTGTAATGCTACAGGATTTGTTAATAATCCAATATCGGGTGGTGTTTCCCATACTGAATTAACAATTACTTGTCCTGTTTGTAATGGAGGAAAAACTGTTATAATAACAGAAACTATTGAAGATTCTAATTTATTAAAAGAAAAAGAATTGAATGAAATATTTGAAAAGGCAAAAAACTTTAAAGATGATTAAACTACACTATCCTGAAGGAATGGCGATATTTGGCAATAATGCCTGTAAAGATTTAGGCTTTGAGAAATATGATTCTACCAAAGATAGAGATAAACCGGCAATGTTTTGGCTTTACGGCTTGGAAGATTATAAGACACTAGCAAACCATAAAGGCAATAAATACGTTGTCTGGCATAATGCAGATGTCCTCTTGTTATCAGGTAAATATTCTAATCAAATCAATATTGTCCGTGATCCGTCAATAACTCATGTATGTCTGAATCATTGTCTTGAACCTGAATTGTTTCAGCTTGGTATTCATTCAATACACCGTTATATATTCTGGAGTGATCCAAGGAGATATAAACCTTCCGGCACTTTGACGAAAGATTGTTTTATGTGTTCCCATGAAGGTCGAGGACCTGAATATGGCGAACTTATCTTCAATGGTCTTGCTTGGAAATATCCTGAGTGGCGGTTTCATATCTTTGGTATTGAACCCATGCTGCCTGTTTATTGCGATAACATAAAATATTATGGTTGGATTCCTGAACCTGAAATGGATGATATAACCAAGAACTTCGGCCTTTGCCTGAGATATAACTTTCATGATGGCTTTCCGCAAGTCATCTGTAAAGCATTACTTCGGGGACAATTCGCACTTACCAGACTTGACTATGATGGACTGACTTTAAACTTCCGGGATATGAAAGAATTGTTTGAGAAGTTTGATGAAATTGATTTTAAGATTGAGAATAAAGAGGTCAATAATAAAATGATTCCTAAAGGTATGATTAATAACTTTGACTTTATAAAACTATGAAAACCCTCGGTGTCTCAATGATCGTCAAAAACGGTGAAGAAGTGCTTCGTGATTGTCTCGATAGTGTCAAAGGAGCAGATCAGATATTTATTCTTGATACAGGTAGTTCAGACAAGACTTATGATATTTACAAGGAATATAATATTGAATGGGCGAAATACAGCAAATGGGATCAGCGTTATGATGCCTTTAATGACTTTGCCGGTGCAAGGAATGAATCCTTACAGAGGATGACAACCGATTACGTCCTTCAGATGGATGCTGATGAAAAGCTTGCCTCATCTATTTTAAAGATAAAACAACTGATAAATGAATATTGGTTCAGGAAATATTTTGGTGCAATGTTTATTGTTAAGACAGCAATGGAGATATTTGAGTTTCCCCGGTTATTCAGGAACATGGAAGAGATTTATTATGTTGGGGCTGTTCATAATCTCCCATCCTGGAAAGGAGATTCCAATGAACTGAGAAAAAAACTATATACCTCTGCTTTCATTATTGATTCCGGTTATGATCCTGCACATAAATTTGATCCTGATAGAACATTGCGTATCCTTAAGGCGGAATACAAAAAAGATAACCGTAATACCCGTACCATTTATTACATGGCTAAAGAGTATATGAATAAGAAAGACATCCGTAAAGCTGTTAAGTTGTTTGAGAAATACCGGGGTTTGAAGTATTTCAAATGTGATTGTTGGGATAACGAACTCGCCAATGTCCTTTATCTTCTTGCTCTTTGCTATTGTGATGTTAAGGTATGGGGTGAAGTACGTTGGTTTGATGCTGTCCGTACGGCTCATGAATCCTGGTCTGTCCTACCAACATCTTCAAATACGGCTAAATTACTTGTCGGGTTATTCGGTGAGCCTCCCGGCGCTGCTTCCGGCAAACAATGGAGACAGATCCTCACGTATAACTTCTGGTCAAATATCCTTGATGGCGTTCCGCTGAAAGGTACAGGACTTGATGGTAAGGAAGTGATCTATCGGAGCTGTGATGAAACAGGTGTATTGTCAAAAATGAATGTATGAAAAAATATAAAATCAATATCCCTATTTATCATGGGTATTTAATTATCATCATTTCAAAGAATATCAAAAAGGTATTAAAGAAATATAAAGAAAAGACTCCAGATAATTCAAATGATTGGGGCGCAACAACTATTAACAGAAAAAATAAAAAAGGAATGACAGAATATATCTGTATTTTCCGACCTGATCATTTAACTCCGATGACAATAGCACACGAGGCGATGCACTTGACAAATAGGATATTAAATGATAGAGGTATCTCAATAACCTACGATAATGATGAAGTAGAATGTTATCTGCTTGGTTGGATTGTAAAACAAATACATAAAAGTGTCTGTTAATAAGTTTTTCTAAAATAATTAAATAAAAAAAGATAAATATATATTAATATCCAAATATTGTTTATCTTTGTGAAAATAATTGCCAAAGGGATCGGCAATGATAGTTCATTGTTTAACTTAAATCACTTTGCGCAATGGGTTCATTAACAACTTGTTGCCCGAAAGCTACATACATAGCATCCGCTGTGACGGCTTTATATCCGTGCAAACACGAGTTCGGGCAAATAAAAAAAATGATCTTCTGGAGGCGAGGTCAAACAATCGCTTCTGTTGCTACGGCAATAATTTCTACTACATGGACAACACTTTTGACAGCTACCGATGATACAAAGGCAGTTGTAACTCCTTTTCTTTCCGGTAAGATAACACCGGGAGAACCACGTGAGACAGGAGGAGGCAATGAAAGTGTTGATGGTATCCCTGATCTTGTAAATGGCAATGCTCCTTCGGTAGCTGAATTTACTGTCAAGCAATGGGATCAGGATGTGATAACAATCCTAAAGGGATGGGGTTGTGAAAATCTTGATGTTATATTTATTAATGAAAATGGACAATTCGGTTATTCCGATGCTGGTGCCACTACCTTTGGAGGATTTCCGGTAGGTAGTTTATCTATTGGCGATCTTGAACTTGGCGATTTTGATGGTGCAGACGGAAATAAACTGAAATTTTACCTGCGGTCTAACTGGTCAGATACTTTTGAGATGTCTGCTGCCACGGCTTTCGCATTGACACTTGTGAACACATGATGATAACGCTTGTTTGTAAAGAAGAAAAACTGACTGTTCCTATTGAACAGGCAGAGAGGATATTTAAGCTTCAGAAGGAGATACACTTGACAGACTGGCAGTTATCGGAAGATTCACCTTATCATTTAGTCGATGGCAAACTTATCAAACACGGAAATACAAAAGTTGTTCCTGGAAAGACCAAGAAAAAAGGAGATTGATATAGGTATAAAGCATAATGACAGGTTGAGGTTTCATACGGAAACGGTTATAAATAAAAGTCAGCTTTCACCGTATTATCAAACTTATATAGATTGGATCAGTTCCCGGCAACCAGAGCTTTTGCCGACAGATAAGATAGAACGTTTTAAACAATTATTTACAGTGCCAGTACCGACAGTTGAATTAACAGAGAGTATCTTCTCGCATCTTGGAAATGTCTTTAAGGGACAGGATGCTTTTAACCGTTATCAATTTTCAGATGATGAGTTACTTACCGACTGGCAGGGATTTACTACTGATACCTTTTGGAACACCCATGGATTTTCAGCTATGCAGAACGCTATTGATAGTGTCTGGATTGTTAATTTGCCGGAAGTACAGGCGAGCCGTTACCCGGAACCGGAAGACAGGTTGATTGACATAAAGAATGTTATTGACATATCGGTTGATATAAACAACGATTGCGAGTACCTGATATTTCAAGCCGGGGAGAAAGTTTATATTTATGATGATCAGAAATTTGCAAGATATGATTATAAAGATGGGGTTCTGGCTTTATTGCCGGAAGTTGAAATACCGCATCCGCTTGGTTATTGTCCTGCCCGTATGTTCTGGAGTGATCCCCTGATGAGTGGCAATTATATAAACAAGAAAGCACCACTTACAAATGTTCTCGGTGATCTGGATTGGCTGCTCACGTGCCAGGTATTTAAAAAATATATGGAGATAGGGAATAGTTATCCGATTACGGCAGCATATCGTAAACAACAGAATTTTGGTGCTTCACAATTTGAATCCGATAGGGGAAGACCTGTGGAACAACAGAAAACAGCAGGGGGTGCATTGGCGGGACCGGGTACTTACTTAGAAGTTGATCCACCGCTTCAGGGAGAAAAAGACCTGATGACCGATCCTGTTAAATTGATATCTCCTGATGTTACTACTCTGGAATTTCACGAAAACAGCTTACAATTAAAAGAACAGAATATCTTTTATAAGACTGTCGGCATTGACGGAGAACAAAAAAATGACATGGCAAAGAATGAAAAACAAGTTATGGCATCATTCGAGAGCCAGTCGTCTATTTTAGAAAGGATAGCGAGAAACTTTGAGATAATACAGAAATTTGCTGATCGCACAAAGATAAACCTCCGTTATGGTCCTGCCGTACTTCAGGATATATCTATTGACTATGGATCGAAATTTTTCCTGAAGACAGAAGATGATTATATCGAACAGCTTAAAGACGTAAAGGATAAAGGCGGCCATGCTTCTGTTGTATCTGCAATCATGGATGAGACCTTGGAGGCTAAATATCGCAATGACAAAAATGGACTGACACGGGCAAAGATAATACAGGAACTCGATCCACTGCCGGATAAGTCCCAGGAAGAAGCAGAGGCAATACTTGACAAAAAAGGCATAACGATAGAGCAGTATATTATAAAAAGCCAGTTACTGAATTTTGTAAAACGTTTTGAACGTGAACAGGCATCGCTTGTTGTTTTTGCTTCAGCACGTAATTATAAGGATAAGATTGATCTTATTTATGATGAGTTTGTAAAATATGCAAAAGAGATCACTGCAAATTCCAGTGAGCCAAAAAATATAATTCCATTTGTGGAAGAACCTCTTGACAATGAGATAAGTGAAGAGGAAGTATTAATTAAATAATTTTGTTATGGAAAAGATGATTCCGGCAAATAAAGACCCTAATATTCTGATCAAAGAGACAGATCAGGAATTTGTCCATGTGAAACTGACGAAAAAAACTGTTATCCCTGGCAGGGAGACAGAACCGAGGGTTGACTATGAAGTGAAGTGTTATAAACCAGATGTCTTTAAGAAGATGGAAGATTTGCGTTATGCCGCTCAACCGATTATATGGTATCGTGCCGGCGGATTCGTTGAAGCTATCGTTGTGCATGATCCTGAGTTATGGGCAAAACGAAAACGTGAGAAAGAAGAAGCTGAAAGTGAAGCTGAAAAAAAAGAAAAAGAACGTATTGCGGCTGAAAAAAAGGAGAAAGAAGAAGCCGATTATGAAATTAAAAAAGCAGCAAGAGCAGCAAGAGATCAAAAAAGACTCAAAGCTTCGGCTGCCAAAGGAAGAAAAAGTCAGGGGACGGCTTGATTGTTTAATTTAAATTTTAAAAGAATGAAAAAGATTATTTTACTTTTTACCTTTATCTTTTTTGCATCACTGGTCATAGGACAAAATTCTATTTATAAGCAGAAAGACACAAAACTTATAACGTCTT
>Ga0307377_10004033_pt1 | contig 16234 bp, 13 predicted proteins | sample TR3MG_FD_202535 | JGI IMG/M metagenome (GOLD analysis project Ga0307377, IMG submission 202535) | Soil microbial communities from Risofladan, Vaasa, Finland - TR-3 | ecosystem: Environmental > Terrestrial > Soil > Coastal area > Acid sulfate soil | place: Finland: Risofladan, Vaasa | collected... | reverse complement strand
AACAAAGTTGGACAGGTAATCCCCTTCAGTTCTGCCCGGACATCCGCTTCCGCCAGGAAATCTAAGCCCGCTTGAGCTTCGTTAAGTTCCCACGTCCGTCCGCGGCTGAGATCTCTGGCTATAATTTTTCCGGCTAATCCCTGCGCCTGCTCCTGGGAACTAAACATCAGTTTATAAAAATTGGTAGTCGTTTGCTCACAGTTATTACTTAGCCGCTTTTTCATCCTTGCGATCAAAGTAGCCGGAATACCACCCATATATGCTTCTGTCAAAGTTACACTTTCCTGTTCAAAGTTTTCATACTTAACGGTATTTTTGCTGCCTAATTCCGGGATCCCAGACTGCGAGTCCGCTAGAAATCGACTCGTCCCACTGACTAATACCAACCCTTGTACTTTATGAGGTAGTTGGTGGGCTACTTGGATCCCAACAAGGGCACCCATTGACCACCCTACTAAAATTACTTGATCCAGGCCGTTTTGCTCAATCAGCTCAATCACAGCATCACGATAAGTATGTATATTTTTAGCAATTGGCAAATTCAAGGTATACACGTGGTATCTTTGGCCCAAGTAGTTCTGAGTCTCCTGCCAGATACTTTCATCCGATGTCCAGCCGTGAATAAGCACTATGTTTTGAACCGCCATCCACTCCCTCCTTAGATAATCCCTAATTCTCGCCCGATCTGTTTTAAATGTTTCACAGCCCAAGCCAGCTCTTCGTTGCTGTGTGTTGCCATAACAGTTAACCTTAACCGGGCAGCGTTAAGTGGTACCGTAGGCGGTCGGACGGCCATTGCTAAAATATTCACGTCAAACAGACGGCTGCTGAACTCCAGAGTAGCTGCATTACCCCCTACTAGGATGGGAATAATCTGGCTTTGACTGTTTATTAGCTTAAATCCAGCCTCGGTCAGTTCATTCCGCACCCAGGCAGCCTTGGCTAGAACCTCTTCCCGCCGCCACTTCTCCTGTTGAACAACCTGAAGAGCAGCTTGTACACTAGCCAAAACGGACGGTGGGAGACCAGTGGTGAAAATGAAGCTGCGGGCTTTATTACGCAGATATTCTATGAGAACTTTCCGCCCGGCCACATAGGCTCCGGAACAGCCAAAGGCTTTGCCTAAGGTCCCCATAGTGATTTCCACACTATCAGTTACGTCATAGAATTCGGCCAACCCCCGGCCGTTTTCTCCAAAGATTCCACTCCCATGGGCCTCATCAATCATCAAAATCGCCCCGCACTTATCCTTCAATTCGACTATTGCGAGGAGAGGGGCAAAATCCCCGTCCATGCTAAAGACACTATCTGTGATGATCAATTTACGACGGTAACCCTCCGCCTTTTTTAAACAGCGCTCTAAATCCTCCATATCTGTGTGCTTATAGCGCAAAAATTCCGCTCCACTCAGGCGGATACCGTCAATAATACTGGCATGATTAAGTTTATCGCTGATAATTATGTCCCCCCTGCCTACCAGGGCCGGAATTATCCCTAGATTAGCCGTATATCCGGAGTTGAAGATTAACGCCGCTTCCGTATCTTTAAACCGGGCTAAGTCTTTCTCCACCTGATCATACAACTCGTAGTTCCCCACTATTAACCTTGCCGAAGTCGCTCCACAGCCCAACTGTTGAACCGCCTGGATAGCAGCTGTTTTTAACAGGGGATGACCAGCAATGCCCAAGTAATTATTGCTACTTAGATTTAATAGTCTCTTCCCCTTTATTTCCACCCATTCGCCTAGGGCTCCAGTGACACTTTTTAGCTCCCGGAAAAGATGTTCTTCACGTAATTTTTCCAACTTTTTTTCCAAGTCAGCATAAAATTCCTCCATCCGGTCCACCCCCGTTTTTCCAGATACTATACTCCGCTCTTCCTATACTTCTAACCCCATATCCAGGATCATTTGAATATCTTCAGCCACGGTGCGACCTGAGGTGGTTAAATAACTACCCACCAAGGTGGCATTGATTCCCGCTAAATAACCCATAGCCTGCAAATTTCGCAGGGCATTTTCACGACCACCGGCAAAACGCAACATGGCTTCTGGTAAAATAAAACGATATATGGCAATCGTTTGTAATATTTTTAGGGGAGGTAACACACGTTGGCTTTCTAGGGGAGTCCCAACGATTGGATTAAGAACATTTATGGGAATCGACTGCACCTTCAATTCCCTTAGAGTGAAAGCCATTTCCAAGCGCTGGTCCATGGTTTCACCCATCGAAATAATCCCGCCACTACAAACCTCCAAATCAGCGGCCTGGCACGCTTTTATAGTGTTGATGCGGTCTTGATAACTGTGAGTACTACATATTTGAGGAAAGTAGCTTTCCGATGTTTCCAGGTTATGGTGGTACATGGTTACACCGGTTTCCCTTAAGCTTCGAGCCATGTCTTCGGTAATTATCCCCAGAGATGCACACAACTTTAGGTTAGTTTCCCGGGCTAGACGTCGATATATGCCTAAGGCCTTATCGAAATCCCCTTCACTTATCCCCCGGCCACTTGTCACCAGGGAGTACCGCTTAGCTCCTTCCGCTTCCATTTGAAGTGCCCGTTCTAAAATTGACTGTTCATCCAACAAATTATAAACGTCCACTTCAGTCGGATGATGTGCCGACTGGGCACAAAATTTACAGTTTTCTGAACACTGACCGGACTTGGCATTAATAATAGAGCACAGATCCACCTTTTTACCAGCCCGTAGATCACGAATCCTACTGGCGGCAGCAAATAGCTGATACATATCAGATCCTTCTATTTCTGCTAACTCTCGGGCCTCTTCCTCGGCAATATCCTGACCAGCTAAAACCTTTTCTTCTAACCGGTTAATTACATCAACCTTACTCATTTATCATTGCGCTTCCCTTCAGTAACGTTTTTGATAGCCTGATAAGTTATGGCTAGCACTTGTTGTAATTCTTCCTCACTCATAGCTAAAATGGGCATCAGAACAAGGACATCCCCTAAGGGACGAATTATCAAACCATGCCGGCGAGCTTCCAAAACGACTTGATGACCAATATTTTCTTCTAACGTATAGGGCTCTTTGGTCTGCTTGTCCCGAACCAACTCTATTCCCACCATTAAGCCTCTTTGCCGGATATCGCCCACATGACTCAATGATTTAAACCTCTCTAATTCACCACTTAGCATCCTGGCTAAATCTTGGACATGCTGAATCAACCGTGTTTGTTCTATGAGCTCAATATTTGCCAGGGCCACAGCACACCCCACGGGATTTCCCGTAAAGGTATGACCATGGAAAAAGGTTTTACACTCCCGTGGTTCCCCCAGAAAAGCTTGGAAAATTGTTTCTGTGGTCAAAGTAGCAGCAACGGGTAAATACCCCCCCGTCAATCCCTTGGCAATACACATGATGTCAGGACTAACCTCTTCTTGCTCACAAGCAAACAAGGTTCCGGTACGACCAAAGCCCACCGCCACTTCGTCCGCGATCATTAAAATATTGTATCTCGTGCAAAGCTCGCGTATCTTCCTCAAGTACCCAACGGGTGCCATAAGCATCCCTGCGGCCCCTTGTACTAGAGGTTCAATAATCATGCCGGCAATTTCCTGATGATGTTCCAACATAATATCCTCAACAACCTGAAGACAGGCTAAATCACACTGATCGCGCTCCAGTCCCAACGGGCAGCGATAGCAATACGGAGTAGGTACTCTATACCCTTCGAACAACAAATCTCGATAAGTAGCATGAAACAGATCCATACCGCCGACACTTACCGCTCCCACTGTATCTCCGTGATAGGCCTCTTCAAGAGAGATGAATTTCTTCTTCTGCCGTTCCTGGGGATCTGTTTGCTGCTGCCAATACTGAAAAGCTATCTTTAGAGCGATCTCTACCGAAGTGGCACCCGCGTCAGAATAGAAGACCTTAGTTAAACCAGAAGGTGTGATCTCCACTAGCTTTTTTGCCAGTTGTATGGAAGGAACATTGGCTAACCCCAGTAACGTAGTATGAGCTATTTTATCAACTTGATCTTTGATGGCCTGATTCAAGATGGGATGAGCATGACCGTGTACCGTGACCCATAAGGAAGATATTCCGTCCAAATAACGATTGCCCTGCACATCTATTAAGTAACTGCCTTCCCCTCGTTCAATAATTAACGGATCAGCGGCGTTCCACATTTGCATTTGGGTAAAAGGATGCCAGACATACTCCTTATCCCACTCTGCCAATTGGGTGTAATCTAGTTTCAATCAACTCAACTCCTTTTCGTCGTTCGTGGCTCGTATATATTGTGGACATTCCTGTTTCTTGGGGACATTCCTAATTATTGGGGACATTCCTGTCTCGGAATTCAGCTATTGCTTCAGCAGGTGTGTCCCCTTTCCTTCTATGTTCTTCAGTAATTGATCTAGATCGACATAATTTTCGATGATAGAAATCAAATCACCTGGTTGAGGGTTTTCCCCTTCAACTGTTAGCCCCTCCACCCTAGGAACTAATCCCAGTATGGGTACCCCTGTCATTGTTTCAATCAAACCTGGATTCGTCCGTTCTGCTACCCCAGGGTTTTGATGATCGTACATATTAATAATTATTCCAGCAACCTTTAGACCCCTAGCCTTGGCATAAGCCACCGTCAAGCACGTGTGATTAATGGTTCCCAAATTAGGTCGAGCAACGACTAATAAAGGTAAGCCCATGCTCACTGCCAGGTCCGCCACTGTCTCTTCTGTACCAACTAGCGGGACCATCAATCCCCCAGCCCCCTCAACTATGGTTAGCTGATGGTCTGCCGATATCCCCCGAAAATGATCCAGCATAGTATCTAGGTTAATAGTCACACCTTCGATTTCCGCGGCTACAGCCGGAGCTAGAGGCGCTTGCAGGCAAATAGGGTTTAATTCACGGGAGGTATAAGCTAAGTCAGTTACCGCTCCATAAAAATTCGCATCTTCCGAAACTAATAGATTTTCACGAAGTATTCCTCCACTTTGGATGGGTTTAATCGCCATAGCGTTAATCCCACGCCTCCGTAGAGCTCCTAACAGTCCAGCCGTTATAACGGTTTTCCCCACTCCGGTATCAGTACCGGTAATAAAAAGGCCGTTATTATCCATTACCATTGGTTCACCGCCTTATTGTAAACTATTGTATATATGTAGGTTTACAAATAACTTAAGCTATTTAAACCCAAATGTCAATAAAACACTACAGTCCAATAATTTTCAGTCTTTGCGTCATGATTGTAAACGTAGGCTATAATTAATGGAAACATCAGGAAAAATCTGAGCCCCACAGCACCAAAAGGGGCCGTATCGAAACTAAAGTTTTCGTTACGGCCCCTTTTGGTGTTAGCCAAGTTTTCTTTATCGGTGTATTCAAAATTAGTGGTTTTGGCCATGGGTTATATTCTTATCCCAAAATCCCTTTTATCTCTTTTTCAGCTGTCTTAACCAGTGTCTCTACCTGTTCCTCGGTAAACTGTCCCCCGGCCTCCAACGTCATTAAAGTATTCTCAAATAGGTTGACCAACAAGCCATTTATTTTTGTATACCGTTCCTGGGCATTCTCAGGTTCCGTAACCTTCCCACCCCATATCCCAGCCATACAGTCGAAGAGGAAGTTAGTAATTTTCCTCATGATCATGGCTAAGAGCGCTACTTTAGGATCGGCAAGGGCCACAATACTTTCATACGTTGATGCTTGGACCTCCAGACGCCCAGTCTCCTGTAGATCTCGGTGAGCCTTCGTTCCTTTTAAAACAATCAGGTGGTGATAGAGCATATTCGCCGTAATCGTCAGATTTTTCATTAGATCATTTCGCCTTAGAAATTCAAAGTTGACCCGGATATCCTCCAAAGATGAATCAGGCTCAAACATGATGAACCCAATATTGGGTTCGATCCCATATTTGCGAAGGATTCTGATAGCCCTCTCGTTCTGAGCAACAGTCGTCATCTTATTTATCCGCTTTAGGGAACTGTCACTACCGCTCTCCAGTCCGATGAGAATATGGCGCAGACCTGCTTCTACCAGTGCACTTACCGTTTCGTCATGAATATCATTAACCCGAGCCTCGATACCAAACCGAATGTTTCTGGTTTTAAGAAGGGTGGCTAAGCGCAAGGCTCGTTGCTGGCCTCTTTCACCCGGACCGAAAAAGTTCGGATCTGTAAAATAAAAATCCTCTATTTGATGGTTAGCAATTAAGTCATCGATTTCCGTGATGATATTTTCTGGAGTTCGCCCCCGCCACTGAGAACCCTGGCCATAAAAAGGGTTAATGTAGCAAAAAGTACACCCCCCATAGCATCCCCTACTCCCCTGCAGGTTTACTTCAGGCAGACGGAACAGGGCTTCCGTTCGCACAGGAAAATGGAGAGCGTTCAGATCGCCCACCAGTTCGCGCCGCTGGGAAACGATCGTACCAGAGTCATCCCTCTGGGCAAGACCGGGAAAGTTTTCAATACTATCCTGTCTAGTTAAAGCTTTCACCACCTTGGCAAAAGTCAGTTCCGGTTCGCCCAGGATCGCAGAATCAATATCCGAGCAGTGGTTTAAGATGTCTTCAAAGTCAGTGGTCGGATAATACCCATAAGCCGTGATATAAGAGGAAAGATGCTCAGCTTTAACCTTGTGGAGAAAAGCGTACAAGGCAGTATCCGTCTGCCAATGATAGACCATATGTACCCCTATCATATCCGGCAGCATGGCTTTTACCCTGTGTTCAATTTTCTGGTAGTCGAGCCCATCCAGGAATCCTTCAATGATTTCGACTTCATGCCCCTCATTGATGAGCATGCCGGCGATATAACCAGAATGAAGGCATGAGGAAAGGGGAGTGTTGGCGATGTCATTACATCGTTCCGGGCAGACGTTTCGTGGATGCTCCAATAAAAGTATCTTCATTTTACAACTCAACTCCCTGCCACATGAATACGTTTCTGCACTGCTGGAGTGTTTCCAGCTTGTATCTGAAGGTATTATACGGTTTAGGGTTGTAATAGGTCGGATAGAGCAGATCCGTTTCTGAGTCGATTACCCCTTGCCCCCTGGCTATCCCTTCGATTGCTGTCCCTGGTAGAATGCGAATATTATTCAAAATGATGGTTCCCAGATTCTTTTTCTTGCTGTGCACTTCATAAAGCCGTTCGACAAACTGGATGCTTTTTTCACAGGTCTTTTCCGTTTCTCCAGGCACATTGACCATAAAATGATAGACACTGACTACGTCCGTTTGAGCGACGAGACTTGCTGCTTTTAAAATCTGTGCTTCACTAAGATTTTTACCTAAGACATCCAGTGATTCCTGGCACAGACCGTCAGGGGAGAAAGAAAAACATTCACACCCAGCCTGTACATATAAAGAGACATTCTTTTCATTTAGCTGGTCTTCCCGCATGAATCCGTCCCACCGAACCCTAAGCTTTCTGCGCAGTATCTCCTCACAGATTCCCTCAAGGTGACCTCGGGGAACGTTAAGTACGGGATCGGTAAAATGAAAACTTTCTATGCTATAGTCCTTGTGCAAGATTTCCATTTCATCCACAACCGCCGTGGCCGTGCGGCACCGCAATCTCTTCCCTTGAAGTTGAGGATAGACACAATAAGCACAGTTAAGCACACAGCCCCGTTTGGCCTCAATTCCGATCGTAGGAACGTAGTTGTTAATCCCTTTGTAAAGCGCAGGGTCCAACAAAAGCCTATTAGCAGGGACATAATTCACCATATTAAAATCTATGGCCGGAGGTGAAATTCGTACGCTCGTACCCTCCCTCCAGCAGAGCCCGGATAAAGAAGGTGGACTGTCTATGGAGCGAAGAAGTGCAGGGAAGGACACTTCTGCTTCTCCAATAATACCGTAATCTAATTCTGGGATTTCCAGCATCAACCGTTCTGGGAAGAGGGAAAACCCTGTACCTCCGACAATCAGCCAAGCTTGGGGCAGAACAGCGGCAATCAGCCTAACCGTGACGATAAATGGAGAAATGAGTGAACTGGTTTTATTGCCCAGGGGATCAATATTACGCAGGGATAAACCAATGGCCTCAGGTTGGAATGTCTTTAGCTTCTCCTTTAGCGCTCCATAAGGATCTCTTTCCAGGTTCATGTCCAAGATACTCACCTCATGACCATATCCCTTAAGGCGACCAGCCAAAAGGACTATCCCGATGGGATAGACTCTTTCCTGAGCAAGGTCTTCAACGGAAGGAGTTTGGATCATTAGAACACGCACGTTAATTCACTCCAATAGCAACAGGGCAAAATATCTGACGAACTCGCCCTTGTCACGCAAAATCTGAAGATTAAGTCCAGCCCGTTTGACGGTCTCATAGACATCGATCCCCGCTCCCTCCATAGAAGGCCTAGCATCCCGGGTATTGCGGCACGTGCCGTCGGTAGTGCCCACAGCGCAGGGATCACAAAGCACGCATGGGCCTGCCCAATAAGCAAATGCTTTATGAAAACCAGCCAAAAAGGCTTCTCTTTCGGCGTCCAAAACCCACTTCTGGAACATTTTTCCTGGTGGCTCCCCCTCCAGAAGCAAAGCATGTGAAAAGTCTTGCAAAGCCTCCCTGGTTTTTTGAGGAGAGGGACTATTTGGGGGGCAATGGCCTTGTCCGTACCGATCACAGCCATACTGACAGCGGAGATCCGTCCAGTCAGCAACATGGATAGTTTTCGTGGCAATGGGAAGAACTTGCCCAAATCCCATCGCTTTAATCCTAGCGATCAGACGGGTTCTCTCATCCAGCCGGAGACTGTCCAGAATATTCTCGTCCTTCACCGCGAAGATGAGAGCAGTATCGGTAGCTAAAGGGATAAGCTCGGTCGTGTACAGTTTTGACATAGCTAGTTGTTTTCTAACCCATGTTCCCGAAAAAATCCTGCCATTGTAGGTATTGATAAACATATTTAGATCAAGTAAAGCAGCTTTGGCGGAACAGTGCTCGGGGAAGAAATCATGGATTACTAGGAATCCTCCTGAGTTGAGACAATTTGCAGCTCGGTCCAAGATCAGCGGAATCTCTTCTTCTGAATAGGCGTGGATAATATTCGAGAGTATGACAAGGTCAAACCCTTCCTTAGCTAAAGACCATGGTTCCAATATATTGCTTGCTACGTAGGTAACTCGTTTTCCAAGCCCCTTCTTATCCATCAACTCCCGCGTATAGTTGAGGACTTCCTGAATATCCACTAAAGTTGCTGATAAAGAGGGAAAACTATCCAGAAAACCGCAGGCAACCGCACCCGACCCTGTCCCTACATCAAGTATTTCTCCCTTCATCTCAAGCCCCTCGAAGAAGGGCAAAATCTCCGCCACCTTAGTTTTAGCAATATTATCCATAGCATTGATATACTTACGAATCCGCCGGGCAAACTGCTCTGGGCCCTCCTCCTCTTCGACTGGAAAATTCACTCTGCCGCCTGCCTTAAGGCATTCGGTAAGGTCCTGCCACCCTAGCCTAAGGCCTTTGCGCCAGAGGATCGAATCTCCTTGATAATCGTTCTTACCTGGGACAAGATAGTCGCTGGAGAGTTTGGTATTATAATAATGTTCATCATCACAAACCACTAGTTTGAGGGCACAAAGTGCCTGAAGAAATCGTACCAGACTAGAAACAGGCATATCTAGCGCCTCAGCAATTTCGTCAGCTTTCATTCCTTCAGGCTCCAGCAAAGTAAAAACTTTTAGCTCAACGGCCGTAAACAACGCCTCGGAAAACCAGTACCCTGTAGCCAGGTCTTCCAAATATTGAGGGCCTATATCGGCCCTCAATTCACTTCACCTAACCGTTTCTGCAATGCTTCGTCCTTGGCTTCAATATCCTTGAGCATCTGTGTTCGATAGTTTTTAACCTTATTACTCAGGGCACTATCTTGGATTGCAAGCAGCTGTACCGCAAGCAACGCTGCATTTCGAACAGCACCGATGCCTACGGTCGCAACCGGGATTCCCGGGGGCATTTGCACGATGGAGTAAAGGGCGTCAATTCCTTCCATTGCACCACTACTCATGGGAACGCCGATGACTGGTAAAATAGTTGTCCCTGCCACAACACCTGGCAAATGGGCAGCTAAACCTGCTGCCGCAATAATGAGTTTACCACCTTGAGCTTCAAAACCTTTCACCCAATCGACAGTTCGTCTCAATGTCCTCTGGGGGGATGAAATTATTACTTCAAATGGAACTTCAAATTGACGAAGAACTTCCAAGGCTTCTTCCATGACTTGATAATCCGAATCACTTCCCATTATGACCCCAACCTTGTTCAATTGCCTCACCTTCCTTAGCAAGTTCCGCCCGTTTTTCCAAGGTGTTCCCCAACTAATTTCATGGCACAGAACCCACCACACATTGAACAGGCTTCAGCACCCTCCTCGTTACGCTCTCCTCGGATCCGGCGAGCTGTCGGAGGATCAATTGACAATTCAATTTGTTTTTCCCAATCTAATGCTTTACGAGCATGGGCCATGGCTAAGTCCCATTCCCGTGCACCCTTAACTCCAGTAACCAGATCCGCAGCATGCGTGGCAATGCGCGTAGCAATTACTCCAGTATGTACATCTTCTGCGGTTGGTAATCTAAGATGTTCAGCAGGTGTAACATAGCAAATAAAGTCTGCACCTGATATAGCTGCGGTTGTAGCCCCGATCGCTCCCGTGATATGGTCATAGCCCGGCGCAATATCAGTGACTAAATTTCCCAGGATATAGTATGGAACGTGATGACAAAGTTGTTTCTGAAGCAGGATCGTTGCTGGGATTTGGTCCAATGGTACGTGTCCTGGCCCCTCTACCATAACTTGTACTCCAGCTTCTAGGGCTCGTTTTACCAATTCTCCAGCCACAATCAATCCTTGGACTTGGGCGCGGTCAAGAGAATCTTCGATGCAACCAGGTCGGATCGCATCACCTACACTTAGAGTTACATCGTATTTTTTACAAATTTCAAGAACACGATCAAATTGAGCATAGAGAGGATTCTCTTGCTCGTTGTGAAACATCCAGCCTGTTAAAAAGGCCCCGCCACGACTCACAATATCTGTGATTCGTCCTTGATTTTTTAATCTTTCAATAATAGACATGTTTAAAGCAGCATGAATGGCCATGAAATCGATGCCACGCTTGGCTTGACGTTCAATCATTTCGAACATATCCTCAGCCGACATACCTACAACGCTTCCGTGCTTAGCAATACTCTCCATACCTCCTTGATAAGAGGGAACAGAACCAACAGGTAATGTGAAGTTATCGAGCACCTGACGATGGAAAGCATCAACATCTCCGCCAATACTTAATTCCATAATTGTATCCGCACCAGCCGCAACGGCAACCTTTATTTTATGAATCTCATCCGCGAAGTCCACACAGTCCGGTGACGTCCCGATATTGGCATTTACTTTGGTGCGAAGCCCTTCCCCTACTGCGATCGCGACCGAGTTCTTGCGTTGCTTGTTCTTTAAAATTACAACCCTACCTTGTGCTACCTTTTCACATAACTCATCCGCGGTTAATCCTTCTACTTTTGCTAATCTTTCTACCTCTGGTGTAATAATACCTTGTCTTGCTTTAATAAGTTGTGTCATTTTAATCTCTCCATTCAAAATTTATTCAACACTCCCACGGCAGCTCTTGAAAGAACTCACCAGCCACGGCCATGGCGCAACCCTTTGTACATTTTTTGCAGAAAGGGTTTTTGCTCGAGTGAAAATTCGTAAGCCTTTCCTGATCTAAGGCTAACGTTTTCTGGGCCTCTAGATTCTGCTCCCGTCGTGCTTGGCTCATTTGAAGGTCCCAGTTTTCTGCTCCTGGGTACCCTTTTGCAAGATCAGCTACATGAGCAGCAATACGTGAAGCCACCACTCCCCGATAGACATCAATGGCATTAGGATATCCTATATGTTCAGCGGGTGTTACGTAGCAGAGAATGTCTGCACCAGCTGCACCTGCCATGGCCCCACCGATAGCAGCCGTAATTTCGTCATAACCTGGGGCTACATCCGTCGATACCGGACCAAAGACAAAATAAGGAGCACCCTGACATACTTGTTTTTCTAATTTGACAGTCGTTGCGATTTGATTTGGAGGAGTGTGACCGGGTCCCTTAATCATAATTTGAACCCCTGCTTGTCTGCTCCGCTTTACCAACTCGCCCAAAACAACAAGTTCTTCTACCTGCGATCGACATAATGAATCGGCACCTGCACCAGGTCTCATACCATCTGCTAAGCTTAAGGTAACTTCGTATTTTTTGGCAATTTCCAGGATGCGATCGAACATAGTATACAAAAAATTTTCCTTGTTATGATAAAGCATCCAGCCCATCAGTAAGGACCCGCCTCGGCTCACCAGATTTAGCACCCGCCGATCTTCCTTAGCCGTTTTAAATAAACCGGAGTGAAGGGCGCTATGCAAAGCCATAAAATCCACTCCATCGGCAGCTTGGCGTTCCATAACCTTGAAAAAATCTTCTGGCTCAAGTGCTAAGGCTGAACCCTTAGTAAGTACAGCTTCAGCAAAGGCCTGATAAACGGGTAGTGTACCCAAAGGCAACGATACTCTTTTGATGATTGTCCGCCTTGCCTCATCCATATTGCCGGCGGTACTCAAATCCATGATAGCATTAGTTCCTGCCCGGATTGCTTCATCCACTTTAAATAGTTCATCCGTTAGACTATCATCGTCTGCCGCTAGGCCAATACTGGCACTAACCTTGGTACTTAGGCCCAGCCCAAACCCTTGGGGTTTTTGGGGCTTGTGATGACTATTATAGGGAATAACAATCCGCCCGGCAGCAACCCGTTCCATAAGGAGGTGGACATTCATCCTTTCGTTTTGGGCTACCAAGCTAAACAGCGGGACTTCCTGACCCTTTTGGGCCATTTCCATTAAACTCAACACCATAAGCTCTCCTTTCTATGTTTGGAGTCATTACCTTGAAAAGAACATTCTGCAGTAGTAAAAATAAAAAAAGTCTCTAATCACACAGTGACTAGAGACTTTTCCATAATCTCATCCACACTACTCTTGGTTCTTCGACAAGGTAGGCTTGGCTTAACTACAGGCAGGTCTCCTGGCTTACGGATCAAAACGTGTGAAGCACCTTCCGGGAACTACCCCGTGGTTATACTTCTCGCTCCCCGTTTACAGTGGCGGGACCGCGCCGGACTTACACCGACTTCCCTATTCTCCTCTAGCATGAGGCACCTGTAGCATTTAGTTTTCTAGGGGTAGTATAAACAATAATCGTGTGTTTGACAAGGTTTATTAAATTATTTTTTCTGCAAATCACCTTCATATGAATTTCTCTGCTCTGATACTTCACTTGTTACATAAATAGTATTGTTGGAAACAATGCTATACTCACCATCTTTTTGTGTAATTCTGGAAATATGTCTTATTTGGATATCACATTCGGAACAGTAACCAAAAGCAAAGTACTTTTTTGTTTTGGTGAATTCTTCATCTTTTTGAATTAACCTATCACATTGCGGGCACCTAATGGTAGCTTTATCTATTAATTGTTTTAGCGTTTCTATCTTTATTTCATTTTCTTTTTGCACTTTTTCCCAATTCACAATCGCATCACAAGAAAAATCGTATACCTTTCTGAAAATATCAACAGTATAGAATGCGTCACTTAAGGCATCGTGAAAAGGAGTACTGATTTCAATATCTAGACCTTCCACCGCGCTTTCTAAACTTGGTTGTTTTGATAGGCTCCCATACTTCATGTAAATCTGTTGAATATTAATGAATTTATCAAAAGATAACTCCTTAAAACCAAAAAACAGGCAATTATCTCTTAAGGCTAAAATATCATCATGCCCCCAAGAACATAAGACTGAATCATCTCCAACCCATGAATGAAAGCTCTCAATTGCTTTAACAAAAGGGGTCCCTTTGACAACCCTGCTCGTATTTATTTTAGTTTTCCTCTTTACATAGGGATTCATTCTTCGATATATTACTGGCTTTATGATTAAATCAAAGCTGCTAATGGTCTCTAGTGCCTCATTTAATTTGAATGCTCCAATCTGGACAATTTCGTTTTTTAGCTCCGAATTAGCCAAATCACCTTCTTTAAATTTAAAGAACATATTAAATTCTAAATCAAACACAATATAGTTCATAAAACGTTTACCCTCCTATGTCATGCATCTATTATAATCCCTCCTTTAAATAAACGCACGCCAGCCCGGGCCTTTGGATTATTTACAAAGCGATTAGTAAAAAAAAGTAGTTATGATTTCACAAAACATTAGACAAAATCATAACTACTTTAAAGTTTCTGTGGGAAGAGGTTAGGAAATCTTCTGCGAGATTACCAAAGACTTAGCTGTTGATAAGCACTAATCTTGTAGTATTGGTTAAGCAAGCAATCTAACTGCTGACTCACCTCAACAACTTCGCTATCAATAAGATTACGAGTATGACCGAATTTATTAAGTTTCTTACGTAGTCCTTCTATTCTTTTCAAAAGTTTCTTTTCCACATGGATTCCTCCTGAAATGTCATTCTCAAGAAGAATCTTATTGCTTTTTTGGTGAAAAAGCAATAAGATATTATCCATAAATAGGTAGTCATTTGTCGAAATCTGGCATATATGGAATAATTAATCATCTGCAGAACGCATAAAAGGCAATTTGATGGCAAAAGTTGTGCCCTCTGTTCCCGTTTCGATGTTAATCGTTCCTCCATGGCGATGCACAATGTTATAGGATACTGCCAATCCTAAGCCAGTTCCATTATCTTTAGTTGTTAGAAATGGTTTGCCAATATTTTTCAGAACTTCCGGTGGTATCCCAGCTCCCTGATCACTAATAGCTATTACTGCTTGGTCATTCTCAAGATAAGTTTTAATCGTAATAGCTCCGCCAGCTGCCATAGCCTCGAATCCGTTACGGGCTAAGTTTAGAATGACTTGGCGAATTTCTTGTTCATTCATTTCGAAATCAGGTATTTCCTCAAGTTCAACTATAATAATATGCTCATTTTTTAAAGCATCTGCTTGCAGCATAGGTAAAAGCTTATTAAAAATAGCATTGAGGTTTTGCATTTTAAGCTCGATAGGAGTGTTCCGACTAAGCGATAAGAATTCTGTGATGATTGAATTTGTTCTGTCTAATTCTTCGATCATTAACTCGAAATAGTTTTTGTAATCTAAAAGATCCGGCTTGGATCCTAACAACTGAAGGAAACCACGTACTGTTGTCATAGGGTTTCTTATTTCATGGGCTATGCTCGCGGCTATCTGACCTATAAGATTTAAGCCATCAAGCCTTTTCATCTCTGCTTCCACCTGTTTAAGCTCGGTAATGTCTCGGTGGCTGCCCATAATACCGATAATCTGGCCTTGATCATCTCTAATCGGCGAAAGACTAAGCGACACATCAATTACTTTGCCGTCTTTTTTCTGCCGCTGGACATCACGTGTTAGTACTTCTTCCCCTGATTTTATCCGTTTAAGATCTTCTTTCATTTTCCGAAGTCCTTCTGGAACCGCTATGAGAGTTATTTCTCTCCCTAAAACTTCTTTGACTGTATATCCAAACATTTTTTGCGCAGCTAGATTAAAGTTAGTTATCTTAAGATCCAGATCAATTGTACATATAGAATCGATAGAGTTTTGAACCATGGCTTCATAGGTTCGGAGTTGTTGAGAACGTGTTTTTGCTGCCGTGAGCAAGGGATTTAACTCTGGAAGAATTCGAGTATCAATCTGTACACCGTCATCTTCAAGTATTGATTTAGCAAAAGAACTTAATTGTATTCTTAGTCTTCTTATAATGAACCTAGTAACCGTATACGGGATGAAAAATAAAACCGCCAAAAATCCTAAAAAACCTATCGAATATTCGAACACACTCTGATAAATATCATCGGTTTTAATGTTTGCCCATAAATGACCGATCATAATATTATCCACACTAAATGGTAAGGTAACAAAAATAACTCCTTTTCGATTCCACCCCACTGAGGTGCTAGTTTCAATAAGTTCTAGCTTGCCCCTTTCATAGGATGAGAACCAAGGGTCACTGTCAGTAAGATGTTGGATCATAGAGGGCTTCAAGTCTGGGCCCTTCGCTGCTATAGAATCAAGCCTTTTGTCATAATAACCAATACTATAATTGGGATATTGATTTGAAATCTCGTCGAACAGTGGTTGCATAATTGCATTAAGGGCTAATACTTTTTCTCCATCTGACTTATTGGCTAGATCTGCGTGTCTAATCTCTTCCCTAT
>Ga0307377_10004032_pt1 | contig 16235 bp, 10 predicted proteins | sample TR3MG_FD_202535 | JGI IMG/M metagenome (GOLD analysis project Ga0307377, IMG submission 202535) | Soil microbial communities from Risofladan, Vaasa, Finland - TR-3 | ecosystem: Environmental > Terrestrial > Soil > Coastal area > Acid sulfate soil | place: Finland: Risofladan, Vaasa | collected... | reverse complement strand
ATCAGCTGCCTTTTGGGCCAGGTCAGAAATGTTTTCCACATGATGAATTATATATCTTAACTGAGCCTTTTGTGCAAGATCTAATTCCTTCATCTCCTGAAAGATGGTCTTTTTCATATTGTAAGAAATCTTATCTGTTTCACTTTCAAAGTAATAGACTTTCAACAGTTTTTCCCTTACCGTATATGGTGCCTTGAAATATGCTCTTGCTGCAGGTATTAACTCTTCAGCAGCACTGACTGATGTTTCTGTGAGACTAGTGAAGTTTTTATTAAGAGAAGCAGGAATGTCTGGCATCTCTACATTGAATTCATTCAGGGAACTTTTTATAGCATCAATAATTTCATCCAACTCATCTATGAGTGTACTTACTTCAGCTCTGTGCTGCGGTAATATCGAATGGGTGATCATTTCATTTTCTATCGATCGCTGAAGTTTGTCAGCATTACTTTCAAGACTATCAACTTTATGCAGATGACGCTGGAATGCTTCCATATCCTTTTCAAGAAAAGCTTTAATAGCTTCCCTGAAGACCAGTAGTCCCAGATCGATGTCATCGAAGAATTCATCAATCTTGATAATAAGGTTTTTTGTTGTCTTTGTAAATACGGGCATAGCTGAATGATTAATAGATTCTTATAACAAAAATAAGAATATTTGAATAACGAACAATTTTTAACGTACTAATATTAAAGAAGTTTGTGTTTCTCTGATATTCAATTTTCTGTATATTAGTGACTACGAATATAATCAGAATTGCGGGCAGATTGGCTGATTGTTTGTATTTTTGTTTTGTTAAATACAATTAGTTATGAATGAATGTTACGGAAATAAATTCATACTTAATGGGGAGCTTCAGCCGGCTGAAATGTTTGATAATTCCCTGGTATATGAGGGTGATTCAATATATGAGGTAATCAGGATGATAAAAGGAAGTCCTGTTTTTTTTCACGACCATATGGAACGTTTGTCTCACAGTGTGAAACTTCAGGGTAAAGAACACCTTGCAAGCGTGTCTGACTTAAGGAAGGACATTATCAGACTGGTAAGATCGGACAGAAAAAAGGAGACAAACCTCAAAATTGTTTTTAACTATAATAATGGATTAAGTAATTATGTCGTATATTTTATTGAGCCTATTTATCCAACCATAGAACAGTATCAAAGTGGGGTTAAGGGAATCCTGTTTTTTGCTGAACGAAAAGACCCCAGGTCAAAAGTGATAAATCATAAACTGAGGTCTTCTATCTATCACAAACTTATTCTTGAAGGGGGGTATGAAGCTCTTCTGGTAAACAAAAATAATTTAATAACTGAAGGAAGCCGGTCCAATATATTTTTTTTAAGGGGAAATACTCTGGTAACTGCACCTGATAACGTTATTCTTAATGGTATTACACGTAAACATATTTTGGATATCTGCAGGGAAAGAGATATTAAATTTGAATTTGATTGCGTTAATTATAATGACATATCTGCTTTTGATGCAGTATTTATGACAGGAACATCGCCAACTGTCCTGCCTTTTTATTGCATTGACGATAAGTTTTTTAATGTTAAACAATTATTAATTGGAATGTTAAGGAAGCTCTATGTTGTAAAAGCTGAAAAAAGTATCATTGATTTCAGGTCTGAATAATGCCGGTCCATTGAACAGACTGAAGGATAATTTATTATATTTGTGCTCACATTAATTTTAACTTATTTTATATGGCAAGTGTAAGAATATTGAAAAAAAATATTGATGCTCTGATTTTTGAAGTTATTTCTGACTGTTTTGTTTTTTCAGGTGTTCATCCTGACAATAAATCTGACAAAGTTTCAGCTATTATTTCTGATGCTGTTAATCTCAGAAACGACCTCATAGCAAGGGTTAATAACCCTGATGGGAAAGATAATCCTAAAATTTTGAAGGCATATTACAAGAAGGTCGAGAAAGACCTGGTCTCAGGAGCAGACAAACTTTTTAACAGCCTTAGCTCTTTGTCAACGGCGAAAAAATAAAGTATTTGAAGAGCAAAGTGCCACAGTTAGAGCATCTGCCCTCAACATCAATATTTAAATGTTCTGTCTTATAACCTGTTCTTTTTATTACAACTTTACCACACTTATGACAGGAGGTGTTCTGTCCCACGACAGATACTATATTTCCCAGATAAACATTATCCAAATATCTTGAAGCAACCTCAAAGAGCCTGTTAATACTTTCCAGTGATGTTGAAGGATCGTCTCTTTTGTACGCAGGAAAGTATTTGCTAAGATGGACAGGAACTTCTTTCCCAAGTTCTCCTGCTATCCATTCCGACTGTAAGGCCATTTCTTTTTCATTATCATTTTGCCCCTGGATAATCAGAGTTGTAATTTCCAAATGTTTTCCTGATCTGGCTATTTGCTTAAGGCTATTCTTAACCGGCTCAATATCTGACCCGGTAAGTTTACGGTAAAAATTATTATTAAACGCTTTAAGGTCAATATTAAAAGCATCAATAAACTGAATTATATCATTAAGTGGGTCACGATTTACATAACCATTACTGACCATAACCGTATTCAATCCAGCGCTTTTGGCAGATGTGGCAACATCTCTCATAAACTCAAACCAGATAACCGGTTCATTGTAAGTAAATGCTATGCCAATATTTTTATCTGAAGAAAGAGCATCTTTAATGATTTTGTCAGGTGTTGTTTTCGTTGATATATGTTCCGGGGTTTTCTGAGAAATATTGTAGTTCTGACAGAAATCACATCTCATATTACACCCATAAGATCCAATTGATAAAATATTATATCCGGGAAAAAAATGATAAAGAGGTTTTTTTTCTACAGGGTCAAGTGAATAGCCTGAAAGGAGGCCGTATGTTAATAACTCAATCTTTTCTCCGGTATTTTTTCTGGCAAGGCATATTCCGGTTTTGCCATGTGATAGCTTGCAATAATGAGGACATAGCAAACATTCAAGTTTGTTGCCGGTTTCCTTGAATAGAGGTGACATAGCATAGATATTACTAATACAAAAATAATCTAATTTTTAATGTTTTCACAGAACTTCGATATGAAGCAGAATGATTAGCTTTATAGATCACAACTATCACAATAATTGATAAATTTGTGAGCAGGATAAGTTGGATTATGTAAACCACACTGATTTAGTTTTGATACAGGTCAGTCATTAGAAAATTAGTTTCAATTGTAACTTATTTAATACAATTAAGTATGAAAAACATTGGCATCGTATTATTTTTTATGATCATTACTCTCCTGAGTTGTTCAAAACAAAAACAGCCTGTTGAACTATGGTATAAACAACCGGCAGTAAATTGGGATGAAGCACTGCCTGTAGGTAATGGAAGGTTAGGAGCCATGGTGTTTGGAGGCCCTGTTAATGAGTGCATTCAAATAAATGAAGAGAGTATTTGGGCCGGTTCAAAAATTAACAACAATAATCCGGAAGCTTTGACTCACCTGCCGGCTTTACAGAAGGCAATTTTTGCCGGAAATATTAAAAAAGCTGAAGAATTGGCCTCTAAATATTTTATTGGAACGCCCCCCAGAATTCGTTCTTATCAACCTTTGGGCGATTTGTGTATTAAATACGATTGGCAGGGAGATGTTTCCAACTACCGCAGATCGCTTGATATTCAATCTGGAATTGCTGCTACCAAATTTGAGGTTAACGGACAGGCATACGAACAAAAAGTCTTTGTTACTGCAGTTGATAATTCTCTTGTGATCGAGATTAAAGCTCTGGACAGGGGATCTATAAATGCATTTTTTGAATTAAAAAGAGAGAAGGATGCCATATCAAAAGCAACAGATGACGGACGCATATTACTTACAGGACAAATAATAGATGTAGAAGATCCATTAAGTGGACCAGGTGGTGAGCATATGAGCTTTGGCGCTGAAGCACGATTTGATATTGAAAAAGGCAGGCTCATTGTGGAAGATAACGGACTAAGTATTACTGATGCATCAAAGATTACTATTGTATTAACCGCTGCTACAGATTATAACATTGAATTACTGGATATAGATGAAACCATTGACCCGCTAGCTATTTGTGATGGTATATTAGATAATATCAGGAAATTGGATTTCAATACTCTTGCAGAAACTCATATTGCTGATCATCGCAGACTTTTTGATCGTGTTTCACTTGATTTTGGATTTGATTCTCTAAACTATCTTCCTACAGATGAACGTTTGGATCGTATTAAAACAGGAAAAACTGACAATGGATTAATAGCTCTCTATTTTTCGTATGGACGATATTTATTAATGGGTTCATCCCGTTACCCGGGAGTACTCCCGGCCAATTTGCAAGGTATCTGGAATAAAGAGTTAAAAGCACCATGGAATTCAGATTTTCATACTAATATTAATTTGCAGATGAACTATTGGCCGGCAGAGGTATGTAATCTCTCAGAAACAGTTGATCTTCTTGCTTATTTTATGAGTAAACTTACTGTTCCTGGTGCTGTGACTGCCAGAGAAATGTATGGTTGTAATGGATGGACTATGCATCATCTTACGGATCCTTTCGGACGAACAGGAGTTGCCGATGGAGTATGGGGCTTGACACCTACCAATGGTCCATGGATGACGTTCCCGATATATGAACATTACTTATTTACAGGAGATACTAATTATCTGGAGCAGACAGCATACCCAATATTAAGAGGTGCTGCGGAGTTTCTTCTTGGTTTCCTTATTCCATCACCGGAAGGTTATATTGTCACTAATCCATCGACCTCCCCGGAAAATCGCTACAAGATACCCAAAAGCAATGAGTCAGCTCAACTTACTTATTCCGCAACAATTGATATTCAGACGGTTAATGCAGTATTTTCCTACTGTACTGAAGCAGCTTCAATTTTGGGAGTGGAGAAGGATTTTATTCAGAAAATAAAAGAGGCTCAAGATAAATTACCCCCTCTACAGATATCTTCTAATGGAACAATTCAGGAGTGGATAAAAGACTATGAAGAGGTTGAAGTAGGTCACCGTCATATGTCACATTTGTTGGGATTATATCCTCTTGGACAAATCACACCCGACACTCCGGAAATTTATGAAGCTGCCGGGAAAACAATAGATCGTCGTCTATCTCAAGGGGGAGGTCATACAGGTTGGAGCAGGGCCTGGATTATCAATTTTTATGCCAGGTTGCATAATGGTGATAAGGCTTTCGAACATCTTATGAGTTTACTGAAGAAGTCTACTAACAAAAACCTGTTCGATAGCCATCCTCCGTTTCAGATTGATGGAAATTTTGGAGGTACAGCAGGTATTGCTGAGATGCTGCTTCAAAGTCACCAGGATTTTATCGAATTATTACCAGCCCTTCCAAAAGAGTGGAATGAAGGAAAGGTAACAGGTCTGGTGGCTCGCGGAGGATTTATTATTGATATTTCCTGGAAAGGGGGAGAACTATCAACTGCTAATATGCATTCAAATAACGGCGGGATATGCAAAATTAAATATGGAACAAAAATTACTGAAATTAACACTGTTGCAGGTGGAGATTATCAGTTGGATAATATTTAATATTCGGGTTCCAATGACTGGGACTTAATTTATGCTCGGGAAAATTCCATCAGAGTGTAGTAGTTTTGGGTTAGAAAAGGTAATTAGAAGCATAGTTAGTTAAATTTTTTCCTCTATTATTTCGAGTGGTATGTTGTTTGATTCCGCAAAATCCAGAACCCCATTCTTGATTTTATCATTTATTTCATAATAAGTAGTGCCGAATCTAAACATAATTCTCTTTTTCTTTATTAAAAAAAATACAATATTCAGAGGTAAAAATTCGATTTTTTCAATTTCTCCGGCAAACATCTTAACAGGTGGGAATATAGCATTCTTTTTAAGTAGAATATTTTCAGTACCAATCTCAATAAATCTTGTTGCACGACCTATACCTGACCATATTTGATAAAAACCAAAAACTGAAAGAAATCCTATTGTTATCCAGAGAGTTGCATCAGCTTTCAACGATTTTATATTGAAAATCAACCAGAAGATCGAAACAGCAATACAAACAATACCGAAAAGTATCCGGAATACTTTAATAAACTTATTATTTTCATTGGTGCTCAGAGAGAAATATTTATTTTCCATTCATTTATATTTTTTGCAATTTATCTTTTTTCTTAATATGGGCAAAATTCAATAATAATGTATGATTTATACTTCTTGCATTAATAAATATAATATTTTTACTCCTCTATTAAACATACTATGTTATTAGTACTTTTGTCTTTATCCTTATTGTCCCAGCCTAAGCGGGATTTGGCTTCGCCGAGCTCGCCTGAGGCTCGGTTCGGCTGCACCTCAACTTTTGTCTTTTTTGAGGTTTATGAATTAATTAGACTAAACATATAATTAGAAAGAAAATGAAAAAATTAATGATTCTTGGCATAATACAACTTTTATTCTCTTACATGTCTGTAAGTGCTCAGCAATTGAATGTTAAACCTTTAGATGCTGACAAGATGACCCCCGGGATGACAGAGTTCATGGATCCGGAAGTTAAAATCATTAAGCCTGGCTCTGATGATGGTTTTGCTCCTTCTGATGCGATAGTGTTGTTTGATGGTGAAGATCTTAACTTAGAATGGGAAGATAGCAAGGGAAATCCTTCGAAGTGGATTGTACAGGATGGCGTTCTGGTATGTGTCAAGGGATCAGGTATAATTAAAACAAAGCGAAAGTTTTCCAATTTTCAGTTACATATTGAATGGCGGACACCTTCTGATGTAAAAGGTGATGGACAGGGCAGGGGGAATAGTGGAGTCTATTTACAGGAGCTTTATGAAGTACAGGTACTCGATAGTTATAATAATCGTACTTATCGTAATGGACAGGCCGGAAGTCTCTATAAGCAACATGCACCATTGGTTAATGCTTCCAGGAAACCGGGAGAGTGGCAATCATATGATATAATTTACACCGCTCCAACTTTTAATAATGATACAACAGTATATTTAACTCCACCCAGAGTTACAGTTCTGCATAATGGTGTCTTAATCCAGAATAATGTTAGCTTAAGGGGGCCAACAGTTTATGTTGGGATTCCTGAATATTTTGTTAATAAACATGGTCCGGCTAGCATACTTCTTCAGGATCATGGCAATCCGGTTGCCTACAGAAATATTTGGATCAGAGAATTATAATTGTTTAATTTGATATTTCAAATGCTTATTATGGCATTAAAGATGCTTTTGTTAATTTAGAATTAGTAATTTTATAGATAATATTTAATTTAATATACCTGAAAATGAAAGAAAATTTGAAAAACATTACACGCAGGTCATTTATTGAAAGAACCGGCGCAGTAGCTGCTGGTCTGACAATACTACCCGGCTCAGTTATCAGTGGTTTTGGACATAGGGCTCCAAGCGACAAACTTAATATTGCTGTTGTCGGCATCGGAGGTATGGGGAATTCCAATCTCATGGCAGTATCCGGCACAGAAAATATCGTTGCATTATGCGATGTTGACTGGGGATATTCAAAAAAAGTATTTGACGCTAATCCAAATGCCAAAGCTTACTGGGATTACAGGAAGATGTACGATGAGATGGGAAAATCAATAGATGCAGTTATTGTTGCAACAGCAGACCATTCACATTGTCTTGCTGCTTCGCAAGCTATGGTAATGGGAAAACATGCCTATGTGCAGAAACCACTTACACATTCTGTCTATGAATCAAGGTTACTGACCAGGCTTGCTGCAAAACATAAGGTTGCAACACAAATGGGTAATCAGGGGGCTTCAGGAGAAGGAGTCAACCTTACTACTGAGTGGTTACAGAATGGTGAAATTGGTGAAGTCAGAAAAGTTGAAACATTTACTGACCGTCCAATATGGCCACAAGGTCAAAATATTCCAAAAGGTGAATGGGTTCCTGATACACTTAACTGGGATCTGTTTATCGGACCTGCACCAATGCGTCCATATAACAGCCTCTATACTCCATGGAACTGGAGAGGTTGGTGGGATTTTGGTACAGGAGCATTGGGCGACATGGCATGTCATATCATGCATCCTGTCTTTGTTGGTTTGAAACTTGGATATCCGGTTAAAGCTCAGGGTAGTTCTACTCTGTTGTTGACTGATTGTGCCCCAAATGCACAAATGGTGAAACTCACTTTCCCGGAAAGAGTTGCTCCAAGAGGATCAAAGATGAAATACCCTGAAGTTGAAGTAATATGGTATGATGGTGGAATTCAACCAGCAAAACCAGAAGGATGGCCGGCTGGAAAAAGTATGAATGATGCTGGCGGTGGAGCTATATTCCATGGAACAAAAGATACGCTGATATGTGGTTGCTATGGGAAGGATCCATGGTTGCTATCAGGACGTGTCCCTGTCGTTAAGAAGACAGAACGCAGAGTTGAAGGTAGTAAACATGAGATGGATTGGGTACGGGCATGTAAAGAGAGTCCGGAAAGCAGAGTTCCAACAAAATCAAATTTTTCACAAGCAGGTCCGTTTAATGAAATGGTTGTTATGGGTGTCCTGGCTGTAAGACTCCAGGGTCTTAATAAGGAACTTGATTGGGATGGAGAAAAGATGGAATTCACAAACATCGGTGATGATGAGACTGTGAAAATTTGTATTGAAGATGCTTTCAGTATTAAAGATGGCCATCCTACATTTAATAAGAAATGGACAGATCCAATTAATGCAAAACAGTTTGCTGCTGAAATGGTTAAGCATAATTATCGCGAAGGTTATGTGCTGCCGGAGATGCCTGCATAGTTAGTTGTGTAATTCAGTTTCCAGTTTGTAAACTAATTACAGTATATAATTTTATTTTTATTTTTAACTTTTTAACTTTTTAATTATTATGAAGCTTTTTAACATTTTTTTATCATCTATTCTCGTCTTGGGATTCGTAACATCTTGTGGATCAAAAGGTAATGTCAAAAAAGAGGTAGCTAAGGATGATGGTTTTGTCTCTGTTTTTGATGGTACAACAACAACAGGTTGGCGTGGTTATAACCTTACAACTTTCCCCGAATCAGGATGGGAGGTTGCAGATGGTACTCTTCACTGTATAGGTTCCGGTACGGGTGAGGCCGGTAGTGGAGGCGATATTATCTACGATAAGAAATTGACCAATTTTGAACTCGAACTCGAATGGAAGATTTCAGAAGGTGGGAACAGTGGTATTTTTATCCTTGGTCAGGAAATACCTGGCGAGCCTATTTATAAATCATCACCTGAGATGCAGATACTGGATAATGACAAACATCCGGATGCACGACTTGGAGTTGATGGAAACCGTATGGCAGGTTCTTTGTATGACCTCATTCCGGCAGTACCTCAGAATACAAAGCCGGCAGGAGAATGGAACAAGGTCGGGATCCTGGTCTATCAGGGGACTGTAGTTTTTAGTTCTAATGGAGCTAATGTAGTTGAATTCCACCTCTGGACTGACGATTGGAAAAAGATGGTTGGTGAATCCAAATTTAAAGACTGGGAGTGGTTCCTTAATCCAGCCAAAGAGGGCTATATCGGGTTACAAGACCATGGTAATGATGTTTGGTTCAGGAATATTAAAATCAAAGAATTGTAATAGTATTCTGAATGATAACTTAAGAGGTCGTATCAATTAATACGGCCTCTTTTTTTAAAAATTATATATTTGGTTGATTTATAATAATATTTTTAGCCCCCCTTGGGGGGTTGGGGGTTCAAATCCCTTTTAACCCTATCTCTTTTGCCACCGTTCGCATCCCCATGATGCAATCTGTAATAAGCTCATCGAGACTAACCCCCAGCATTTCAGCACCTTTTTCAATAACCGACCGGTTAACACCTGCAGCAAATTTTTTATCTTTCCACTTCTTTTTCACTGATCTTGCTTCCATATCCATAACGCTTTTAGAAGGTCGTACCAGAGCACTTGTGGCAACCAGGCCTGTTAACTCATCAATTGCATAAATCGTTTTTTCAAGTAATGAAACAGGTTCAATATCCGTTACCAGCCCCCATCCATGACTCATTACAGCCCTGATATACTCTTCCGGCCAATTGTTTTCTGTTAATATCTTTTCTGTCATAGTGCAATGTTGGTCAGGATACATCTCATAATCAAGATCGTGAATAAGTCCTATAATTCCCCATTTCTCTTCATCATTACACGATTTTTGTGCCATATATCTCATTACACCCTCAACTGAAAGGGCATGCCTCAGCAGACTGTCTGATTTATTGTATTTTTTAAACAAATCAATAGCCATATCACGGGTTGGAATTTTGGTTGACATAATTATATGTGTGGAAAGATTAATATTTTATTGATGATCTACTATACAGATTTGATATTTATATTGATACTACATGAAATAATTAAAACATATATGACTATTGGCAATCATGAATAATGAATATTCAACAGCTTGAAAATCAATTTATTTACCCCTCTCCGCCAGTTGGCGGAAGTAAATTGATTTTCTTCGCTCCCCATGGGGTCGGGGTAAACGAAGAAAATCAATAAAAATTTATACTTGATTTCAGATACTCATTTAAATATATAAACTGATAAATACTATTTATTAACTTTTAGAATAGGTATTGTCTTATTAATAACTGGTCCTCTGATATTAAGGTAATACAAGGCGGGGCTTAAACTGATATTTGAAATTACTATTTCATTTTTGCCTGTAAGTACATCTTTTTCAATATCATATACTTTTGATCCCGAAAGGTTGGTAATTGAGATATCCAGCTTTTCATCAGCCCGGGAATTAATAAAAATTGTAAACTCGTTTGTAAATGGATTTGGGAAGATAATTAATGAATCTCTGATTTCGTTATTCAGAACATCTACACTAATTGTGTCATTTAATAAGTAATCATCCAGATTGTTAATTCCATAAGTTGTAATATTATATATGCCTAATTTTAACATATTAGCTTTTTTTGTAAATGAGACTGTAACCGAGTCTCCGTAGGGGACTATTGATTTCTGAAAAAACTGACTTTCCGGGTAATTATTATCAATGTTGTATGCCAGGTTGAAACCGTTGATAGTATCCTTACCCAGATTCAGTACTTTTACAGTCACAATTGCTTTTCCACGGGTATCTATTTGAACCGGAGTTACAATTCTTGCAACCTGAATATCTTTCTTAATGTAGGTGATAGAACTTGTCTCTGCGAAGTCAATCAGGTCAATCCATGCACAATTTCTTCCTCCATCCTTGGACTTATCCATGGAAAAGATCCACTCCATTTTATTATAACCGGCAGGAACAGCAACTGTTCTTTTCTCCCAATCTATTTCTCCTGATTTTCTGAATACTTCCTCACCATTTAGTTTGAAAATTAAGAAATCATAACTCTCTTCGGAAGATACTTTATACAAAAACCTGATAGAATCGGCTTGAGTATATTCTGTTCTGATGACTAATGAAGAAGATTGATCATGAGATATAATGCCTGACCGTGCAGATATATTACCATCATATGAGCTTGATTCTGTAATGAGCCAGGGTTTTGAACTAATATTGATCCATGGAAAGACATTAAATGATTCCGCTTCAAAACTCTCCCTTATTCTTCCTACTCTGAAAGAGAAGTCCTTTTCTAAAATGTATGGATAACAATCGAGCTTTGACGAAACTGAGAAGAAACTACCGGATGAGACTGTGCCTGATAACTTTACCATTACCGGGATATCAGTGATCTCACCAAATTTCAGTATCCCTGACTTAACCTCTTCATCTAGAATTTCTATATTCGAGTCTGGACTACCAACTTTTAAATATCCTGAAATATCACTACTACCCTGGTTGATGACTTTAAATATAAGGTCAAAAGTCTCTCCCGGGTCTGCGATGAAATCACCATTTCCATCCATTACGCAATTGATAATCTGAAGGTCTGGTGCATGAACAGTGATATCAATATTGTATTGTTTCTCTGTAAGCTGATCCTTCAGAACTAACTGAATGGTTACCACTCCCATATCCGGAACATCACCTGAGATTGTTATCTTCAGATCATCCGGAAGAGTTATTTCTGATCCGGCCTCCAGGATACCTATATTTACTGAATTGCTGTTAATTGTTATCCAGTCTGATGTTGATGATATAAGAGCATACAGGCCGGTGGCATCTGTTAAACCAAGGTTACTTACAGTCAGACTAAGGTAAAAAGATTCACCAAAATCTGCCCTGTTATTGTTATTGCCTATACTATCATTAATAGCGGTTGCTGTCAGATTTATATACTCATCCTGGACCTCTGAGAGATATATTGTTTTTATAAGAGGTTTCCTGTTCTGACCTGTAATTACTACCAAACATGAATCATCAGATAAGCCAGGCAAATCCAGCCTTACTGATCCTGACAGGCTTGTATATGAGGCATCCCATAGTGTATCAAAGTGGGATACAGCTATATAAGAAAACGGTGGAGCACTAAGTGAAAGAGAAGTTAATCCATTTGGAAGTGTATCGGGTAATGTGATGTTGAAAGAATCCGGTGTCCCCATAATAGGAATAACACTTGGATCCCCAAGCAGGTTATAGGTCTCCCAATAATACTTCTTCCTTGAGGTTGTACTGGCACTTACAGCAAAGTTTCCGGCAAAATTAACCTGTCCCATTGTGAAATACCAGTCTGATGCAGATTCCCCGTGAGTATGGAACAATCTGTCAAAGGCTCCCAGCCCTGATTCCTCATAGGTCGGATCAGCAGAAACAGGACCTGGGCCTACAGCCCAGTAATAATCGTCATCCCAGTAAGACTCGTTTGAGCATCCAATAAAGCCAACTGCCCCCTTTTCTTCAGATACAACAAACCTGTTTCCAAATGAAGTAGCAGAACTAAACTGACCTGTCCTGCAGGCGTTGCTAATCACAAAAGGATACATGCTTTTATTCTTAAGAGAATAGATCTCTTTGACCTTAATTGTGGGGTCTAACCAGCCTGTAGCGTCACCATGTCCCGTATAGTTTATAAATGATACCCCTCTGTTTATGAGCTTCAATATTGAATCTTCAGCGCTTGCAGATTGAGGATAATAGAAATGATATCCATCAATTTTGTTCTGGCTGTTGAGGTACTCAGTAATGGCATAATGTACCTGACCGTTCATTGTATTGGCATATTTTACATCATATCCGGCAGTGACTAATGCTCTTGAATAGAATTTATTAGTGTCGGCAAATTCAAATTTTTCGTATTGAATTAATTTATTGACCACATTTTTCAATTCAGTTGTGTCTGCAACAGGGAGTCTTCCGATATACATTTCAGGAATATAATCACCGTCACCATCGAATTCACCATAGTACATGTCAGTAACATTACCGGTCCCATAATATGGAACTTTGTTAATATCTCCAATAATTAACAGGTATTCAGGTGGGGGGTCGGTTTCATTTGATGTCTGGTATATCTTTGAAAGCGTATCCTTTAATTGAAGATAACTATCACCTGCCAGACCGGCTCCTTTGTACAGAACACTAAGTTTGTAACCTTTCTGGGTCTTCCATTTGAAGAATGGTTCGAGATGTTTTTTGAAAGCCGTGTCGGTGATTATTACCATTCTAACAGGTTGCTTAGAGAAACCCGGAATTACATCCACCGGATTATAGCTGAGCAATGATTTGTTGAGAGATTCATTAAAGAGCGCTGATTCCGGTAATAGCGATTTTGATTCGTTACTGTCAGGAAATGAAAAAGTTATTTCAATCTTCATCGATGTAATAACCTCAAGCACATTCGAATGCGGATTATATCTTACAGGGGAAACATACAGGTTGGCCAGTTTTTTTCCCCTTACTTTTCCCAATGATTCAATTATTACAGTGTCGGTTGAGATGATGCTCCTGCTGGCATATACCTCATTATCAATTCTAAACTGAGGCTTCTGTTGTTGCCTGTTTTTTGTTTCGCTCTCTTGAGCAGGGAAAAGTAAACCTTCAAACTTTTTCCTTGATGGATGAATTCTGGTTGATTTTACTTCTGATATTGTTACTTTATATTCAGCTCCTTCAGGAACTGAGATCAACCGGCTAAATACCGGAAGCTCAGGTTTTCCAGGGATGGAGGTGGGAGTGTGCCCGGGAATGGAGACACGATAATACTTACCATGTTCATTAACAATATTTTCGAGGTTTATCTCTGATATTGAGTAGTTTATTACTAAATCGTGATTTACATTAGTGATACTGTTCTTCTGCAAATCACCATCAAACTGGTATTTGAACCTTTTTCCTGTTTGTCCCCCTGCCGATGCTGAAAACAGCAGAAAGATTACAACAATAATAGCCTGTTTATCTTTCCCTAAAAGCATCAATGTTAAATAATTAACACTATTACCTAAATTCTGATGGCAAGTTATTAAAAATTCAATAATTAACGATTCTATCTGGAATAAATTTGATTAAGGGTGTGTAATAGAATAACCTATTCATTTGCGATACATATAATATTAAATATCAAGTTATTAATAAGTATAATTGTAAATCTTATTTTATTACACACCCTAAGATATAAAATTAGTATTTTTATAATTAGTTTTTTATGACTATCGGGAATCAAACATAAAAACCCATTGATTTTCTTCGTTTACCCCGACCCCATGGGGTGCGAAGAAAATCAATTTACTCCCCTTGGGGCTGGGGTGAATAAATTGATTTTCAAACTATTTGATATTTGTTATTCATAATTGCCGATAGTCATTTACTTTTTTTACACTTTATGACTCGACTAATTATGAGGCGATTCTCGATATTTTTTGCTCTGATATTATTGGGTTTACAAGTACCGGGACAGATCAACAAATTCGGTGTACCGATAATCAGAAATTATAGTAATCAAATAACACATGGATCGGAACAAAACTGGTGTATTACAAAAGATAGCCAGGGAAATCTCTATTTTGGGAATCATAATAAATGGAGTGATTCGTTATGATGGTACAAAATGGTCTAATATTCAAATCGGCAATAATCCAAGGATCTACTCCCTGGAATCCGATTCCCGTGGTATTGTTTATGTTGGTGCAGCTTTTGAGTTTGGTTATATTCAACCTGATGAAAAAGGGACTTCTGAGTATATCTCACTTGCGTCACGGGTTGATTCAATAAATGAGATAAGAAATGTTTTTTCAATAGTTGAACATAATGGCAGGGTTCTTTTTTTGAGTTCTAAATTTCTCTTTGCATATGATATTAACAGAGACTCGCTTACAACTATACCTCTTTTAAAGTTTAATCTTATTGAGGGTTATAATATTGTAAAGATAAACGGCAGACTTATTATTACTGATAATGTAGAAGGGCTTTTCGAATTAAATGATACTGTTATCTCCCCTTTAAAAGGCGGTAGCTTTTTTAAAAACATGAGTTGTACTGTGTTATTACCCTATGATGAAAATAAAATACTTATTGGCACTTTTTACGATGGTTTATACTTATATGATTTTAAAACAGGTACTGTAAAAAGTAATTTTATTAATGGGCAGTTAAATGAAAAGCTTAAAGAGGTCAGTGTATATGCCGGAGCAAAACTTACTGAGGGTCTTTTTGCAATAGGAACTACAAACCAGGAGGGTATACTGGTTTTTGATAAATCAGGGAAGTTGATACAACAGATTCATACAGAAAATTCTGGTCTGGAGGATAATACGGTTTTTGCCATGTATTGTGATTATAGAAATAACGGCGAATTATGGATTTCTACTTATGGAGTTATCAGTAAAGCCTATTTTAATATTCCTGTTACCGAGTTTGCTGAAAAACATGGAATTGAATCAGGTGTAAATGGGATAAGTAAATTTCAGGGTAGTTTTTACCTCTCAACTGATGTAGGCATTCTTAAAGGTTATACAGATAATCATAATAATACTGGTTTTAAGAAAGTCGATGGTATAAATACACAGGTTTTTCCTGTTGAGGTATTTAAATCCCCCTCAGGTGATGTTTTACTTGCCGGTTCTTTAAATGGGATAATGCAGATATCGAAAAATGACAAGGTCAGAAGTATTGAGAGTAATTGTATTAATCTTCCCGGGAGGGAGGACAGCAGGTTTAATGCACAGATAATTTTACAATCTTCTATAGATCCTGAAAAAGTTTATATTGGTCTTGATGTTGGGGGGATACTTATTCTGAATTATGATGGGAACAATTGGCGTTATATTGACAGAATAAAGAATATTCCAGGGTTGATAGCGGGGATAGTTGAGGAAAAAGAGGGAAGTTTA
>Ga0307377_10004029_pt1 | contig 16235 bp, 15 predicted proteins | sample TR3MG_FD_202535 | JGI IMG/M metagenome (GOLD analysis project Ga0307377, IMG submission 202535) | Soil microbial communities from Risofladan, Vaasa, Finland - TR-3 | ecosystem: Environmental > Terrestrial > Soil > Coastal area > Acid sulfate soil | place: Finland: Risofladan, Vaasa | collected... | reverse complement strand
AATTCTTTTTTCGGAGCTGAACTCTACAGCTTTTTGCTGGTTGAATTTTTGTCCCTGTGGTGTGAGCAATATGGTGCGTGGTTTCTGTTCGGAGAGTTTTTGGACGTATTCGAAGCAGTCGAAAAGAGGCTGTGGCATCATGACCATACCGGGTCCGCCGCCGTAAGGTTTGTCGTCGACTTTTTTGTATTTGTCGGTTGTGAAGTCTCTTATATTTGTAAGGACGATGTCAACGACGCTGGCGGTCTGGGCCCTTTTTAATATCGAGTGGCCCAAGGGCGATTCGAACATTTCGGGGAAAAGTGTAAGTACATCAATTCTCATCACTTTTTATTTTCTTTTTCGCCGGGGTCTGGTTCGGTTTTTTTTGCTTTAGCCTTTTTTTTGGTTTTAGGCTTTGCTTCTTTTTCCTTGGTTTTTGCTTTTGTTTTTTTCTCTTCTTTTTCTTTTGGTTTTTCAGCCTTTGGCTCAGATTTTTTCTTTTTTGGCTTGGCCTCTTTTTTTTCTTTTGCTTTGATTTTCTTTTCCGGCTTTTCTTCGGTTTTTTCAGCTTGTGGTTCTGGTTCAGCAGGTTTTTCCTCTACAGGAGCTTCTTCGGGCTTAGTTTCTTCTGCTTTTTCAGGTTCGGGTGCAGCTTCAACAGGTTTTTCTTCTACAGGAGTTTCTTCAGGTTTAGGTTCTTCTTTTGTTTCAGGGGGTGCCACTTCTTCGGGCTTAGTTTCTTCTACAGGCGGCTCTTCTGCTTTGGTTTCTTCTGATTTTTCTGGTTCGGGTTCTGGTTCAGCGGTTTTTTCTTCGGTGGGAGCTTCTTCGGGCTTAGGTTCTTCTTTTGCTTCTTCCGCTTTTTCTGGTTCGGGTGCAGCTTCGGCTGGTTTTTCTTCTACGGGAGTTTCTTCAGGTTTAGGTTCTTCTTTTACTTTCGCGGGTGTCACTTCTTCGGGCTTAGTTTTTTCTACAGGTGGCTCTTCTGTTTTGGTTTCTTCTGCTTTTTCAGGTTCGGGTGCAGCTTGAAGCGGTTTTTCCTCTGCAGGAGCTTGTTCGGGCTTGGGTTCTTCTTTTACTTCCGCGGGTGCCACTTCTTCGGGCTTAGTTTCTTCTACAGGTGGTTCTTCTGTTTTGGTTTCTTCTACTTTTTCCGGTTCGGGAGCGGCCTCAACAGGTTTTTCTTCTACAGGAGTTTGTTCTTTGATTTCTTTAGCCTTTTGGGCTTCTGCTTTTGCTTTTTCGTCGGCTTTTATCTTTTCTTCGGCCTGTGCCTTTTCTTTTTCTTTGGCCTCGGCGGCTTTTTCAACGGCTATTTTTTCAGTCCTTGTGAAGAGTTTTCCTTTTGCGTGTGCTATTGCCTTTGCTCTTTCATTGCGTATGGCTTTTTGTTCGGCATATTTATGTTTAATTCCGAGTCTAAGCAGGATTTGTGAGACGGTGTCGGAGGGTATCGCACCTTTATCAAGCCAGTATTTGACTCGTTCGAGGTTTAGTACAAGCTGCTTGTCTTTGTCCTTTTCTATTGGGTCGTAGTGTCCGAGTTTTTCGAGTATCTTTCCATCTCGTGGTGCTCTTGAATCAATGGCGTTAATTCTGAAAAACGGGCGGTGCCTTCTTCCGATTCGGGTCATTCTCAATTTTACTGACATGATTTTCTCCTTGTTAATTTTTTATAATCAATTTCCGTGATTAGCCCTTTGCGAATCACGAAACACGTTTGTAATGTAGCGCGTAACCGTTCATAAAAATCGCCAGATTAGCGGGGTCGACCTGGGCATCAGCGGCGATTTTCTGTACCTGTTCGTCAGAGAGGTTTTCGGCGTTTTGTTTTTCATCAGGCGTCATTATGGCGACAGCTTTTTCGAGCTGCTGAAGTTCTTCTTTTGTTGGCGCGACGAGCATAGCCAGCTCGCTACCACCTTCTGTGTCCTGGAACTGGCTTCTAACGAGGTTACCATAATCGCTGTCTGCGAATTTTGCCAATTTTTTCAGATACTGTTCGAGCGAGATTTTATGTTTCATCGCCGTTTTATTTTCCCCTTTCTTCTTGAGATTTTTTTTCTTTTTGAGCGTTGTTTTATTTTTCTTCCGGCGGACATAGCTGCTCCGAGTGTTTCCATATTTAGTCCGCCGCTGAAGAGGTTTTTGATACCGCCAAAGGCGCCTCCTGCGACGGATTTAAGCATGTCCCGGCTTCTTTTGAAGGTTTTTACGAGAGAGGAGACGTCATTGGGCAGGACGCCTGCACCTGCGGCGACGCGTCTTCGGCGTGAAGAATCAATTACGTCCGGTCCCTGTCTTTCGGTGGCGGTCATGGAATATACGATAGCTTCCATTTTTCTGATTTCGCCGTCGTCGAAGTCCATATCGTCGAGCTGGCCTGCCATACCGGGCATCATTTTTAGCATATCCTTCATGCCGCCCATTTTTTTGACGGCGTGCATTTGCTTCAGAAAGTCGTTGAAGTCGAAGCTTCCCTTTGCCATTTTCTTCTGTAGTTTTTCTGCTTCTTCGACTTCGAGGTGTTCGTGGGCTTTTTCGACGAGTGAGACAACGTCGCCCATACCGAGGATACGGCTTGCCATTCGGTCGGGGTGGAACTCTTCGATTTTGTCGAGTTTTTCACCGATTCCTACGAATTTTATTGGTTTACCAGTGACGGCTTTTACGCTGAGCGCGGCACCGCCTCGTGCATCGCCGTCGAGTTTGGTGAGTATAACGCCGTCGAGTTCGAGCCGTTCGTTGAATTCCTTTGCGGAAGTTACGGCGTCCTGTCCTGTCATGGCGTCGCAGACGAGGTAAATCTGGTGCGGGGTGACGGCCTTTGCGACGTTTGTGATTTCTGACATCATTTCTTCGTCGATGTGGAGTCTGCCTGCGGTGTCGAGGACGACGACGTCGAAGCCGTTTTGCTTTGCGTGTTTTACTGCGTTCTTTGCGACCTTTACGGCATTTTTGCTCTGCTCGCTGTAGACGTCGATGTTTGTCTGTTGTCCGAGGATAATTAGCTGTTCAATAGCGGCGGGTCTTTGGAGGTCGTCAGCAACGAGGAGCGGTTTTTTGCCCTTTGCGACGAGGTATTTACCGAGTTTTGCGGCGGTGGTGGTTTTACCGCAGCCCTGTAGGCCAGCGAGGAGTATTACGGTCGGGCCAGGCGAGACGAAGTAGATTTGCGTATCGACCGGGCCCATAAGCCTAGTGAGCTGGTCATTTACGATTTTAACGAGTACCTGGCCTGGATGGAGGCTTTTTATGACTTCTGCACCGATGGCGGCCTGCTGGACGTCTTTGCAGAACTGCTTTACGACGTTGTAGCTGACGTCGGCCTCGAGGAGGGCCTTGCGGACGTCTCGCATGGCGTCGGAGACGTTGGCCTCTGTGATTCTTCCTCGGCCCGATAGTGAGCGGAAGACGGCGTTAAATTTTTCGGTTAATGACTCAAACACTGCTTTAAACTACCATTTTTTAGGTTTTTTCGGCTGTCAGTTATATTTATGCGCGAAATACCAGCGCAGCAAACCACGTATTCTAAGGTAGGAAGGGGTGTTTTGCAAGGGGAAAATCCCTGCAGGCGGAGGGGGAAATCGAGGTGGATTTTTTTGTTTACAAAACGAGATAAATCATATATTTATTCGCTTGACTAGGATTAAGGGCAGTAGGGCCGAGCAATTCAGTCCCATCTATAGAAAGGAGGTGAGAGAAAATCGACAGGTGGGGAGAAACATCAAACAACTAATTTTTGAAAAGGGAGAACGTATTATGTACAGGAAATTAATAAGTTTTATAGGCTTGGTTTTGATTTTAGGTTTATCCGGTACACTGGAGGGGACGACCTATTATGTCAGCCCATCCGGTGATGACGGCAACCCGGGGACCTCGCCGGAAGAGGCGTGGGCAACTATTGGTAAGGTAAACAACGTCGTGTTTGCCGACGGTGACAGTGTATTGTTCGAAGCCGGTCAGACGTTCAGCGGAAGCTTATTCTTTGATGCAAATGACGGCGGCACCGCAAGCAATCCGCTGACAATCGGCTCATACGGCATCGGCGGAGACGGCCGGGCAACAATCAGTTCGGGTCTTACAGACGGTCTCTATATGTATAACCGCGCAGGTACAGACATACAGGATTTGATATTTGTCGGCGGCGGCCGCCTTGAAAAAGTCAGTTTCAGCGGCATTAACATATGGACCGACCTGCCGGGCGATGTCAAGCTGGAGCGTATTTACATCGACAACGTTGATGTCAGCGAATATCATGAGAGGGGTATCAGCATAGGCGGGTGGAACAATCTGAGCGGATTCAAGGATGTTCAGATTACCAATTCTGATATTCACGATAATGCGGACATGGGGGTTTTTATCTGGGGTTATATGTATCCAGTAAGCGGCTGGTCGAACGAGGATGTTTATATTGCCCACTGCAAGGCCTACAACAACTCCGGGATTCCGAATATACAAAGTAACACCGGAAGCGGAATTGTTGTGTCCGGTACCGACGGCGCGCTGATTGAATTCTGCGAAACGTATAACAACGGCTGGCTGAATAAAAGCCGGGGCGAGGGTCCTGTGGGCATATGGCCATACGATGCGAACAACGTCGTAATCCAGTTCTGCGAGTCTCACCACAACAAGACCCTTGGCGCCGACGGCGGCGGGTTCGATATTGACGGCGGCTGTGTCAACTGTGTTTTGCAATACAATTATTCACATGACAACTATGGGGCCGGGTATCTGATTTGCCAGTATCAAGACGCCAGAGAATACAAGGACAACGTGGTTCGATACAACATAAGCGCTAATGACGGAATAGGTGCAGTTAAAGATATGGGTGCGCTTATGTTTTGGTCTTCCGGTTCAAGCGGCGGGATAAGGGACACGGAAATTTATAACAACACATTCTATTGCGGTCCTGATGCAATGGGCGAACCGATAAAAAGCTTCAGTGCTGCCGATACAATCTTCAACACCAGAATCCATAACAACATAATCGTGAAGAATACACCTTCCATTGATTATGTTATCAGGCTGAGGAATGCGACCTCTGCCACTTACACCTTCCAGAACAACTGCTACTGGTGCTGCGGTGACCCTATTGTATACAGATGGACCGGTGAAATGTACTACAGTATTGAAGAGTTTCGTGCAGCTACCGGCCAAGAGATGCTTGACGGTCAACCGGTAGGTTATGAGACGGACCCGCTACTGGTCAACCAGGGCGGCAGTTCCGATATTGATTACAAGCTTCAGGAGACCTCTCCGCTTAGGAATGCCGGTTTTGATTTGCCGTCTCTATTCGGAATCGATGTGGGGCCACAGGATTACTTTGGTACAGGGATTCCACAAGAGGGTGCCTATGAAATAGGAGCACATGAGTATACCGGCGGTACGCCTGATACAACACCTCCGAGTCCTGACCCGATGACATTTGCAAGTCTACCGGCTGCAACGGGGCACAGTTCTATAGAGATGACGGCGACGACAGCCACTGACTCGAGCGGCGTGGAATATTACTTCATGTGTGTTTCAGGCGGCGGTAACGACAGCATCTGGCAGGACGAGACATATTATGAGGACACAGGCCTTAACCCCGAAACGCAGTACTGCTATACCGTAAAGGCACGCGACAAGAGTCCAGCGCAGAACGAAACGGCGGCCTCGGGCAGTGAATGTGCGACGACAGACCAGGAACCACCGCCTGACACGACACCTCCGAGTCCTGACCCGATGACATTTGCAAGTCTACCGGCTGCAACGGGGAGCAGTTCTATAGAGATGACGGCAACGACGGCAACTGATGAAAGCGGTGTGGAGTACTATTTCACATGCACGAGCGGCGGCGGTAACGACAGCATCTGGCAGGACGAGACATATTATGAGGACACAGGTCTTAACCCCGAGACGCAGTATTGCTACACCGTAAAGGCAAGAGATAAGAGCGTCAATCAGAACGAGACGGCGGCATCGGGCAGTGAATGTGCGACGACCGAGCCTTACGGCGGTCCTGCCACACTGATAGATGATGACTTTGAGGGTACGCTGGCCAACTGGAACACTGACTGGGACCTTGTAACCACTTACTACGTTTCCGGCAGCCATTCCGTTGAGTGCAGCAGTGAGGACAATGATTTAATCTCCATTGACCTGGATACCTCCGGCGCATTGAATATTGCCATTACTTTTAAGTACAGAGTAGGCGGCATTGATGATAACGACAACATCGTGGTGCAGTACTATAATGGTACTGATTACATTACCATCGATGAAATAGGAGATGACGCCGAAGACACTTGGCTGACCTACAGTGATACGATAACGGACTCTCAATACTTCAAGAGTAACTTCCGTCTCAAGATTGAGGGCTCCGCCATTGACCCGGCTGAGTACCTCTGGATTGACGATGTTTTAATCACCATGGAGTAAGAGCATCGAGGGTCTTTATTTACCTTGATATTTGAAAGGTTTTTTATGCGTGGCGGCCTTATGGCCGCCACGCTTTTTTGGTAATAAGCGAGGAGGGGTTTCTGCCGGGCAGGGACACTGAAAAGGTAGATGAAAAATTTCAGAAATGGGATTTGCGCCGTGGCAGCAACTGACTTTTCATCTATATTGTGGATTTTGCGTATTTTGCCATCTGTTGGAGGCCTGTAAGGCATAAGCCCGACCATGTTTCCATTGTATCTTTTACCTTGTCTAATTCCTCAAGTGTCATGAAATCCATCTGTGTAATCATCTGTTCGCGTCTGGTGACCTTTGGCGCATCGAGGGTCCAATAGTGAACGACTCCGAGGTGTACACTTCCGACCTCGTTGGATTCGTCATTGAGGAAGGCAACGATGTGGTCAGTGTGGCTGGTTTCGACAGCCACTTCTTCGGCCACTTCGCGCTGGACGGCGGCAAGGTACATCTGGCGGAAATCGGTATCGAACAGAGGCACTTCATTATCGATGGGGTTTATATGGCCTCCAATACCGATGGACCTGTTTCCGACAAGGCGTGTTTCGCCTGCCCGTTTTCCCCTGACGTAGGTTAGGTATTTGCCGTTATGAGTCATTATGACGTATGGAATGAGCTGTTTGTATGCGGGGTTTTCTTCGGCCTTTGACCTTGGCATGAAGCGTGGGACGCCCGGCACAAAGATATTGTCGAGATATCGGTCGACATCAAACGCGAGTCCGTTAAACATACCGGCCTGTTCAAGGACTTTTCGGTCAATGACAAGTATTTGTTCTTCCTGAGCCATATATTTACCAGTAAAAAAAAATTGTTTTTTGGAATATATCTTATTTCTGGCTTGGTGTAAAGATAATCTGATTAGAGCGTTGGCGCAGGAGTGTCAAGACCCTCAACTACAAACATTTTATATTTATCTGGTTACAAGATATGTGCAGGATGTTTCTGTATAAACGGACAGAGTAATTGGAAGTAGCAGAAAGTATGTTATTTAAAAAAGCTTAAAGTTATTATAAGATTTTAATTGGACTTAGTTATATAAATTATGTACTTTCCCAGACAGCGATAGTAGAAAATGGTATTTGTCAATATTTGAGGAAACACTTATGAAAACAAGAAAGCTGATGAGTAGCCGTCAAAAAGCGATTTGACTTTTCCGCTAAGGCGGTTTACTATATGGCAGTATTGTTTGGATTTGATTGTAGATTCTTGACAACAAACAAAAGAGGGAAAATAGATGCCGAGATTTCCCAAAAAAGAAGCCCAAATCGCCGCATTAGCTGAGCAGCTATGGCGGGGACTGCTGGACAATAACGCTATTTTCCCACAGCCACCGGTTCACCCGATGCTGATAAGATTCAGAAAGCTAATCTACCAGTCCCGACACAATAATTTTCTGGCAGCCCGCGCTGCTGCCGAGCAGGCTACCACCGATAAGACAGAGGCTCTGGAAATCCTCATCGAAGCTCTAAAAGACGATATTCGTTATGCGGAAAATACAGTCAATTTCGATGATGACAAACTAAAGCTCATCGGCTGGGCGGGTAAAAAGGCCAAAACACCCTTGACTTTGCCAGGTCAGACCCGCCTGCTCGAAGCTCCAAAACAAGGTAAGGGATGGGTCTTTCTGGACTGGAAAGCGCCAGCAGACGGCGGCAAGCCCGCCGCATATAAAGTCCAGCGCCGAAACAGACCCGATGGCCTGTGGGCCGATGTAGCAACGGCGATACTATCGGAAATTACTTTAGTTGACCAGCCGGAAAAAACCCAACTCGAATATCGGGTTATAGCCGTAAATAAAGCTGGCGAAGGTTCGGAAAGTAATACGGTGATCGTGGTATTGTGAGCTTACATCATCGAATTGTAGGTTTACATCGTGGCGTTGTGAGTTTACAATATGACATTGTAAGCTTACATCATGATATTGTAGGTTTACATTGCGGTGTTGCAGGCTTACAATGTGGCTTTGTAAGGTTACATCGTGATGTTGCAGCTTTACGTTGAGGCATTGTAACGTTACATCGTGGCATTGTTAGCTTACATTGAGGCATTGTAAGGTTACATCGTGACATTGCGAGCTTACAATATGGCATTGTAAGCCTGCATTGAGGCATTGTAAACGGGCGAAAAGGAATATAACTTCTTTGTTTTAATGAAGTTAAATAGAAAAGTCGCAAAAAAGGCAATTCGAGAAAGATTATGGAATCGAAAGGCATGTCTAATAACGCATTTACATACAGTATCGCAATGCAGATAAAAAAACTTCTTGACGAAAGGTTATCTGCCGACAGGATACGGAAGAAGTCTATTCGAGCAAAGCTACGAGGTCTTGGCTTCTACATATCTGATTATTTCAATGGGTTTTCTTCGCATGACTTTGATAAATTGGTAGAGACTGGCAAAATTACTGTCATAGGACAATGTGGAGCAGGCCAAGTACCACCAATCCCTCCACCCCAATTACCCAAAGTAGGAGGTGAGGCTAAATCTGTCGATACGAAACAAGACCATGAAACCAACGATGGCAACAAGTTGTTTCCGCTTGCCAAAATGATCGCCGGTCTCTTGGAAGAAAAGTTTGGGATAGCTGCTAACTACAAGTTTGAAGTAATCAAGAATTGGCTGCCAAATACTCCGACACGTAGCCAATTCGAAGAGAGATGGAAAGACATAGAGACGGTGTATTACCAACTCGTAGACAGAAAATGGACACTCGAATCGAGGCTCAAAGAATTCAAAGATGATTTGAATGCTAATTTTCAAAAGATCGACGTGTGGTATGCAGAGCCATACCAGTTCATCTTCGAGTTTGATGAATGTCAACACTTCAATCAGTTTCGGTTGGCAACACTTGAGCATTACCCGTATTACTCGAAACACTCCTTTGACTTTGAGCAGTATAGAGTTCTATCAACGCAGAAGGTTGTGAATCCGAGTACTTTCGGCTTTCAGAAACTTCGTTCTTTCGATCCTCTCTTCCCTGAAATGTACGATGGTGAGAAGCAGGATAACCGAGTCCGACAACGTGCCTTTAGGGATTTTATGAAAGACATTACTCCCAATAGCGTTGGGTTAAATCCTACAATCAGGTTGTCGTACAAGACTACGAACGGAAAGAACGGAAAGAAGGTAGGTTTCAATTCAAGCGATGTAGAAGCGGCTCGCCAACTTATCCAATCAAAAGGATGGCTTGACAGAATTGTCATAAAGGACTGATACAACAACTACACATAATAGGCGGTACAATCTAATGCAATGCCTACACACGGAAATTGGAGATTTGGATTATGACACCAATAGAATACGAAAAATTTGTCTGCGAAAAGTTTTCTCAAGAAGGTTATAGAACGGAATTAACTCCTTGCAATAACGATTATGGGATAGATGTGTTTGCACATAAAAATGATGAAAAATTTGGCATTCAAGCAAAAATGTTTGGGCATACTACAAGAAAAGTCAATCGTCAAATGATTATGGAATTGCACGGAGCCAAAGACTTCTTTGACTGTGATAAAGCAATTTTTGTCACGGATGGCCAACTACTTGATACAGCAGTTGAAGTTGCTAAAAAATTAGGGATTGAAATACGATTTATTGAACCGGAAGAACGCCTTTCAGGTATTTCGAAATCTCGGAAGGATGATTTCTTTGAAAATATTTGGAAGGATTACATAAAACCTTTAGAAGGAAAAACTTTAGCAAGAGGGGATGGGAAAAGTAACAAAATAATCAAGGTTGATTGGAGTGGGATTGAAAGGATAACTTCTAATGGTAGGGCACAAAAAATAAAGATAGAAATCTTCCGTTTGGCTATTAATAAGATATTATCAGATGGAAGCATTACTCGTGATTTTATTAACCAAGAATATAAGGATAGAGCTTCATCTGGAATTGTATTAGTGCTATCCCGAGTTCCATTTTTTGAATACTGTAAAAGTCCTTCAAGAATTTTATTAAACAAAGAAAAATATAAAGACTATAGAACAAGTTTAGTAGAATAAGCAATTTTGCCCATTGAATATATTTTGTTGTCCCCTTCAGACTTGCGGGGAAAAAAGAACGTAACTTTTAATAGAAAGGAATTGTAAAATGGCAAGATTTCCAAGAACAGAAGCAGAAGTTATAGCATTAGCCGAGGCGATGATAACGGGACTAACCAGCAACGCAGTGCTTTACCCGGCGCCACCGGTAACGGTACTTGATCTGACGGCAGCGAAAACCGCTTATATCACGGCGCTCAATGCCGCGATTGCCGCCGCCGCCGCAGCCGAGGCAGCAACTACTGCTAAGGACGATGTGTTGGAAGATTTGGTCGATGCTATGAAAAGCGATATCCGCTACGCCGAGAATACCGTTGATTTCGATGATGACAAATTAAAACTCATCGGCTGGGCTGGCAGGAAAGCAGCTACTGCTTTACAGATTCCCGGACAGACGAGACTTTTGGAAGCGCCGCGACAGGGAGATGGCTGGGTATTTCTCGACTGGAAAGCGCCCATCGATGGCGGTGCACCGGCAGCTTATAAGGTAATGCGCCGAGAACGACCGGATGGCCCGTGGGCAGAGACGGCCACTGCCGTTATTACAGAGGCCACATTAGTCGAGCAGCCGAAGACAAAAGAGCTTGAATACCGCATCATCGCCGTCAACAAGGCTGGCGATGGCGAACCGAGCAATACAGAAATGGTCGTGCTGTAAAGGCTCAAATATTCGGTTAGACCTCGGAAAAATCAAGAAACAGGCAGATTTTGCTTGTTTTAACGGTCTTTGCGTGTCTTTGCAGCCCTTGGTTGGGTACGATGTAGCGAAGCCATTTTTATCGAGGCTTAACAATAATAATTTTTTAGAGGATAGAATAATGAAAAAAAGTTTATGTTTGTTGCTGAGTATCTTGATATTCTTGGCTGGTTGTGCTGGTAGAGAAGCTAATCCTATTGCAATCTATCTGCCGGGCGATGAAAACCGAAGCTGTGAAGGCTTGAAAGCGGAAGTTGCTCAACTTCAAGCTGATATGCAACGGTTGCTCCCAAAAACAAACAAGGGGGTAACAAACACATTATGGGCTACGGCTGGTGTGTTCTTAATTGTACCATTTTTCTTTATGGACCTCAAAGATGCTGAAAAAATTGAATTTGATGCAATGCGAAGGCGGCACAACCGCCTTCTCATTTACGCCGCAGAAAAGAACTGTGACATGGGCGGAGTAACAGCGGAGAGAATCCTATCAATAGAGGAGCGAAAAGCAGCAACCAAAAAACAAACTGGAGACAAAGCGGTTGACAGCAAAGAAACAAACTAACAAATGAAATGATGGGGATAAAAAAATGTCCTTTTGTTAAGGAGATAAAAATGAAACGAATGTTGTTGAAAAAAATTGTAATGAGTGTATTGGCTTTGGCTAGTTTGAGTGTGTTTTTGCTTACCAGTGGTTGTGCCGCAAATGCTATCAGGATGGTACCGACAGATTTTGAAGTGGTAAATAAGCACCATCATACTGTCAGCATAAATGAATCGATAGGGGGTAGAGAGACTAACCCTCTGTGGACTTCGCAAGTGTCAAACTCAGCGTTTACCGAAGCTTTAAGCAACGCCTTGGCAAAATCAGGTGTTTTTCAGGCTGTTATAAAGGGTGGTGGTGCGGACTATCTTCTTGATGTCACGATTCTGGACTATGACCAGCCGTGGATAGGAATTGATATTGATATACGCATGAAGACAAAGTGGGAGTTGGCTGACGCAAAGACACTTGTACCTGTTTGGTCAGACACTTTTGAGACAACTTATAGGGCGAAGTTGTCTGATGCACTTATTGCAGCGGAGAGGTTGCAAAAAGCAAATGAAGGCTCTGTGCGAACCAATATCAAAGAAGGTATCAGACGACTATCATTACTGAGCCTATAATTGGTAGGGAATCATGGTAGAGTAAGAAAAACCCCGCCACGCTCTTACTGCTCGGCCTCGGTGGTTTGTTGCTTCATCGTAGCAGAGGATAAAAAACATACTATATGAAAGATGTAACTATGTTTGGTTTTTTCAAAAGGAAAAAAATAGGCGGAGAGATAGCTTTTTATGGTTTACAGGAGTGGTGGCTCAACACTTTTACACCACAAGAACAGGCTTATATTGCCAGAAAATATTAACCACTTGGGGGGAATAACTCTAATGGTCTAATCACAGGTTGTATATCATGGAGTTCGGGTTCCGTTGTTTCATTTCTCCAATGTTTATCGGGGTGGTTCAATAATCCGCAAGACAGGCATATATCTGTAAGAATTTTAAAAAAGGCTGAAGAATTAAGTAAACAAATCCCTACCTCAGTATCAAGACCAAGTAATTCTCACAAAAATGATATTCCGGCAAAACTAAGCAAGCAAGAAGCCGACAACATCATTGATAAACATTTTTTGTATTATGAGACGATTAAGACTTACTATCGTGAACGTAATTCTAACCCCAATGCTCTTAAAAAAGCTATTGCAGCATGTCAGAACCAAATCACTTTGGCTCCTTTAACAGCAAAAGCATTTCGTAAGGAGTGGAGAGGTGAACCGCTTCCTGCACATACCGGATACAAGCAACTTGCTATTATTTTGGAAAAGCAAAAACAATTCCATGAAGCATTAACTCTTTGTAAAGAAGCGTTAAAAGCAAAATGGAATGGGGACTGGGAAAAGAGAATTGAGCGTTTGGACAAGAAGCTTAAAAAAATATCAAAACTAAACTCAGGTGAAAGAAACGAAATCACAAAAAAGTTAGCATAATAGATCAAAATCAACAACGAAATTTCCCCGTTGAATCGCTTCGTAAACCTTGCTTAACCAATTATTCCTTTACATCCGGCAATTGCAGGTTAAAATCAGCAATTATGTTCTGCTCTTGATACCGAAAGGCAAGAGTAACAGAGAAAACAAATTAAACCTAAATGAAGGAACCATATTATGCCTACTCGACAGACAAGACTTTTCGAGCGATCACCACATAACCCTATCATTTCGCCTTTAGATCTTCCTTTTCCAGCGGCAGCTGTACTAAATCCCGGTGCTTCCGAACAGGGTGATGAAATTGTGCTACTACTGCGCGTTGAGGACCATGCTGGGCACTCGAATATCTATGTTGCGCGTAGCAGGAACGGCGTAACAGATTGGAGATTTGAGTCAGAGCCAATACTTCGCTACGGTGAACAAGACTGGCGGTACGAACAGTGGGGTTGTGAAGACCCACGCATCACGTATTTAGCAGCGGAGAAGCGCTGGTATATTACCTACACTGCCTACTCGCCCAACGGAGCTGCTGTGGCATTGGCGTATACTGAAGATTTTGTCCGTGCTGAACGAATCGGGCTGCTGTTTTCTCCAAACAACAAAGATGCAGTACTGTTCCCGCAAAAATTTGGTGACCGATGGGCAGCGCTCCACCGTCCAGATGCCGGCGGTATGGAACACATCTGGTCAGCTTATTCTCCCGATTTGGTGCATTGGGGTGAACCACACTGTGTGCTGCCTGAGCTTGGTGGTGCTGCATGGGATGGTGCCAAGGTAGGTGCAGGACCACCTCCAGTTCTCACCGAACACGGTTGGCTTCTGATATATCATGGTGTTAAGGCTTATGGTGGTCAACTTGTTTATCGAGCCGGTGTAGCTCTGTTGGATAAAGACAGACCTCATAAAGTTGTTGCCCGTTCACGAAACTGGATATTCCAAGCCGAGGCACCATACGAACTATCAGGTTTGACACCAAACGTGGTGTTTCCGACCGGCCTTCTAATTCGAGGCGATGAGTTGTGGATGTACTATGGAGCTGCGGATACTTGCACATGTCTGGCGACGGCTAAATTAGACGAAATTATGGCAATTCTTACAACTTAAAGCATTATTAATGGAAAGTCCCTACAACTGTGCTACAACCCAAAGGTCAAATAGTGTGAGAAATCGCAAAAGTTGTAAATCTATAAGATTTGTAATATCAGAGACTTAAAGAATCCTTATAAAAGGCAAACATTTTATATATCCCAATGCTGAGAGCCTTTTATGAATTTGTTTTGCAGTATTATTCCGACAAAGGTGGGTATGATGAGCAGTACGGGCAGGAACCAGTTGTTAGTATAAAGCGCTTCTCTTATGCTTTCTGTTGGTGGGTCCTGGAGCTGTTCGTACTGGTAAAAGAGCGAAAGCATCCCGGTTGTAATGAGGATTCCACCACCGAGACTGGTAAAGAGCATAACGGCGATTTTGAAAGTAATAAATGCAATCATTCCTCCCGCGACGGCACCGATAACAGCACCGGCCCAGATGTATTGTTCGGGCAGTTTGAAGGCGTACCATATTCCTCCGGTGAGGACGCCTCCTGCGACGGCTCCGAGGATGCTGACGGCCCACCGCATAAGCGGTATTGAGATGCCCGCAACGACGAAGAGTCCGACGATTCCTCCCCAAAGCTGCTGGTCGAATTGTTGTCCTATTTTGATACCAGCGAACAGACCGATTAGGGCAAAGCAGATGACGACGAGGAGTTTGAAGATTCTCCAGCCATACATGAGGTAAACGACACCGAAGGAGACGGCGATGACGGCCTGTAGCCAATCGAGAGTGCTTATCTGTTCCCAGATAGCATCAAGAGGGACGTACTGTAGGTTGGGAGCAGTTTCGGTTGTGTTTTCCACTGTCTGTGCCAGCAGTGTAAGATGTTCCATTTTTTTCTCCTTGGTTTCAAGAGGTGCGCCAGTTTGCTGTAGCTTTGTCGGTTTGCTGCGGGGTTTTATCCTGTCGTTTTTTTAGTATCGATTTTTTTGTGGTGTATTTACAAAGCATTAGTTGTTCGAGAGTACCGAAGATTACCATTGCCGCGAAGACGAACATAAAGAACGGGGTTCTTGTACAAATACCGGTCAAAGGAGCGCTGCCTTTGAACAAGAGCAGCATTGTCATTCCGAGGAAGATAGAGATTGTTCCTAAAGTAGCACAGCAGAAGGCGGAGGCGATAGGCCAGAAGAAAAAGCCTACAATTGTGAAGATGACGGCCAGTGCGAGGATTATCAGCCAGTTGTATGGGGGCATCTGAGGGCAGGCGTGTTTTATCATTGAGTTGAGGTCGTGAGCGTATGCCTTTATTACCTGCATTGTTTGTTGTACGGTGTAAGTCTGGCCTTGTATCTGGCTTTGATGTTGTGCGGTTTGTGTAGAGTATTCAGATTTATTCATGTATGGTCTGGTCATGATTGCGAGGCTTAAGGCGACAGCTAAAGCGCTGGCGAGGACGGCGAGGAATATTTTTTCGAACTTTGTCGCGATGACGGCGCCTATGGCAGCGGTGAAAATGGTCAGTGTGATGTTGTGTCCTGAGGTAAGAAAGGCGCAGAGTCCGCCGCAGAGAGCACCGACGGCAATTAGGAGTTGTTTTCTTAACCCGAGTCCTCCGAGCCAGATAAACAATCCGAGCAAAACAGCTGTTATTCCAATGCCGACCAGAACAACGGTGTTGAACTGAGTAGCGGCCTGTTCAAAATGTCGAGTAATTTCGAGCATAGTGTTTTTTAAACCGTAAGGTCGTAAGCGCGCAGATTAGCACCTTTTTATTATTAATTTATCGGCCTGTTTATGCAATTTGCGTTAAATAGTTGCGGGCATTGTTGGGTTGATTTTAGGGTGGTGTTTAAAAAGGCTTTATTTTGTGGATACGGGGGGGGGGCATGAATGCGGATGAGAGGAGTCGAACCTCCACGAGCGTTAAGCCCACAGGCACCTGAAGCCTGCGCGTCTGCCAATTCCGCCACATCCGCGGCCGACGATAATTATAGGCGGCTT
>Ga0307377_10004026_pt1 | contig 16246 bp, 17 predicted proteins | sample TR3MG_FD_202535 | JGI IMG/M metagenome (GOLD analysis project Ga0307377, IMG submission 202535) | Soil microbial communities from Risofladan, Vaasa, Finland - TR-3 | ecosystem: Environmental > Terrestrial > Soil > Coastal area > Acid sulfate soil | place: Finland: Risofladan, Vaasa | collected... | reverse complement strand
ATGAGTGCTCCCGGATCCCAGGAGACTTGGGGTACCACTCGACAAGAAGTGACGGCCTTGCTCGATTCTCGTGCGGGAAGTCGAGTATATTTACAGGTATCGGCATGCCAGTGCGCCGAAAACGTATCAGGTGACCGGGCCCGTCCTGGAGCTGACGGACGACGCCATCGTCGTTCAGAAGGGGAAGGACAAGTGGGAGATCGCGCGTGGCAAGGACGCGAAGGCGAAGGAAACGAAGAAGAAATAACCCCCGGGAAGTCCACATGTCGAAACCGGTTCGTTGGGCGATCGGCCTTCTGACGTTCGCACTGTTTTCCTGGGTCGGGATCCTGCCAGCAGCGGAGAATCCTCCCGCCGATCCGCGGAATGCGATCTACACGGTCGAACGCCGGCCGGTTCCGCTGCGCGACGGACGCCACGAGGCGGAAGCCGCGCCCGGATCCGCCGCGAAAGCCGTCACTTCCGTGTTCGGAGAACCGGCGTTCGGGGACCTGGACGGGGACGGCGACGAGGATGCGGTCCTGCTCCTCGTGCATGACCCGGGCGGCAGCGGAACCTTCTACTACATCGCGGCCTCGATCAACGAAAACGGCCGAAGCCGGGGAACGGAAGCGGTGTTCCTCGGCGACCGGATCTCCCCGCAACGGATTGGGATCCGGAACGGCGTCGTTGTCGTCGATTACGCCGATCGCCGTCCCGGCGAGCCGATGTCCACGCCGCCGTCGATCGGAACGACGAAGTGCCTGACCTTTCAGGCCGGCCGGCTGGCGGAGATCCCGTGTGACATGGGATCCTTGCTGAAGCAGGGAAAGCGATGAAACCCCGCTTGGGGAGGTTTACGGGGAGGCTGCTTACAGTCCACCGCCCCAGCGGTATTGCCAGGCGATTCCGCCGAGGTTGTAATCGCTGCCGGTGCGGGTGGACACGCCGGTGCTGGCGTAGAGTTTGATCGAGTGGTTCCGGTCCACGGGCAGTGCCAGGGTGGCCCCGAAACGCGAATTCCCCTGCACATCATCGCCTCGCACGCCGCCGACGGTCGTGCGCCCGCCGTAATCGTAGGTCCCGTCCAACGCACCCCACACGCCGCGCTCAAAGTGGTAGATGACGTGCGCCTGCGTGGTGAACACGGGGTCCTGCTCGAGGGTCGTTCCGCCGTAGTAGTCTTCGTTATTGGTGAAGAAAATCACGCCGGTGGTAAGTTCCAGCGTGAGTGGGCCGTATGCCTTGGAGATCCCGATGTCGGGCTTGATGTACCAGCGGTTGGAGCCGAGGTTCACCAGCCTGCTGGAGTCGTATTGGCCGACGGGCGCGGACACCTGGACGCTTGCACCGATGACCAGATCCTGCCGGTAGCCGGCGAACTCCTGCATCGAAAGCGCGGGAGCGCCGTAGAAGTTCACCGAGAAGCGGAAGCGCGGGTCGATCAGCCCGGAAATCTCGCGTTCCGCCGGTTGACCGTCAACCATCGCGGTTCCGGACAGCTGGGAATACGGCAGTACGACGTCGAACTTCCCGGACTTGCCCCACACATCCAGAGTCCGGGCGTAGGCGAGGACTTCGGTGTGGATCCGCAGGTGGGCGTCCTTTATCGGCGACGACGGATTGGTCGACAACCCACCTTCCGAATACGCGTAGCCCGCGATCAGGAAATTGAGCCCGACCGGTGCATTGGCATAAGCCCTCGGCTCGAGTTCCGCCGCACATGCTCGTGTGGCGGCAAAGACAAGTGCGACTATGCACAGCATCGCGCCTGCGCGTGCGACCACGCCCCGTTTCGCCAAGCCGAGCCGCATCGTGCGACCTCTTCCCGAAGGATCCTGCCCGCCGCCGTATCCGGCGGCTTTTCCATGCCAGTATATGGACCGTGTGACGGTATGCAAAACGAAATCCATATCCACTTGGAGAGGCTTGCGCGGGACAGGCAGTTCAAAGGTGTATAATTCCCCGATGGAATACCGACGACTCGGAAATACCGGCCTCACCGTCTCCCGAATCTGTCTCGGTTGCATGAGCTACGGAGATCCCGACGCGACAGTTGCGGGGTCGACCCTGCGCTGGGAGTGGGCGCTGCGAGAGGACGGGGCGCGGCCGTTCTTCAAGCGCGCCATCGAGCTTGGCATCAACTTCTTCGACACCGCCAACGTGTACTGCTTCGGGTCAAGCGAGGAGATCACCGGCCGCGCGCTTCGCGAGTTCGCTCGCCGCGAAGAGGTCGTCATCGCGACGAAAGTCTTTGGGGTGATGCGCCCCGGTCCGAACGGCGGAGGTCTCTCGCGCAAGGCGATCCTCCACGAAATCGACGCGAGCCTGAAGCGGCTCGGGACGGACTACGTCGACCTCTACCAGATTCATCGCTGGGACAACGCGACGCCGATCGAAGAGACGATGCAGGCGCTTCACGACGTCGTCCGCATGGGCAAGGTGCGGTACCTGGGTGCGTCGTCCATGCATGCCTGGCAATTCGCCAAAGCGCAGCACGCAGCGGAGAAACACGGCTGGACCCGCTTCGTGTCGATGCAGAACCACTACAACCTCCTCTACCGCGAGGAGGAGCGCGAGATGGCGCCCCTCTGCCGCGACCAGGGAGTCGGGTTGATCCCGTGGAGTCCTCTCGCGCGAGGTGCCCTGGCACGCGCGCCGGAGGCGAAGGGAACGAACCGGTCGGAGACGGATCGCGTTATCAAGACGCTTTATTCATCGACGGCCGAGGCGGACCAACGAGTGCTCGCCGCGGTCGACAAGTTGGCGAAGACGCGGAACGTGCCTCACGCCCAGATCGCCTTGGCCTGGCTGCTGCAGAATGACGCCGTGACGGCCCCGATCGTAGGGGCGACGAAGATGGGGCACCTCGAGACGGCGGTCGGCGCGCTCGACGTTCAGCTGTCCGGAGAGGAAGTCGCCGCGCTGGAGGCGCCCTACGTGGCGCACCCCATCGCGGGTTTCAGCTGAGAGGAGCGAACGCAGGGCCTCCCCTCGACTATGCCCGCCCCCATGGGAACGATGATCTCGGCGGAAGTTTCCCACCGGCTTGCCGGAGGGCCTCGGCGATGCGCAGCCCCTCGTTCCACTTGGCCATACGCTCCGAGCGCGAGAAAGAACCGACCTTGAGCTGCTTCACGCCCCACCCCACGCCGAGATGAACGATGGTGACGTCCTCCGTTTCGCCCGATCGGGCCGACACGATGCTTTCCCATCCGGCCGCACGGGCAGCTTCAAGCGCGGCACGGGTCTCGGTCAGCGTGCCGGCCTGATTCGGCTGGATCAGTGCCGTGTTGCAGGCCCCACAAGGAACATGGCATCGCGCCAGGTTCCCTTTTTTCCTGCCCCACGCGGTTGACTTCGATCGGTATCAGGGTAGACTATCAGGAACCGTCTCATTGAAAACCAGCCTACCCTGTGGGAGGGAAATTTGTCGTATGCAAGACCTCATGCGGGAGTGCAGCCTGTAACGCATCGCTGGAGAAAAATCACCGTCTCGGATATCGGTTTATCCTCCCCCACGCGCCTGGAAAAAGGGAAATTGTCAGTAGATGTCGATGAGTTAACTCGCCTGCTGCGATCCGATCCCAACATTCAGGATGTCAGGTTTGCGATCGCCCTTCCCGGGGAATCGGTTCGCATCATTCCCGTAAAGGATGTCATCGAACCCCGTCTGAGCCTGATCCCGGGGCATCCGGTTTTTCCCGGGGTGCTTTCCACATGGGATCCGGCCGCCGCCGGGATTCCCTCCGGGGAGATTGCGTCGTTGTGCGGGATGGTGGTGACCACCGTGGGTTCGATCGTGGGCTTCCAGGAAGGGTTGATCGACATGTCCGGTCCGGGCGCCCGATACTCGCTTTTTTCCCAAAAGCGCCACCTGGTGCTGGATATTACCGTGAAAAAGGGAGTGGGGCGGCACGATCACGAAAAAACGATCCGAATGGGCGGGCTGAAAGCCTCCGATTACATCGCCAGATCCGTCATGGACAAGCCGTTTCCCTCCGACAGCCACGAAACCCTTGTCAACCCGGAAACTCCGGGCTCCCCTGCCTCCCCGAAACGCGCCGGACGAAACGGGAAGCCCCGGATCGCGTACTTGTACATGCTCCAATCCCAGGGCCTTCTGCATGACACGTACTATTGCGGAGTGGATGTCAAAACGATGCCGCCCAGGCGAATCGTGCCGACGGAAGTGCTGTTCGGCGCCATCGTCTCCGGAAATTGCGTTTCGGCGTGCGACAAGAACACGACGTATCATCACCAGAACAACCCCATCATCCTCGAACTCCTGCGGAGACACGGGTCGGACTGGGATTTCGTTGGCTGCGTCATCACCAATGAAAACGTTACCCTGGGCGATAAGCAGCAGTCGTCCACGTTGGCGGCCGAGCTCATCACGTCGCTTTCTCCCGACGGCGTCGTCGTTTCCAAGGAAGGTTTCGGCAATCCCGACGCCGATCTCATGATGAACTGCGCAAAGATCGAGGCGCACGGCATCAAGACGGTTCTGCTCACCGATGAATTCGCGGGACAGACCGGCGCCTCGCAATCCCTGGTCGACGGCCACCCGAAAGCCGATGCCATCGTTTCCACCGGAAATGCCAATGAAGTGGTCGTTCTTCCGCCGATGGAAAAGGTCATCGGCGACGACCGCGTCCTCACGGAACTGGCCGGCGGCTCCAGCAAATGCCGTCTTCCGGATGGCAGCGTCGCCATCGAGCTGCAGGCGCTCATCGGTTCCACCAACCAGCTGGGATTCGAAGGAATGTCCTCGAGGTTCAAGTAGATGGCCAACGCCACCCGAAACGGGAAATACCGGATCGTCCATTACGTGAATCAGTTCTTCGGGGGCGTGGGGGGCGAAGAGAAGGCGGACTGCGAACCCTACACGATCCAGGGCCCGCAAGGGCCCGGCCGTCTCCTGGAGAAGATGTTTCGCGAGGCGAACGCGGAAGTCGAAATCGTCGCCACGGTCGTCTGCGGGGACACCTATTTCGCCGGGAACCAGGAAAGCGTACTCCGGAAATTGATTCCCGTGATCCAGGGACACCATCCGGACCTGGTCGTTGCCGGGCCGGCGTTCAATGCCGGGCGATACGGAATGGCCTGCGGCGGAATCTGTTCGGCCTTGGAACCGCTGGGCATCCCTTCCGTCACCGCCATGTACAAAGAGAATCCGGGCGTGGACCAGTACAGAAAGACGGTTCTGATCGTCGAATCCTCCAACGCCGTGACCGGCATGGAAGATGCTGTCCGGAAAATGGTCCGGCTCGGCATCAAGAGGTTGCGCGGAGAGGAGATCGAGTTCCCCAAGGCCGAAGGGTGCTTCGAGCAAGGCATAAGGAAAAATTTTTTCCACGACGAGCCGGCATACCGGCGTGCCATCGCCATGCTGCTTCGGAAGATCGGCGGAGACCCGTTCGAAACCGAATATCCGATCCCCTTTTTCGACCGTGTCGAGCCGCAGCCGGCCCTTGCCGGACTGAAAGGGGTGACCATCGCCCTGATCACGTCCGGCGGCATCGTGCCCACGGGAAATCCGGACCATATCGAGAGCTCGAGTGCTTCCAAGTACGGGAAATATTCCCTGGAAGGGCTGGAGATGCTGGAGGAAAAAACCCATCAGTCCGCTCACGGCGGGTATGACAACTCCTATGCCAACGACGATCCCAACCGGGTGCTTCCCCTCGACATGATGAGGGAACTGGAAAAGGAGTTGGGCTTCAAGTCGCATGAATGGTATTACGCGACCGTGGGAAACGGAACCTCGGTGGACAACTCCCGGAAATTCGCGAAGGAGATCGCGGTCGAACTGGTCCGGGACGGAGTCCAGGCCGTCATCCTCACTTCCACTTGAGGGACCTGCACTCGTTGCGGGGCAACGATGGCAAAAGAGATCGAGCGCGCCGGGATCCCGGTGGCGCACATCTGTTCCATCATCACCATATCCCAGACCGTGGGTGCCAACCGGATCGTTCCGGCCGTCGCCATACCCCATCCGCTGGGAAACCCCAGACTGCCGGCGGAGGAAGAGAAAGAAGTGCGGCGGAACCTGTTGAAGAAAGCGCTTGCCGCGCTCCAGACGCCCATCGAAGAGCAGACCGTATTTTCATGATACCGACGAAAGGCGGGGGTCCACCCAGGTGAGTCCGGTAGAGCATCTCGCCGAAGTCGGCGAGGGGGATTTCGAGAAAGAGGTGATGGAGTCGGGGGTTCCGGTTCTCGTGGACTTTTTCACTCCTCCGTGCGCTCCCTGCAAAGCGCTCGTTCCCGTCCTGGAGCGGACAGCCGGGAAATTCCCGAACGCCAAGGTCGTCAAGGTCAACGCCTGGAACAACCAGGCCCTTTGCGCCCGGTTCAAGATTGTGGGCGTTCCGGCGCTTCTTTTTTTCAAGGGCGGACAAAACGTTCTCCGGATCGACGGGTTCGACGACTCGACCGAAAAACGGATCGAAGACGGCTTGAGGGATCTCCTGGAGAACTGATGTGAGTGGAAGCGATGTCATCATCCGGAAATGTTCCAATATCCTCGTCCACCTTCCCGATTTCGTCCGACACGGCTCCAAGCCATCCAGAGAGATCAGGAAGCATCCGGATCTCGAGGGAAAGATAAAAGGTCGTTTGCGAACCTATCAGGAAGCCGTGTTCTACGCTCCCAACCAGGTTTTCATCGGAAATATGGAGCCGGACACGCTTCGAACGCTGGAGCAGCCGTGGTTCCGCCATCTCTTGAATCGTGACGGCGCGTTCGGCCGAACCGGCCCGTTCGGGGAGATCATGCCCCAGGAGGAGTTCTATGCTCTCCTGAAAGCGGCGACGGATGAGTCCTCCTATGATCTGGTCTGGCTGGAAAACCGGTTTTTGAATGAAATCGTTTTGCCGGCGATCGCCAGACATCCCTTGTGCCGATCGGACGATCTGCTTCAGAAGTTGCGCCGCGGTAAAAGCATGGAGGAAATCCGCGGGAAAATAGACCAGGACCAATCGGTGCCTCTCTACCATCAGGGTGCGCTGATCGGCTGTTTTCAGCGGCATCATGACGAGGACGAATCGCTGCAGGCCCTCGTGCTGATGGAGAACCTGATGACCAAGGCTTCGGCGTTCCTGGCGCTCCGGCATCTGCTCGACGGCTCGGAATGCGATGCGTCGGAGATCGATTTCATCATCAGCTGTTCGGAGGAGGCAGCCGGGGACCGGTATCAGCGGGGCGGCGGAAACCTGGCCCGCGCCATCGGCGAAATGGCCGGGTGCCGCAACGCCATCTCCTGTGACGTCAAATCCTTCTGCGTCGGCCCCCATTACGGCATTCTTCATGCGGCCGCCCTGGTAAAGGCGGGATTGTTCCGGAAGGTGGCCGTCGTGGCCGGGGGATCCCTTGCCAAGCTGGGGATGAAATTCCAGGGGCATCTCGAAAAGGACATGCCGGTTCTGGAGGACGAGATCGGGGGAGTGGCCTTCCTGGTGACCGAAGACGACGGCCATTCGCCCGTCCTTCGGCTCGATCTTCTGGGGAAGTACCCGATCGGCGCGGGCGGGTCGCAGCAGCGCATCCAGGAATGCCTGATCCTGGAGCCGCTGAAAGCCCACGGATTGAAAATGACGGACATCGACCGCTACGCCACCGAATTGCAGAACCCGGAGATCACCCTGCCGATCGGCCAGGACGACATTCCCCTGAAGAACTACCGACTGATTGCGGCGTTGGCCGTCCGGCAGAAAGAGATCGAAAAGTCCCAGATGAACGAATTCATCGAAAAGCGCGGACTGGTCGGCTTTGCGCCGACGCAAGGGCACATCCCCGCCGGCGTCCCCTATATCGCTCACGGAATCCGGGAAATCCTGGAGGGGAAGAAGAAGCGGATCATGATCGTGGCCAAGGGAAGCCCGTTCCTGACCCGGATGACGAACCTGTCGGACGGCCTTTCCTTCGTCCTGGAAAGGAATCCGAAACATGCGGAGGGAGAGAGAGATGCTTGAGGGGAAAAAAGTGATCGCCTTCGGGGACGGCCAGGAGATCAAGGCCGAGTCGCTGAAAAAGTGCCTGGAGGCGGCCGGGGCGCAGGTCGTACTGGTCCGGGACGCCTGTTTCGTCTGAACGGCCGCCCTGGCGCTTGACTCGGCGAGTCAAGAAGAGATCAGAAAGGCGGCGGCGGAACACGGGGCGGAGGACCTGATCGTGGTGTGGGGGATCACCAACGAGCAATTCCTCGAAGTCGGCTCCAGGACGGTCATGGAGGGCGACCCCAGCTGGTCCGGCCCACTGGCGGGAGAGGCCTTGCACCTGAAGGTCTTCCATGTGCTGGAACCGGAAATCAGGAATCAGATTCCTCCGGAGGTGTACGAGGAGGAGTTGATGCTTCTGGAACTTGCGGTCGGTGATGAAAAGATTTGCAAAACGATCGCCATGATGGAGGGGTTCCGCGCTCAACCGGTAATCAGGTGAGCCGGCTCCGTACAAGGAGAAGTTCATACGCGAAGTGGACACCCGATGCCCGATATCGGAGAATCTGCTGAACGTAACGCCGATGGAAATCGTAATCGAGTAAGCAGTCCCTTCCCCGCAAGATATCCGTCTCGACAGAAGGCGTGCGATGATAAGCGGATGAATGCCACTTCCGTAGTCCGAAAGCTGGAGGAAACGGAAACCACAAGGCGTCAAATCCGCACCCTCCTGGAGGAGGGGCCGCACACGGCAAAAGAGATCTCCTCCTCCGTCCACAGGTCGGAAAAAGAAGTCGAGCATCACCTGGAACACCTTCGGAAAAGTCTTCGCTCCGAGGGGCGACAGCTTGACCAGATTCCTGCCGCGTGCCGAGGGTGCGGGTTCGTGTTCAGGAAACGGGACCGGCTCAAGGCGCCGTCCCGGTGTCCCGTCTGCAAGGGGGAAGCGATCTCCGACCCGTCTTTCCGCGTGGAAGGGAGTTAGGCCCTCCGCCAAGCGGGGAGGAAGTGACAGCGGAACGAGGAGGCGCTGCGTGGAAGCCAGAAGCTGCTCGCGCTGTATATCCGTCACTCACCCGTATACACCTGGATCAAGGTGCGGGCATTACGCACCGCGATCCCATCTTTCCCCCCGGCGAAGGGCCCTGTCACGTTCCGTCACAGATCGGTGATGAGCCGGTTCTCGGGAGATCTGCCGATGGTCGCCCCGAATGCGTCCAGGATGTCCGAAATCGTCCGGAAATCGCTCGTTGTAGTGAACGGCAGGTCCACGGAACCGCTTTGCTCCAAGGCGTCGAGAACGGTTTTTACGGTGATCCCGCGGATGTCGCGGGCGGGTTGATAGGCGGCCTCCTCGTCCCTCTCCGTTTTCACCTCGGAAAAGAACCCCGCGGCGGAAAAATCCGCGAGGATCCGGTGCACGAGGAGGGAAGGCATGTCCAGGGCGCTCACTATGCGGGAAGTAGTGAGCGGCTTTTCCCCCGCGGAAAAATTCTGTAACACGAGGCGGGCAACCAGCAGGGAAAGGATCTTTTTATGGTGCGGGCTGACATTCTCGGATCCTTCGTGGAATCCGTGGGTGTCCACGTTCTGCACCGCGAAAGAGATCTCCGACCCCATGAGGATAATCAGCCAGCTGAGTTGCAACCACATGAGGAAGAGCGGGAGGGCGGCGAAGCTTCCGTAGATGGCGTTGGCCTTCGCCACACCGACCTGGAACGAGATGTAGGCCCACTGGGTCGCCTGGTACGCTGTCCCCGCCGCCACGGCGGCGACGAACCCGGCCTTCAGCCGGACCCTCGTGTTCGGCATGTAGATGAAAATGAAGGCGAACAGCACCCAGATCAGGACGAAGGGGATGGTATTCAGCAGGACGAGGATCGGCGCCGACGGCAATCCCCATTGGGACAGTTCCCCGGCGATGGACTTCAATTGGCTCACCATCGTGACCGTCAGGCTGCTCGACATGATGAAGATGATCGGGCACACGATCGCAAGGGAAAGGTAGTCGGTGCATTTGCGCGCGATCGTACGGGGCTTCTCGACTTTCCAGATGGTGTTGAAGGAATCCTCGATGTGTCCCAGCACCTTGACGACCGACCAAAAAAGAAGGGCGACCCCGATTCCCGCGATAACGCCCCCCTTGGTCTTCTGAAGCATCGAGTCGGAGAATTCGAACACCTTCAACAGCACGTCCGTCTGCCCGGAAAATTTCACCAGGAGCTGGGCTTGCAGCTTCTTGTCGAAGCCGAATCCCTTGGCGATGCCGAAGAACAAGGCGATGACCGGCACGACGGAAAGCACGGAGTAAAAGGTGAGCGCCGAAGCCCTCATCACGCACTGGTCCCGCTGGTATCCGCGGATCGCCAGCAGGAGGATTTTCAGCGCCCTGATGAAGAACGCCTTGGAACGGGAAAGGCCCTTTTCCGGAAGGGACCAGATTCCTGTATTGAGGAAAGCGAGGCTGGAATTCAGTTTCTCCCTCATGGCGTCAGTATACCCCCATCAAGCGCGGATTGCTTTTCCCGGACAATTGATGCCAGTCAATGAATCCTCCAGGGTTTCAGTGAATGATGGACGAAAACCAGGGGAGGTGTCCGCATGGGCAAGGTCACGCTGATCACCGGGGCGACGTCCGGGATGGGGAAGGCAATGGCCCTCTTGCTTGCGGGCAAGGGATACGATGTTTACGCGGGGGCGCGGAAAACGGCGGATGGGGAGGCGTTGGTCGCAGAGGCGAAGGGCCGGGGGATCCCCCTCAAGACCGTGCTGGTGGACGTCACGGACGACGGTTCCGTCCGCGCCGCCGTTTCGCGCGTGGCGAAGGAGTCCGGAAGGCTGGACAACCTCGTCAACAACGCGGGGTTCGGGCTCCTGGGGACGGTGGAGGAGGCGACGGACGCGGAGATCCTGCGCCAGTTCGACGTCAACGTCTTCGGTGTGGGCCGGTTGTGCCGGGCGGTACTCCCCCTGATGCGGGCCCAGCGGTCGGGAGTGATCGTCAACATCTCCGCGTGGCTCGGGAGAATGGGGTTTCCGCTGTTGGCGTACTACAACGCGAGCAAGTACGCCGTCGAGGCGATCACCGATTCCCTGCGGTACGAAGCGGGGCCCTTCGGGATCCGGGTCCACTCCGTGATGCCGGGCCTCTTCGGAACGCGCTTCGTGTCGAAGGGGTTGGTGGCGAACCCGGCGACCGTTTCCCCGGCGTCGCCGTACGCCGCCCTGGCTTCAAAACTCATCCCAGTGGTGGCGAAGAAGATCAATGAGGGGCCGGACCCCGTGGCGGTCGCGGAGGCGGTCCTCCGCGTGATCGAGGATGCCGGTGCCCCGATCCGCACCCCGGTGGGTGTCGAGGCGGAAACGTTCGTCCCTATGGCGAAGCAGTTGACGGACGAGGCGTTCGAGGCGAAGGTGAAGGAGATTTTCGGGCTGTAGAGCATCGCGCGAACCAACCCATCCGACCGCATTCCACGCCGACCGGATATCCGGCGTTCCTTGAGGAGGGGACCATGACCACCGTCACCGAGATCGCTCCGGACGTCTATCGCATTTCCGCCTACGAATCCAATTTCAAGCTTCAGTTCAACCATTTCCTCGTCAAGGACAGGGAGCCGCTGCTGTTTCACGCGGGGATGAAGAGCATGTTCCCGGCCGTACGGGAAGCCGTGGCGCGGATCATCGACCCCGCAACGATCCGGTGGGTCGGTTTCAGTCATTTCGAGTCGGACGAGTGCGGTTCCCTGAACGAGTGGCTCCAGGTGGCCCCGCTCGCACAACCGCTTTGTACCGTCGTGGGGGCACTCGTCAACGTCACCGATTTCGCACTCCGGGCGCCGCGCTGGATTCCGGAAGAGGACGTTATCGACACCGGGAAATATCGGTTCCGCCTCTATTCCACCCATCACCTGCCGCACTCCTGGGATGCGGGGATGCTTTTTGAGGAGACGAACCGGACTCTATTCATTTCGGACCTGTTCCTCCATTTCGGCGAAGTGGAACCGCTTGTCGACACCGATGTGGTGGGGCGGGCCCGAAAGGCGATGATCGACTTTCAATCCACTCAATTGCTGAACTCCATCTCTTACAGTTCCACTACCGAGCGCCAGATGGCCAAGCTGGCCGCACTCCAGCCGAAGACCCTGGCAATCATGCACGGGTCCTCGTTTTCCGGCGATGGCGGGAATGCGATCCGTAACCTGGCATCGGTGATGAAGGAGGTTCTCGGAAAAGAGGGATGATGCCCCCGGTGCCCGACCTCGAGGCGATCCTCAAAGCCGTCCCGGCCGTTTCCGGCCAGGGGCCGCGGTAATGACCAAAGTTCGAAAACTTGAGGAAACGGAAACCACAAGGCGTCAAATCCGCACCCTTCTGGAGGCGGGGTCGCACACGGCGAAGGAGATATCCTCCTCCATCCATAGACCGGAAAAAGAGGTCGAGAGCCACCTGGAACACCTTCGGAAGAGCCTTCGTCGCGAGGGGCGACCGTTGGGCCAGATTCCAGCCGAGTGCCGCGATTGCGGGTTCGTGTTCAGGAAACGGGATCGGCTCAAGGCGCCGTCCCGATGCCCCGTCTGCAAGGGGGAAGCGATCTCCGACCCGTCTTTCCGCCTCGCAGGCGGTCAAGGCTGAGATTCCATCAGAAGAAAACCCCTCGTTCCGTTGGTCTGAAATGGGGGGCAGGTCATCCAGATGACAGTTCGTCCCCCCCTTCCGCCGGGTCAATAGAGTCGGGTAGGGAGGACAACGCTGTTTTACATGCATTGATCGATATTCATGGCAACCCGACCACTGGGAAGTTGATCAAGACGAAGAAGAATAGAATTATTGTTCGTATATGAAAAACGGTGTTGCTATTTGAACGTTCCGTGTTGCATAATTCCCGAACACAATCTTCTTCGGCGGGTCTACGGACCCGCGCGGTCGAGGAGGCTCCCATGAAATACCTGCTTGCCATAGACCAGGGCACCACCAGCAGCCGGACGATATTGTTTGATCTGGAGGGTCGACTCGTGAGCGTGGCTCAACGGGAGTTTCCACAGTACTATCCTCATCCCGGCTGGGTGGAACACGAGCCCGAGGAGATCTGGCAGTCGCAACTCGGCACCATCCGGGAAGTTCTCGCCCGTTCCAGTGTTTCTCCTAAGGAAGTTGCCGCGATCGGAATCACGAACCAGCGGGAAACCACGTTGGTCTGGGAGCGGAAAACCGGTAGTCCGTTACACCGGGCAATCGTCTGGCAGGACAGACGTACTGCCAACTTCACCGATCGACTGCGGCAAAACGGACTCGAGCCCAGGATACGAGAGAAGACGGGGTTGGTCCTCGACCCCTACTTCTCGGCAAGCAAACTTGCATGGCTGCTGGAACATGTGCCTGGGCTGCAAGAGCGGGCCGAGGCTGGAGAGGTTTGTTTCGGAAACGTAGATACCTGGCTCATGTACCGCCTGAGCGGCGGACGGATTTACGCCACCGATGTGACCAACGCGAGCCGAACCCAACTCTTCAACCTCCAAGACCTGGCGTGGGACCCCGAATTGTTGGATGTTTTTGGGATACCCCGCGCCATGTTGCCAGAGGTTAAACCGTCCTCCGGGATATTTGGCGAAACGGATCCTGGGTTGCTTGGCCGCGCGATTGAAATTACTGGAGTGGCAGGTGATCAACAGGCAGCGCTCTTCGGGCAAGCCTGTTTTGAGCCGGGAATGGCAAAAAACACTTACGGTACCGGGGCCTTCGTGGTGATGAACACGGGGCGGAAACCCGTATTTGGTGAGGGGGTTCTGACTACGCTTGCATGGCAAATAGGGAAAACCCCTCCCGTGTACGCATTGGAAGGTTCCATCTTCGTCGCCGGCGCGGCGGTCCAGTGGTTGCGGGACGGGTTGGGGTTGATCCAAAACGCGGGAGAAGTGGAAGATCTGGCCCGCAGCGTCACGAACACGGAAGGGGTCTACTTCGTCCCGGCGCTAACAGGATTGGGGGCTCCCTGGTGGGATCCCTATGCCCGGGGGTTGATCATCGGGTTGACCCGAGGCAGCACAAAAGCTCACATCGCACGGGCCGCGTTGGAGGCGATGGCCTATCAGACCGCCGATGTGATCGATGTCATGCAATCGGCAGGCGGGATTCGGCTCCGGGAGCTCCGCGTGGACGGAGGAGCTGCAGCAAACGACCTGGTCCTCCAGTTTCAGGCCGACGTGCTGGAGACGCCGGTGGTACGCCCGCGCGGAACCGAGGTATCGGCCTTGGGTGCCGCGTATCTCGCCGGTCTTGGCATCGGCTTGCTGGACCTCGAGACAATCGCCGATCATTGGGCGGTCGAACGTCGCTGCGAGCCGCAGATGGATCGGCAGGTCGTTTGCGAGCTTCGCAAAGGTTGGCAGCGGGCCGTGGAACGATCCAGAGGCTGGGCCAAATTCGATGGTCCCAGATGATTGACAGACGGCAGATCCTGTCACGTTTACAGCAGGACGAACCACAGGACCTGCTGGTGATTGGCGGCGGCGCCACTGGATGCGGAATTGCTCTTGACGCCGCGAGCCGGGGACTTAGAGTCGCTCTCGTTGAAAAGAATGACTTCGGAGAGGGCACCAGCAGCCGCAGCACCAAGCTTGTTCATGGTGGAGTTCGTTACCTTGAAGTAGCTGTAAAACACTTCGACCGGGGATATTTCCATTTGGTCAAGGACGCTCTTCGTGAGCGTGCAGTCCTTCTGCGGATCGCCCCGCACCTGTGCGCCCGGCTCTCCCTGGTGACACCGATTTACAAGTGGTCGCAGGTGCCCTACATTTACGGCGGACTCAAGATGTACGATGTTCTTTCAGGATCCATGGGGATCGGTCACAGCCGTCTGTTGGGGCGACGCGAAGTTCTCGGGCATTTCCCCATGCTCAAGGCGGAAGGTCTCAAGGCGGGAATCCTCTACTACGATGGCCAGTTTAATGACGCCCGCATGGCGGTGGCCCTGGCCCTCACGTCCCACGCGCACGGGGCGGTCGTGATCAACCATGCCGAGGCAACGGATCTGGTCAAGGAAGGTGGGAGGATCGCGGGCGCGCGGATCAAGGAATCGTTTTCCGGTGACGAGTTCGAAGTGCATGCCCATTCGGTCGTTAACGCCACCGGCCCTTTTACGGACAGGGTGCGTCGTATGGATGACCGGACTGTCGAACCCATGATCCGGGCGAGTTCGGGGATCCACATCCTGCTCGACAAACGCTTTGCCCCGCCCCACGACGGCCTGTTGATTCCGAAGACGGAAGACGGAAGGGTCTTGTTCATACTCCCCTGGGAAAACCACGCTCTTGTCGGAACCACGGATGAACCCGCGGACATCGCCGAGCATCCCCGCGTTCGGGAAGAAGAAGTGGCATACCTGCTGCGACATGTGCGCCAGTACTTCAACCTGGACGTAACCGAGGGGGACATCAAGTCCAGTTGGTCGGGTCTTCGCCCCCTCGTTTCCAATCCCAAGGCGGTCGATACGGCCCAACTCTCCAGAGACCACGTAATCGAAGTGAGCGGTTCGGGGCTGCTGACCATCGCGGGCGGCAAGTGGACGACCTATCGAAGGATGGCTATGGACATGGTTGATTACGTGGTTCGGGAGCGTGGTCTGAATTGCGCCGGACCATGCCGAACGGACCGGATTGCTGTTATTGGCGGAGCCGCCTACGATTGTTGTGGGAGCAATAGACTCATCGAAACATACGGGCTCCCTCCTGACGTGGCACTCCATTTCAACCGTGCGTACGGGGATCGGTCACCGCTTGTGGCGGAGATGGCGGCTGGGGGCCTCGGAGAACGATTGCATCCTGACCATCCGTTCCTCGAAGCGGAGGTAATTTTCGGTGTTCGTAACGAGATGGCAATGCGGGTCATGGACGTCATGGCCCGCCGCATTCCACTGGCCCTGTTGGATCGCGCCGCTGCTCAGAAGGTCTTGCCTCGTGTGATCGACCTCATGGCCGAGGAGATGCTGTGGGATGCCGGACGACGCGAGGTCGAGGCGCAAATAGCAACAGAGCGTCTGTCGATGGGCTTGTAAAGAGACTCCAGACCAGGACACTGCCATTGGCATCAAGAGGATTTACATGGTTGCCTGGATAGGACTCACGTGATCGTATGTGAACCCATATTCGGTAAAAATGTTTCAGTAACGAATATTTTCAGGCGATAATTTTTCACTTGCAATCATGGTTTCCAAAATGCTATTTGTTTTCAGTATGGGACGGGAAAAATGAGCGACAGCAATAATTTTTTCAAGGAGGGTCCGCAATACAACGGTCCTTCGGTTCAGGGATCGGTGAGCCGGAACTTGTCG
>Ga0307377_10004025_pt1 | contig 16247 bp, 19 predicted proteins | sample TR3MG_FD_202535 | JGI IMG/M metagenome (GOLD analysis project Ga0307377, IMG submission 202535) | Soil microbial communities from Risofladan, Vaasa, Finland - TR-3 | ecosystem: Environmental > Terrestrial > Soil > Coastal area > Acid sulfate soil | place: Finland: Risofladan, Vaasa | collected... | reverse complement strand
CGTAACCCACAGGTGCACATCCTGCTGGTAACCTTCTCCTAATCTAAATCACTATGTGATTTAGTATCGGAGAAAGGTGACCATCGGATGAGCACCGGTGGTTCACAGCGATACTTTTAAAATCAATTTTTGTTATGTTAAGTTAAAAAAATACACAAGAGAATAACTTGTTGTTTCAACAAGGGGTTTAACTAACCTATTCTTTGATATGTCGAGAGGTGCAACGGAGCACGTACCTCTTCTGGTTTACCATTACGCTGATTACCCTTCGGGATCAGCTATGGTATACCAGCATCGGACGAGCTCCTATCGCACCCCCTCGAATACCAAAAGCGATATATAGTTGTGTAAAAAAACATCGCATTATCCTGCAGAGAAACCTCTTTCGAGGATTATTCTTGACCGAACCTCTGACGGGGACTGTGATGTTTTTTTAATTTTAAAATTAATTTTATTTATGTTTATAATTAGTGAATAAAGAAAGAAATATATAAAATAAAGTTTTCATAGACTGATGTTTCGTCAGTTTTTTTGAATACTATTAATTTCACCTGCGCTATGCCAGGTGAAATTAATAGTGGTGGCCGCGGCGAAGAGCGAGACTGGTTAGGTTATTCAGGTCATCTAAAAGTATTCGTGAATAATTCAATTTAGTTTATTTTATATCAATAGTAAAAATCTATAAAGAATAATTTAGATTGATGTTACGTCAGTCTCTTAAATTTATCTCTACGAGATAAAGACATATATAAGAAGCCCGTCCTGGTCCCCGTGTTATATAATCTGGGTAGATGGAAAAATCGGAATAAAAATATTCAATTAGTTTATAGATAAAAAAAACATAAGTAATTAGTCTGTTGTTGCAACAGATAGATGTATCAATAATTAGTTGTACAATTATCACGTGAGAAGATCAAGTCTTCCGGACTTAGGAGTCCTACAGAATTGATCTGCTCCCCGGATAATCACAAATCAATTTTAGTTATGTTGAAAAGCCCTTATTAATATTTGGGCTTTTTTTTAGTTATTAAAAGTTAATTTATGGTATAATAACTTAGAGGAGAATATTTATCAAAAGGAGGAAGTATGAAATTCTTAATAGCAATGATGTTATTAACAATCTCTACCATTTTTGCAGAATTAGAAGAAGGGTTAGTACCCTTCTTTTAGTTATTATTTCAAATAATATGTAATAACTATAATAGACACTTTACGTGTTTCTTTTTTAAACTGTGATGCGATGTTGCGTCGTTGAGGAAACTTTTATTTTGAGATGAGCGGAGGGGCATAAACAACCCCTACCTCAAAAAATGAATTTAACTTAATTATTAAATATAAAATAAAATAAATTTTAAGGAGCATAAAATGTATGAAATTAATTTAGAGAAAATTAAATCTCAAATAAGTGTTACCGAATCATTAGAATTGATAGATAAGGTTGATATTAATGTCAATAATATAATGATCCATACAAACGAAATAACCTGTAAAGATGATAGAACCAATCTATTTCATAAATTAGGAAAATTTGAGATAAAAATACCTTACGAATGTTATAATGAATGTAGAATTGCTGAATTTATAAGAATTAATGTTAAAGGAAAAAGAACAAGAGCTTTTAGTAATAGAAATATGAATGCTCCTCATATATTTGAAAATGGTAAAGTATGTTGGGGTAATGCACGCGCGTCTGTTAAAACAGCTTGTTTGGATTCTGAACTTTATTTATTATCATTATCTATTATAGAATTCTTAAGGACAGCTAATATAGATGATACTGCTGGAGGATATATTGATTCATGGAAAATAGATTTTAAAGGAAAAGTTGATAAAAAAATTCTAAAAAATGATATTAGGAGACTTAAAAATAAAAAGATTCTCAATGAGAATGTTATTAAATATATGATTAAAGGCCATAAAATATACTTCACTAAATATAATGTTAATTATTGCTCATGGATTTCACGACAGGGTAATATTAAAATTTTAGATGGAAATTTAAATATACATACTAAGAAATTTAGATTTTTTAGACAAAACTATATTGATGATACAGACGTATGTTTTTATTTATCAAAATAACTTTTATAATATGATATAAAGTATTATATTATATAACATAAAAAAGGAGTAATTTTGTCAGATACATTTTTATATATTGGTACTAAACTTCAGATAACTGATCCTCAGATAGCTAGTAAATTCAAAGACTTGCGTGAAAAAGGAAATAGTGTTATGTTTTCATTATGGCACTGTTTTGAACATAATAATCAAAATCATGTTATTAAAGAAGATAAACAGGGATAATATAATTGGAGGTTTTAATGTTTGGATTAGGATGGAAGAGAGAGCGTGACGAGGCTTTGGAGAACTTAAAATTCTATGAACGGGTTATTGCTCAAAAAGATACAATGATTGAAAAAGAGAGAAAGATGATGGCTGCATTAGATGATGCAAATAAAAAACTTGATCAAAGAGTCCGTGAAGTTGAATATGGTGTTGAAAGGGATTATAAGATATCAATAAGGAATGAAGTAACTGAGGTTATTGTAGATTTCACAAAAATAGAAATGTCTATTATGCTTGCTGCATTAGCAAATCTTATAAAGACCTCTGCTGTTCCCGAGGACCTTAAAATATATATAAGTCTTAATGATAAGATATTAGGATTTATCAACGATATGAAGGAAGATTTAAGAGTAGGAGATAAAAATGGATCTTGAAGTATTTGTATGTGCTGATGTAGAGACAACCGGTTTAGATCCCAATAAAGATGAGATACTGGAAGTTTCTGCTGTTAAGTTTAATAAAAGAGGTGAGATACTTGATAAGTTCTATCAATTATGCGCACCAATGTCAGGTCAAATATCTGAGAAGATAACCAGTATAAATGGTATAGATATGGAGAAAGTGGCTGGAATGCCGTTCTATTTAAAGGACCAGGTAAGAGAAAGGCTTGCTGAATTTATTGGATCTTATACCCTTATAGGACATAACTTAATTAAATTCGATGCAGGTTTCCTTAAGATAGATGCCAAAAAGATGGAAGACACTCTTGAAATGTCAAGGAAAAAATATCCAAAACAAAAAAATAATCTTGCTACCGCATGTAAAAGAGAGGGTATTAAATTTAATGCTGATGAGGCCCATAGTGCTGAATATGATGTATTAAAAACAATTGAGCTGTATCTTAAGCTTAAAGGTATTAATACAGATGTTCAGATGAATATGTTTGATAAAGGAAATAAAATAAATTTTAAGCCAACCCAGGCTTACAGTTACAGTCGCCTTAATCTCTACCATACTTGTCCATTTAAATGGTATAAGCAGTATATAGAGCATTTACAGGAGCCTGGGCAGCCCTATTTTGCTATTGGACGTATTTGTCATACAGTGGCTGAATTATCAGCTCTTTGGTGCTACATAGAGTCATTTGTAAATAAATTTGATGCCTATGTAAAGAAAGTTGGCAAGATAAGTGCGTCAGATGAAAGTAAGGAAGCTTTAATTAATGATGTTAAGAAGTGGTCCGGTGATGATAAAATAACCAGGAAAAAAATAGGTAGATATCTATATAATTTTCCGTCAAAGATAAGAGAACATACTAAATTTTCTGGTCTTCCAGAGCTTCTTAATGAATTTTCAGAACATTTAAATGAAGATGATTACGAATTACCGACAATGCCTGATCTGGAAACATATCAAGAATTCGTCCAAAAAGCCAAGAATAAAGAAAAATGTGATGATCCCGCAGTTGCTAAAGATTGTGAATATATTCTTAATGGATTTTATGCCAGAAAAGATTTTTCTTTACAAACTGGTGAACTAGCTCTTGCTGAAAGAAAACTTGCTTTTAATAAAGACTGGAAGCTACTTAAAGATTGGATGGATGGAGATGTATTTTTTAGAGGAATTTTAGATTTAATAGAATACCTTGGAGATACAGTAGCTATTACTGATTATAAGACAAGCAGAAAGATGCTTACTTCTGATGAATTAAAAAATGATATGCAGTTTAAAATATACATACTGTTAATATCACATTTTCTTCCAGAAGGAGCAATTAAGAGGCTTATAATCAGACATGATTATATGAGATATAATAAAGTTGTTGAAGCTGAGGTCATGGACTATAAACAGGTAGTAAAAGAAGCTAAATCGTGGATCAATGACACAATAAGTGAAATAGAAGAAAAGCTTATAATTGGACCGGATGAATTTAAGCCTAATAGAAATCAATTCTGTGGAAATTGTTTTTTAGCTAATGAAAACATATGCCCGTTATTCAGTAAAAAGTTTATAAATAATATAGACGATCCAGAAACATTTGCAGTACATGATGTTGATGACTGTAGAACGGCATGGAAACGTGTTGAGGCCAATAAGGCTGAGATAGCTAATCTATCCAAAAAATGTAAAGATTATCTTAAAACTAATGATAGTACAGTTGATATAGATGAGAATGCTAAATTGGACTTTTGGGTAGAGAAAACTGAAAAATATAATTCATATGATTTGATAAAAGTATTAATAAAAAAGAAAGTGAAGATAACCGACTTCATGGGTTTCTTTGGAATGACAAAGGCTAATTTCGAAAAAATGGTTAATAAATTAAAACTTGATTTTTCTGAAGAAGAAAAGAAGTTGTTTATTTCTGAATCTCAGAAAAGTTCGTTTGATGCAAATACAAAAGAAGAAGCTGAGGAGAAGGGATATTTAAATATTTAAGATATATCGTCCTAAAGAGTGCTACTCGACACTCGAAAAGGAGAAGGGATGTATCGGTATTTTGTAATCACAATTTTAGTTTCAGCTAGAACTTATATTTATTTTTGTAAGGGAGATTTGATAACTAAATTTAAAGAGAAGTTTTTCTCTTGATCCTCGCGGTACCCACCCTTTAAACGGGGTGGGTATTTTTTAAAAGGTTAAATTATGGAAAATCGTATGATAGCTCAATTAATAACAAGATCTGTAATAATAGAAGACCCATTGATAATTAGAAGTATTTCCAAAAGTGGAGCTAAATATATCACATGTAAAAAAATAGTTGATAAATCTAAAGAAACAGTTCTTCAATTTAATATTGACAATTCTATTTATTCATCAAGATATAATTATACATTAATTGCTTCTAGAGAAGGATTAAAATTTACAACTCCTGCAGAGTTAGTAAAACATCGTGGAAAATATATAAGAGTTTATCAAGATGTTATGGAATTTGAAGAAAATGAACTGTTCCGTATAAAAGCAGTAGATTTTACATTATCTAAGAAAGAAAGAATAAGACATGATGTTAAAGACCCGTATTTTACTAAAAGCGGAATAATGGTTATCCCAAAATATTACATAAATTATTTTTTAGATAAAATATCTCCATTAATGAACTTATCATTTAATGATAATAATCTAAAACACTTTATTGATGAAAATTTATTAATAGCTTATTTAACCCCATTCGGCCAAAGTGGAATGTGCTATCCGTTATATCCATGCTCTAACGGTTTAAGAACAAGGACTCTTGTAAAATTAATAGATAGTTTAATAAATAAATCCGGTAAAAAAATAGATAGATTTATCTATTCCAGAACAGTAGAGCATGGCGGTAGTAAATATGGTAAAATGTTGTTCGAATATAATGAGGAGAAATAATGAATTATGATGATAAATATTTAGAATATGCTAAAATATTGGCTGAAGTATCAGAAATGGAATCAAGTTTAAGTAATAAAAAAAGATTATTAAATGATATTAAAAGTGAATTAACAGATGAACAAGGATCTTTTGGGTTAGAATTATCAGCTCATGCTATTGCTAATATATCATCAAGACTTGAGATGTTAGCTAATGAGAATTCTAAAATATATAAAGATGTTATGAATCGTGAAAACCCTCATAAATCAATTATATGGCATTCAAATATGAAAGCTTTTATCATAGGTATATTAGCTAATGCTAATAAAAAAGGGGAATTCGAGGAAAAAGAATCTAAAAACAGGCCAGACCATATGGAGATACATTTTTCAATTGAAATCAATAAATGGAGTGATGAAAACAAAAGATTAATTTTTGTAGGAATTGTAGAATCTAATATTGTAAAAACAGGATATTTTAACTGGGAGGATAAGAGCAGATGAAATTAATTGGAGAAATTATAGTAACATTTATAACTCTTATAGGTTATATTATAGGGGTAGGAGCCGTAGGATTAGTTCTTATTGGTTTTATAGGATTAAAGAAGTTAAAAATAATAAAATAATGAGGTATTATGGATATAGAAGAACTTCAGAAATTACTAACAAAAGTATCAATAAGTAATGGTATTAGGTGTAATATTGCAATCTATGAAAAAGGTTCTTTATTTAATCTAAAAAATGCAAAGGTAGTAGATGGGACTTTAATACTTTATCCAGATGATATAGTATTGTAAAAATAGTTCTGTTATTTATTATAATATTAAGGTATATTAATAGTAACAAGATCTTTAACATTAATGGGGTCGAAATAGATTCGACGGGATATAGATTTTATAAGATTTGACCAGGAGTGGGATGGCTCCTTAAAAATCCCAAAACAATAAATGCAAAAACTGTTAATCCAGTTGGCGCTGCCATTTGCTTGGCATGCGCTCCTATCTTAAGCTACTCTCCTGTAGCAGCTTAGTTAGATAGGTCATTTTTCACAGGACCGCTTTATAGATTGTCTCGACTATAAAGTTAAACAAGAGAATATCTTCCGGAAGAGGTACGTTTCAGATCCGTCTGAGGAGGAGAAAACTATCACACTGGAACTATGGTCATAAATGCTTACATTTGACATATTTCGGACCTGGGGGGCAGTTCCCCAGCGACTCCACCAAATATAAGCGAGGGGGTATTAGCCCATGGACGTGAATACGTCTGAACGGTAGATACAAGGGCTACCACCCTTACCGCTTAGAATACGGGAGAGAGAAAGAGACAACGTACACCCTATCATACAGGGGATAGCACCACCCGCTTCGTGTAGTTCGTAACTATACCAATAGTCGGGAGGGCTCAATCTTCCAGGTTCGTCCTGGTTGTAAGAGGCTCTTTAAACTTATGTATGGCCGTAATATAATTCATGAAGACAGCTATGGCATAGCTGTTTTTGCCAGGCATGACCCCTTCTCGCCGAGGGGTTGTGCCGTTTTTTTATATAGGAGAACATATGTATGTAGCTTTTGAAAATGATCACCAGCTATTAATAGGATGCGATAATGTTGACCTACTATCAGCCATGCAAGAAACCATGGATGGTAAGAAAGTTTATATGAAAAATCAGATTATCGTACCATTAAGAGCTGGTCCAAAATTATTCAGGTTTAAAAACACTGGAGATATTAATTTTGGAACTAACGTGAAAGAAAAGATACTTGATATATCTAATGAAATTAAAAGACGAAAAGCTAATATAAAAGTTATTAAAGAAAGCTATAATACTAATAACATACCTTTTAATTATGAATTAAAAGGCATCTACCCACCTCTCGAACATCAAAAAACAATATATCATGCTATCATGCAGAATAGAATATCCGCTATTATAGCTGAAGCCGGAACCTGTAAAACTGGACCCTATTTATGGGCTATTGACGAAAGGATAAGGCGTGGAGAAATTAAAAGATGTTTGGTAATAACGCTGTCACATCTAAAAAAGAATGTGCTTGCGGAAATGAAGATTCAGACCCCTAATTTAAAAGGAGTTGTTCTTGAAAATAGGTCACGATGTGATAAGATCTTAAATAAAAAGTTCAAGTCAGATAAGAAAAATCTTGATTATGACGTTTATATAGCTAATTACGAGAGTATGTTCACCTTAGTTGAACTATTTGATGATAATTTCTTTCAGTTTGTTATAGCTGACGAAGCCCATAGAATAGGATCGCCAAAATCTCGTCAAACCGAGACAATAATTGATAAATTTGAAAATACTAAGTATAAGTCAATAATAACAGGTTCATTGAACTCTAATAATACACTATCATTCTATATGCCTTTTAGATTTTTAGGTCCTGACACGGTCCCTGAGGCGAAATACTGGTCATTCAGGCAGATATATCAGCGTACTGTTGATACAGATAAGCGTATATGGGTTGATTTAGCAGGAACTAAAGATTTAGTTAAGAATATAATAGGTAATATATCAGTATATTTTTCAAAGAGAGATTGTTTAGATCTCCCTGATAAAATATATAAAAAGATGACTTGTGAACTTGACACAACGCAAAAGAAATATTATGATCAGGTTAAAAATGACCTTCTTCTTATTTTAGATGACATGTGTAAAAAATGCAGTGCTAAAGATATTTGTACAAGAAAAACTTGTGATAATGAAATTGCTATAAAATCAGCACTAGTAATGGTTGGTAAATTAAACCAGATATGCTGTGGGTTTTATAGAAACACTAGATATAAAATAAATGATAATGGCACTAAAGTTGATGATTCTAATATAATTACTTTTGATAAAAATCCTAAATTAGACTTATTAATGAATGTTATAAATGATATTGATATTAATCAGAAAATAATAATTTGGACTGGCTACACCCATGCAATAGAATTAATAAAAGATAGAATCAATAAGGCATATGGTAATGAAAGTTACGTTACTGCCTATAAAGATTTTGATGCTTTTAAACAAGTTGAGAGATTTAAAGACTCTGATAAGAGATTCTTAATTGCAAACCCGAGTAAAGCTGGAACAGGTCTTAATATACAGTTTTCCAATTACCAGATATTTTTTAGTAATAATTATTCCTTTATTCAAAGAGACCAGGCTGAGAGCAGACAGGATAGAAAGGGTCAGAAGAATAATGTTACCATAATAGACTTGTTATGTGAAAATTCGATAGATGTAGAAATACTAAAAATTCTTATGAACAAAGAAGACTTAGCCCATAGATTAAATTCGTTAGCTAAAGTCATATAGGAGAATATAATGCCGAATAATAGAAATGAAGAAGTAGATAGAGTGGCAGAAAGGGTATTGGCATCCTTATGCTCTTGCAGGGTAGTAGCTACCAACATAGTAGAGGTGGGTAGCTTTAACTCCACCTTGTCGAATAATTTAGTCTCAAGAGCATTCGAGATAGCAGAAATTTTTGTTGCCGCTAAAAGACAAACCCTTTATTAAGGACGGTTTATGATGCCAAACTGGTGCGATAATACCCTTACAATAACAGGTCCGGAAGATCAAATACGTGAATTCAGAGATAGGGCAAGGAATTTACATCCTGGTGAAATTACTGATTTATGTTTTAATAAAATAATTCGTAGACCTCCAGAAGAGGATGATAATTGGTATAACTGGAATAGGGAGAATTGGGGGGTTAAATGGGATGTAACTGCTCATTTGGAAATATATGGAGACCGTCATATTGAGTATCAATTTGATTCAGCCTGGTCTCCTCCTATAAAGTTCTGTGAAAAAGCCTCAGAACTATTTCCTGATCTTACGTTTAAAATATGGTTCGAAGAAACAGGCTGCTGGTTTTCTGGAGAAAAATATTATAAAAATGGAGAATGTGTATACGAGGAAGACTTGACTCATGAACTTGAAGAGAGATATCCAGAAGAAGAGTATGAAAAAGAGCCGGTTGATCTTTTAGGGGATGATGATGTTAAAAAGAAAGTGGACCTATTAAATATTACATGGAAAGAAGTAACTACAGTAAAAGGGGTTTAAAAACCCCTTTTTTTTAAATAATTGAGGTAAATATGTTTACGCAACCAAGGGATATTTTTGGTAGGTTTTTTACTTATTATTTGCTTGTTAAATTAATTAAGTTTATATTTAAATAAGGGAAAATTATGTCATTAAATAAAGATTCGATCATTCAAAGAGCTGAAGAAATGGGTATAGAATATACCCCGGAAAATGAGCAGATAATTGTAAACGACCTAATAAATCGTGACTGTGCTCAATATGAAAATTATAAAGATAGAAAACAATTTAATTGAAAGGAGATTATATGGAACAAATTTGCAGTATTTGCGGAGAGCCTTGTGATAAAGATCTCATGCAAAATAGTATATGTTTTACATGTTTAGATAAAATGGATAACGATATTTGCTGCACTGAAGAAAGTTCTATATTACCTGAAGATATAAGAGAGATGGAAAACCACTATAGTACTGGTGATATGATAAACTTTTCTGGGAATGATGATGGCTGAAGAAGCTGTATTGCAGGAAAAAATATTACAGGATTTGAGAAGTTTCGGAAAATATGTTACTACGTTTAAAATTCATAAGACATCTGATGTGGGAATACCGGATGTCTTTTTCTCATCAAAACTCACTGGGGCAGTGTTTGTAGAAGTTAAAAGAAAAGGTGAAGTCCCCAGTCCCGTTCAAAGGAAAAAAATCAAAGATCTTAACAGATCAGGCTGTCAAGCCTTCTATTGTGACTCATGGGAAGTATGGGTCGATCTAAAAGCATACCTAAAATTGTCCTTAGATAGTGTTATTTAATCATATTTCTTGGTATAAATATAATAGAGAGTTTTAGTCAATCTTTATTAAACAAGGAGAGTCTATGGATGATGCTATAAAAGACGCTCTCAGAAGAATCAGACTTCTTTTCCCACCTAATTATACAAAAGAAGACTTAATAATGGACGCTATAGAAAATGTAGTAAAGTCCGATTTCAATCATAAAAAAAGAAAAAAGCCTGTCTACATTGGAGACGCCTACAATTCTATATGCGAATACAGTAGATCCCCCATCTACCTTATAGATTCTTCTAGCGATCCTAACATATCTGGTATTAAGGATTTAGAGTTTCCATCTATTGATACATTTCAATTAAGAAACTATATACCATACAGAGGAGGTCTAACTAACTCGGTATATAGAAGTATTATAAAAAAGTATCTTGATAGATGGTATGATGGAGATATCAATGAACTTGTTGATGAGCTAACATCAATAAAATTAAATGATGGTTTCTATGAATGGACAAAAAATGCTGATGAGTACTTACCAAAAATTGGTTTATTCTATAGTAACATGGATGATATTTCTAGAAGACACACATTAATGCTTAGATCTTCATCGTCTTCTGGAGCTAAAGGATATGCCTATAAAGCTTATTGCCTAGTGTGTATTATGGCATATATACAAAGATCAGCTTCTCCGACTAAGCCAATATCAGATATTGAAACAATTCCAGAATTTAATATTCAGAGTTCTAAAGACAATATGAATCAGATGATAATCGCTGATACTATGCTTACGAACTCTGAAGACAACAAAGTCGAAACCATAAAAACTACTAAGTTTTATGATAAGATCGATATGATAACGCCCACTGGTGTGACCAGCGTTAAAATTTAACCTAAAAGTCGATTATTCCAATCGACTTTTTTTACCTGTTATTTTATTTAGTTTTATGTAATAACAATAATGTAATGAAATAGGATTATTCATTGCACAATTACGTGAAAGGTGTTAGATAAAATTGAGCTAAGAATGGGTTTCTAGCTTATGCTTAGCTCAATTTTATTACTGCCCCTTTTGGGGCAGTCTTTTAACTATCAGTTTTTTAAATATTAATATTAATTAAAATAAGGAGAAGTTTTTTATGTATGGATTTATAGAAAAAAAGTTAGCAGAAATATTAAATATAAATTTTACTCCGTTCAATTTTTCTGACGGATCTAAATCTGCTATAATAAACAGTAAGGATTTCAATATTATAAAAGAATGTTTAGATAAGTATTATGAGATTAACCCCGTTCACAAGGATGAATACCCCGAAATCATTCAGTCTAACGTTGAAGGTCTCTATGCTATTCTACACTGGTTTTATACTAATGATTCAGTTCTTGACAATCTCGTTCCAGGAGAAGTTAAGCAAGGTTATCAATATCAGGTAATAGCCTCTACCTCAGCAACTAATAGGTTTACTTGGAATGATTTTTTTAATAAAATGAAAGAGCTTTATAATGAAATTTCCGGTATTGGAGAAAACAATGTAGTTGAAGAAACAGAAGTAGAATTAGTTCCAGTACCAGAGCCGGTTTTAATAGATCAAAGAATTCTGGCCATCGATGGCATAAAAGATGTTTTTAGAAGTTGTATATCTTCTAAAATAGAAAAAACTTCTAAAGATAATTTTTTATTTGTATCCAATAACGCTTATGAAGAAATAAAAGATTTTAATCAATTTTATAATTATGCAGATGAATTTGATAAAAATATTATTATTTTATCAAATCTAAATCTTATTCCTGCTATGATTAAAAAAATAGGTAAAGATAAGTTTGAAGAATATTTTTTAGTTATATCAGTTTCCCCATCTTCTCATCCTGAAAAATATAGCAGGGCGGCTTCTGGTGTTGAATCTTTATGCCTTGGTTATTCAATTGGTAATTTATACAATATTAACGGTTCTAAAACTAAAGAAGGCGTTAAAGGTAATAGAATTGGCATATCTCCGTATGAAGAGTATGATAGCATTTTTAAAGATAATTATACAAATGTTATATTTGCGTTAAAAAATAAAAATATAATTGAACTAATGTGCTGTGTTAAAAATATTTCAGCACCTGTAGAAAAAAGGATTTTTTCAGAATTATTTTCTAGATTAAAAAGGCCTTTTAGTCAAAAAGAGCTTTATGAAATTGATAAAAAATATTATGAAGAAATTGAAATTAGAGATAGGGAAAATTATATCAAATTTGCCGTAGATAATTCAAATTCTTATATTAAAAGTATTGATAAGCTATTAGGAGAAGCTATCGATGAAATTGGAAATATTCAAAAAGATCTTGCTGAAAAAATGCGTATGTATAATCAGTATAATGAAATTTTAAATAATTTCAATAGAGAAGAGCATTATAAAAATGAATCTGATAAAGCTTTGATTAATTATGAGGCTACTAGGGCTCTAAATAAGGTTAAGAGTATATTTGTTAAAGACGAGTTTGTAAATGTATATACTCATAATATTTATTGCCAGGATCCTCGTGATAAAGTATGGCACGATATTGGAACGTTTCATATACGTCTTGCAATTCATAGTACTAATTTTGATCCTAGCCGGTCTATTCTTATTAAGAATACAAAACATCAAATTAGAGGCTATAGTGAAAGAGTAATGGAGGCTCCTCATGTATTTCATGAAGGAAATATGTGTGCCGGTAATTTAGTAACTGCTGTAACAGAGCATTATAAAAACAGAGATTTATATGGGTTAGTTCTTGATATTATTGGATTTCTCGAGAGTTGTAATGTTGATGATGGGGCTGGTTCTCATATTAATAAGTGGCCCGAAGTAAGTGAAGAGGAAGCATTGGCTCCTACTGAAAATATCATTCTAGAAGATATAATTAATTTAAAAGAAGATGTTAAAACAGTAGACGAGTTTGATAAAATTTTAAACGAATCAATCCCTGTATAAAAGGGTAAGGAGGCTTTAATGATTTTAGTAAAATTTCTAGAATCACCAGAACTTAATCTTTATAATTTACCAGATAGGTTAATGGCGTATGTTGCTAATACAACGGAGCATACAAATAATCCTTTGGAAATTTATATTGAAGAACATAATCGTAATATATTTATTGAGACGGTTAGTGTTGTTATGGTTGGATATTCTTGTATTAGTTTAGGTGATACAATAACACTTGCAGTATTAAGAAACTCTACGAATGAAGCAGGTCCTACCCCGATACGTGCTGAATCCGAGAGAAGAGATGGTGTTATAATAGATGAGAATCTCGAAGAAGAAGATGAAGAAGAAGATGAAGAAGAAGATGATTCCCAAGAAGAAGGTGTCGTATCTAATATAATTGATATAATATCCAATAGTTCTCATAGAGGACCTTTGCGACAATTTCTTGAGTCCAGAAACTCTGCAATTATATCTAATGATGAATTAAAGGCTAGAATTTTTAGTCTGGCATCAGGAAATAATAACGCAGAAGTGTTAAGAAGAAATGAGCTTAAAACTGCTATGGAAGCTCTTTTAGCGCGAATGATTCAAACTCAAAGAGAGCTTAATAGGCTTAACGACAGAATTACTAAAGATTATACTGCCGCAAGTCTTGTTGAGCAGATAGAACAAGTGAGATCAACTAATAATAATAAAGTTGATAATATTTTTATTTCTAATGATCACATAGTAGTATGTACTGAAGAACTTATTGCCGATTGTCGTCAAGATAATATTAAAAGGAAGATCGGTAAAATGGAATTTTACATATCTATAGAAGCTTTTGCATCCCCAGTAGTACCAAGTGGATTTATTCGTATAAGAAATTCCAGTAGGGAAATTAAGATCGGTGGGGATTATTATCAAGCTCCTCATGTATCAGGGAATGGCAATGCTTGTTTTGGAAATGTCAGTAGTTCTCTTGTAGATTGTGTTTCCAAGGGTGACCTAACCAGCCTAATAACACTTCTTATAAGATTTATCGAAAGTCCTTTTGAAGATGATATTATGGGAAGGCATGTTGTAAATTTTCCAAAAATTGATAACGCAGTTAGAAATAATCCAGTGGAGGTTAATTAATGGTTCCGATAAATGATAAAAAAACAACAGCAAGAACAATTGGGACTTGTGTTGCTCCTCGTATAATATTTGATCTTAATGCAATAGCTTCTATGGAAGTCATAGTATCTAATTGTAATGAAGAAGTTGGATGGATGGGAATTGTTGATAAGATTGGAGACAATGAGTATAGAGTGAGAGATATTATGCTTCCAAAGCAAGAGGTTAGTGGGGCTACTTGTGAATTGACTGAACAGGGTCTTTCTGAAATGGCCACATCTCTTCCAACTGAAGATTTATCAAAACTTAGATTCTGGGGCCATTCTCATCATAATATGGGGGTTGATCCATCTAGTCAGGACGAGGAGCAGGTTGTCGAAATGCTTGTAAATTCAGGAGATTTCTTTATAAGGGCTATTTGCAATAAGAAAGGTGAAATGTCTGTATCTTTCTTTAATTATTTAACAAAAGTTGCTATTGATAATATCAAATGGTCTATTGATGATGGGGTTGATAGAAGTGCCCTTGCTAAAAAATATGAGCAAGAAATAAAAGAAAAAGTTGGAAAATTCTCTTATTCCTCAAACAATAAAGAAGATAAGGAGCCAAGCACTGGATATAATAGAGGTCTTCCTTATCATTATAATAAAGCGTATAATGATTTTTCTGAATTTAATCAAAGAAACAATAACTTTAACCAAATCACGGATGAGGAAGAGGATGCAATGATTAAAGAATACGAAAGCAAACGTGAGGGATCAAAAAAAATGGTGGTAATTCATGGCTAAAAGTGTAGATTATTTACGACAATTATCTGTGTTTGATCCATCAGATTTTAAAAATAGATCAGTTTCTGTGGTCGGAGCAGGAGCAACAGGATCATACGTAGCTTTCCTGTTAGCACAAATAGGTATTGAAAACATGACAGTGTGGGATTTTGATAAAATTGAAGATCACAATCTCCCCAATCAGATATTCTTCCTTGAACACGTCGGAATGCAAAAGGTGGATGCGCTGAAAGATATTATAAAAAGAAAGTGTGGTTTTGAAATAAAAACCAAAAATGAAAGAGTTGTAGATCAAAAAGAAGTACAAGCGAAATATGTATTTTTGCTTACCGATACTATGTCATCCCGTAAAGAGATATTTGAAAATATCTTAAAAGGATCCATGGGCACAGATTTAGTAATAGAGACAAGGATGGACTCAGACAACGGTCGGGTTTATGCGTTCAATCCTAATTCTCCATCACAAGTTAAAGCTTGGGAGGAAACCCTCTATTCTGATGAAGAAGCCAGTGTATCGCTTTGCGGTGCCAGCGTATCAATAGCTCCTACAGTATCGCTTATCGCATCTTTTGCAGTCTGGAAACTTATTCAGCATTTTGATGTTGAATATGGTCCTAATAGGACAAAAGAAAAGGGCAAAGAGGAAATTATCGAAAATGAGATAGTATTCCAGGTTGGTCCAGAAAATTTATTTAAACGGAGGTTTAATATATTATGAGAGTAGAACTAGCAATCGTTCCCGGTCAGGTATTTACTTATGAGCTTGAAGAAGGTTCCACAATACAGAATCTTATTGAAACTGCAGAAGCGGAAAATGTTGATATTTCTTTTGACGGTGAAACTACTGTTAACAATAGTATCGTCAGAAATTCTTTTATTCTTCGTAATGGAGACAGGGTTCTTGTAACAAAAAAGGTTAAAGGCAATAACATTCG
>Ga0307377_10004024_pt1 | contig 16248 bp, 16 predicted proteins | sample TR3MG_FD_202535 | JGI IMG/M metagenome (GOLD analysis project Ga0307377, IMG submission 202535) | Soil microbial communities from Risofladan, Vaasa, Finland - TR-3 | ecosystem: Environmental > Terrestrial > Soil > Coastal area > Acid sulfate soil | place: Finland: Risofladan, Vaasa | collected... | reverse complement strand
TTCTGGCAACGCTTCGGTCTGCTCGGCGGCCTGCTGGCCAGCGTGTTCGAGCGCGAGGACATCGAGCCGGCCGAGATCGAAAAACTGAAACAGGCCGACCTGCTGGAGAGTGCCTTCAGCGAATTCGCCAGCGGATCGAAACCGCTCTACCAGAGCCTGATCGGCGAACGCGATGCGTTCATGGCCGCGCGCCTGCGCGAGGAATCAGCACGTTCCCCGACGACCGAACCACGTCGCGTGCTGGTGGTGATCGGTGCCGGCCACCTCAAGGGCCTGGTCGAACTGCTGCGTGAACAGCAGGACGATCCGGCCAGCCTGCTGGCCGGGCTGGACAGCCTGCCGCCCAAGGCACGCTGGCCGAAGTGGCTGGCGGCAGCGCTGGTGCTGCTGGTATTTGCGGCGATCGCCTATGCCTTCCATCGCAACACCGCACTCGGTACCCAGGCGCTGCTCGACTGGATATTGTTCACCGGTGGTTTCGCCGCGCTGGGCGCACTGGCCGCCGGCGCCCATCCATTCAGTATCATCGCCGCGTTCATCGCCGCGCCGATCAAGCCGTTTCGCCCCGGCATCCCGGCCGGCGGCATCAGCGCAATGGCCGAAGCCTGGGTGCGTCGCCCACGGGTTGCCGATTTCGAAACCCTGCGCGACGACATCGCACACTGGAGCGGCTGGTGGAAGAACCGGGTCGCCCGCACCCTGCTGAATTTCTTCCTGGTCAGCACGGGCACCATCATCGGCGAGTACACCGCCGGCATCCACATCCTGCACAGCCTGTTCTGAGCAAATGGCTCCAGCCAGCCTTTGACGTCACGCATGCTACGATTCGCGCTGCTCGCAGGCGTATTCGCAACACTCTCCGATGCACGCTGCCTGGGTGGCGAAACTGGTAGACGCAAGGGACTTAAAATCCCTCCTCAGCAATGAGATGCGGGTTCGATTCCCGCCCCAGGCACCATTTTAATCAAATGGTTATCGTGTTTTATTAATGTTTTTTATCGCATCTGGCTCGGCCCGCCCGCCGGCGGCCTCCACCGATCCTTGTCCGCAGAGCAGGTGCCTGTCAGCTCCAGACTGGTGGGCCTGCCGGGTGCGTATTCCGGCAAGCACGCCAACCGGGTGCGCCAAACGAAAAGACCCCCGCCGAAGCGAGGGTCTTTTCGGCACAGCCGTGTGGCTGGCTCAGGCCAATTTTTTCTTCGGCGCGGCCTTCCTGGCGGCAACCGGCTTGGTCACGGTCGGTTTTGCGCCGGCGACGGCTGGCGCAACGACAGCATGCACACGGGTATTGCCGTAGCTGCCGCGATAGATCTTGCCACGACGGGTCTTGCGATCGCCCTTACCCATGGGAACTCCTTGAGATTTGTCGGATATACGGCCTGCCATCATAGCAGCGTACGTGCTGGCCGCCATAGTCGGTCAGTCCAGGCTGTTCGCGAGTAGTCAGCTGCTCGCCTCCCATTGCCGCATTGCCGAGCTTGTTCGTTACTATCCACGGAACAAGTGCAATGGCGTGGGCAGCATGGCAAGGATGTGGATGGTACGTGGTGAGAGCGGACGCCCAAGGCGACCGGCTGGCAGGTTAGCGGAACGGAAGCAACAGTAACTGGCACGGTAGACTGTGGTGTGCCACACTGAACTTCGGTTGGCACGGTGGTTGGCGACATGACAAGCAATCCTTCAAGCAACGAAGTTCAGATCGGCGCGCAAGGTCGGCTGGTCATCCCCGCTGCCCTGCGCAAGGCCCTGCACCTGGAACCGGGGGATCGGCTGATAGCCCGGCAGGAGGGCGAAACGCTGGTGCTGGAGCGGCGCGGGGCGATCGCGAAACGGCTCCAGGACCGGTTTCGCCACATTCCGCAAAAGGTCAGCCTGGTGGATGAACTGATCGCGGAGCGGCGCGCTGAGGCGGCGAAAGAGGCTGCGGCGTAGTGGCGCTGGTCCTCGACGCGTCGAGTTTGCTGGCTTTTCTGCACGACGAGCCAGGGGCCGACCAGGTCTGGTCGGCATTGTCGGGCGCCATGGTTTGCGCCGTGAACTGGTCGGAGGTCGTGCAAAAATCCCTGCGACGCCAAGCCGACATCACAGGCATGCGGCAGGAGTTTGCGGAGGCCGGTGTCGTCTTCGTGCCGTTTACGGCGGAACAGGCCGAGATCGCCGCCCTCTTGTGGGACAAGACGCGCGCCTTCGGACTGTCGCTGGCCGATCGCGCCTGTCTGGCACTGGCCATGGAACGCCAACTGCCCATTCTTACTGCGGACCGAGCCTGGTCCGGACTAAGTTTGGATCTGGACATCCAGTTCATCCGCTGAGAGGTACCCATGCCCAAGAGCACCTCCGAAGCCGCCTTTGAAACCGCCCGGCCCACAGCCTCAACCCGGAGCTGGAGGCGCGCTATCAGGCCAACCGTCTCGGGCTCATGTTCCGTGAGCTGTCTGATGCTTCAGGGTGGAGGCACTTGATGCAAGCTCCTCCACCTGATGAAGCCATAGTCACCGATGCCCATGCCCGGCACAGTGCGGCGTTCGGTCCAGGCAGGCGCCCGGATCGATCTGCACGGTGACGTGCTGAATGTCAAAGCGGTCCTGCAATATTCCCTTGATCGCCTGCAAGGCCTGCCGGCTGTCGGCATCGTCGTGCAACTCGGCGTGCAGGGTCGCCATGCGCGAACCCGACGCCAGCTGCCAGACGTGCAGGTGATGGATATTGCGGATCGAGCCGTCGGCGGCGCGCAGCGCCGCTTCTACTTCGGTGCTGTCCATGCCGTCGGGCACGCCTTCCAGCAGGATATGCGCCGAGAGCCGAAGCAGCCGCCACGCACTGTTGAGGATCAGCAGCGACACCAGCAGCGATAGCACCGGATCGGCCCACAACCAGCCAAACTGGCGGATCGCCAGCGCCGCCAGTATCGCGGCCACCGAGCCGAACAAGTCGCCCAGCACGTGCAGGCTTGCACTGGCCAGATTGACGTCGTCATGCGCGTGTCCATGCAGCATGCGCAACACCAGCAGGTTGACCAGCAACCCGACTGTCGCCACCACCAGCATCACGCCGGACAGGATCTGCCCCGGATGCCGCAACCGGTCGATCGCCTCATACGCGATCCAGCCGACCAGGACGAACTGGCTCAGCGCATTGACGAAGCCGACCAGTACTTCCATGCGGCCATAGCCATAGCTGCGCCGCGCATCGGCCGGCCGGGTGGCCGTCCATGCGCCCACGAAAGCCAGCAACAAGGCCAGCGCGTCTACCATCATGTGTCCGGCATCGGCCACCAGCGCCAGCGAGCCCGACCACAGGCCACCGAACGCCTCCGCGGCCATCATCGCGGCGGTCAGCACGAAGGCGAACAGCAATTTCCGGCTGCTTCGCCCGGCCGGGGAGCCGGCATGCTCGTGCGCATGCGTTGCATGCTGATGATCGTGATGGGTATGCGGCATGCTCATGCGTCCATGCTAGGAACGACGACCGGCGTTACACAATCACCAGACAGCCCGCAGTACCACGTTCAATGTGCGCCTTGTGCGTCTTGCAGCGGCTCATGGGCATGGGCATGAGTGTGGACATGGCAGTAGCGCCGATCGCTGCGCAGGTTGACGAAATGTGCGCTGGCCACCAGCAGGCCTCCACACGTCACCAGTACGCTGTGCAGGATGATCGAATAGCTTTCGGCATAGGTCACGCCGAAAAGCAGCAAGGCCAACCCCGGCGTAGCCAGCATGAGCGGCAGTGCACCCTGATGCCGACGATAGCCGCGGATCATGGCAAACAAGGCTAGGGAGCACGCAAAAAACACGAAGCCGCGTTCGAATCGATGATCGGCGAGAAACTCCAGGCCCACGAATGGCAGCAAGGCCAGCACGAACGGCAACGCCGCACAATGGATGGCGCACAGGAAAGAGGCCGTCGCGCCTACGCGGTCTGCGACATGCCACCAACGGGATTTGCTCGTTTGCACCGAATCCGTCATTACACTTCCCCGGCATCGCCAGAGCGGCGATCTCTGTTCCGTGGGAAGCAATGTTACTTTATAACATTGCGTTTTACCACACCCCTGCAAATACGTTGACGGCTTGCCGGGATCGTGTCCGCGGACATGCCCCGGATGCCGGCATCGAGACGAGCTGTGGCATGACACACCGCGCCGTCGCACCGAACGGGATTCAGGACTTGCGGCAGTGCCTGCAGGTGCCGTGTACTTCCAGCGTCTGCGCCTGCGGCCGGAAGCCCAGTGCCCTGGCCTGCGATTCGATCAGTTCGGCCACCCGCTCATCGCAGACTTCCTGTGCGCTGGAACAGGTATCGCAGATCAGGAACGGTACCTGATGTGCCTCCTCGGGATGGTGGCAGGAGACGAAGGCGTTGATCGATTCCAGCTTGTGGATGAACTTGTTCTCAAGCAGGAAATCAAGCGCGCGATAGACGGTGGGCGGCGCCGCATTGGCATGGTTCACGCGCAAGGCATCAAGCAGGTCGTACGCCTTGACTGGCTGGTTCGCGGCAGCGAGCAGTTGCAGCACTTCCTTGCGCAGCGGGGTCAGGCGCAGACCGCGCTGCGCGCTGGCATGCTCCACCGCACGCACGAAATCACCCGCATCGTGATCGTGCGGATGATGCACCTGCGGGTTGTCAGCGGCGTCATGGCTCAAGGGCTTCACCTCACCGAAAGATCATACACCGCCGCCTTCATCAATCAGCCTGTGGCACCTCAACGCCGCAATGGCGGCGGCTCCGCGCGCGGTTTCGGTCGGGGTTTCGCCAGGACCACGATCCAGCCAATCGGACCCAGCACGGCCGCCCAGACGATGCCCTGGTACAGGCGGCCACGCCACCAGCCGAGCAATGCGCCGACGGCGATGAACAGCAGGTTCCACCAGAACAGGGTTGCCCACGGCAGCATGTTCATCAGGTTGGCGAAGATGTGCCAGAACGCATTCGGCGCGTCGGGGTCGACGCCCTGGGTGGCCCTGGCGAGCAGCTCATCCATGCCGGGTTCGATGGAGCATGATCTCGCGTCTTGTCCGCATGGCGAACGATTCAGGCCTGCGCCATGGCGATCGCATCGGCAATGCGCTTGAGCGCTTCGCTTCGACCGGCCAGATAGATCGTGTGCTCGATCGAAGGTGATACCTGCGTGCCGGTCATCGCCACGCGCAGCGGCTGGGCGATCTTGCCCATGCCCAGTTCGAGCTTCGCGGCGATCTGCTCGATCACCCGGTGGATCGGCTCGGGCCTCCATTCGCATTCGACCAGCAAGGCTCTGGCCTCGTCGAGCACCGCGACCGCCGTGTCGTTCTTCAGGTGCTTGGCGACCGCCTTGTCGTCCCACTCGGCAATCGGCGCGTACCAGATCCTGGCGCGCTCGGCCATTTCCTTGAGCGTGTGCACGCGATCGCGCAGCGCCACGATCACGTCGGCCGGTGCCGGGCCGCCACGGCTGTCGATGCCGGCGCGCGCCAGATGCCATGCGAACTCCGGCGCGAGCGCCTGCGGATCGTCGGTCTTCAGGTAATGCTGGTTGAGCCACGCCAGTTTTTCGGTATCGAAGCGCGAGGCGGCCTTGTTGACATCGGCAATGTCGAACAACGCAATCATTTGGTCGCGCGAGAAGATCTCCTGATCGCCGTGCGACCAGCCCAGACGCACCAGATAGTTGAGCAGCGCATGCGGCAGGAAGCCGTCGTCGCGGTATTCCATCACGCTGACCGCGCTGGTGCGCTTGGACAGCTTCCTGCCTTCCTTGTCGAGGATCATCGGCAGGTGCGCGAACTCCGGCACCTTGGCGCCCAGTGCCAGGTAGATGTTGATCTGCCGCGGCGTGTTGTTGACATGGTCGTCGCCGCGGATCACCTCGGTGATGCCCATGTCGATATCGTCGACCACCACCGCGAAGTTGTAGGTCGGCCAGCCGTCGGAGCGGAAGATCACCAGATCGTCCAGCTCGCTGTTGCTCCATTCGACCCGGCCCTTCACCTTGTCGTCGAACACCACCGCGCCTTCGGTCGGGTTCCTGAAACGGATCACCCGGTTCGGGTCGTCGCGACGGGCCTCATGAAAACCGGGTTCGTTGCGGTCGCGGTAATAACCGTTGTAGCGGGGTTTCTCACCCTTGGCCATCGCCGTCTCGCGCATCGCCTCGATCTCGTCTTTGCTCTCGTAGGCGTAGTAGGCCTTGCCTGCAGCGACCAGTCCGTCGGCGACCTGCTTGTACCGCGCCAGTCGCCGGGTCTGGTAGTACGGGCCCTCGTCGTGGTTCAGTCCCAGCCACTGCATCGCATCGAGAATCGCCTGCACCGCCGCATCCGTCGAGCGCTCGCGATCGGTATCCTCGATCCGCAGCACGAACTGCCCACCGCGGCGGCGTGATTCCAACCAGCAGTAGAGCGCGGTACGTGCGCCTCCGATATGCAGGAATCCGGTGGGGCTGGGGGCGAAGCGGGTGCGTACGGTCATGGTTCTTTTCGAATGGCACGAAGCGAAGTCCTGATTTTAGCCGATACCGGGACAACAACCGTTCGGCATGACACTCGCAGTGTCACCGCCACGTCACGTACCCGCCACGGCCATGCAACAGCACGCGGCGAAGCTGTGCCCGGCAGCCTGTCGGACTTTGGTTGGCCGGGCTGCGAATCCGGCTGTGCGGTCCATATTCCCGCCGCTTCTTGGCCCATAGAACCACTATGGCCCGGCAAGGCGTCAGAAATCTGTCCTCGCACAGCCGAATTCTCGCCTCGACCACCAAAGCCCGGCAGGCTGCTAGCCAGCACAGGTACCGCCATGCGCATCGGCATCGTCAGCGAAACCTACCCACCGGAAGTCAATGGCGTCGCACTGACCGTGCACAGCCTCGCCACCGGTCTGGCCAGCCATGGCCACAGCGTGGATCTGATCAGGCCGCTGCAGCGGCCCGCACACCACGACGAACCGGGTATCGACGTGCTCTGCGTACGCGGCGGCGCCCTGCCCCGTTATCCCGGCTTGCGCTTCGGCCTACCCGCCAGCCGCACGCTGCACCGGCGCTGGACACAGCAACGTCCGGATGCAATTTATGTCGCCACCGAAGGTCCGCTCGGCTGGTCGGCCATGCGAACCGCCACGCGGCTCGGCATTCCCATCAGCAGCGGCTTTCATACCCGCTTCGACAGTTACGCCGATCATTACGGCATGAGCCTGCTCTCGCCACTGGTGCGAGGCTATCTGCGCCATTTCCATCGGCACGCGGCAGCCACCCTGGTGCCGACCCATGCGCTTGCACAGGAATTGCGCGCACTGGGTATCCCCAGCGCATGCCTGCTGCGACGCGCCGTGGACACGCAACTGTTCCACCCCCGCCGGCGCGACGATGCCCTGCGCATCGCATGGGGCGCCGACGCCGTAACGCCCGTGGTGCTGTATGTCGGGCGTATCGCACCGGAAAAAAACCTGCCGCTGGCAGTGGCATCGTTTCGCGCGATCCAGCAGCGGGTGCCCCTGGCGCGTTATGTGTGGGTCGGCGATGGTCCGGCGCGCGCCGCGCTGGAAGCGGCGAATCCGGACTTCATCTTCGCCGGCGTGCAACGCGGCGAAGCGCTGGCGAGGCACTATGCCAGCGCAGACCTGTTCCCGTTCCCGAGCCTCAGCGAAACCTTCGGCAACGTCATCCTCGAAGCGCTTGCCGCCGGCCTGCCGGTGGTGGCGTATGCCGAAGGCGCCGCACGCGAACACTTGCGCGACGGCGTCAACGGCTACTGCATCGAATCGGGCAATGAATCCGCCTTCATCACCGCGTGCGCCACCCTGGCCGACAACCCGGGGCTGATCCGGCACATGGGCCGCGCGGCTCATGCGGGGGTATCCGGACTCTCGCAGGATGCGGTGATCCGCGATTTCGAAAACCTGCTGCGCGACCTGACCGAGGAGAGCCTGCATGAACATGCCGTCATCGTTGCGCACGCCTGAACTTTCGATCGGACCGCATTTCGCGCTGGATCGCCGCGTCTGCATCGCCGCCAACCGCTGGGGTGCCCGCCGCGCAGTCGGGCTGTTCTTTGGCGCCGTCAGCCGGCTCGGCGATGGCCTGTTCTGGTATGCATTGATGGCGGCGCTGCTGCTGGTCGATGGCCAGCGGGGGCTTGTCTCCGCCACCCACATGGCGGCCACCGGGCTCACCGCGCTGCTGCTGTATCGCCTGCTGAAACGCTGGACGCACCGTCCACGTCCATACCGGGTCTGCCCGGGGGTGATCGCGCATGTGCCGCCGCTGGACGAATTCAGCTTTCCGTCGGGGCATACCCTGCAGGCGGTGAGCTTCAGCATCGTCGCCCTGGCCTGGTATCCGCAGCTCGCGCCTTTGCTGCTGGGTTTTACGGCGCTGGTCGCTGCCTCGCGGGTAATCCTGGGGCTGCACTACCCCAGCGACGTGCTCGCGGCGATCGCCATCGGATGTGGCCTCGGCGCATCGTCGCTGTACCTGATGCCATTGGCCGCAAGACTGGTATGAGCTTTTGCGTTGAGCAGTATCTGCGCACGCCGTGGCAAGCTCCTTTGCGCTCAGACAGATAGCCTGTGTTGTCCACAGGCTTTACCCGTCGCAGTGCACAATCGCTGTGGAAAACTCCGGTGCACTTCGGGAGATCTCGACTAACCCGGTTCTTGGCACATTGCAGCAGCGCACTTGTGGGAGCGGCTTCAGCCGCGATGCTCTTCCGCCATGATTGAAGAGCATCGCGGCTGAAGCCGCTCCCACAAAACAAGTGCGCGCCAAACTGAGGTTATTCGAGGCGCGATTCAAGCCGCACGCGGCGACCGGGTGAGAATGCCCAGCAGGCCGGCCAGCTTGTCGCGCATTTCACGGCGATCGACGATCAGGTCGATCGCGCCGTGTTCGACCAGGAACTCCGAGCGCTGGAAGCCCTCCGGCAATGTCTCGCGCACGGTCTGCTCGATCACCCGCGGACCGGCGAATCCGATCAGCGCCTTCGGCTCGCCGATGTTGATGTCGCCGAGCATCGCCAGGCTGGCGGAGACGCCGCCGGTGGTCGGGTTGGTCAGCACGCTGATGTACGGCACGCCGGCGGCACGCAATCGCGCCAGCACCGCCGCGGTCTTGGCCATCTGCATCAGCGAAAAAAGCGCCTCCTGCATGCGTGCGCCGCCGGTGGCGGAGAAACACACCAGCGGGCTGCGGTCGGTCAGCGCAAGTTCGGCGGCACGGGCGAACTTCTCGCCCACCACCGAACCCATGGAACCGCCCATGTAGGCAAACTCGAACGCTACAGCCATCAACAGCTGTCCCTTGAGTACGCCGCTCATCGCCAGCAGCGCGTCCTTTTCCCCAGTTTTTTTCTGGGTGGAGACGATGCGGTCGCGGTACTTCCTGGTATCGCGGAATTTCAGCGGGTCGGTAGCCTCCATGCTGGCCCACAATTCCTGTGCGGTACCCGGGTCGAACAACGCCTGCAGCCGGGCGCGGGCCGAAATGTAGTGATGATGATTACACTTGGGGCAGACCATCAGGTTGCGTTCCAGCTCCGGCCGGTACAGCACCGTGCCGCAGCCACCGCACTTCTCCCACACGCCTTCGGGAACCGAACCCTTGCCGCCGTTCGGCTGCTGGGTACGGGTGCGCGGGTTCATGATTTTTTGCAGCCAGTTCATATCAACCCAACCTCTATCTGAAAACAGGAGCTGTCGTATCCGACAACCTCCATCAGGCGAACCCGCATGGCGCCACCCTTTGCCCTCTCCCGGAGGGAGAGGGCAAAGGGTGAGGGTTCACGTCGCCTCAGCCCTGCTGCTTTCAATGCGCATCCAGCGCGGCGCGGATCGGTGCAAGAAACACGCAGGCCCGCTCGGCCATGTCGGCCGCATCCGTGGCCCCGGTGAGCCGGTCGACCAATGCGCTGCCGATCACCACGGCATCGGCAAAGCCGGCAATCGCCCGGGCACTCGCCGCATCGCGTACGCCGAATCCCACCGCCACCGGCGCCCTGGCACGGGTGCGGATATCCGCCACACGCACGGCGATATCGTCGGTATTCAGATGCGTCGCCCCGGTGATGCCGGCAAACGAGACATAGTACAGGAAGCCCTCGGCAGCCTCGCACAGCTCCGCCATGCGCGCGGGTGCGGTGGTGGGCGCAGCGAGCATGATCAGCTGCAGACCGGCATCGCGCAGCGGCTGCAGCACGGCCACTTCCTCCAGTGGGCAATCGACCAGCAACACGCCATCGACGCCGGCCTGCACGGCTGTCTGCGCGAAGCGTGCATAGCCGTAGATCTCGACCGGATTGAGGTAGCCCATCAGTACCACGGGCGTGCGGACATCATGCACGCGGAAGTCGGCAACCGCTTGCAGCACGTCGCCCAGGCCCACCCCTTTGGCGATCGCCCGCTCGCTGGCGTGCTGGATCACCGGCCCGTCGGCCATCGGGTCGGAAAACGGCACACCCAGCTCGATCACGTCGGCACCGGCATCGACGAGTGCGTGCATCAGCGCCACCACGTGTTCCGGCAATGGATCGCCGGCCGTGACGAATGGGATCAGGCCGGTACGGCCGGCTGCCTTGAGTTCGGCGAAGCGACGGTCGATGCGGCTCATACCTGCACTCCTTCGCGTGCGGCGATGGTATGCACGTCCTTGTCGCCACGACCGGACAGGTTGCACAGCACAATCTGATCCTTCGACATTTCGCGCGCCAGCTTCATGGCCTGGGCCACGGCATGACTGGATTCGAGCGCGGCCAGAATGCCTTCCTGCCGTGCCAGCAGGTGGAAGGCCTCCATCGCCTCGTCGTCGGTGACTCCCACGTATTGCGCACGGCCAGCGTCCTTCAGAAAGGCATGTTCGGGACCGACGCCCGGATAATCCAGACCGGCCGAGATCGAGTGCGTTTCGGTGATCTGGCCGTTGTCGTCGCACAGCACGTAGGTGCGGTTGCCATGCAGCACGCCGGGGCGACCGGCCGCCAGCGAGGCCGCATGGTGGCCGGTCGCGATGCCCTCGCCCGCCGCCTCGGCGCCGACGATGCGCACGGACGCATCGTTGAGGAACGCATGGAACAGGCCGATCGCATTGGAGCCGCCGCCGACACAGGCGGTCAGCACGTCCGGCAGGCGTCCGTATTCTTCCAGCATCTGGGCGCGCGCCTCGCGCCCGACGATCGCATTGAAGTCGCGCACCATCATCGGGTATGGGTGCGGGCCGGCCACGGTGCCGATAATGTAGAAGGTATCGGCGACGTTGGTGACCCAGTCGCGCATGGCCTCGTTGAGCGCGTCCTTCAGCGTCTTCGAACCCGACGTCACCGGCACCACTTCGGCGCCCAGCAGCTTCATGCGATAGACGTTGATCTGCTGCCGCTCGATGTCCACCGAACCCATGTAGACCACGCACTTCAGGCCCAGCCGCGCTGCCACCGTGGCGCTGGCCACGCCATGCTGACCGGCGCCGGTCTCGGCGATGATGCGCGGCTTGCCCATCCACCGGGCCACCAGCGCCTGACCTACCGTGTTGTTGATCTTGTGCGCGCCGGTGTGGTTCAGATCCTCGCGCTTGAGCAGGATCCGCGCGCCGCCGACGTATCGCGACAGGCGCTCGGCATGGTAGATCGGGCTGGGTCGCCCGACGTAATGCTTCAGGTCGCGGTCGAGCTCGGCGATGAATGCAGGGTCCTCGCGCAGGCGCAGGTACGCCTCGGTGAGTTCGGCCAGAGGCGCCATCAGCGTCTCGGCGACATAGCTGCCGCCGTAATTGCCGAAGCGCCCGTGCGTGTCAGGGTATGCATTGAAGTCCGCGATCTTGTTCATGCTGCCATTCGATTGTGTAGGAGCGCACCGTGTGTGCGAAAAGGGTTGCCTCAATGCTCATCGCGCGCAAGCGCGCTCCTACGCACTGCGGCAATGAAGGCTGCCATCTTAGCGGCATCCTTGATCCCCGGTGAAACCTCGATGCCGCTGGCCACATCCACGGCCCATGGCCGCGCGGCGCGTATGGCCTGGCCCACATTGCCCGGATGCAGGCCACCGGCCAGGATTACCGGCTGCGCCAGATCGGTCGGCAGCAACGACCAGTCGAATGCCTTGCCGCTGCCGCCCGCTTCGCCGGGATCATGGCCGTCCAGCAGCAGGCCCGTGGCATGCGGGTAATCGCGCAGCCGCGGCAATGCGGCCGCGCCTTCGCCCATGGCGATCGCTTTCAGGAACGCTCGACCGAACTGCACGCACCAGTCGTCGCGTTCGCTGCCGTGAAATTGCAGCACCGTGGGCTGTATCTCATCGATCACCTGCCGCACCAGGCTCGCGTCGTCATCCATGAACAACGCAACAGTGGCGACGAACGGCGGCATCGCGACGGCGATCTCGCGCGCCCGCGCCATCGTCACCTGCCGCTTGCTGCGCGCGGTAAACACCAGGCCGATCGCATCCGCGCCGAGGCGCGCGGCCAGCAGCGCATCCTCGACCCGGGTCATGCCGCAGCACTTGATGCGCGTCATGGGCCGGTCGCCGTCAAGCAGACTTCGGCCGGCAAACCCCAATGCGTCTCGTAACGCGGGCCGAGGAAGGTCAGCCCTGTCGCGGGCGCGGTCGGCCCGGCGAGCAGGCGATCGGCACCGGCGAGCAGCTCCCCCATCCAGGCCACCGGCCGCTCGCCGCGCCCGATCAGCAGTAGCGAGCCGACGATATTGCGCACCATGTGATGCAGGAATGCGTTCGCCTCGATGTCGACGATGACGTGCTTGCCATCGCGGCGCACATCCACCCGCAGCACCGTGCGACGCGGATGCGCGGCCTGGCAGGACAATGCGCGAAATGCGCTGAAGTCATGTTCACCCAGCAGCGCCTGGGCCGCTTCATGCATGCGCTCGGCATCCAGCGGCAGGCGTTCCCAGGTGACGTAACGGGCATCCAGCGCCGCTCGCACCGGACGGTTGAGGATGCGATAGCGATAGCGCCGGCTGCGGGCGGAAAAACGTGCGTGAAACTCCGCCGCGACCGGCTGCGCCCACAGTACGGCCACGCTGTGCGGAAGATTGCTGCAGGCACCGAGAACCCAGCCGCGCATGTCGCGCTGCGACGGAGTGTCGAAATGCACGACCTGACAGCGACCATGCACGCCGGCGTCGGTGCGCCCGGCGCAACAGATCTCGACCGGATGTGCGGCAATCCGCGACAGCGCCTGTTCCACCACCGCCTGCACGCTGGGATCGGATTTCAACCGCTGCCAGCCGCAGAAGTCGGTGCCGTCGTATTCAATGCCAAGGGCGATACGCATGAAGTCGGTTTGGAACTCGATCACTGACGCTGAAGATTAGCAGCCTGCCAACGAGATCGGGCCGGCTGTCACGCCGGCCCGACAGGTCAAACAGGCTGCGCGATGATGGAATCAGTGCAGGCTCTCAAGCAGTCGCCTGGCCGCATCCTGCTGCACCTGGGAGCCTTCCCTGAGCACTTCACCGAGCATGGCGCGGGCACCTTCGGCATCGCCCATGTCCAGGTAGGCACGCGCCAGGTCGAGCTTGGTATCCACCGGATCATCGCTGAATTCGTCCGCCTCATGCACACCCACGCCTGGCGGCTGGTGATCATGCTCCTGTTCATCGAAGGACCAGCTCGAAACCGGTTCGACCGGCGGCTCGGACGGCGCGCCGTGCGAATCCGGCGGGATCGGTGCGACAACCGTGTCGTCGGTTGGCGATGCGTCGGCGGCCGGTTCGTCGTCGTGGACCCCGGATCCGGTGAGATCAAACTGGTAGTTGTATTCGCTGACCTTCTTCGGCATTTGCGGCGGCAGGGGCGGCATCGAGGATACGGTCGTCGACTCGGCGTCGCCCACAGCATGGTCGATATCGAATTCGTGCGGCGCTTGCGTTTCTTCATGCGCACTCGACTTGTCATGCGGATTGAACAACGGATGATCCGGCACCAGATCCTCGCCCATGTGGAGCACGTCCTGCCACTCGTCCTGCTGCGGATCCGTGATGTGGGCATGCATGGCCTCGGCAGCGGCCTCGAAATGCTCGACATCACGGCGCGAGTAATAGAGCGTGACCAGTTCCAGATGCAGGTAGATGTCGTCCGGATGCTCAGCCAGCTGGTCGAGCAACTCGTTCTGGTCGATGTCGTCGCTGCCGTTGTCAGCCGGCGCCGTCGTTGCGAATCGATCGGCCAGCGACGAGGATTTCGGCGCCCCGTCCGCCGGCGACTTGCGGCGACGACCCCCAATGACCAGCAGCAGCAACAGCACGACGGCACCGGCTCCCCAAGTCCATTTCTGCATGTACCAGGGCTGTTCGGATACCTGCGGTGCCGCGGGGATGGGGGCGTGTTTGGCGACCGGTTCGGCCGGCGTGGCCTTGGCCGCAGTCGCCGCAGTTGCCGGTTTGCTGGCGACCGGTGCGCTGCTGGCTGCGGCAGGCACAGCCGATGGTGCCGCCGCAGAGGTGGCCACAACCGGTGCCGTGCTGCTGGCCGTGCTGGCCTCAGCGGGTGCCGAACCGTTCTGTGGCTGCGCGGCAGGAACCGGGGTTTTCTCCGCACTGGCCGCTGGTGCAGGCGTGGCCGCCGCCATCGCGGCAGACTTGCGCGCTTCGGCCAGCTTGTTCTGCAGGTCGGCGATCTCGTTGTCCTTGAGCGACAACAGATGTTCGTTCTTGTTGTTGATGTCAGTCAGGTCTTTCAGGTGGGTCTTCAGATCGCTGCTTTGCTGCTGCAAGCTGGCCAGGCTTTCCCGGGTCCGCAACAGATCCTGGCGAAGGCTCGCTGATTTGTCGTTTTTGCCGCCGGTACTGCCGCCGGGCGCCGCCGTACCCTTCATGTTCCCTGCCGGTACCAGCGCCAGACGATCGCCCGTGCCGCTGGTTACGCTGGTCGGGGCACTGGACGCGGACGCGCGGGTGGCTGCGTCCGCCACCGTGGTCGGCGTGCCGGCAGGACCCGCACGCCAATCGCTGTTTTCACGACGGACTTCGGCGATCGCCGCCGCCATCGTCATCGCCCGTGCCTCCGCGGAGGTCGGCACACGCAACACCACGCCACTCTTCAGCGCGTTGATGTTGTCGTGATAGAACGCGTTGGGATTGGCCTGCTTGAGCGCCAGCAGCATCTGGTTGATGTCGACGCCGCTGGGCGCGGCATTTCGGGCGATCGCGGAGAGGGTTTCGCCGCGCTTGACCGGGCCATACTGACCGTTGTTGACCACGGCATGGCTGGCGGTCGCTTGCGGACCCGGTATGGCCGGAGTGGCGGAAGCATGGGCAGCGGCGGCCGGACTCGGCGCCCGCCGTGCCGCTGGCGCACTCGCGACCGGTGTCTTCGGTACGGCCTGGGTGCCCGGCGGGTCAAGCAGGATCGCGACCTCACGCACGCTCTTGCCGGCCTTGCCATTCACATCGAGCAGCAGATCGATGAACGGATCGTCCACGGCAACGCTGCTGGTGATGCGGATCACCCGCTGGCCGCCAGCGGTGGTGGCAATGCTGAAATGCAACGGGATCGTGGTTCGCCCCCCGGCGATGCCGGCACGGGCGAATTCCCCGCTGGACGCCAGTTTCACGGTAAGGTTCCGCAACTCCGCCGGATGGGCAGCGTGCAGCGGAATCTCCGCCAGCAACGGTTGCCCCAGGGCCGACTTGATCTGGATCTGGCCAAGGTCAAGCGCCATGACCTGACTGCTGCCCAGAGCAAGAACCATCAGCATCGACAACTTCAACGAACGATTCATCAGCGTGTTCCCCCGAACGATCCCAGGCGACTTGATATCGGTGCCACTGCGGTAGTGGCAATTACCCCAAACAAGGGGCCACTTTAGTTAGATGCAAGCCAATCAACAATAGCTGCAGCGAATACTTGCAGAACATTCTTGCCGTGCATTCTCATTGCTGCTGCGCTTTCATCGGTGGTTCGCGGGTTTTCCCCTGCACTGCCTGCGGCGCCGGCAGCAGCCCGGTGATCGTTCCATGCCATGGCTGCCCCCCGCTGCCCCACCGTTGCAGGGCGCACTTTACAGGTAGTCCTGGATCAGCAGTTCGGCGATCTGCACGGCATTCAGGGCCGCGCCCTTGCGGATATTGTCCGAAACGATCCACAGATCCAGCCCGCGCTCATGCGAGATGTCCTCGCGAATGCGCCCCACGAACACCGCATCGTTGCCTGCAGCCTGGCCCACCGGCGTGGGGTAGCCACCCGGTTTGCGTTCGTCCATCAGCACCACGCCCGGAGCCTGGCGCAGCAGTTCGGTGGCCTGCTCCGCGGTGATCTTGTCGCTGGTCT
>Ga0307377_10004022_pt1 | contig 16253 bp, 21 predicted proteins | sample TR3MG_FD_202535 | JGI IMG/M metagenome (GOLD analysis project Ga0307377, IMG submission 202535) | Soil microbial communities from Risofladan, Vaasa, Finland - TR-3 | ecosystem: Environmental > Terrestrial > Soil > Coastal area > Acid sulfate soil | place: Finland: Risofladan, Vaasa | collected... | reverse complement strand
CGAACTTCATGAACAGCCGAGTCGTGGAACGTTCCTTCTCTTCGCCCAGAAGAACCTCTGGCACGAACTTGAGACGGAATGACTCTGAGATGTCGACGGCCGGGATGTCCACAGTTTCGAACACTACACGGCTGTACATGCGGTACCCGTTCTTGATGTCAGGACGCTCAAGGAACTCCTCGATGCGCTGCTTCAAGAACTGGAAAGGCTGAAAGCCTGGGGGCTGAATATCACGGTCCTTGACCGCGGTGTGAACCTCTTCTGGCGTCTCGATGGCACGGGTTTCAATGTCCCGTACCTTCTCCCGCGCAGACTCTTCCCCGAGCTGGGCCGCCATGGTGGCGACTTTCTGCTTGGGTCGGCCGTCATCTCGGCCATTGGCGGCGGACACATACGACGGCATGGTTCGCGCCGATGTGCCGCCTGTTCCTACATACGAAGGCTTGTTAGTGGTCATCGTTCCTCCTGGGTTAGATCTTCGCTACGGACAGATCGTCCACCGGAACGAAACGCTGCAGGTCTTCAACTGTCAGACGGTCTGAGGACTCTTCCTGGGTAATTGTACCGTCTGCGTTGAAGGTTCTCTTGGACAACACCACCGGGAATTCGATGTCGTTGATACCAAACAGGTTGAGTACAGCTACTAAGTCATTGACCGAGACAGTGCCTCCCTGCGGAATTCCGTCGATGTACGATCTGATAACACTCTCAGCAGCCGCAACCAGGGCGGTTCCCCTGTAGTTCACCTGGACGTCCAGCTGAATGGCCTGGGCTGCTTTGACGAGAATATCTTTTGTCGTGTCGTGAATCACCGACTGATCTACAAATTCCTGCAGAGTCTGTACATCCGGATTCGTGTCGTACACGATCCGCATTCTGGCACTGGTGTAGTTGGTACCCGCTGGATCAGTGTCTATGAACCGAATAAAGATGTCTTCGTCGGGCGTGAATCTGGTGGTCAGGTCGTTGACGATTACCACGAAGTCTGTGCCCTGAACCAACGTCTTCAGCACAAGGTCTGCGTTCGATGGGTCAAGCTGCTCAATACGTTGGATGTTCACCATCGGCAGAAGAAAAGACTTCCCGCCTTCATACATAGGCATGGACGTGATCGGGTTATCGATCGGCGTCGACGACACCGGGATGTCAAAGAAGTTCAGGGCTACACCGCTGGCATACAGAGAAGCGACGATGATCTGGTCTTCAAAGATACCGGTGGTGTGAAGATACAGGTCCGCCTTTCCGCCGATGTGGAAGTTCTCGGTGCGAATACCTGAAGAGATGGTGTACTTGTAGGTAGTCCGGTCTTGCGCTCCTGTTGATGGGTCGAAGCTGTTGGCCCCCTGAGGGTCCACCAACGGACGATCCAAGATGATGATGTGAGTCTGCTCGTTACGGTCCGGCGGAGCGGGTGGAGTTGATGTTGAGAACGGAGCAGAGAAGATGATGTCCTTGATCAGGTAGTCGCCGGCATCGGGATCGGAAATGTCCGAAGTGTTGAGCCTGACGGTGTCTCCACGCTGAACGCCGACCAAGAAGGTCTCGTCGTCGCGCTCGATCTCCATCTCGTGCCAGAAGTACGGGTTGCCGCCTGTCACCGACGAGAGGTAACTGTTGGAGACGTCAATGACGGCTCCTCTGAGCAAGTAAGTCGAAGGCGGTGCGCCGGCGCCTGTCCAGATAAGCCTGGTAGCAGGGTCGTAGGCTACGTTGAACTTGCGGCAGAACCCTGTGCCGAACAGGTCGTCGAACGATGCGTAAGCCTTGACGACATCTCGAAGCATCTGAGGATCACCGTAGCCGATTACTTCCTGAGAGAGGATCAGGCTTGGAAACGCTTCGTTCAACACCGTGAAGATTGAGTTACGACTGGTCAACGTACGGGTAGCCAGGCTGTCCTTGGTACGCCGTACCAGCTCAACGTTGCTTTCAATGTTGCGGCCGGCGCTAAACGGAGCCTTGTTGGTTACCCGGATGGCGTCAGAAACTCCTGTCACGGTGAACAGGGAGCCAGCTTCAATGTTGAAGTCTGACCCGACTGAAACCGCTGACACCGGAAGGTCGATGTAAAATAGACCTTCCTCTTGGTTGAGGCTCATCTCCGCTGCGGTTACGGCCAGCGCGGTGACCGCCCGAAACTGCAGGCCGTCTGCTGTCGAGACAACAGCATCCGAGGGGATCGTACGATTGTCAGACTGCGAAAAGTAAATACGCGCCGTGCCTGAGGCGGTGCCTGCCGGCTGGCGCTCAATGAAGAAGTTGGCCACGAGCTTGTCGAGCTCAGTGTCCCTCATGTATTGGTAGAATCGTAGAGACTGGTTACGTCTCAGCACAGACAGACGATCCCTGAAGGGCTGGAACATGATAGCCAAAGGCTTCACGACCGCCTGGTAAAGGACGCTGCCTCGACGGATGTCGAGTTCTGGAAACCTTTCCCTGAGGATCTGGAGTACAAACTCCTCAACGGGAAGGTTGAATCGGCTATCGAAGACTTGGAGCTCAGGCACGTCGCTTACCTTCTATGGCGGCAGACTCTGCAGCCATTACCAGTTTTCAACAAACGCCGCTTTGATCTCTGCCTGTTCCTCTGGAGTTGCTTCCGTGGGGAGCCGGCGAACGATCGAATCGAACATCATTCCAGGATCTACTTCGGGACGACTACCGGCCTTCTCGAACCCCCTGAGAACACCGCCCATGAACGCCGAAAGCTTCACAGAGGCAGGGGTTCTAAGCAGAACCTTCGTTCCTCTGGGCGTCGGCATGGTGGACTTTCCTTTTACGTCAGTCATGGACATGCTCTTTCCGACCTCCTTGGCGGCCTTGTCGTTGCTGATTTTGTTCACCGAGCTACCCAAATCGCTCATGGATGAAACCGAATCCAGGCCGTCAGACTTAGTCGTAGGATGCTCACCGCGATACTGAAAGTCTGCTTCGCCGTCACCGGAGTACGAGGGATCCTGCTGCTTCTTGTTCTTTTCGGCGAGCAACGTCTGCATGAGAGATGACGCACCATCCGGACCGCCGGACGACTGAAGAGGAGGGGTCACGCCCTGCAGCTCAGCGATCTGTCGATCCACCTGACTCTTGTCAGGAGTGTGTCCGAAGTACAAACCTGTCTTCCGAAGATGGTTTAGCACGTCTGTCATGACTATTGCCCTCTTGACCGCTTATGGGTCTTTTTCACTTTACCTGTTCTGTAATCCCACCATCCGACTGACCTACACGTCGGACAAAACCGCTGGTTCTGATTCGAAGAGCGTATATCAGCTCTCCAATCGTGAAGCCCTAAAAAACACATGACTCGCTCAATGATCTGTAAAGCGAAGTCCATCAGGTTACCTCTTCATAAGCGACCTGAGGCCCTTTCTTCTTTTTGCGTCGGTCCAGAAGCTTTCTGACCTGCTCCATGGGCGCGTTGCTTCCAGACGTCGGGCCCGGCATATCCATCCACTGCTTGCCTTGGTAAGCCAGGTCCCCTCCGGCCGTCTCAGGGTCCCCTCGATTGTACGACGATACTACGTTGTCGGCTTCCTTGATGATCAGAGACCCCAATTTATTCGCCAGGCGTTCCCTGATCATAGTGACACCACCATAGGTGTCACAGTCACTTCTCCGCTGACCGTGGTGACTTCCAGTCGAAGGTCAAAATTATTTCCACTCAAGGTGAAAGACACCAGCCTGAGGTTCGACAACAGTTCGTCCCCCGGAAGAGATCCGGACCGGTTCCGTTGGTTCTCCAGCACGTTTGCTCTGATCCGGTTCACGCCGGCAACAGCTATGGCTCGCAAGGCACCTTCATCCGGCGGCCCCATGACCAGGTCTGTAGCCAGACCGCTCCCAGTTCCGTCGGGAAGAGGGTCATTCACGATCTCCAGGTAGATCTGCTGAATCAGCTTCTCTGTGCCTGTGACGGCCTTCATCTGACAGTCCGAGACCAGCGCCGCCGTCAAAATGCCATCCAACGCCCCAACTTCAAGAGGGTCGCCGGACTTCACCGGTGTCGCTATACGAATGTCGATGCTCATGAGCGTTCCCTACTTTCACAGTTTAGGGAGCGAAGACGTCGCGTGAGGGGTAGGTCCCACCAAAGCATGGAAGCTGCAGTAGAGCCTGGATACGTTTCAACCTGGACTTCAGCAGCAAGATCTCTGTGATGCCGAGACCCTGCATCCGCGAGGACACGTCGTACACGTAGTTGCGGGACACAGCTTCCAGACGGCTCTCCTGTACCTGAAGAGTCGCCTCCCGTCGAATAGCTTCCGCGCCGGCCGAGTTATTTTGATCGCAACACGTAGCCGCTGCAGCCAAATACTTGCCCAGAAGATTCTGAGCGGAGGATTCAAGCGCGTCCACAGAGAAGAACTGGGACCAGTCGCCGTTCAGCAGCGCATCGGCCGCGGCGTACAAGTAGGGCACCGCCTCAATGACGGAGAATAGAGCTTCTGCTCTGGCCTTCTCTTCTGGAGAGTCTCCGACAAACTTGCTCAGAGTACTCTGGATAGACGTCTGGTTATTGAGCGTCTGGGTGATGGCGTTCTTGGCGATGGCGGCTTTCGCTTCGACCCCGGCCGTCCCGATGTTGGACTTCAGCCTGACCTGAGCAATCGCCATGAATGAACGAACTTTATCGATCACATCCTGCAGGGAGTCCTGGTTGATAAGAACCAGGGTGTCTTCCGCTACAGACTCCAGGTCAGTCAGGCGGGCACCGTAAGGTGAGCTCATGGATGCCACGATTGGAGGTATAGGGTCCTGAGCTGCTACGTCCACCATCCGGCGGTGCATGAGGATCATGATTCGCCACTTAGGGATCAAGCTGATCATGGAGACAACATCACTGGACTTCTGTGCTTTGGACATCTGTCGGCTAATACCATCAAGACCGCATTGAATCACCGAGAACATTCCGCCGTAGTGGTTGGACAGCGAGAAGTTGCTCTCCAGGCTTGAAGAGAATACCGAGAGGTTGGGTAATGCGATAAGGATTTTGGAGTCCAGCTCAGTCAACAGCCGAAGCTGCTGGTCCATGGTGATCAGGACGCCTTGAACAGCCATGAAGATCAGGAAGCCTGATGATCTCGGGAACCCTGTAGGAATCTCCAGCTGATCGGCTGCTTCCTGCAGCTCGTCTTTCAGCTCTTCTTTTTCGCTCTGCTTGAACGTGCCGCTCGCCGCCAGGTCGTCGATGATTGACCCCAGCAGAATCAAGCTGGCATCTACATGGGTCTTGGAGTCGGCGATTACCTCGTCAAACCGGAGGTTGTAGTCGTCATCCTTGAGTTTGAGTAGCAGGTTCTCGATGGTTCCGATGCTGCTTCGAACATCACTCAGGATAGTCTCTCTGGCGACGAAGGACTTCGCGAGACTGATCGCCACGGTTATCGCCATGTCCAGCGCACGGGTCGGATCGTTGGCCAGGGTCATACCAAGTCCGGCAAGGCTGGATGAAGCCTTCCTGAACTGGTCGGAAGTGTTCTTCAGCTCAGGGAACTGCACCGACTTCATCGACCCTACGCCTTTGGCTGCGCAGGTTCCGCCAGCGCTTTCTCCCGAGAGGCCGAGAGGACTGAACTTGCTGATGTCGCTACTCTCGGCGAGACCGCCGCCGGGCAGCATTCCGAAACCGCCGTTATTCTGGATAGAGAACGAGTCCGGGGACATCATCGAAGAGTTGAAAGGGCTGGAGGCCAACGAAGACATGTCTGTCTCCATGGCCTTCTTGAACGCCTCGTCAAAAGCGTTCAGGTTGTCGATCTCTTCGCTGAACTTCTTCTTGAAGTCCTCGTCATTGAAGGTCTGACGAGTACGCTCGATGTCTTTGACGAACCGGGTCAGCTCTTTCTGAGCTTGAGCCTGCGCAGCCTGAACCGCAAAAACAACGCCGACCATCTTCAGCACCGGACCAGCAGCAGAGTCGCAGTTAGAAAGCGAGTCCAGGGCGGTGCGAAGTTGTTCAGTGTTCGGTAGCGTCATCGGGTTTGTCGGTGTCGGTCATGAAGTTGGAACTCATGAGGCGACGTAGTGCTGACTCCATACTCAGAGAGGGCTCGGCTACGTGAATCTGCTTCAGCAGCCGAACCTCTCTATTTGTGAGCCACTTGGGTAAGACCCAGAACTTCGGGAACTGGGTCTCCTGCTTGTCCCTCTTGGACTTTGTCATCATTTCTTTGCCGGTCCGGCCATGGCCAGGAGCGAGTCAGTGAGTTCCTTGAGCTTCTTTTTATGCTCATCATCGAGTGTCGGCATCTTGGAGATGATCTCAATCTTCCCAAGTGCCTCGCTGCTCTCACGAGCTTTCGTCTCAATCGCCTTGGCGTGCTTACCCCAGTCAGCAGCGGCCTGGCCGCCAATCAGGGTGATCGCGGTGCCGGCGATCATCGCAAGCTCTTCAACGGTGAGCCCGGTGAAATGGCCGACGAATACGGCGGCTACACCACCTACGGCGTACCAGAACTTGTTCGACTTGTAGAAGATCTTCTCAGTCGCCACGGCTGCTCCTATTCATCTTCAACGACGATGTCGTCGTCGCTGGTTTCTTCCACCTTCTTCTTGGTGGACTTCTTGGCGGTTTTCTTCTTCTTGGGCTTCGACTTCGAAGTGGTGGAATCGATCAGACCGTCCACAGCACCCTTTGCCGAGTCAAGACCTGCCTTGGCCAGATCAGCAAGACCGGCGCCACCGAGGCTTGCCAAACTGCTGGCAAGAGAGGTGAGAACCTTCAGTGCTGAGTTCCAGACAGCGATGGCCTTCTTGGTGGTCTGACTGCGCTTGACGTTCGCGGACGCACGAGCCGTCAGGTTCAGACGAGCAATAACGCGGCTCGCTGATGCCGAGTTACCAGTCAAGGCACGGGCTTCAGCTCGTACGTACAGCTCACCAAGGAGCTTTGTCTGCTCCGAGGTCAGCGTACTTCCGACATCCTTCACGAAGTCGTTGAAAGCGTCACGGCCGATCTTCAAGAGATCCTTAGCGGCGCTCTTGATTTCCTTTTCACCCTTACCACGAACATCGTTCCAGATGTTCATAACATCAGCGTCTATGGCCATCGTTTACTCCGGTTATTTGTTCACAGCCCTGGCATTTTCCAGGAGCTCTTTTGCAGTAAGGCGGGCCTGTCCGGTGGTCAGCTTCATTGAAGCCTTCTCATCGGTCCAGACATCTTCGCCGTCTTCTTTGGCCCAGTCCAGGTCCCCGGCCAACGCACGATCACAGAAATCGATCAACATCTCGTTGTCGTCCGAGATCATGTTCATCTGGTCGTGGGCGTCTTCCGCCAGAGATTCGTTCACCGGTTGGCCCATGTTGCAGCCAGCCAGGAGGGCACTCATCGAGACCACCACCAACAGCATCATCTTTTTCATTTTGCTCCCCTAAAGTGTGCCCGGAAGCGGAGACGCCTTCGCCTGTGTCAGTGTCTGTCTGCCCAGCGTCGCTGAGGTGTTGTTCTTACCGACGTTGGGAGGACGCTGAGGAATACTGATATCCCTGGGGTTCAGCGCCTTTGGCACTTTCAAAGGACGAATTGCTCCGCCTTCCTTGAAAAATCGTACAAGTATGGATGGAGACATTAGGAATACCTCTGGATGTCGGCAATCACTTTCCTACGAACACGATACACCCAGTCCGGTGATTTGTTGACCTTTTTCGCAATATCATCCACGCTCATCTGCTTAGCCCCGCTGAATCCGAAGTGATGGTCAAAGACCTTCCTCTCCGGTGGAGTGAGACCGTAACGCACAAAGTGCATGGTCTCTTTCTGGCGGTCCTGAATAGCTCCGAGCGCCGCTTCCGGCATTCCACTCTCCGATAGATCCTTCCTCATCGAGCTGCCGATATCTCGAACTTCTTTCACACTCCAGGATAGTTCATCGGCCAACTCTTCCGGCGAAGGAGGACGCTGAAGTTCAGATTCCAAAGCGTTCCGCACATGGAGAAACGTTCCGATCTTGGCTACACGGTGCTCCGGGATACGGGCGATGTTCTTGTTCTGCGTGACGAACCTGGACATACGCTGCAGAGAAGTCACGGTGTTTGTTGCCAGTCGCGCCCCGCGCTTCGGATCCCAGGTATCAAAGCTGTGGATGGCCATCTTCATGGCCTCTCCGTGAAGCGCGGGAGTAGGAATCGGGACGTCGCGGTAGTAGCTGACTCTGCTGTTGACGTGAGGCATTACGTGACGGAGCAAAGCATTAGTGGCTGTGGTGTCTCCGGCCTTATGCTTCTTCCAGTAATCTATCTCTTCTTCTGGGCTGATGTCCATCATGCCTCATCACATTGCCCGAGGCTTCATCGCGCTCGTGTTGATCTTAGGAAGCTTGGGCTTAGGGGCAGGAGCTACAACTGCCGGCTTCGGCGTATTTGGTGCGGGTGTCGCGGGTGTTTGCCCAATACTCGGAAGATTAGGCATGACAGGCGTCTGGCTCTTGTTCGGGTTCGACCCTGTGCCATAACCAAGAAGAAGGTTAGAAACCTTCTCCTGTGGTGGAAAGACACTGTCTAGTCCGAGTTTACGCATGCTGTCCAGCCATTGCCAGAGAGGCCAGGATCGGCGCGATGCTTTCAGCCTGCTCGCCGCCGATACCCATCTGGGCCAGTTGACGGGCTACTTCAGACATGTCGTTTTCCCCGCCTTCGCCGGTTTCCATGCCCTCATTGAGGGGCTCGAAGGTGGAAGAGTTCATCTGCTGCAGGAGCTGGGCGAGAACGTCCGGAGGAATCTGGCCGGCGGGGTCTTCTTCGCCTGACATACCTTCCAGGCCTTCCATACCCTCTTCTTCGCCAGGCTCCATCATCTGCTCGTTCTCTTCTTCCTCTTCTTCGCTTTCACGCATGGGCTTCTCTTTGCGCATGCGTTTGCGCATCTCTTCTTCCATGTCCTCGCCGTCTTCGCCGAGGTCGTCTCCGGCTCCGCCGCCTTCACCGTCCTGCATGAAGTCAGCAATCTTGAGGAGCTTCTCTGTATCGCTGAGGGATGCGATCTTCTCAGCGACCTCGTCGATCTTGGCCTGGTCCAGAGACTCAAACGCCCGGTCAAACATACGGAGCGGAATCATCTGGGTGTAAGCCACCTTCGAAGACATGGCGCCGAAGGACAGCTCGGACAGGGTGCGATGAAGCGCGTCCTGGCCGTTGAGCATGTTCGTCGCGTTCTTCAGCAACTTGGCGAACTTGTAGGTGTTGCGGCACACGCGAGCGATCTTGTCGACCAGCATCTGGTCGTCATCAGTAAGCACGCCGGCTTCTTTCTTTGCCGCGGCTAGGCCGCCGATCATGCCGAAAGCCATACAGGACCGCTCAACGGATTCGCCGAGGGTTGCGGGCTCAGTAACGGCCGCCGCGGCGGCGAACTTCACGAACCTAAGTTCAGGAAACTTCATCCCTGTCTCCATCTTCAGTAAGGACTTCTATCAGAGTAGAGCTTTATACAGCTTCCGGCTATTGTTTTCAGTACCGGGGTCCATCAAACGACGCCGTCCAGCGGTAGCTTTACCGATCAACGCCGGCCTCTGCTTCCACAGCTTGTCATCAGCCGTGACCTTGTCGTCGGTCTTCTTGGGGTCAGCCTCAGAAGGCTCTCCCGCCTGCTTAGTGATTTCATCCACAGAGTTCTTCACTCTGTCAATAAGTCCGGCCGTCTTCGGTGACGATATATCCTTCTTCATCCGAGTAGGCTCCTTCGGGTCGTACGACTTGAATCCCCACCGCTTATAGGCCCCTACCAGAGTATCTTTATCCAGCCCGTGAGTCCCGCTCCCTTTAGAGTAAGGTTTAGCTCTCAGGCGGAGAGTCTGGCCTGCGTGGTCTCTTTCAACGGCCTTCATAAGGTCTTTGGCTAGACCTTTGCCTCTATGATCAGGAGATACGTAGACCCCGCTAATCCAGGGTCCGTCGCCCTCAGTGGACTTCTTATGTACTATCGCATGGGCGATGTTCTTCCCGGACTGGTGCACGTCGTACCGGTGAACATCTTTCTTCTCTGGCCGCTTCGAGTGTACGTAATCAGTAGCGATCTTCATGCGGTCGAGGAGCGTCATACTGGCCCCATTCCAGGGAGTTCCCTACGAATCGGTGGACGCTTCGGTTTGACTGGTGCCGGCGGCTTTGCTTTGACCTTCGGCATCGGGGCCGGAACTGAACCGCCTTGATGGGTAGTTCCTTCACGGATTCTAGTGCGAAGTCCCTTCCTTGGCGAGGGGATCTTGCCTACGACTTTGGCGTCAGCGTGAGGAATACGCTTCTCGCCTTCTCGACCAACGATGGCATCGAAAATCCTTGGGTCGCCTTCGGGAGTCAGTCCGATGTTCTTCGGGTGGATGTCGTACAACATGTTTCCGCCCGGCATCTCGACTACAGGGTTTCTCTTGTAGTCCGGTCCGTACTGCCCAAGGCCACGTAGTTTTCCGCCGGCTCTTTGGATATTACGATTGAGAGCCTCGCCAATCTCAGGGCTGAACTGAGGGACTTCGTGGCCATTCTGCATGGTGTATCTGTAATCTGTACCGCCGGACAGAGGAGAGAGCTTAGGCTCAATCCATCCACCGCCGCCTTGGTGTTCTTTCGTGATCGGATTCATAAGCTCTGGGTACGCCCTGGCCATTTCCATGTACTTCTGGTCGGCGCCGGGCGACAGCTCTTTGTAGGTCCGTTTGCTCACCTGATGACCTAGTCCCTTACCACCAAAGGCTGGATAGACAGTCTTCTCCGCTCCGGACTCGATGGGGTCCTTGCCAAGTTGACGAATACCGATGTCGGGGGACTGTTTGATGCGCTCAGTGTCCGCAGGGTTTATCTTCCCCTTGGCCATCTCGTCTGACCACCTCGCAGCGGCCTGCTTTATCCGCTCAAGCAGAGAAGCTTTCTTCTCAATCTTCTCCAGCTTGTTGTAGTACTTGAGGTCTTCGGTCAGATGATCCATGGCGATCTCAGTAGCGATGCCGTGGTCACTGGTGTGTTCAAGCTCAACCTTGACGCCTTTGCGGAGAGCCTCCTGGTTGAAGTCTGAGGGCTTCTTCTTGTCCGCCAGGCCCCCTGGGATCTTATCGGCCCCGGTTTTCAACCCACGGGCCGCCAGGAGCGCAGAGACGGCTACCGGCGCAGCGTAGCTACCGACGTCAAGGATCGACGAGAGGTGATCGCGGAATGAAGGCTTTTTGTCGTTCTCGTACAAGGTCTTGTAGCCTCTCACGTTCGCTCGTACTTCTTCGGCCAGTCGACCAACGTTCGGCAGAAGTCCGCCGATGCCGAATCCTCTTCCCGCTGACTGCAGCCTGGAGGTGTCCGCTCCCAACGGTCCTGCCCCTGCGCCCGCAGCTGCTCCGATGATTGGCGCCAGGTGGGACCACAGGTAGGTCTGCTTGGTAGCTCCCCTATTCAGCTTAGCCGGCAGACTTTCATCGCCGGCTGAGTAGTTAGCCGCGTGACCGAGCTCGTGCCCTAGTTCACCAGGTGTGACGTCGGGAGATACGTTAGCTGAGTTCGTCGTGGGATCGAAGCCTGACGCGTGATCGCCCACGTTGAGCTTGAAGTCTTTCCCGAGGTTGTACTTCTTCTGGAAGATGTCCTTGATCTGGGCCATCTCTTCGTCTGGCATCTTGTTGCCGCTGCCGCGAACCGCTTGAGACAGGAACGGCAACGCTCCGCCGCCGACTACCAGGGCCGTGAGGGCTTTGTTGTTCTTGATAATGTCAAGAACCCCGGCCGCTTTCACGGTCGGAGCCTCAGTGTCTTTTCTGCTCGTGCGCTTATGGGAACGAAGCCTCATACAACCTGAACCTCTAACCACAGTATACCTCTACCAGTTTCACTCTCCGATGTGGTCTAAGCCAGTACAAGAGAAAGTTTTCGAAACAGGAGATCACATGAAGGTCAACGGCTACATGCTGCGTGAAAGCATCAAACGACACAACCTCGAACTGCAGGTTGCCAAGAACCTGTTCAACAACTCGACCGTCAAGTTCGAGAAGGAAGAGAAGCCGGCGCTGGCCGCCATCAGCACCCAGATCTACAAGCTGGAGTTTGACATCGTCGTACTTCAGTCTGCTCTCTCCACCTACAATGCCATGACAAAGATCAGCGTTGAGGACCTTGGAGAGATCTCCCTGCTCAAGGCGGTCAAGCTGATCGGCCCACTTGAGCGCATGGAACTGATCTGGCGCAAGCTCGTGGCGCCGAAGCGCGACCGCTACTCTCGCCACGAAGACGAGGCCACCGTCCGCAACGCCAACAGTGAGTACGCACAGAAGACCTTCACGGTCGAAGAGGCAACCGAGCAGACCAAGACCTGGGCTGGACGTGTCACCAGGCTTCGGGCCGCCATTGCCACCATGAATGCGTCTATGGTGGAGTCGAAGGAATTGGAGTTGGACGTCAAGCTCTTTGAGTAAGACGCCCAATGGTGGAGCGGGCAAATACTGACCCTGACGGGGCAAATGACCCCTAAACGGACCTACTGCTAAGACCTGACGAATTCCTGAGGCGACGGCCGGATAACCGCAAAGATAGCGGAGCACGGAGCACGTCTTCGATCTTGGGTCAAACGCACTGGGGTAACCATACTTATACTCATCGCCCGCTCGCCGCAGGGAGGTCCTTCGGGGCCTCCCTGTTCCATCTTTTTTAGCCTGAGATACGGCCTAAGAAGATAGACAGAAAATTCAACAGAAAGGAGGAGTCGATGACACCGTTGGAAATCAAAGAGCAGTACGTCAGTAGGACGGCCAAACAGGGAGGACACCCCGGCCTCTACAAGATCATCAAGTCAGCGCATGCCCGGTACGGGATCGAGAACGGATACGAGCTCGACGCCATGATCGGAGCGTTCTTCATGCACCAGTTCCTGCCTAACCTGGAGGACCTCGAAACCGAGCTGGAGAAGGTCATGGAGGACCTGGCTGCCGAGGATGGGTACACCGGAGATGTCGACAAGGTCTCGGCACTAAAGCGTCTCATGGACAACAAGTTCGCCAAGCTGGAGAACTCTTCGCGGGTTCTGGTGGCCAGCTTGTTCGGCGAGCTTGACGGAGACGACGACGTCGCGGAATACATCGCCTTCAGAGGTGAAGAGTTCCGCTGCATGCAAGCCGCTACACAGGTGTACCTCTCCCGGCAGATCGGAGAGGACAAGCCATGACCAGAGACGAGATCATCCAAAAGCTCAAAGATCGAAACCCTGGAACAAAGCAATTCGTCGAGAACGGCATAAGCCGTGAATCGCTGCTGGGACCTAAAGAACAGGAACACCTGTTCGGGATCTACGCGGCTCTTTTCAAACCCAAAGTTGGAGTGTTCAATTCTGTGGCATCAAAGCTAGTCGACTTCCTGACGGAGACGTACGAGCTTACACGTCTGGAGGCCGCCGCGATGGCGCGAGCCAACGCGGAAAACAGCATGATGTACTTCCGGGACTTCCGGGATAACAAGGTGTTTGAGGACGCTGAGGACATCATCCAGGCGTCTCTTCTGTTCGCTTACTGGGATCTACTTCGTTACGTGATGGGACTGAAGGGTTTCGAAACGTTGAACTGAAAGGCCCCTCACGGGGCTTTTCTTTTACGTGGCGGCAGAGTCTGCAGCCATCAATACGAGGCGAGTTTCGCCAGTCCCTCTTTCACCAACATCTCGTTGATGATGTCACCGTTCGGAAGACTAACGTTAGCCAACCACCGGCCGTACTTTCCCTGGGCATCTTTGAAGGTCTTGACTACAACCGTTGAGCCTACAGGGGCCTGTTTCTCACAGAAGGCTAAGGCGGCGTCAGCCTTCCTGATCTCTTCTCGTCGTTCTTCCTCAGTGTCGAAGTTGGCTTTCTTCGGGCGAAGCTCAGGAGTGTCAATTCCATACAGACGAAAGCGATCTTTGACTGCGATCTTGAACCCGAGGTCAATCTCCAGATCGACAGTGTCTCCGTCGATCCATCGTATGACGGTAGCGGAGTAGGTGAACATCGACGATCTCCAAGGTAGACGGTAGGGGCAGGCTACTTTTGGGGAGCGTGCCTACCCCTACCTATCGAGCGTGTGCAGGAGTGCTGTCACACAAAACCATCATAGAGCTGGCCTAATAAGATGCAGGACATCTTATAGGAGATCTGATGCCAAGTAGTTCAAAACCCAAAAAGCCCAAGAAGAAGAAGATCAAGTACGACCCGAAGAAACACCTACGACCTCTGACTGATCACGAAAAGTGCAACACCTACGACGCGGTGGAGTCTTTGGTGCACCAGATCATCGAGGAAGAAGTCGGGAGCGATCGCTTCGCAGAACTTGAAGAAGAAGAGCCTGACACCCTCAAGGAAGCCACCGTCTCGATCACGGAGACATTGGCCTCGTTATTCAAGACGCCGCAACAGCAGTACGAGTACTACCCGTACACCCTTGGTGATGACGACGCCAACCCTGACGACGGGTTCTTCTATGACCCCAAGAACTACGACAAACCCCTGGGAGTGATTGATGACGACTAGCGGCAAGACAAAGAAATACCCTCGCAATGTTCTCGCCCAAGCAGAAAAGCAACTCGCCGGCTTTACCGGAGTAGACGACCTGCTCAAGATGCTCGATGTCCCGGCCTCTCCGGCCTTCACCTTCCGAAACCTGGACATCTTCTTCGAGGGGGCGGAGCACTTCACCTTCGGAGACCTTCACCTACTACTGGAAACCATCTCTAACGAAATGCCTTCGCTGAAGAACTACGGGAGTAAGATCTACGCCAATTTCAATGTCGTAGGGGTGTTCGCTGACCTACTGTCTCACGCCGACTTCGGACGGGAGAAAGAAGCCGATATCTGCATGACTTTCCTGAAGGGAACGGGTCATTTCAAAGGCTTCCAGTCCAAACTTAGGGGCCTTCGAAACAAACTTCTTGAGGAAAAGCCGAACACCAAGATCGACTACATGTACAGGTGCGCGTGCAACTACAAGTCCCACGAGGAAATTGTCGTTCCGGGGCACTTAGCTTTGGGAGGCATCCACGAGGACCTCATCGATTACACCCACTTCATCGCGCACCAGATAGGCCTGTCGGCACCTCAGGACGAGCTACACATGGACCCGCAGTACGACCACGTCCTGTGCGAGATGTTGGACATCGAGTTCACAGACGACGAGCCTACAACAGAGGTCACGGCTAAGGAATTGACGAGGAAATTCAACAAGATCAAGTGGGACTTCGAAGAGGCCATCGGAAGATACGGGCTTTAGTCTCGAAACACCTCTGTAAGATGGCCTAAGATAGTGGTCGGGGGTCTTTTCTCCTTTCTCCCCTCGGCTACGTACCGCAACGGCAGAGGGGCCCTCGTCAGGGGCCCCTCTGTCCGTAGCGATCGACCTTCTTTTTTACTATGGAATCTTCTGGCCGACGTAGACGATGACAGCGTCACGGGCGGCGTCGACGTCTGCCTGCTGGGCCCCACCGCTCAGTAGAGCTGCCGAAGTATCTGCTTCGATCTGGGTTGAGACGTTCGCCGTGGTGAAGATCGGGTCGATCGGGTCACCGTTCACGTCCACCGCCACCACGTTACCGTCTTTCACGCGGCCGATGATCGTGCTGTAGACGCGGTAGGTGTCGCCGATGTTGTAGAGGTCGGTCGCTCCGCCGGTCAGAAAAGTGGTCCGCAGCGTGTTTAGATCGATCACCTCGATGACTGAGGCCATCGATCCGTCGGTGAAGTTGATGACCACGTCACCCGGCTCGATAGCGTCTGTTACGAAGTCGGCCGTGTTATCGAAAAGGATGTTGTTGGTGCCACCGGTGTCTTCGGTGCCGGTGCTTGTGGTGGTCGTCCTGGCCTCGAACAGAAGCTGGGCGTTCTGAAGCTCAACGGTGATACCCACCAACTTGCCTACGCCGAGGACCTGCTTGCCCGAAGCGTTGATCAGATAAGGTTTGTCGAGGTTATCTAATGGCTGCTCCAGGAGCCCGCGACAAGTGTCAACGAGATCCTGGAGCGTGATTTCAACCGAAGGGGCCTCAACGACGATCAGACGGGGACTCACATCCCAGATGACGTACACATCTGATCGTTCGGCCATGCTTCACCTATTCTCCAGCTTACGGCAGGTTCACCACGTTGTCCGGGTTGAGAACCGCACCGATCGAAGCACCCGTCGAGCTGAAGGTAGCAACCGTCTTGAACGGCTGCTTGCCCTTGATTCGCACGACCACGAAGAGCGGAATATCGGCCAGGTACTGGATCGTGTTGTTCACACTCGTACCGCCCGAAGTCTCCTCGATGAACACGACGTGGACGTTTTCTC
>Ga0307377_10004020_pt1 | contig 16267 bp, 26 predicted proteins | sample TR3MG_FD_202535 | JGI IMG/M metagenome (GOLD analysis project Ga0307377, IMG submission 202535) | Soil microbial communities from Risofladan, Vaasa, Finland - TR-3 | ecosystem: Environmental > Terrestrial > Soil > Coastal area > Acid sulfate soil | place: Finland: Risofladan, Vaasa | collected... | reverse complement strand
TAGTAATTGAATTTGATACTGCTTATACTAATATGACTGTTACTTATTCTCAAGGTAGTAATAGTGTTGTAGTGTATGACTTTTTATCACACACAAAAGCTAACGATAGTAGCATTGATGATCTTACAGGTTTAAGTGATGCTATGGAAAGTGGATGGTCTATAGTTTCTTCATACTGGACAGGATATTCACCAGACCAATACCAGATTAATGGGAAAGAGTGGTATAACTATAATGATCCAGCTTGTAAAAGTTGGTCTAATGTATGTGATGGTTCTTTTAAAATATCAAACATTAGAGTAATAGCTGAAGATGAAATTTAATATTTAAAATATTTTACGTAAAAAATAAAAAATAAAATTATGAGTGTAGAATTAAAAATTACAAACAAAACACAGGTACCTGTAGAGTATGCTCTTTATGAGTCACCTAAATTAAATGATAAACCCACCAAGAATGGTGTTTTAAAACCTGGTGAAACCAAATCATGGGATGAGTGGCACGTTACTATTGGTGACTACTTTGTTATGGGTATTACAACAGGTGATGGAGATAATCACGAATGGACTAAAACCAATAACAGTAAACCTGATTTCCCTGGTGAACTTGAAATGAAAGACTTCTACGATAATGATGGGGGTTTTGAAAAATGGCATGAAGGTAATTTAGACAGAGGTGATTTTGATGTAATGTCAGATGGTGAAATAACTAGCACGTTTGGAGAAGGGTTCTGTTCTAATGTTTGTCCATCTTTTAGTTGGGCAGGTACTAATACTAGACATATTGAATTTATGGGTGGTCCAGTTTTCCTAAAAGACGATGCGTCTACATTATGGAAAATCGCAAGACCTGACAGTGAAAACGCAGCACAAGACTTTTTAGTATATCGTTCAGCATAAAAAATAAATTAAAATGAAAAAATTATTATTATCAATTGTTGCGGCTACAATGTTATTTAGTTGTTCAACAGAAACATTACCAACAACATACAATGTTCAATTTGAAGAGGATTGGGTATCTGATTGGTGTGGTGACCCATCTAAGGATTCTAGTGTTCATCAAGTAATTACAGATACGAGTGTCCAATTCCGTTCTGGTAGGGTAGTATCTAAACATGGATATAAAAACATTACCCAAATTTTAGCTACAATTGATTTATCTGGAATGGCACCAAATAGTATTCAAAATAAATGCTTCATTCTATATGGTAAATAGTGCGGTTCAACCAAAAGGTAGTGCCTACTGTGATGCCGGAGGTTCAGTTCAGTATTGTAATGAGATTGATTTTATGGAAACTAATGGTAATAGAATTTTACAACAAACTATTCACTTAGATAACCAACAACGATTTGAATACACATATACTGATGCTGCGTTTACAGACAATTGTTATGGTAATTTATATGATACAGCACAAGGAACTCATAGTTTAGTTGATGTAATCGATATTACTAAGCCATTTGATATGACAATCGATTTTGATGCTGCTTATACTAATATGACCATTACAGTTTCCCAAAACGGAAATAGCAAAGTAATTTACGATGCCCTCTCAGGTAAAGGTGCTGATAATAGTAGTGTTGATATGTCATCATTAAAATCAACAATGGCAGTGGGGTGGTGGATTACTCCCTCATATTGGGAAGGTTATTCACCTAAAGGTCCAGGTGCCTTACCTTGGTTTGTAGGTCAATGTTTTAGTGACCAACTATGTAGCAATAATGATAAAGCTTGGGTTTTATCTAATGTTAAAGTAACAGCCGAAGAAGAAATTTAAAAATACTTTAATTACCAAAATGTTAATAGGTAACCCTAAGATTTAATCTTAGTAATTGAATTATTTTTACGGTTAATAATGGTAGTATAACCATTTTCATAATGGAAGATTTTAACAGGTCTTCCATTTTCTATTTTCGCCTTAGCAATAAGATTACCTTGTTTATCATACTTAAACCAAGTTCCAATACCTTTTCTATTCCAATAATAACTTATTTGTTGTATTTGACCATTAGAATAGAATTGCTCTAATCTAATAGTCCCATCTTCAAGTTGATATGCTTTTTGTTCCTGAGCACTTAGATTTAACCCAAGTAGTAATGTTAATGTAATAATAATATGTTTCATGGCAATAAATATTAGTGAGTCATCTTGACGTCATATAAATGTAAAAACGTAATATGGTATTTCCAAGTTATTGTTCATATCTATATGGGAATTTAAATTAATAAAAGTAATGAAAAAAATAATCTTTGTTCTATTAACAGCTTTAGCTATTGTTTCTTGTTTACCTGATTCTCCTTCTCCACAACCTAAAGATTACGAGGGAACATTAGTAACAGGTACTCTAAATGAAAATGTAACATGGTATTCAGATTCAATTTACACTCTAAGAGGACGTGTAATCATACCTTCAGATATTACTTTAACAATCGAACCAGGTGTTATAGTTAAAGGTGATGCTGGTAATGGTTCAACTGCTTCTGCTTTAATTATTGCTCGTGGTGGTAAAATTAATGCTGTAGGAACAGCAGGTGCTCCTATTATTTTTACCTCAGTAATTGATTCAATTCAACCTGGTCAATTAGTATCTCCTAATTTAAATGAGACAGTAACTGGATTATGGGGTGGTTTAATCATATTAGGTTATGCCCCAATCTCAGCAAGTACATCTCCATTACAAATTGAAGGTATTCCATCTTCAGAATTAAATGGTTTGTATGGAGGTGAAGATTCATTAGATAACTCTGGTGTATTACAATACGTTTCTATTCGTCACGGCGGAACAAACATTGGTCAAGGTAATGAGATTAATGGTTTAACGTTAGGTGGTGTAGGTAAAGGTACTACAATTGACCACATTGAAATAGTTGCTAATCAAGACGATGGCATCGAATGTTTCGGGGGTAACGTGGAAATTCAACATGCTTTAGTGTGGGCACAACAAGACGATGCCTTTGATATTGACCAAGCATTTTCTGGTTTATTTGAAAGTTTTGTTTCAATCGCAGACAATCAACACGACCATGCTCTAGAAATTGATGGTCCTGAAGGTACTTGGAATGCTCCATTTACAATGTGGGGTGGAACATTAATTGACCCAAATACAGCCCAAATCCACTTTAGAGATGGAGCTGAAGGATATGTTTCATTCAATGGTGTAGCAAATATTGAAGCAGATTTAGGCACCTCAGTAGTTGTTGATACATTACACGCTGGGGCTCAGTTAGGGGAATTTAATTGGACTTGGGCTAAGGCCGCAGGTAAATTGTAAAATACCTAAAAACGTCATATTAAAATATTTGGAGCCCCGAAAGGGGCTTCGTATATTTATGGTATAGAAATAAATAAAAAACAATAAAGGTTATGGATGACAAGATATTTAACAAAAAGGTAAATCAATTAAAACAAAGTGAATCATTTGAATTCATATATGATGGTGTTTATTTTAAACTAAGCCGCTTTGATAGTTTTGATAATGAGAAATCATTTTCAGTTAGTAATAAACTATCTTGGGATAGTATGAACGTCGACAAAATTACCAACCAATACATTACATTATATTCTTACAATATGATGAGTGTAAGGAGTCAATACAAAATGCATTTTGGTAAAATAAAATTACGTTAATGATATTCCGATTTGGGAAATATAAAGGTTATACTTTAGCTGACGTTGAATTAAACGACCCAAGCTATGTAAGGTGGGCTCGCCAAAATGCTCCTAACCTTATACCTAAACTAACACCTCCAAAAGATGAATTTGGATATTTAGATGAAATTACCGATTTTCGCTCATTAAAAGATTTACAACAGATATTATTACGTAACCCAGGAAAACCAGAAGATGCCTTTTAGTTTTATTAGAGAAGAAAATTTACGTCACAGTCGTGAGGTAGTTGAGCAGAATTTAGCGCGATATCAGCCGTTAAATTACAATCGCTTCATGTGGTGGCGCAGTCATACGGACGGAATTAAGCCGTTGAGTAAACGCGTTACTCTCAAAGAAAGAATAGTGAATGGTGATTTTAATGAGTCATCATATTTTATGCAAGCCCAACTAGCCTTACATAATGCTAAGGATAAAGTTAATCTTAATAAACATAACCATTCAGACCAATTAGAGATATTAGCTGTTGATCTTGCTCGCTATAAACGTCTAATGGAAGATTTCAATAGAGAGGATAACGATCGTTTAGAATCATTGTATGATGCTTTTACTTCCACATTTAAAATGACTCGCACAGAGTTTATAAATGAAATTTGTGATTGGCCTAATGATTTATTATCTTATTACAAGTTTTGTATGGAGTTTAGATATGTAACACCTGCAGCAAATAGAAAATTAAAACGAGGGAGACCTAAAAAAATAAAATAAATGAAACTAGAAATTGGAAATAATCAAGGACATGTTATTATAGACGATACCTCAGGTAAAATTATGTCTGTAGTAGTTACTCGTGCAGTAGAAGAAAAATCTGACTTTATTGCAACTACTAGTTATAATAACAATCACGATGGAACCCATACTGATATAGGAATCAAACCTATGTGGAATGAGGAAGAATCAGATAAACGAATGAAAGTTATAGGACAAAACGGAAATACAGGGGAACATTATGATTAAGTTATTAAAACATAGTTTAGGTTTATGTGGTGAACATTGGCATCTAAATATTTTTACTCTTCTTTTAAGTGGACTTGGATTATCACCTGCTCTTAATTATATTTATTACAAAGTAAAAAGTTATGATAAAAGTAAGTCATGAAACCCCTCGCTGTTTATTAGAGGACAGCATACAATTTAATGACTATCAATATGCTCTAGTTCACTTACTTGAGGACGATGAGGAGTATAGAGAACATTTTTTAAATTATCGTCAAGACCCTAAAAGCTATATTATTTTAGATAATTCACTTCATGAATTGGGTCATGCTTATAATGATGCTGGTTTATTAAAGTGGGTTGAGGAATTACAACCTAACGAATTCATAATCCCAGATGTTTGGTGTGATAGAGATGCTTCAGTTGTAAATGCTCGTAAATGGGCTTCAATTCCACTACCAAAAGGTGTTGAGAAAGTAGCAGTAGTTCAAGCTACTACTATTCATGAAGCTGCTACTTGTTACCAAACATATAAAGACTTAGGATATAAGAAGATAGCATTTTCATATGGTGCTGGTTATTACAATGATGTTGTTCCCCACCCTAACAAGGATTTAGGTAAGGCATTAGGAAGACTATCAGTAATATCAGCTTTATATAAAACAAAAATAATCTCCCAAAATGATAGAATTCATTTATTGGGTTGTGCTGTTCCTCAAGAATTTGGATGGTATAAAGGATACGAATGTATTGAATCAATAGATACATCAAACCCAGTAATGGCTGCTTTAGAAGGTATTAGATATAATACTTGGGGTTTAGATAGTAAGCCGAAAGCAAACATGAATGATTATTACTATATGTTTGAAGAAGAAGTAGATTGGGATTTACTTACAGATAATTTAACTAAATTTAGATACATAAACGATTTATAAAATGGCAAATACAAACAGAACAGACGTTACGATCAAAGGATCGAAAGAAGCAATTAAATACTTTCAAGAAAAGTACGATGACTGTGTAGATGGAAAATACCCAGCAGAAGAAGGACAAACACATATTATAGATGCTTTTGGGGCTGAAGCCGAGTTACTAATCGATAGGATTGGTTCAAAGTGGATTTCTAAATATGACGTGTTTATAGATGCTGATGATGAATTCCAATTTGCAATGGAATCAGCTTGGTACCCACCTTCAGATATGCTAAAAGAAATGCATCGTCAGTTGATTGCTATAGATCCTGATATTACATTCACGGCACGTTATTGGGATGAAGGGTATGATCCAATTGGTGTTCTTAAAATCACAGATGCAGGCCAATATTTAACTCTAGAAACCGAACCTGAATCAGAAGAGGATTTTGATGATGAAGATGGAATGTTATCATTTTGGGATGAAGTTATTGATCCTGAGTTTGTAAGATTAGAAGAAGAATTAGGCATAGCGTAAGCCTATACGCTTAAAATACCTGGCAAATAAAAAATTATATTATAATGCAATTAGAATTAGATTTAAACAAAAGCAAGCACGTAGTAGTATCCCTCTCAGGTGGCATGGATAGCTCAACATTGTTACTTCGTGCCTTAAAAGAGTATGATTCCGTAACGGCTATGAGTTTTAATTATGGTCAAAAACACGTAGTAGAACTAGAAAGAGCACAATCATTAGTTGATTACCTAACAGAAAACGGGCATAAAGTAAACTATAAGCAAATTAAATTAGAAGGCTTATCAAGTTTACTAGATTCAGCACTGGTAGAAGGTGGTAATGAAGTTCCTGAAGGTCATTATGCTGATGATAACATGAAAGCAACAGTTGTCCCTAACAGAAACAAAATATTTGCTTCAATAGTTCAAGCAGTTGCTTTATCTGTTGCTAATAAAACAGGAGAAACTTGTGATATTGCTTTAGGTATCCATGCAGGAGATCATGCAATTTATCCTGATTGTAGACAAGAATTTAGAGATGCTGACGATGCTGCTTTTAGAGAAGGTAATTGGGACGCTGAAAGAGTAGGTTATTTTACACCTTATCTTCTTGGCGATAAATACGATATCCTTCAAGATGGCGTGGTATTGTGTAATGACTTAGGTATCGCGTTTAACGCCGTGTATGCGCGTACTAACACGTCATATAAGCCGATTTTTGACCCACAAACATTTGAATGGTATAGCGATTTTAAATCAGCATCCTCAGTTGAACGTGTTGAAGCCTTTATTAAGTTAGGACGTCCTGATCCCGCACCCTATGCTGAGATTGATAGAGATGGTCAAGTAGTTGTAGTTGAATGGGAGCACGTAGTAACAGAAGTATCTAAAATACTATCCAACCACAACCTATGAAAGCTGAATATAAAGATGGAAAATTAATTATCCCTATTAAAGTAGGAGATACTATGTTGGCTGGGAGGTTTAGGAATAAACCCGTTAAAGTAAAAGAAATCAAAATGGATGAATTAGGCCAACCCACAATAAATGGTAGTCCTATTCTTAAGTTTAGGTTACCTAAATTAATGTAAAACAATGAGCTATGAGCGATAGAGAAATAATGGACGCCAAATTTGCGGGTCTAAAATATAATAGAATTATTAAAGAGAAACCCCAAGTAGAACATTTATTTGGAAAGGATATACTCAAAAATATGCTTAAATATAAACACCAACCAGATGCTTACAAACATCAAATTATCTCATTCATTAAATCTGGGATACGTATTATAGGATACGGGCTTTTGATTGTGAACGTGCCTATTGCAGTAGGGGTTCTTATATTTAGTGAATTAATTGGAATTATAGAAGAATTAGTATGAAGTATTTGTATTTCTCAGCACCATGGTGCGGACCTTGCCGTTCATTCGGCCCTATTATGGAACAAGTTTCCCTTGAAGTAGGAGTTGAAAAAATTAACGTAGATGAAAACCAAGCAATGTCTACTCAATACTCAATTCGTAGTGTACCTACTGTAATTTTAGTTGATGGAACTGGTAAAGAAATCACACGCCACGTTGGAATTCAACAAAAATCGTTTTTAATGGAAAATTATAAAAATTATAATGGGTAAATATCAGTCAAGTAAAGTTTTTGATGGATTTTCAACAGTATTCCGTCAATGGAAAGCAGAAGATACACATTGTAGGTTTCTTCATGGTTATGGAGTCTCATTTAAAGTATATTTTGAAGGTGAATTAGACCATAGAAATTGGGTTTGGGATTTTGGTGGTATGAAACGTGCCAAAACTCAAATTGATGGTATGTCTCCTAAAGAATGGATGGACTATATGTTTGATCACACTTTAATTTGTGCTGAAGACGATCCATATCGTTCTTATTTTCATAACATGGATAAAGAAGGTATAATTCAATTACGAGTTATTCCTGCTACAGGAGCAGAAGCATTTGCTTCTTATTTATTTAAGAAACTTGATGATTTTGTTAACGAGGAAACAGAGGGTCGAGTAAAGGTTGTTAAAGTAAAATTCATGGAACACAATAAAAACGCCGCCTATTATGTCGCTTAAAAGAATAGAAGATTATGATAAAGTCCTACCTCTTCTTGAACTATATAGATGTGTTCAATCAGAAGGATCACGTTTTGGACGTCCTACTATTGCTGTTCGTACTACAGGTTGTACTCATCGTTGTTATTTTGGTGAAGGTGGTTGGTGTGATTCTTGGTATACCTCGGTTCACCCTGAAAAAGGCACATTTAAGTTTAATGACATTATTAAAATATATGATGAAAATCCTCACATTAAAGAAATGATGTTAACCGGTGGTAGCCCAACAATGCACCCCGCTTTAGTAAACGAACTAACACATTTTGCAAATGAAAGAGGTATCCTCATTACTATCGAGACTGAAGGTTCTCATTTCCTCGAAACCGATTACCCGATTGGTCTCATTTCTCTCTCACCTAAGTTTAGTAATAGCGTCCCTGTTGTTGGTGCCCTTACTCCCAATGGGTCAGTTACGGATGAAAAGATGGTTAAAACGCACAATCGTCTTCGCCTTAACACTGAAGCCATTAGAGCGACTCTTGATTATCATACTGACTATCACTATAAGCCTGTCTGGGATGGCACTGATGAAGGACTCGCTGAAATTGAAGCTTACAGACAAGAGCTCAATATTCCTAAAGATAAAACATTTGTAATGCCTGCTGGTGATAATAGAGAAACATTAATTGAAATGTATCCATTAGTATTTGATATGTGTGCTGAAAAGGGGTATAATATGACTGGTAGGGACCACATAATTGCCTTTAACACTAAAAGAGGAGTTTAAATAAATTAACCAAAATAAATAAATTAACCAAAATAAATAAATTATGATAATTGTAGACAATTTTATAGAAGATAAAAGACTTCTAAGTAAAGTAAACCAAGACCCATTTTTCAACAAAACTGCACCTCATTGGTGGGGTCAATGGTGGGAAAAACCCTTTACAAATTTACGCCAAGAAGTACTTACTCATCTTTTTGCCCAATCAAAACGTTTTGTACAAACTGATGTTTCAGGTTTTAAACACTGGGTTAGTGAATGTAAAGAAGGAGTTAAAACAACCCCTTCATTTGATAAAGATGAAGAATGTTTAAAGGAAACTGGTAATTTTTCTTATCCTACTATAGGAAGCATTTATTTCCACGACCCAAAAGTAGATAAAGTAAAAGGTGGTTATCTACAAATTTTTGACGAACAATCAGAATCCTCACCTTATGAATTAATTAAACCAAAATTCAACCGTTTAGTTATATTTGATATAAGTAAATTATATGGATTCCAAATCCCAACAAAAGGATCTTATAATTATTTAAATGTAAGTCTTTGGAAAAACCCAGTATGGAGATTTGAAAATCTTTTAAAATAATAAGAGATAATGTCAATTCAAGTATTTAAACCTAAATATCGTACAGAGGAGGTATTAGAGGAAATTAAAGAATGTTTAGAAATTGGTTGGACCGGGATGGGGTTTAAAACTGAAAAGTTAGAAACAGAATGGAAAAATTATACACATTTTGATAATGCCCATTTTGTAGCCTCTAATACCGTTGGACTTCAAATTGCTCTTAAAGTTCTTAAAGATGTTAATAAATGGCAAGATAAAGATGAAGTTATTACTACATCACTTACTTTTGTATCCTCTAACCATGCTATTCTTTATAATAACCTAAAACCAGTATTTGCTGATGTCGATAATCAACTTTGTTTAGATGTTAAAAGTATTGAATCCAAAATTACTCGTAAAACTAAAGCAGTAATGTTTGTAGGTATAGGGGGTAATATAGGACAATATAATGAAGTAAGAGAGTTGTGTAATAAACATGATTTAAAACTTATTTTAGATGCTGCTCATATGGCAGGAACTAAAATTGATAGAACACTCCATGGAGTATCTATAACTAAATCCCAAGCAGGGTGGAATGCTGATGTTTCTATTTTCAGCTTCCAATCAGTTAAAAATATGCCTACTGCTGATGGTGGTATGATTTGTTTCCAAAACAAAGACTATGATGCTTTAGCTCGTAAACTTTCTTGGTTAGGAATTAGTAAAGATACTTTTAATCGGACTAATTCTAAAGGTAGTTACAAATGGGATTATGATGTAGTTGATTTAGGGTTTAAAGCCCATGGTAACTCTATTATGGCTTCTATGGGGTTAGTTGCTTTGAAATATCTTGACGAAGATAATGCTCGTAGAAGGGAGATTTGTCAAATGTATACTGAAGGTTTTGTTAATACTGGTATTAGTTCTGTTGAACATAATCTTGAATGTGAATCTTCTCGCCACTTATACCAAATTAAGGTTCCTAACAGAAATGAAGTAATGGAATATTTAAATGCTAACGATATTTTCCCTGGGGTTCATTATAAAGATAATACTCAATATGAAATGTATTCATATGCTCAAGGAACATGCCCCAATGCTCATAAATTAAGTAAAGAAGTAATTTCCCTTCCTCTTCATATGTTCTTAACAGAAGAAGATATTGAAAAAGTAATTAAAACTGTTATTAAAGCTGTAAAACGATAAAATAATGAAAGAATTAATTACAGCTAAACAAATTGATTTTAAAACAAAGGTTATTGGGAAACAAATAGCAGATGATCATAGAGGTGATAAAACACCTGTGGTAATGATAGGTTTACTAAATGGAGCCTTTGCGTTTTACAGCGATTTAGTTCGTGCTATGCCAATTGACGTGGAATGCGATTTTATGCGCGTTAAATCGTATGTAAATCGCAAACAAGGCGATATACAAATCACTAAGGATTTAGAAACCCCAATTAAAGGTAAACATATCTATTTAGTAGACGATATTTTAGATTCAGGTAATACAATGAATGCTGTTCTAGATTATTTGCAAGTTAAAAAACCAGCTTCTATCTCTATTGTTACTTTAATTACTAGAGAAACATCCCCCATCCCAGAACAAAAATCATACCATGCCTTTACAATTAAAGATGAATGGATTGTGGGTTATGGAATGGATAATGACAAAGGTCATATGAGAAATTTACCTTCAATTTGGGCTTTATAAATAGGTTTCGTATATTCAATTAAATAAAGAGTTATAAATGGAAAATAAGCGTAGAAAAATCCACGAACAATTAGAAGTGGTACAAACAGGTTTTGCTAATGGAGTAGCACCTGGTTTCCCACTTAATACAGATGAAAAACAGGAAATGATTGATAGAGCAACTATTGCCTATGGTGATTTTCTTACCGCATTAAAGTGTGATTGGAGAAACGACCCCAACTCAATGGAAACTCCTCGTAGAGTAGCTAAAGCATATGTAAATGATTTATGGGCCGGACGTTATACAGCTATGTCTCCTATTACTTCATTCCCTAGTGATGGTTATGATGGTGTAATTATTGAAAGAAATATCCCACTTACATCAATGTGTTCTCATCACCACCAAACAATTGGAGGTGTAGTTCATATTGGTTATATTGCTGGAGCCGATGGGCAAGTAATTGGTTTATCTAAATTGAACCGAATTGTAGAATTATTTGGACGTAGAGGTGCTATTCAAGAACAATTAACATCAGCAATCCATAATGCTGTAGAAAAAATTACTGAAGGTAATTTAGGTGTTATTGTTACTATTGTAGGAACTCACAATTGTGTATCTTGTAGAGGTGTTAAACACCAAGGAGCCGCAATGGTTACTACCAAAGCATCAGGAGCATTTAGAGATGATAAAAACAACGCACGTAAAGAATTTTTCGATAGTCTAAAGATTAACAACGGAGGACACAACATTTAATATATATTAGTTATGAGTTACTGGACAGGTAAAGTCGTCATCAAAACAGAAGATGAGCGCGGTAAAATTAAAAAAACAACAGAACAATTCTTAATTGATGCTGAATCAGCAACAGAAGCTGAGGTTAAAATCTATAAAGAATATGAAGGGTGGAATGGTGAATTCGAAATCCAAGGTGTTAATAAATCTCGAATTATTAAAATTTTAGCTTAATGAGCAATTTCCAAGATTTAATAGAATTAGAATTACGTAATAGTCTTGGTCTTCTCCAATCATTGAGAGACCGAGACCAATTATCTTTGATTCCTGAAGTCGAATGGGCTTCAACTACTGCGAAACGTATCGCAGAAAAGTTTAATGGTGAGTACGTCCCATTTGTAAGTGAGGTAGAGGAGTTTAACGCCACAATGGGAAAACCAAACAACTATGAACCAATCATCCCAGAAAAAAAAGAATGGATGTTTGTTTACGACTTCATTCTCGAAGAACTTGAGGAGTATAAACATGCCTGTGAGACAAATGATATTGTTGAGATACTTGATGCTTTATGTGACATTGCCTACGTTTCCATTGGCAACGGAGCTATGCTTCATGGCCTTAAGGATAAACTATGGCCCGCTTATCAAGAAGTCCAAGCCTCAAATATGTCAAAGGCTTGTCGTAACGAAGAAGAGGCACAAGAAACGGTTCAAAGACGTTCCAAAGAGCAAAATGAACCTTGTCACTATGAGAAGGTTGGAGACTATTATATTGTCTATAGAACACGTGATAAAAAAGTAATGAAAAATATTAATTATTTCCGTCCAGACCTAAAACAATTTTTTACAAAAAACGACCCCTATTTTGAACATTTTGAACAACACCCCTCCGCTGCAAAAATAAACCAATAATGTATAAAAAGTGTTATCAAGGTGAAAAATTAGGTCCTAACCACTTTGCTATACATTTGTGGGAGGATGATGGTGAACACCAGGTAGTTGAATATAAGAATAAGTCTTATGTTAATTGTATCCCGGAAGAATCTACTCTTAGAGGTTTAAATGGTGAATTCGTAAAACCCATTACCAATTGGTATTTTACTAAAAATGCTAATTATAAACATAAAAATACTTTAGGTCTTCATTTCCATGATATGCCCCTTTATCAAAAATTTCTTATTGATAAGTATGGAATCGATGATGAACCTTCTACAGGTCATAGGGAAGTATTTTTTGATATTGAGATTGAAATGGGAGGTGCCCTGACTGAAGAATATATAGAAGATGCTCCAAAACCCATAACCTCTATTGCTTGGTTTGATAAACAAGAAGATAAATGGTCAATTGTTATTTTAGATAAGAGTAAACAACTTAACCATACAAAAGCACGAAATAAAGAAATTATTCCTTGTTCTACTGAAAAGGAATTACTAACAACTTTTGTTAAGTTATTTAAGGAAATGAACCCTGATATTATAATTGGGTGGAATAGTGATTATTTTGATATTCCTTATCTTTACTACAGAATTGAAAAAGTGTTAACTAAAAGAGATGCCAACAGTTTATCTCCTTTAGGGATTGTTACAACCAAAAAATCATCTAAATATATAGACCAAGAAACAGGTGAAGTAAAGTCTAGATGGTATAAGCAAGATATGTTTGTAGACATTGTAGGTGTTGAATCTCTAGATTATATGAGAGTTCATAAAAAGTTTAGCTTTAGAGACGAACCCTCCTATAAATTAGATGTCATTGGTGAAAAATATACTGGGTTAAATAAAATTGAGTATGAAGGTAATTTAGATAACTTATTTGAAGATGATATCCATAAGTTTATTCAATATAACTTCCGTGATGTTGAAATTCTTAAATTATTAGACGAAAAGTTAGATTACTTAGCACTTGTTAAAAATCTAGCACATAAGGGTAAACACAATTATAGTGAGGTATATGCTAATACTAAAACCCAAGATGGTGCTATCTCAGCTTACCTATTAAGTAAAGGAATTGCTCCCCCGGCTCGTGATCCAAACCCAATCAACAAGAAAAATTATGCTGGTGGATATTTATTTTGTCCTAAAGCAGGTATTTTTAACTATATGTTTGATGAGGATTTAACTTCACTATATCCTTCAATTATTATGTCTTTAAACATTGGTAAGGAAACATTAGTAGGAAGGATTATTATACCTGATGGGAAGGTAATAGTTGAAAATAAAGAAATCTTTAATTGTAGATATGGTTTAAATGATCTAAAGAAGATGGATCAAGAGCGCTCTGTATTAGTTCAAAATTCTAAACGTAGTAATACTAATATGAAAATTAAAGACTTAATTGATTTAATTGAAAGTGAAAATCTATCAGTATCAGCTAATGGAGTAATGTTTAGAACCGATTTTGATTCAGTACTATCTACTATCCTAAACAAATGGTTTAATGAAAGGGTAGTATTTAAAGACAAAATGAAAGAAGCCTATAAATCAGGTAATAAAGAATTAGGTGAATTAATGCATTTAAAACAACATACAATGAAAATTTTGTTAAATAGTTTGTATGGTGCAACTGCTCTTGGTAGCTTTAGATATGGTAACGTTATTTTATCTGAAGCAATTACATTATCAGGACAACGTATTATTCAAGAATCAGCAGCTTTTGCTAACAAACATATGAACCAAGTAATGAGAGGAGAAATAGAATTATGTTAAGTAAACAATCCATTAGAGGAAAAGTAGAAGTTTACCATGAAGGTGAAAAACTTACTAAAGAACAAATTATTGCCTTAAGCGAAAGTTGGAGTGAAGTCCAACAAAACTTCTTTAGAAAGATGCTTAAACAAGGAGGTAATTTCTCAATTAAAGGGTATAAATTTAATATTGTACCTGAGGAACAATTGTTTAATTCTAAAGGGGAAAAAGACCCTGGAATTATTGTTTTACCTGATATTCAATTTTAATGAACCACTTAGAAAGTACACCTTGGTTTATATGTGATAAAGAAGATGAAAACTACTGCGTTTATGTAGATACAGATTCTAATTATTACAATGCTGAACCCATGCTTAGGCATCTTTATCCTAACTTTGATGAAATGTCTGAGGAGGAAAGAGATGTAAAACTTGAGGAAATAGCTTTAAAATATCAAGATTTAATTACTAAATCCTATGACACACTAGCATTAGAAGCATTTAATATTAAAACGCATAGGTTTGATATGAAAACTGAGTGTATGATTCGTGCTGGGTATTTTAGAGCCCCTCGACGTTATGCTCAGTGGATTACTAAAAAAGAAGGTGTACCTACAGATGATTTAGATATTAAGGGACTAGAGTTTATGAAATCTAATTACCCTAAAATATTTGGAGACTTTTTTAAGGATGTACTTCAACGAGTAATTAAAGGTGCTCCTCAAAATGAAATTGATAGTTTACTTACAGATTTTAGAACTAAAATTCTTTCACCAGATACTAGCCTTACTATTTTAGGTAATCCTACTCGTGTAAAAACACTAGAAAAATATTTAGCTTCCCCACCACGCCCAGGAGAAATGTTTTCTTCTATTAACCAAGGTGCCCCTGCTCCTGTAAAAGCAGCTATTAAATACAATGATTTACTTACGTTTTGGAAATTAGATAAACAACATTCTAAAATTACTCAGGGCGATAAAGTTAAATGGATTTATTTAAAAGAGAATCCATACAAAATTGAAGCACTTGCGTTTTTAGATTTTGATATACCAGAGAAAATCATTACATTATTGGATAAGTATGCTGATAAAAATAGAGCATTTGAATCTATTTTAGAAAGCAAATTACAAGGGTTTTATAATGATTTAGGTTGGGAATTAAACATGAACCCCTACCGAAATTTAATTTTTAGTTTTTAATATGATAAGTAAAAGTGATTTACAAGCGGTTATTGGAAAATATCACCTAAATGGATTAGTTGAATCTGTTAAATGGACTATCGAAGATAACGCGTTAAATATTGATTTCCAATCACCCAACAAGGACATGATTGGACGCGTTAATCACGCGAATTTCCCGCTAGAAAATGGCGAAATGGCGGTATACGATACTTCAAAACTGAATAAATTGCTAGGGGTTACTAGTGGTGAGTTATTCTTAGAGTTAGAAAAAACACAAAAAGTGTTTACCAAACTCATTATCTCAGATATGAATTATACCCTGAATTTCTCCTTAACAGATTTATTACTTATCTCAAGTGTAGGTGAAATTACTGAATCAGGCGAATATGAAATCATCAGTGAATTAGATTCAGAAAGCATTTCAGCTATTATTAAAGCACATAACGCACTTGAAAGTGATAACGTAATAGTTAACATTGATAAGGATTTAGATTTACAAGATGTTTTAGTTTTATCATTTGGTGATGTCTCTAATCATACAAACAAAATCGAT
>Ga0307377_10004017_pt1 | contig 16273 bp, 11 predicted proteins | sample TR3MG_FD_202535 | JGI IMG/M metagenome (GOLD analysis project Ga0307377, IMG submission 202535) | Soil microbial communities from Risofladan, Vaasa, Finland - TR-3 | ecosystem: Environmental > Terrestrial > Soil > Coastal area > Acid sulfate soil | place: Finland: Risofladan, Vaasa | collected... | reverse complement strand
AATGCGATGTTGAAAAGATTATGGAAAACTATGATTGGGACGCATTTGGATGGCATAGGGTAACTTTCATAGGCGATTGGAAGGAGGATTTCATAAACGGAGCTAAAATTTTAGGTTTAAAAGTTGTCGAAGATGACAAATAAATGTCAAAAATAAAATATTTAAATAGATTCTCAACAAAAATATATATAAATAATTATTACTAACTGAAAAGTGATAAAATTTGAGAGAAAAAGATAGAATTCATTCTTTTTCAGGTCATTTTCTTTATTCGTTAGCTGCGATTCCCAGCTCATTGCATTACAGTATGATCCAATCATTTTTAGTATTTTTTTATACTCTCGTAGCTGGGTTATCGCTTGGATCAGCCGGTTTACTTTTGCTATTATATGGTATTTGGAACGCCGTTAACGATCCACTAATGGGATATTACATGGATAAATGGAAATTCGAAAAATGGGGTCGACGCATCCCTTATATTGTAATTGGAATAGTTCCATTTACTATTGGTTTTATGTTTTTATGGTGGGTTCCGTGGACAGACCAAACGGGAATTTTCTTGCATGGTTTGATTATGTTGTTTTTATTCGATTTCGGTTTCACACTGGCAATGACCGCATGGTCGGCATTATATACAGAAATGTATGAAGACGAGAAGGAGCGTGCGTCAGTTGTTGCCCTTAAAGATTTGCTTGCTTTTCTGTCCGCGATGATTGGAATAATATTACCTCCTTTATTAGCAGATGCAATGGGATGGCCCATAGTAGGTATATTATTTGGTGCTTTAATACCGGTTACTATGTTATTATCTCTTATGGGTACAAAGGAAAGGAAAGAATATCAAATCGATGAACCACTCCCTATTTTCACGGCATTTAAAGAAACTTTATCGAATATTCCATTTCTAAACATTACATTGACCTACACACTAATAGATTTCTTTACTGGATTAACACTAACCGTTCTCCCTTTATATGCCCGATTTATTCTTAACATGGATGTGGGATTGGTGGGATTTGCGGCAATAGGAATTGCTCTAGGAATTCTTACAAGCGTCTTATTCTGGAAATGGATTTATGCCAAAAAAGGTCCAAAGTATGGATTATTGCTCTCTATTGGAATTTTTACGATTGGAATTTGGCCTTTATTCCTTGTTGATAATTTTCCTCTCCTAGTTATTATTACAATAATTCCAGGATTTGGAGCAGGGGGAATGTTAATGACTGAACCAGCTATGAGCGCCGCAATAGATTCAGACGAGTTAAAGACGGGTAAAAGACGAGAAGCAACATTTATGGGGATTTTAACTTTTGTAGCAAGACTATCAATGGTTTTTTCAGGTTTAACATTGATAATCGTACAAGCTTTAACGGGATTTGATCAATACGCCACCACACAACCCCCCCAGGCGGAAATAGGATTAAGAGCATTAGTATCGTTGGTTCCAGTTATAGGTGGTTTACTTGCTTTGTTAGTGTTTAAGTTTTTCCCACTTAACTACGAAAAATTCATGGAACAACAAAAAAAGTTGAGCGAACTTCACGAAGAACGTTTGACTAAATTAAAGAATTTATAAAAAGCTTAAAAAAAAAATTTATTTTTATTTTTAAGATTCGATCTCCTTAGGTTCATCCCGTGGTAACCGTTCTTCCATTGGGAAAAAAGTTTGTGTCTTATGTGGTTCTGCTTGATACCAATATGCTGTTGACGAAAAATCGTCGGAACGTTGATTTGCATGACCGTGTTCGATTTTTACCTTTATATTTTTATGGAAATATATTGGATCTTCGATGTGATACCTGTAATAAGATATTTTACCACTCCATTTGCTTCCACCAGGAATAGTTACTCCAAAATATGGAGAACAATAGAATTGAGAAGGGCACCAAGCACCACAGAAATAATCTTCTGTCCCAGTTCCATATAAAATTGTTTCTTCGTCATCAATAGTAATATAATCGTCACCTTCTCCAGGCCACCAGAAATCTTTCTTTGACGTATTTTCGGGTGTCATTAAATTATGGATATTTAAGTGGCATCCAACAAAGTGTCCTTCTCCTTCTGCGTCAAGAATTAAATAGTCACCCTCGTGAGTAGGATTTTTTTTAATAAACCGTTCTGTTTTTGCTGCTACACCGTAGAGGTTACCATCACATGGATTTTGTCGATTCCAAAAAGCATGAAATCTCCCGAGATCGCTTGAAATATTGCTATATTCTTCGTAATCTATATAAAAATATAAAACGGTCATAATTTCTGATTCGTTTTCTACTTCGATCTTAGCTCGAGAAGCAAAAGGCATTGGAAAAAAACAATTAAAGCCTTTACCATCTTCAGGTCCATTAGAGAATGGAAGACTCCAAAAATTTACAGTCTTACCATGACCAACTCCAAAAAAGTCTCCTATCGGAACCTCAACAGAAGGTTCATCCTCGTTATCCCACCACATCCTCAGAACCAGCTTTCGTAGATAGTCAGGGTCAGAAGAAGCAATAGTCATCCAGATATGTTTGATAATACCAGCGCCTGTTATATCGCAAATTTGATAACTTTCATTAGGTTTTAATTGAACATTATCCATATTACCCCCAGTCTTATCATAACTAGAAACTCGTTTCCTTTTTACATCCTTTCTTATTTGAGCTAAATTTGCTAAAGAATTCATTCCGAATTTCATGAAAAATATCCCTTTCTTAATTTTTTTTAAATGAACGTACGGCTTATATTCTAAAATATTAGGAAAAATAAATTTATATTGGTTATATAATTTTCTTACTAAATTCGGAGTAAACGAGAGGAGACTAAAATTTCATTAGACGGAGAATTTAGCAAGCATACTAAAATTTTATTAATCGTAGCTCTAATGTCTACTGCGTTCAGAAGCATGGGGATGAGCATTGTTCAAATTGGTTTGCCTTCATTTGTGGAGAGCATTGCTGGTTCTCTCACTTCCTACGGAATAATAATTGGTGTTTTTTCCGTGACTCAAAGTATTTTTCAATATCCATTTGCAGCAGTCTCAGATAAGTTAGGACGTCGAAGAGTAATTCTATTCGGAATGCTTATATATCTATTAGGAACATTTTTATGTTTTACAGCTCAAGATGTAATCCAATTGATCATCTACAGAGCAATCCAAGGAGCAGGTGCTTACACTTCAATTCTACAAGCAATTATTGGCGATATCTACAAAAAAGATCAACATAGTAAGGGAATGGGTTATTATTCTTTATACATGAATGTGGGATACTTCCTTGGATTCGTAATAGGGGGCTACATTGCAAGTTTCTTAGGATTTAGGAGTATTTTCTTGATATCGGGATTCCTAATTTGTTTTAGCATATTGTTTATTTTTTTCGTTCTGAAAGAGAATAATAAAACAGAGACGATTAAGGATCAAGATAAAAATATGGAATTCAATATGATAAATATAAAAATTCTCCTAAAAGAGCGCCAATATATCTTTTCACTATTGTTTAATTGCGTGAGATGGTTTTTATTTGGATTTATCACTGCTTATTTGATATGGGTTTTACAAGACGATGTAAGAGGTTTTGCTTTAAGCGAAATCACTTCAAGTTATATAATGCTGGCTATTTTAGCACTTTATGTCGTGTTTATTTTCATTTCCAACAAGTTATTAGATCGATATGGTCCTCGAAAATTAATGATATTAGGACAAATTATAGTTATGGTTTTTGGAATTTCTTTCTTTTTCCCAGATTTTGTATTGAACCTACCTGTTTTCTTAATTATAAGTTCATTTTTAGGAATAGGAATTGCATTGTTTGATCCCGCGGGGAATACTCTTTTACTAGAAGTAATTGAAGATATTCAACCTGATTTAAAAGGTTCGGGGATCGGATTCAATAATGCGATCGGGTTTTTCTGTGGGGCAATTGCTCCAATGATCATGAGCCCTATAGGTGAAATAGATATTTTTTTTCCCTTCTATGTCGTTTTTGGTTTAATGATTATTTCTCTCATGATATCTATATTTTTAGTCGATAAGAAATATTAGTACCTCATGGTTCTCCCGTAATTTGAATAAATACTTTTCTATTTCTTGGTCCATCATATTCAGTGAAAATTATCCCTTGCCATGTGCCTAACATTAATTTACCCTCGTGAATTAAAACATATATTGAATTTCCCGTTAAGGAACATTTAATATGAGCATCAGAATTCCCTTCACCGTGCTTAAAAGAGTATCCTAACCCTCCACCTTTAGGAATTAACCTATTTAGATAATTTGCTACATCTTTCATTACGGATTGATCTGCGTTTTCATTTATAGTTATTCCCGCAGTAGTGTGAGGTACGAATATGCGGCAGGTACCTTCGTTAATATTAGAATTTTTTACTACTTTTTTAATTTCATTTGTAATTTCAAGTAATACTTCTCTTTCAGGGGTTTTTACATTAAATTCTTCAAAGATAATCATTATGTCACCATTTTAGTACAATATTATATTCAAATATTATTAAAATTACCGTGCTTTCCTTTTCCTTCCGTAAAAATTTTGCTGCCCTCTAAATATTCTCCGCTTTCAAGCGTTTTTAAACCAAATTCAAATTCCTTTATCATTGCGTCTTTAATGCTTAATCCCATTTGACTATAAACAGAAAGACGGTCATTTCTCATGCAAATCTGAGGAAAGGTAGCAATTTCCTTTGCTAAAATTTCTGCCTTAATTCTTGCTTGGCCATTATCTACTACCCGATTGGCTAATCCCCAAGTTAAAGCTTCTTCAGCATTTATGGAGCGCCCCGTTAAAATCATATCTAAAGCACGACTTAATCCAATAAGTCGCGGAAGTCTAACTGTACCACCATCTACTAGAGGAACCCCAAATCTACGGCAAAAGACCCCAAAAATAGCATTTTTCTCAACAACGCGCATGTCACACCATAAAGCAAGTTCTAAACCACCAGCAACAGCATAACCAGCTATGGCCGCAATGACTGGTTTGTTTAAACGCATTCTCGTTGGACCCATTGGTCCATCTCCTTCTTTTTCTACTTTATTTCCTCGTCCTTCAGTAATCGCCTTTAAATTAGCACCCGAACAGAAATTCCCATTAGCACCCCATAATACAGCAACTAAAGCTCTTTCATCGCTTTCGAAATTTCTAAAAGCAGAACTCAGTTCTTGAGCTGTAAGCCCATCAACAGCGTTTTTAGCTTCGGGATTATTAATAATAATAGTAAAAACAGGATAATTCTTCTCAATTAATACTACCATGTAATTTATTAGAATTAGAAGATTGATAAACTTAATTTAGGGATAAAATTTTGTTCTTATGCTATTTTTGCTGTAATTGAATCTATGAGAGTTTGATAGTATGAATGCTCGGAAAAGAGTAGTACAAGCGTTGAATCACGAAGAATCGGATCGTATACCCCTATTTTGCCAAATTATCATGCCAGGATTTCAGCGAGAACTTTTGAACTATTGGGGGGATTCATACACTCGTGAGAAGAAATATAAACTATCTTATAGAGATTATAATTTAGAACAGAAGCTTGGTTTTGATATGTCATGGGGCTTTGACTCATTTCCAATTTTCATTCCCCAGAAACACATGCAAGAAAATCCTTTGCCGAAATTACCAGATAACAATAAATATGTTGATTATAACGGCAGAATCTATTTAAAACAAAGAAATAAGGATATGGGGGATGCTTATTATTTAGGAAATTATATTGATACTGAAGAAAAAGCAGATTATTTTCACAATACCTATTTCTCTATAAAATGGGATGAAGCTCCAGATTTCGCGAGAAACATTAATAAACGATTAAGAAAATTCCCAACCGATGAATTCGTACCATGTTGCCATCTGGAACCAATTTTAGAACCTCTTTGGCAGGGTTTAGGTCTAGGACTATTAATAAAATTGATTAGAAAAAATAGGAGCAAAATTAAACATTATATAGAGTTAAGAGCTAAAAAGCTAATTACGGTTGCAAAATTAAACGCAGAAACGGATTTTGATGTGTTCTTTATTTGCGATGATACTGCCTTAAAAAATACTACGATGATAAACCCAAAATATCATCGAGAACTCATTATTCCCGCTTATAAGCAAGCCATCCAGATTTTAAGGAAAGCGGGTAAATATGTGTGCTTTCACTCAGATGGATTCACTGAACCATATTTTGATGGTCTGGTCGAGGCAGGATTTAGCGGTGTAGAATCGTTAGAACCCATGGCCGGCATGAATTTGAAACATTTGAAGGAAGTATATGGAGATAAGTTATGCTTAATTGGAAATATTGATGTTTCACAATTATTGCCTTACGGTTCAAAGGATGAAGTCGTAAATGCGGTCAAAGAGTGTATTCGCGATGCTGGTGAAGGTGGAGGATATATGTTGAGTGCTTGTACGGATATTACAAATTCTTGCAAACTGGAAAATGTATTAACAATGATCTCTACTACAAAGAAATTTGGGGAATACCCTTTAAAGTTATGAAATGGGATTCTAAGAAATAAATTTTGATCAAAATAAAAAAAAATAAATTTAAAAGCCAAGTTCAAGGAGCTTAGCTTTGTTTTCTAGAACTTTTTCTTGAGTTAGAGGATAGAATTTCCAAAAGATCAAAGTACCCACTAAGATGACCGACGCAGGGATAACTCCTAGAAGGAGACGAATTCCCAATTGGATTAGTTCTACATTTGCACCAGAAGCAACTAAAGCGGCATAATCTTCAAGTCCTGCATCAAATCCGGTAAAAGTAAATACCAATGTTATTAATGCTTCGTCAATAAAAGCTGTAACGAGTCCTATTACTGCCCAAGTACCAACCATGATACCTTTCTGGTTCTTCCCAGTACGCACAACAAAATCATCTTGTGCGTTCGAATACAATACTGGCATTCCAATAGACCACACACATCCATTTCCAAAACCCACCAAAAATATGATAATCATTAAAGAAATATCTCCTTGGAAAAAGGTGAGTGGCACAGTAAGTGCACATAATATAAGGCTTCCGATAACATAGGTTTTCTTATTGTTATTCATTTTCTTAAGAATTTTGAGCCAAACTGGAATAGAAATTAATGATCCCAAGAGAAAAAGTGCGAGAAATGGGATCATTGCATCCGGATCATTAGATTGAAAGATAAATGTTACTAAATATGCTATCATTCCAGTCATTATCGATGCAGTAGCCGCGAGCCATAGAACGTAATGAACAAAGAGAACCATAAAACTTTTCTGTTTAAGAACTATCAATACACCTTTAAGTACATGGATTCGTTCGTAGTCTCTTGAGTAATATCGATCAATAATGATTTTATCCTCCCGAGCACCCTTCATAACGAATATTATGCCAAAAATAATTCCTATTACAGCTATAATTGCTGCCATAACGGTGTATGATAATATTGTGGCTCCAAAAAACAGAAAAAGCGGTGGAAGCATCATTCCAAGGACTTGTGCGATCATATCAAAGAAACCCCAAGATCCCGCGTATTTCCTTCTTTCTGTTTCTGTTCGAAATTTATCAGCACGAAGGATAGCTACATGGATATCTACAAGCGTAATAAATAAATCAAACACAAACAAGGAGAGTAAAAGCCAAAGCATAACTGGCAAAGGATTTATCAGGACACCAAAGGAATCCTTTGGTAGATCTGGAGGAGAAAATATCATGATTAAAGATAAAGATTGTGGAATAAATCCGATTGCTATCCACGGAAAGCGTCGACCCCATTTTCTTGTCCACTTAAAATTTCGATCAGTTAGCCACCCTATTAAAGGGTCGTTAAGACCAGCCCACACGGTATTTATAGCAACGACAGTCAAAATCCAACCTGCCTCAAGACCCACAACTGTATGATAAAAAAAAAACATGAAAAGACTCATTGTTGCTGTTGGAATTGTCCATAGGATATTGTACGTACCAAAAGATAGAAAAGTAAAAAATGAATGCCTTGAAGTTGTTTCTTCATTTTCAGCCATAAAAACACCAATTTTAGGTTTATAGATTTGTTAATTTGTTAATTTTTTATAAAAAATTTTGATTAATACTAATCAACTTTTCTTATTTTAAATATTTCCCTTTTATATTGATTTATCATGCCAAAAATGACAAAAATAATAAATTTAACACATTAGATAGACATAAAATGATCATCTAAATATCCCTAAATATCTCTCTCGTCTAATTCTTCTTTAAAAACATATTTTTGTTAGTTATTTCTTTAATAATTGTTTTAATTAAAAAAATAAAATATGAGAAAAGAAGTCAGGTACCTATTTCTTTCAGTTTATCTTTAATTTCTATAACCTTTTCTTTAATAATCCTAAGTATTAATTAAGATTTCATTATTTTAAAATAACTGTTAGGAAAAGTAAATGACCAACCATATTTTAGAAAATCAATTTTGGGAGTTAAGAATCGAGAAAAGTGAAGCTCAAGGATTCAAGTATATACTTCATAGCAAAATAGATGATGTAGTTTATGCCGACCAAGAGTACCATTATAGAGTTTTAACTTCAAGCAAAAAAGGATCTCGATTTGCTTATTTATTTCACTTAGGTTCAGAATATAAAGCCAAAAAGTTGTCTTCGAGAGACATTCGCATACAAGGAAATGATACGCTAATTATAGAAGGAAAATTTGACGAAATTGATGTTTCAATTACTCATGAGTTTAAACTTGAAAAACATAGTAAGTGGTTAGATGAAAAGGTCACATTAACTAATAATGGATGTAAAAAAGCCAAATTTGGATTGATCAATTTCGGGTTTAAAAAAGCCTTATTCAAGCAATATTCTGGTTGGAATGAACACTTAGACGAATTTACTCTGACATCCATTCCAACTCGAAGATATTTTGGATATGGAGACGATCGAAGAAAGGAGAATTTTAGTGCTAACGACATACTTTTTGGGGCTTGGGTCGCTAAAGAAGCAGAAATGCCCGGTTTTTGTGCCGAAGGATGGTTGTGGGGTAATGAACAAGGGGGATTACTCACATGCAAATATAATCCATTTCAAATGGAATATTCTCGATTTCAAAAACTTCCAACGACATTACGTGGAAGAGGTGCTGAGGATGTTGACATTTTATTTGGAGGCGTTTCCCTTTACGAGGGAAATCCTGAACTTGCTACGATTTTAGAACCTAGTGAAAGTTATTCATTTGGTGTTACAAGGTATGCTGTTTACAAAGGAGATTATAAAGAAGGATATTATCTTTATAAAAGTCATCTTGATGAACATGGACACAAATTCAAACAAGACTATGATCCTCCCGTCCATTGGAATGAATTGTACAACTTAGGATGGGTCGCTGAAAAGACGGGATTTTTTGTAGAAGGCACAGAATTTGAAATATACACATTAGAACAGCTATATGAAGAGGCTGAAATAGCTCGAGATATTGGTGCTGAATGCTTGTATTTAGATCCTGGATGGAATATAGCTTTAGGTTCTTCCATCTGGAATGAGGAGAGGTTTGGTTCCTTAAAGGAATTTTCAAAAAATATTCATGAAAAATATGGTTTAAAATTAGCTTTGCATCTTATGATGAATTTTGAAGGAGAAAATGAGCCCGATGAGTTTTATTTAAGAAGCAAGAAGGGTGTAAAAGTTGTATCAGATCCATATATCAACTTATTTTGCGTATGTGCTAATAATCATTGGGTCGAAGAAAAAACTCGTAGATTATTAGAACTAGCAAAAGAAGGAGTAGACTTTTACATGTTTGATTTTACAGATTTTTCAATGTTCATGGTGGACGATCTCGGTTGTTTTAGCAAGAACCACGGACACGAGGTACCAATGCTAAGAAACACTCATGCTGAAAATATTTTTAAAGTGATTCAAAATGTGAAGAAGAAATTTCCACATATTCTTATAGAAGCACACGCTAGAGGGGTAAAACCACGGCATCCATTATATTACCAGCACAATCTTCCACATAGTTTTGACGAAAATTGGGGTTTTGAATGCATGTGGAATCCAATGCATGATTTATTGTCTGGTAGGGCAACACAGCTTTTTGAATACAATTTAGCTTATTCCATCCCGCTGTATTTACATGTAAATGAGAATAGTGATAATGAAAACTTGCTACAATTCTGGTGGTACGCTTCTCTTGCGAGACATTTGGGAATTGGAGGATTGAGCAATAAAAATGGTGAAAAGTATAAAGCTCTAAAAGAGGCGATGACCCTTTATAAAAAAATTAAACCTTTCTTGACTCGGGGAATATTTTATGGTATTAATCAAAACATACACCTTCATGTGGATGAAGCTGACAAGTTAGGAGTTATAACAGCCTATAACTTAAGTAGTCGGGTTCAATCTATAGATGTTCAATTCGATCCCATAAAATACGATCTGGATGTTAGTACTGTAGAAATTTATAATGGGATAAATCAAAAGATTTCTACTATAAAATTAGCTAAGAGTTCAAAAAATGTTTATCAGTTTAATATTGAGATATCTCCTTTATCTCCGATAATCGCTATTCTCAAAAAATAGGATTTTTAATTTTGTTTTACTTATGTCTTTCAATTCAGATTTAACGGATATTTGCGATATTTTTCAATTGCATTTCTTAATACCACAATATTTTCCCAAGGAGCATTTAATATATTATGGCTAGGACCGACAAAATAACCACCATTATTCCCTGCTGCTTTCACACACCGTTTTACTTCCTGTACAATGTCGTTAGCCGTTCCAAAATTTAGAATCCGACTTGAATCTATACCCCCCATAAAACTTAATTTGTCACCAAGTGTTTGCTTTAAGTAATCCAAATCGACACCCGCACCAGGTTCAAGTGCTTGAATGCAATTAAGTCCTGCTTCTGCCATATAAGGTAAATTTTTATCAATATACCCACATGAATGTTGAACAATAAACATTCCTCTCTTGTTACAGGCTTCATATAATTTTTTGTAATAAGGTAGAATAAACTTCTTAAATTGTTCAATTGATAAAATTGAGCGCCCTTTATAACCTAAATCATCCGAATAAAAAATAATACCTGCACCAGCCTCATGAACGCGTTTTATAACTTCTAAATTTAATTTAGTGTATTCTTCCAGGACTTCATGGATAAATTGGGGGTTTTTTCGCATATAGTAAGCCACCCGGCTCATTGTCAGCCCTTCAAATAATGATTCATGTATAGCCACAGGTAAAGGTACCATGGGATATAAATAATTTTTTAGTGAATCTACATATCCATCCCAAATTTGGGGTGTATAATTAAGCTTATCGTTTACTAGTTCTGAAGGTTTTCCATATTTATCCCAGTAAGAATGTAAAATTTCAGGAGTTCGAAAATATCCATCAATATACCACAGATAAGCTATGCCTGTATCAACCTGTTTAACTAGTTTCCACAATCTGCCATCAATTGCACTTATATTACAATCCGGATATTCAGGAGGAGCCCGCTTTGTAGGTTCTTTGAACTTTTTAGGACCCCATGGATCCATTGCATGGCAATCAACATTCCAGAATCTTAGTTCAGTAATATCACCCGCCCAACAGTATTTTACTTTGGAAAATTCGTTTTCTACGAATAATTTATTCTTATTATATTCATCAGTTTTTAGAAATCTCTGATAAGAACTAGCTGATTTTTCAAAGCCTAGATAATGAACAGGTAGCTTGTCAATATTGTCGTCAAGTTCGAGGGTTCTGAAAACACGCTCCCGTTTTGATAAGGTCATGATTAATGTTGATATTATTGTAGTGATGTAAAAAAGAAATTAAAATTTAAAAACTAAGCCCCTTTTAACAATTTATATAAAATTGCAGAATATTGTTGACTTTATAGTATGAGATTCGGAATTTCACCTATGACTTATGATCTATTAATTGATGGAATCCTTGCCAAAAAAGGTTTGGATGGAATATCAGAATTCAGATTTTCTGACCTGATTAAAAGAGCTGCTGTGTCTGGTTATCAGCATTTTGAGATTGCGTTGGATTTGTTTCAAGTTTTTCCAATTACAATGGATATTAATCAAATAAAAATATTACAAGACATCAAAAGTGAATACGATATCACCTATTCTGCTCATCTTCCTTTTTTGAGCCTAGATCTTGGAGGTCCAAATGAATTCATACGCGAAGGAAGTGTTAATTCTTTAATACATGCCTACAATTCTATTAAAGAATTAGTAGACGATGTTGATGTCTTTGTTTTGCATCCCACTGGTGAAACCGTTGCAAGCGTTATAGGATTTATCGAGAGTCCTCAAATCAAAGAAATTACATCGGAGTTATTCTCTGTTAATGCCATACAAAGCATTGAGAGGTTCATAGAAGAAACCGATATAAAGAGAAGTAAAATCGCTATAGAAAATATTGTATTTCCTTTTGACGCTACAATTAAAATCATTAAAAAATTGAAGACAAAGCTGTGTATAGATACCGCACATGTTCTTGGTGGCTTTTCAGGAAATCACGATTTGCTCGAAATCACAGAAAAATATTTAGATATAACTGCCGAAATTCATCTCCAAGACTTCAACGACGAGAATCTATTCTCTGATCATAGCGCTTTAGGAACTGGAAAGAATTTTCCCCCCGAATTTTTAAATATGATCCATCAAAAGAATTTCGATGGTCCTGTTGTCTTTGAATTAACTAAGGATGAAACAATAAAATCTATCAAATATATAAGGAAAAACGCTCCTCAAGTAAAAATTCCAGATATCAAGGATCAACCCTTTTATTAGAGAATTTACAGTATTCTTAATTGATCTTCAAGTTGTTCAATTTTAATTCTTAATTCTTCAAGATTTTGTAGTTCCTTGTCTACTAATTCTTTTGGAGCTCGCTCAGAAAATTGACTCTGAAGTTTTATTTCGATTTTACTAACTTCTGTTTTGGTTTTTTCTAAGGATGTGTGGATTTTTGCTTTTTCCTTTTCGATATCGATCATTCCAGACAAAGGAACAAATGCAGGTATTCCGCTAAGCACGATTCGGGCTGATTGAGGAGGTGGAACGATTTTTTTATCCATTACGAATTTATTTTCGTCTATAAATGCCATTTTAACTAACTCGTTCTTACACAATTCAAATAATGCTCGATGAGTTTCAGTTTCTATTTGTAATGGGACAAGAGTTTTTAGAGGGATTCCAAAATCGTGTTTCACCCGTCTTACCTCCCTGACAAAATCAGCCATCAAGAGAAAACTATCTTCTATGGTTTGATCGATGAATGATTCTTGTGCTATTGGCCAAGGAGCATACATTATTGTGGGAGTAGTTTTAAGGTTGGCTGGAAGAGTTTGCCATAATTTTTCAGTGATGAACGGCATAACGGGATGTAGCAATTTATAGAAAGTCTCTAATACATGGAGTAGTATCGCTTTTTGAATGTGTTTATCTGAATAACTCTCATCGTACAGAAAAATTTTGCTCATCTCAATGTACCAATCACAAAATTCACTCCAAAAAAACGATTTTATTTCTCTTGTCATCCGTAAGTAATCGTAATCATCCATGTAGGATTGTACATCTCTAACCAATGAGTTTAATCGAGAAAGAATCCATTTATCGGGGAATTTTAGCTTATCCAACTCGATTTCATCGATTTTCGGAACTATCTCATCCGAAGTAATGTTAGTTAAAACATAGCGAGACGCTTGCCAGATTTTATTACAATATTTATGAGCAGCATCAATGTTTTTCGGGTCTAAATTTGTATCCAATCCGGGGACACTGTTAGAGATTAGAACATAACGGAGAGAATCCGCACCGAAATCCTTGATTAATACCAAAGGATCGTATTGATCTACATTTTCCATCGATTTACTAATCTTTTTTCCTTTTTCATCCCTTATCAAACCATGTAGATAAACCATATGGTAAGGTACTTGGCCTGTGAGCTCGATACCCATCATCATTTCTCGAGCAACCCAAAAAAAGAGAATGTCATAACCCGTTTCTCTTGTGTCTGTAGGGAAAAATCTTTTGAAATCTGGATGATCAACATTTGGCCATCCTAAAGTCGAAAAAGGCCATAATCCACTAGAAAACCATGTATCTAACACATCTTCATCTTGATGTACTTTGGAACTACCGCATTTTGGACAAGTATCAACTACATCTACATCAGGTTTAGGACAAATTTCTGCTTTGCATTCGTCGCAATACCAGACGGGGATTCTATGTCCCCACCAGAGCTGACGCGAAATACACCAATCGTGAATATTTTCCATCCAATGAAAGAAACGTTGTTCTTCTCGAAAAGGAATTATCTTAGTTTCTCCAGCGTGTACCATTTTCATTGAAACTTCAGCAAGTGTTTTAGTACTCACGAACCACTGAATTGAGACACGAGGTTCAATTATTGTATGACATCTTTGACAATGAGCGATGGTATAATTATAAGGTTCAATTTCAGTTAAAAGTCCTTCCTTTTCCAAATCATTTATAATAGCTTCTCGACATTCATACCTATCTAAACCGGTATATGAATCAACAAATCCAGGTAAAATTTCTGCTTTCTCACTGAAAATGTTAAAGAATTCCAAATTATGTTTTTTTCCTATTTCAAAATCGTTTGGGTCATGTGCGGGAGTAATTTTTAGAGCTCCAGTGCCAAATTCAGGATCTACATATTCATCCACAATGATTGGTAAAAGGCGTCCAACTGCGGGTAAAACTGCTTTCTTTCCAATATATTTAGCGTATTTTGGATGTGAATCAATCGTCGCAATCGCACTATCTCCTAATAATGTTTCTGGTCGGGTTGTTGCTACAGTAATAAAATCTGTGGCTCCTTCTGCCCATTTACCACTTGACCAAGGATTTTGAGGACCATTCCATGAATTGGTGATAATTGGATATTTTATATACCATAAATGCCCCTGTTCTTCAACAGAATCCGTTTCGAGATCCGAAATCGCAGATTCACATCTTCCAGGACACCAGTTCACTAAATATTCTCCACGGTAAATTAATTTCTTATTATAAAACCTATAAAATGCTTCTCTGACTGCGCGGGATAAATCAGGATCTAATGTAAAGTGTTCTCTAGTCCAATCACTACTAATCCCCAGGCTTTTTGATTGCTCAGTAATTCTTGCATGATATCTCTCTTTCCATTCCCAAACTTTTTCAACAAATTTATTGCGTCCTATTTCTTTGCGTTTGATCCCTTGCTTCAAAAGCTCGCGTTCTACGACATTTTGGGTGGCTATTCCGGCATGATCTGTGCCAGGAATGTAAAGAGTTTCTTTATGACGCATACGTTCATACCGTGTCATCAAATCTTCAATAGAAATGGTAATTGCGTGTCCAAGATGAAGTTGACCAGTCACATTCGGTAATGGGATTGTAATACAGAAACGCTCAGAGCTTTCGTTCGTAATTCCCAATTCCTTTGATTTTTCTGGTCTGAAGAAACCTTCTTTTTCCCACCAATCATATAGTTCTCTTTCAATTTTACGATGATCGTAAATTTTGGTTAGTTCACTTATCATTTTAATTCCTCGAATGATCTAATATAATCCGGTTAAAATCTTAAGGATTATGGATCTAATAATAAAGAGGGGAAATTGATATAATTTTTGTATTTTTTCAACTTTTTACAAATGTTAATCACTGATAAGAAAATCCGTTCTCTTTGATCACATTCTTATACCAATATGCGCTCTTTTTCCTTGTACGGTCGAGAGTTTCAGGATTAACTTTAATGATACCAAATTTTTTAGAATAACCAGATACCCATTCAAAATTATCAATCAAACTCCATACGAAATATGATTTTATTTTCACACCGTCCTGTATCGCGTTATTAACTTCTGTGAGATATCTCTTGAGATAACTAATACGATCGTCATCTTGGACGACTTCCCCGTCTATTATATTATCTTTGCATGCCATTCCGTTTTCTGTTATGTGTATTTCGGGATGATCGTAATCCTCATCAATTCTTTTAAGCAAATCATACAAACCACGAGGATAGATTTCCCATCCCATTTCTGAAATTTCAGCTTCTTTACTTGGCTGTTGGGGAATAAGAATTTTCGCAATATTATCTAGATCTCTTTCTCTCTTAGCATGAACTCTTGCACAAGAATAGTTATTGATTCCGAGAAAATCCATCGGATTGTTTTTTAATAACTCTAAATCCTTCCTCGAGGGAATAGGAAACTTAAATTTTTTTCGAACGATATCTAAAATATCTGTTGGATACTCACCTTTTAGAACTGGATCTAAAAACCATCTATTAATCAGTCCATCATTTAATAATACAAGCTTAGCGTCTAACTG